>OMGU01000098.1_pt1 | contig 94069 bp, 70 predicted proteins | sample 1646121 | NCBI WGS metagenome assembly OMGU01 (sample SAMN05578581, study PRJEB25193) | human gut metagenome | biome: Human Microbiome; feature: human-associated habitat; material: feces | host: Homo sapiens | place: USA:Birmingham
GGGCAACTGGCCCGGCGTCACGGTCGAGAAGAAGGAGGCGCCCCTGTCGCGCGACAAGGGCGTGCTCATCACGGACCTGCCCGGAATCTATTCGCTGTCTCCCTACAGCCCCGAGGAGCGCGTGAGCCGCGACTACCTCATGGGCGGCGAGCCCGACGTCGTGATCCAGGTGCTCGACGCCACCAATCTGGAGCGCAACCTCTATCTCGCGCTGCAGGTCATCGAGACAGGCCTGCCCGTGGTGGTGGCGCTCAACATGGCTGATCTGGTTGAGAAACATGGCGACAAGATCGATATCGCCGCGCTCGAGAAGAGCCTGGGTTGTCCGGTCGTGATGATCTCGGCGCTCAAGAACGAGGGCGTCGATGGGCTCATCGCGGCGGCGCGCAAGGCCACCGGGCGAGTCAAGGGGGGCGCGGCAAAGACCGTCGCCGCCGCAGACGCCGCGGGTCCGCATCATGCGTTCGACCGTTCGATCGAAGATGTGCTCGCCCGGGTCGAGGCCCTGATTCCGGCTTCCGTCGACCCTGTTCGCCGTCGCTACTTCGCCGTTAAGCTCTTCGAGCGCGATTCCGAGGCGACCGCCGAGCTCAACCTTTCGCGCGAGGCCGCATCTCGCGTGGAGGAGCTCGTCTCCGCGTGCGAGCGCGATTGCGATGACGACGCCGAGTCGATCATCACCGGTGAGCGTTACGGCCTCATCGCGCACATGGTCGATGGCTGTCTGCACCGGGCTCCCGCTCGCATGAGCACCTCCGAGAAGATCGACCGCATCGTGACCAATCGCTGGCTCGGCCTGCCGATCTTCGCCGCCATCATGTTCGCCGTGTACTACCTCGCCATTTCGACCTTCGGCACCGCCATGACCGACTGGGTGAACGACAACCTCTTCGGCGAGGGCTGGGAGTTCTTCGGCAACGCCATGCCGTCCGTCCCCGCGCTTTTTGAGGGCTGGCTCACCGCCGCCGGCGCGTCCGATATGGTCATTTCCCTGGTGTGCGACGGCATCGTCGCCGGCGTGGGTGCCGTCCTTGGATTCATCCCGCAGATGTTCGTGCTGTTCGTGCTGCTTTCCTTCCTCGAGGATTGCGGCTACATGGCGCGTGTGGCGTTCGTCATGGACCGCGTCTTCCGTCGCTTTGGCCTGTCGGGCAAGTCGTTCATTCCCATGCTCGTATCCACGGGCTGCGGCGTTCCCGGCGTACTCGCCACCAAGACGATTGAGAACGAGAAGGATCGTCGCATGACGGTCATGACCACCACGTTTATTCCCTGCGGCGCCAAGCTCCCGGTCATTGCGCTCGTCATGGGCGCGCTGATCGGCGATGCCGAGGCAAGCTGGATCGCCCCGCTGTTCTACTTCCTCGGTGTGTTCGCGGTCATCGTCTCGGGCATCATGCTCAAGAAGACCCGCCTGTTCGCAGGCCGTCCCACGCCGTTCGTGATGGAGCTTCCCGCTTACCACATGCCGTCTCTGCGCAGCTGGGCGCTGCATGTGTGGGAGCGCGTGGGCGCTTACATCAAGAAGGCGTTCACCATTATCTTCGCCTCGACCATCGTCGCGTGGTTCCTGTCCAGCTTTGGCGTGTTCGAGGGCTCCTTCGGTTACCTGCCGTCCATGGAGGGTGCGCCTTCGGAGTTTACCGACTACTCGCTGCTCGCGACTGTCGCCGGTGCCGTGAGCTGGATGTTCGCGCCGTTGGGCTTTGATTCCTGGCAGGCAACGGCGATGTCCGTCACGGGTCTGGTCGCCAAGGAGAACGTCATGTCCACCGCGGCCTCGCTGCTGCATCTGGTGGACGCCACCGAGACCGATCCGAGTCTGTGGGCCGCGTTTGCGGCGCTGTTCCCCAGTGCAGGTGCCATCGCCGCGTTCGGTGCCTTCAACCTGCTGTGCGCGCCGTGCTTTGCGGCCATGGGCACCATTCGAGCCCAGATGAACTCGGGTAAGTGGACGGCCATCGCGCTGGCCTACGAGTGCGGCTTCGCTTGGGTGGTCGGTCTCATGATCAACCAGTTCTACCTGGCCGCCCAGGGCGTGTTCAGCGTGTGGACCTTCGTTGCGGCGGCGTTCGCGATCGCGATCGTCTTCCAGCTGCTGCGCCCTATGCCGAGCTATGCGTGGGACGATGAGGCGGCAGATTCCGCCGCTCAGCCCGCGATGGGAAACTAGGCGCGCCGAGCGTCGAGGTCCCGATGTCATTCAGTCGACTTTTGGTAACATCGAATCGAGGTTCGGGAGTAGCGAGGCATTTTACGAGGGGCGCATCTCGTGTTTTGCCGCGCTCGCCGGGGAATATGATCGCGTTGGCGAGAATGAAGTTGCCAAAAGTCGACATTTTGATTCCATGAACTCAACGCGTAAAGGAAATAATGCATAATGGGACCCATAGATTTCATAATTCTGAGTATTGTTGCAATTGCATTTGTTCTCGTGGTTGTTCGCGTGCGTAAAAAGGGCACGTGCGGTGATTGCGCGAGCGCCGCGTCATGCGGTGGATCATGCGCGAGCTGCGCGACTTCCAAACGCTCGTCGTGCCCGGCCTGCGAGGGCGCCGATTCCGTTGCCGACCGCCTTTCCAAGAACATCTCGGTTGGGAGGCGGTGAGCCTCGGACCCTCTTGCATCGGGAATACCGGTTCGAGCGCGCCATGAACGACGGAGCGTATGCGCTCGGGCCCTCTTGCATCGGGAGTGCCGTTTCTCCGTGTCATAAGCACAACTCTCGAAAGCCCCCGCTCATCGCGGGGGCTTTTTCGCGTCCATGCGCAATTTCGCGCCTGTCCCCGATTGGCGCCTGGGGGCGGGTTGGTGGGGCGTGGTAACCTGAAAACACGTGTCTGCCGTCCAGCAGAAAGGAGGCGCAGCGCCATGATCGCCCGCGCCGGCCAATCTCTCAAGTACCTGCGCCTGCTCTCGGAGCATTTTCCCACGCAGCAATCGGTGTTCACCGAGATCATCAACTTGCAGGCAATCCTCAACCTGCCCAAGGGCACCGAGCATTTCATGAGCGACCTGCACGGTGAATACGAGGCGTTCCTGCATATCCTCAACAACTGCTCGGGCGTGGTGCGCGAGCACGTGGACGACATCTTTGGCGATGAGCTCTCTGAGGAGGAAAAGGGCGACCTGTGCACCCTCATCTACTACCCGCATGAGAAGCTCGCGCTCGCGCATCTGCAACATATCGCGACGCCGAGCTGGTACAAGGTCATGCTCGAGCGTCTGCTGGTGGTGGCGCGTTCCCTGTCCAGCCGTTACACGCGCTCCAAGGTCCGCAAGGCCATCCCACGCGATTACGCCTACATCATCGACGAGCTGCTGCATACGCACCCCGATGAGAACAACTACCGCGTGCGCTATCACGAGCGCATCATTGCGTCGATCCTGGAGACCGATGCGGGCGAGGACTTTATCTGCTCGCTGTCCGATCTCATCAAGCGGCTGGTCATCGACCATCTGCATCTGGTGGGCGATATCTTCGACCGCGGCGGCGGGGCGTCCAAGATCATGGACCGCCTGATGGGGTACCACTCGCTGGATATCCAGTGGGGCAATCACGACCTGTTGTGGATGGGCGCGGCCGCCGGTCAGTCTGCGTGCATCATCACGGTTTTGCGCAACAACTTGCGCTACGGCAATTTCGAGATCTTGGAGAACGACTACGGCATCTCCCTGCGCGAGCTTGTGGCGTTTGCCGAGCGCACCTACGAGCCGGTTCCCGATGGCGCGACCGGTTTGGCTGCCAAGCTCACGCCGTTGGCGAAGGCCGTGAACGTCTTGCTGTTCAAGCTCGAGGGGCAGATCATCATGCGCCACGGGAGCTTCGACATGCACGACCGGTTGCTGCTCGAGCGCATCGACGTCGAGGCGGGGACCGTCGAACTGTACGACGGCGCGGTATACGAGCTTGCCACGCGCGATTTCCCTACGCTCGACCCGGAGCATCCCTATGAGCTCACGCCCGAGGAGGCGCGGATCGTCGAGAAGCTCGTGGCGGAGTTCACGAGCGCTGACCACCTGCGTCGCCATATCGAGTTCCTCTACAGCCACGGTTCCATGTACCTGGTGCGCAATCACAACCTGCTGTTCCACGGTTGCGTCCCGCTGAACGAGGACGGTACGTTCTCGAGCATGAACTGCCTGGGCACCTGGCGCAGCGGCCGCGATTACCTCGACTTCTGCGATGAGATCGCGCGTCGTGCCTGGCGTGAGCGCGACGAGGACTCGCTCGACTGGATGTGGTACCTCTGGATCGGCATGAAGTCCCCGGCGAGCGGCCGTTTGGTCAAGACCTTCGAGCGCTCCTACATTGACGATCCGGATTGCTGGGTCGAGCCCATGGACTCCTATTTTGAGCTGACCAAGGACGAGGCGACGTGCGATGCCATCATGGCGGAGTTCGGCGTGTCCGCGGGTTCGGGGCATATCGTGAACGGGCACACCCCCGTGCACACCGCCGAGGGCGAGCAGCCCATTCGCGCGAATGGGCGCCTGCTCGTGATCGACGGCGGCTTTTGCAGCGCGTATCACCCCAAGACGGGAATCGCTGGTTACACCCTCATCTCGAGCTCGCGCGGGTGCCGTCTCAAGGCGCATCAGGCGTTCGAGAGCGTCGAAGCCGTGCTCACGCGCAACGCCGATATCGTGAGCGAGACCGACCGCTTCGATGTGGCCGAGCGCCGGCGCATGGTGAGCGACACCGATACGGGTGTGCAGATTCGCGAGCAGATCAGCGATCTGCGGGCCCTGCTCGAGGCCTACCGTACCGGCACCCTCGACGAGCGTCCCTAGCGTGCCAATTGGGGACAGGTACAGATTGAGACATTTCGGCCCGTGGAGGGCGGGCGGCGCGGCCCGTGCTTGACCGCGGCGAATGCCTCAATTTGCACCTGTCCCCAAATAAGGCGTAACCGCGTTGAAACATACGTGTGCGACTATGGGAAGTCGCAGCAACCGTGCTTTGTGAAAGGTCTGGCAATGGATCAGCAGCAGTACATCGACTTTGTCCTGCGCACCGTCGAGGAGCGCGACATCCGCTTCATCCGCCTGTGGTTCACCGATGTGCTCGGCCGCCTCAAGAGCTTCGCCATCAGCCCGGAGGACCTCGAGGTCGCGTTTGAGGAGGGCATCGGCTTCGACGGCTCGGCCATTGAGGGCTTCACCACGCCCGACGAGGCGGACATGCTGGCTTTCCCCGATCCCTCGACCTTCCAGATCCTGCCCTGGCGCCCTACGCGCGACGGCGCGGCCCGCATCTTCTGCGATGCGTGCACCCCTGATCGCCAGCGGTTTGCCGGCGATTCCCGAGAGTGCCTGCGCCGCATGTTCTATCGCGCCGAGAAGCTCGGCTACATCATGAACGTCGGTGCCGAACTGGAGTTTTACTACTTCCCCGACGAGCGTACCCCCGAGCCGTTGGACGCCGTGGGTTATTTCGACCTCTCGCCGTCCGACTCCGCTCGCGACCTGCGCCGCTCCACGGTGCTCATGCTCGAGAAGATGAGTATCCCCATCGAGTACACCTTCCACAGCTCCGGACACTCGCAGCACGGTATCTCGATGCGCCATGCCGAAGCCCTCACCATGTCCGATGCGATCATGACGGCCAAGCACGTGATCAGCACATGCGCCTACGAGGCCGGTATCCATGCCAGCTTCATGCCCAAGCCCATCGCCAAGGGCTCGTCCTCGGCGATGTTTTTGCACCAGTCGCTATTCGACCGCGAGGGCAACAACGTGTTCTGGGGTGACGATTCGCAAAACCACCTGTCGTCGATCGCCAAGAGCTACATGGCCGGCATCCTCGCCCATGCGTCCGAGATCAGCGCCATCACCAACCCCACGGTGAACTCCTACAAGCGCCTGTCCGCCGGTGCGGGCAACGGCCCGCGCTTTGCCACGTGGGGCATGCGCAACCGCGCTGCCATGATCCGTGTGCCCATCTACAAGCCCGGTAAGCAGGCTGCGGCCCGCATCGAGCTCCGCAGCCCCGACCCGATGGCAAACCCGTATCTGGTGAATACGGTGACGCTTGCCGCTGGCCTGGACGGTATCAAGCGTGGGCTCGAGTTGCCCGAGGAGGCAACCTCCGAGCTGCTGCGCTTGCCGGAGTCCGAGTTGCGCGCCCGCGGCATCGAGCCCCTGCCGAGCAATCTCGACGAGGCACTTGATGTGTTCGAGAGCTCCGACTTCATGAAGGACGCCCTGGGTGAGCATATCCACTCGTTCTTCCTCAAGAAGAAGCGCGCGGAATGGGAGCGTTTCAACTCGACGGTCACCGAGTGGGAGCTCAGGCACTACCTGGCCAATTCGTAACCGTCCCGTGCGATTCGAGGCGCACGTCGTTTTGATAAGATGACGTCTACGGAGGTGAGCTCATGGCGGAAAAGACAGTGCTGTTCATGGCCCGTACTACGCGGCTGCATGATTTCATCAGGACGCTCTCGACGTCTCTCGGCGTCGAGGTGCACGTTGCCACGCCCGATTCGCCTGCAGCGGCGCACGACTTCGACCTGTTGGTTCTCGACGCCGACGGCGTTCGCCCCGATCGTGTGGACGCCATGGCCAAGTGGCTCGAGTCGCGCGGTGGAGCGCCCATGCTGCTGGTCGTCGATGAGGAAGATATTGCCGAGATGCGCCTTCCCTCCCGGGTCCGCTCCGATTTCATCTGCTCGGGCGCGGGAGATGCCGAGCTTGAGGTCCGCGCACGCCAGCTTTTGGGCGAGTGCGAGGCCGTTCCGGTCGATGAGGTGCTCACCGTGGATAACCTCACTATCAACCTTGCCACCTACCAGGTGTCGCTCGATGGCGAGCCTGTTGACCTCACGCTCATGGAGTATTCGCTGCTGAGCTTTTTGGCCACGCACCCCAATCGCGCGTACAGTCGAGAGGTCCTGCTGCATCGCGTATGGGGTTTCGAGTACTGCGGCGGCACCCGTACCGTGGACGTTCACATCCGCCGTATCCGCAGCAAAGTCGGTCCCCTTATCGCCGCGCATATCACCACCGTCCGCGGCGTCGGCTACCTCTTCAAGGAGTAGCCTCGGTCGGTGTTGCGTCTCAACTGGTGCCAGGTACAAATTGCGCCGCGGTGTCGATTATCGTTCCAAGTGGAGGGACGGGCGCGAATCATACCAGCGCAAATTGCGGCGTCTCACGCAGCGCTGCGAAGCGATTGCGCCTCAGAACAAGACGCTTGAGAAATCCTTAACGCAACTTACAACTTGATTAAGCTCCGCCGCTCGTGCTGAGCGGAGCTGCGCTTTTGGGGTACAACGTTGGAGAATTAAGACGTTGAAAGGACCGTTCATGAGTGAAGAAAAGACCCCTCAGCGCCCCGAGGGCCTTGGATCGGAGCAACGCCCGTCCTCGCAGCCGCGTCTCGAGGTCGAGCCCACGCCCGTCGAGCCCGCAGGTGCTGCGCCCGGCAATGCAAGCGCCCATACCACGGCGCACATCCCCGTCGATCCCGGCAACCCCACCGCCGCTGGCTCCACCCGCCAGGTCCCTCCGGTGGATTACTCGTATTCCCAGGGTCAGCATGTCGCTGGCCAGAACGCGCAGGCCCATGCGTCCACGTATACCGAGACCCGCACCGTGGTCAAGACCAAGAGCAAGAAGCTTCCCATCTTCCTGGCGTCCTTCGCCGGCCTGGTGGTCGGTGCGGTGCTGGTTATCGCTCTCGTCATGTCTGGCGCGTTCCGTATCACCGATTCGAACGTCGAGACTGCCGGCACCTCCGGCACCCCGCAGAAGATCGACATCAACCCCGAGGACACCACGCTGTCCGAGGCCGTGGCGGCAAAGGCGCTGCCCTCCGTCGTGTCCATCACCGCCCAGGGCGAGGATGAGAACTCCGGTGGTATCGGCAGTGGCGTGATTTTGGACACAGACGGCAATATCCTCACGAACCATCACGTCGTCCAGGGTGCGACCGCGCTCGTGGTGAACACCGATGACGGCAACAGCTGCGAGGCGGAGCTCGTCGGCGCGGACGAGTCCAGCGACCTGGCGGTCATTCGCCTCAAGGATCCCAAGAGCGCCAAGCTCACCCCCATCGAGGTCGGCGATTCCGACGACATCGCGGTGGGCGAGTGGGTCATGGCCATTGGCAGTCCCTTCGGCAACGAGCAGTCCGTGTCCACGGGTATCGTCTCCGCGCTCTACCGTTCCACCGCCCTGCAGAGCGCGAGCGGTACGTCCATCTACGCGAACATGATCCAGACCGATGCGGCCATCAACCCCGGTAACTCCGGCGGTGCGCTCGTCAACGATGAGGGGCATCTCATCGGCATCAACTCAGTTATCGAGTCCTATTCTGGCTCCAGCTCAGGCGTTGGCTTTGCGATCCCGGTGAACTACGCCATCAACATCGCCAACCAGATCATCGATGGCGAGACCCCGGTCCATCCGTATCTGGGCGTCTCCCTGGTGAGCGTGAACGCCTACAACGCCCGCACGAATGAGCTGGCGGTCGATAGCGGCGCATATGTGGCGGAGGTCACCGCCGACGGCCCGGCTGCCCAGGCGGGTATCCAGAAGGGCGACATCGTCACCGCCGTCGACGGCGAGGGCATCGCCTCGGCGGACGGCCTAATCATCGCCTTGCGTGAGCATGAGGTGGGTGACGAGGTGACCTTGACGGTCGTGCGCGGCAAGGATGAAACCGAGGTCAAGGTGACGCTTGGGTCGGATGAGGCCCTGCAGGCCGAGCAGGAGGACACGTCCGACGGCCCCGGTGCCGGAACCGGCATGAGCCGCGAGGAGTTCTTCCGCTATCTCGAGGAGTACATGGGCGGCGCGCTGCGCTAACGCCCTGCCCCGACGCAATTGGGGACAGGTACAAATTGCAACATTTTGGGCGGGTGCCGAGGAGGCGCCCGCCTTTTCTTTACCGGATGAGCTTCCAGGGTTGCGTGCCAAGTCGGTCGGCGATCTTCTCGAGGGTGGAGAGCTTGAGGTTGCTGTTGCCACTTTCGATGAGGTCGAGCAGCACGCGGCTTATACCGAGCTGCAAGGCAAAATCGACCTTGGACAATCCCGAGGCCTCGCGGATGGCGATGAGATTCTCGCCCAGGTTCTGTCGCGCGTTCGCATTCATGGTTCGAGCATGAGCGCGTCGACGCGATAAAATGTAAAGCGCGCTTTACATCTGGGGTATTACCCATAGCGATTCCAAGAAAACTCAGCGCGAGGGTGAGGTATCGGCGCGATGGGGGATAAGTAGAAAAACTACGTTGAGCGGAGGTGCAGCCATGTCGAAGGCAAAAGAGCGGGCGTTCGAGGTCGTTCGCGGGGGGCGGTTCCTGCCCACGCCGTCGGTGCTAGCCTTTGGCATGGATGAAGACCCGCTGTCCGATTGCGAGCTGAGTGCTCTGCGCTGGGCGCGCGATGCGGGCTACGCGATTGCGGTGTTCACGCATGAGCCTGTTGAGCCCGTGCGTGCGCAGCTTGCCGAGCACGGCATCCCTGCGACTGTCCTTGCGGACGACGAGGGCCCCGCGAGCGAACCCGATGCCCCGTTCACGGTGGCTGCGGCCCGTGCCGAGGCCCTTGCGCGCTTTTGCGCGCAGTGCGGCGCGACGTTGGAGCAGGCGGTGGTGATCGCCGTGACGCCGAGGGATTGCGAGGCCATGATGAGCGCGGGCAGGGCGCTTGCTCTTCACGGTGCGGGAATCGATGCCTCAGTGGCGGCGGAGCAGACGTTTTTCGCCCGCGCCATGAGCGGCCTCGTGCATGCGCTGAACGCGGCCGTGGCGATGCGCGTGTAAGTAGGTCGCGGCTCCGTGCCGCCGTCGTGTTACTCCGCGCGGCTTACCATTCGTCCACGCGGTCGTGGTTGATGGGGCGGTAGAACAGGCGCTGCAGCTCGTCGGCATCGCGCGTCTGTCCGAGAGCCCACATGGTCTTGGCCACGAGCGCCTCGGTGGTCATGTCGCCGCCCTTGAGGATTCCAGGGTGCTCGGCATATGCGCGGCCGACCTCATATACGCCCAGGTCCAGGCCTTCCTCGGGCACCTGCGTGGTCATGACCACGGTGCGGCCGGAATCGACCCAGTCAAAGATAGCCTCCTGATAGGAAGCGCCGTCGGCACCCCGCTCGGGCACGCCGCCCATACCGAAGGTCTCGAGGATCACGGCGTCGTAATCGGGCTTGAGCAAACGGAAGATGTCGGGTGTGAGGCCGGGCGTGAGCTTGAGGGCGCACACGCGGCTATTGAGCTCGGTGTAGAAACGGGGCTCGTCGAGAGCGCCGTCGGCAGCGCGCGCGGCGCCGCCCCCGGCGCAATCGCCTTCGGCCAGGCCGGCGGACACGGCAACCGACCCGCTGCAGATGATCTTGTCCTGGCGCAGGTAGGCCAACACGGGGTAGTTGATGCTGTTGAACGCGTTGAAGCTCATGGTGCGCTGCTTGCGGGCGCGCGTGCCGGCGATTGCATACCCGCCAAACACGATGGACACGTCGCGCGAGCGGTCGGACACGGCATACACAAGGCTTTGGTACAGGTTGATCTTCGCATCGGTGAAGGGGTTGCCCATGGGCTGCTGGGAGCCGGTGAGCACGATGGGCTTGGGGCTGTCCTGAATGAGGTAGGAGAGCGCCGCCGCGGTGTAGGACATGGTGTCGGTGCCGTGCAGGATTACAAAGCCATCGTGCGCGTCGTAGTTCTCGCGGATGACCTCGGCGATGCGAAGCCAGTCGGCGGGGCGCATGTTGGTGCTGTCGATGTTCATGGGCTGCACGATGTCGAGTTCGCACAGGCCCTCGATCTCGGGCACGCTGCGAGCGAGCTCCTCGCCGGTGAGAGCGGGGGAGAGGCCGTTGCCGTCCTCGGCGGAGGCGATGGTGCCGCCGGTGGCGATCAAGAGGATGTGCTTCATGCGGGCTCCTTTGCTCTGCAGTCCCTGCGGTTGCCTCGTCTCATGGCTTGCGGCCTTTTGTGGGCATGACCGGTGCGCGGCGAGGCGCCCTTATGGGGGCGGCCGGTGCGCTTCGAGGCGCTATCGAGATATTGTAGGCCAAAAACCCTGTAGGATTTCTGCGTACGCGCAGCTCGGAGAGTATGATGTACCAATTAGACACGTGTTGCCGCTGCGGGACAGCGGCATGGTTGGGAGGCTTCATGGCCCAGAACGCATCTGAGCAGACTCAGCAGAAGGTACTGGTATTCGACTTTGGCGCGCAGTATGCGCAGCTCATCGCCCGTCGCGTGCGCGACCTGCATGTGTATTCTGAGATTGTCCCGTGCGACATCACGGCCGACGAGGTGCGTGAGATGGCGCCCTCCGCGCTGATTCTCTCCGGCGGCCCCGCGTCCGTGTACGCCGAGGATGCCCCGACGGTTGATCCTGCCATCTACGAGCTGGGCCTGCCCATCCTGGGATTTTGCTACGGCCACCAGGTGACCGCCGTCACGCTCGGCGGCGAGGTGGGCCACTCCGAGATCGGCGAGTACGGCCCCGCCACCATCGAGCGAGACCGCGAGAGCGCGCTGTTCAACGCCACCCCGCTCGAGCAGACCGTGTGGATGAGCCACCGCGATGCCGTCTCGCGCGTGCCCGAGGGTTTTGCCGTGACGGCCAGCACCTCCGTGTGCCCGGTCGCCGCTATGGAGAACGCCGAGCGTCGCATCTACACCACACAGTTCCATCCCGAGGTCAAGCACACCGAGTACGGCCAGCAGCTGCTCAAGAACTTCCTGTTCGACATCTGCGGCCTCGAGGCAGCGTGGACCATGGACAACCTGGTCGAGACCATGACGGACGAGTTCCGTGCGGCCGTGGGCGAGGACCGCGTGATCCTGGCGCTCTCCGGCGGCGTGGATTCCTCCGTGGTGGCGGCCCTCGGCGCCCGTGCGGTTGGACGCCAGATGACCTGCGTGTTCATCAACCACGGGCTGCTCCGCAAGGGCGAACCCGAGCAGGTGGAGGAGGTCTTCACCAAGCAGTTTGATGTCGACTTCGTGCACGTGCACGCCGAGGAGCGCTACGCCGCGCTGCTCGACGGCGTGACCGACCCCGAGGAGAAGCGCCGCATCATCGGCACGCAGTTCTGGAACGAGTTCTTCGCCGTGGCCAAGGAGCTCGAGCAAGATGGCCGCCCGGTGAAGTACCTGGCTCAGGGCACCATCTACCCCGACATCATCGAGAGCGGCGCGCGCAAGACCGGTGGCAAGACGGCCACCATCAAGAGCCACCACAACCTCATCCCGTTCCCCGAGGGCGTACACTTCGACCTCATCGAGCCGCTTGACCACTTCTTTAAGGACGAGGTCCGCGAGCTGGGCCTGGCGCTGGGTCTGCCTGAGCACATCGTGTACCGCCAGCCGTTCCCGGGCCCGGGCCTGGCCATCCGCATCATCGGCGCGGTGAGCCCCGAGAAGCTCGAGATCTTGAAGAACGCCGACGCCATCGTGCGTGAGGAGCTGGATGCGTACAATGCGCGCCTGTTCGAGCAGACCGGCGAGCGCAATTCCGAGCACTCCTGCTGGCAGTACTTCTGCGTGCTGCCCGACATCAAGTCCGTGGGCGTGATGGGCGACGAGCGTACCTACGCGCGTCCCGTGATCCTGCGTGCTGTGGAGTCCAGCGACGCCATGACCGCCGACTGGGCGCGCCTGCCCTACGAGGTGCTCGCGCGCATCTCCGGCCGCATCGTGGCTGAAGTTCCCGGCATTAACCGCGTGGCGTACGACATCACGAGCAAGCCGCCCGCGACCATTGAGTGGGAGTAATCAACAACCCTTTGCGGGGGAGGTCGGAAACGGCCTCCCTCGTTTTTAATTTGCATGGGATTGTTTGCCGTTAGCTCTCGTACATCTGATATACGCAAGCCTATATGAACTTATTAACTCGTTCACCTGGTGTTATTGCTCTGTTTGGTTGCTTGAGTGATTGCGCATGCTAAAAATTATGAAATCAATTATTGGGCTTTCTGCCTTGAGCGGCGGTCCGGGCAAGTTAAGAGAAGGCAATCCGTTTGATACTCAAATGGTCCTCACGGAATATTGAGCCCGTAGCCTTTGGTACTCACGAGAGTAGTATTTTGGTGCTGACCCGGGCTTTCTGATTATTCTGTTCATCGCTTGTCCTTGGAGGCTCGGCTCGCTTTTCGCAATGCGTGTTGAGCCTCCAATTTTGACCAATTCAGTTAGTAGTAAAGCTCGATATACGAATAGGCTTTGTTGAATAGGGCCTGATCCTTGAGCTTGTAGCGCATCCAGAGAATGGCGCGGAGCTGCTTCTTGACCTCTTTCACGCCAGTTGTGGTGGCTTGCCAGCCGTCGAAGCGAGTGATCTTAACGATCTCGTCGATGTCGTTGACGATGTTCTCGACAATGATGGGCGTGTCGCCGTTCTTGATGCCATTGAAGAGCTCAGTGAGAGCGGCTTTTCCCTTGTCTTCCTCTTCCTCGGGCACGACTTCCTTTTCGGCGGCTCGCGCCTCTTTGGCGAGGTCAATGAGCATCTTGAGGAACTCGACGCTGTTGATGAGACCCTGCTCGTGACGCTCCCTCAGGTCCTCCAGGCGTTCGCCGAGCTTCTGGAACTTGCCATTTTTATCGTGCTTGCGGATTCGGGCGACGAGGTCTATTTCCAGCTTCCGCGTGATCTTCTCGGTATTGCTCTTGTCGTTGATGAAGTGCTCGATCATGTCCTCATCGAGTTCGAGGATATCGTCATCGTCTCGGACTCTCTCGACAGCGATGTTCTGGTGTACGAGCTCGATTGTCTTGGGTCCGAGCGCCGCCCAGATGAGCTTTCCTCGATTGTCTACTGGCCTCACGGAGTCATAGACCTGCGAGAGCCAGATGAAATCGAGTTTGTAAGGGCTCAGGCATGGATCGGGCGAAAGCGCTTCCCACGCCCTGTTTAGGACCGAGAAGTCGGCTCCGAACTGGTCCTTCACCTTTGTCGTAGGCAGGCATTGTTGGGCTTCGAGAAGGGATTCCCAATCTGCGCTACGGCGGTCTTTGACCGTTGAGAAGTACTCAAGGCAACAATGCATGAGTCTGGGTAGCTCGGCCTTTACCTCATCGATGTTGGTTATGACCTTCTGCACCTCGACCTCATCGAAGTGGAGGGACTTGGCGACGTTGTCGAAGAGACCGATATAGTCGACGATGAGGCCAAACGACTTTTTGTCGTTGTAGACGCGGTTGGTTCGACAGATCGCCTGCAGCAGCGTGTGGTCGCGCAAGGGCTTGTCGAGGTATTGAGTTTGGAGAATGGGTGCATCAAAGCCGGTGAGCAGTTTCGCGGTGACGATGAGAATTTTGAGCGGATCGTCCGGATCGCGGAAACGGTCGAGGAGCTTTTCCTCGGCATCGCGATCGCGGCGGTACGCCTTATAGCGGTCCTCCTTGTCGTTGTTCGTGTCCATGACGATGGTGACCGCATCAGCGCCCAAGAGCTTGTCGAGCTCCTCCTTATACAACAGACAGCACTCGCGATCGTAACAGACCACTTGCGCCTTGAAGCCGTCGGGCTCGACCTTTGACTTGAAGTGCTTGGCGATATGCTCGCATACCTTGTGGATGCGGTCGGGTGCCTTCATGACGGCCTCGATCTTGACGCGCCTGGTGAGCTCCGCCTTGTCCTCTTTGCTGAGTTCTTGGGTCATCTCGTCAAAGGCCGTATTTACGACCTCTTGGTTGACATGGAGCTCGACGGGGACGGTTTCAAAATGGAGCGGCAGCGTGGCGTGGTCGCGGATGGAGTCGGCGAACGAGTAGCGGCTCATATAGCCGGACTTGTCCTCTTTGGCACCGAAGGTGTGGAATGTGTTCTTGTCGGTTCGGTTGATGGGCGTGCCGGTCAAGCCGAAGAAGAAGGCGTTCGGCAGAGCGAGTCGCATCTTCTCGCCGAGGTCGCCCTCTTGGGTGCGGTGCGCCTCATCAACCATAAGGATGATGTTCTCGCGCTTGTTGAGCGTCCCCGTGACCTCGCCGAATTTGAAGATGGTGGTGATGAGAATCTTTCGCATGTCCTGCTTGAAGAAGGACTCAAGCTCCTCTTTGCTGCCGGCGCTTGCGAGGTTGGGGATGTCGGATGCGTTGAAGGTGCCCGTGATCTGGGTCTCCAGATCAATGCGGTCGTCCACGATGACGACGGTCGGGTTCTTGAGCTCGGGGACCATGCGCAGCTTCTGTGCGGCGAACACCATGAGCAGCGACTTTCCGGATCCCTGGAAGTGCCAGATGAGGCCGCGCTTCGGGTAGCCTGCGCGAACGCGGTTCACGATGAGGTTCGCGCCCTCGAATTGCTGATATCGGCAAATCAGCTTGATGCGGCGATGCTTCTTATCAGTGGCGAAGAGCGTGAAGAACTGGAAGATGTCCATGACATTCGCGGGGGTGAGCATGGAGATCATGCTTCGCTTAACGTCGGCAAGCGTCCCCTCACCCTTCTTGTCGCCTTCGTGCCAGGGACCCCACATCTCGGGAGGCATGTTGACTGACCCGTAGCGGTAGCATTTTCCCTCGCTGGCGAAGTTGATGGCGCTACAGGCGAACATCTGCGGGATGCTCTTCTCGTATTTGGCGATGTCGCCGGCGCCGTCGAGCCAGGTTATCGAATCACGCACCGGCGTCTTGAACTCGCCGATGGCGAGCGGAAACCCGTTGACGAGAAGAACCAGGTCGAGGCGCTTGCCGCCTTGCTCCTGGGGATAGACCCACTGGTTGGTGACGACGTACTCGTTCTTGTCGAGATCCCCGTCCATCGCCGTGCCGAAGAAACGGATCGGAATCATTCGACCGTCTTTGCCGTAGGGGAACGAGTTTTCCTCGAAGACGAGCTTTTTGAACCGTTCGTTGGTGGAGACCAGGTTCTGCGGGCTTGCGGACTGGATGAGGGCCCTGAGCCGGTAGATGATTTCGTCGGCGCGGTCGGGGTCTTCCGCGATCTCCGGGTTGAGCCTGATGAGGGCATCCTTGACCATGGGTTCGACCATGACGTCGGCATGGCGGCGTGGGAGGTCCTCGGCGGCTACGTATCTCCATCCAAGGCCGGTGAGCACCTCAATGCTCATTTGCTCGACGGTGTTGTCCTCGTTAAACATCTCCGAGTCCTAACTCCTGGTTTAGGATCTTCTTTGTTGTGGCGTTCAGCTCATCGAGGGCCTTTTGTACGGTAAATTTCGATTTGTCGACCGAGGCGGCGAAGTCGGCGAACTCCTGCTGGAGTTCGAGCGGAGGCAGAGGAACGTCTATTTTGCTTAGAAGCTTCTGATTGAGATTTTGAACATTTGCACCCCGTCCAAACAGCCGTCGACGCACAGAATCTTGCTTTAAAAGAGCTAATAGGTACGGGACGCGTACCCGGTTATCGTTCAACCGGACCCTGATACAAAAACCGCTGAAAACGACTTCTGACTTACCCGGATACACTGCCAGGCATCTTCCCACGAGCTCTTTATTGCCATTCGAACGAACGAAAACTATATCGCCATCCTCAAGGCAATACTCCTTGGAAGGACGCTCGTTAAGCGATATCTTTCCCAATGTCGAGGCACCTTCAATGGCCCAAAGGTCTCCGAAGTCAGCAACGCCAAGGCATGGAACTTTATATCCGGTGTCCTTTGAGTGGTAGTTCAGGCCGTTCTTTGCGTTGCCGAGTTCAAGGAGGCCTGCCGTTTTGAATGTTTTTGGATTAACAGAGGGATCTCCGAACATCTCGACAAATTGTGATTTGACGACGTCGCCGCAGGTCGTAAGCAGCTGTCTGTAGTGAGACCTCGTCTCTTGCGCGGCCCAGAGAATATCGGCGAGCTCTTCCTGCTTGCCGATGCTGGGAAGCTCGAACTCAAATTGAGAAAGGCTCTGCCACTTGACCCTTGGCGAGAGGGAACCTGCCGAATTGGTAACGGCGTGCTCAAACAGAGCGTCGTTCTGGATGATGAATGGGAGCAGCCTCGGAGAGAGGTTACTCTTGGCGGCGATGACGGTGATGTCTCCGGAGCAGACTCCGTCGAATGGGGCGACGGCCGCCTTACGTAGGTAGGCCCTGCGACGCCCGAATAGCACCTGCTCTTTTGAGAAAGCCTTGGTGAAGGTGGTTTCGGCGTCTTCGTCCCAACGGGCGAGTTCGACCTCACCGGAGTCCAAGTGTTCAAGGCCGACCGTCGGCAGCTCCTGCCCCGCAGGGGCTTTCTGTTTGATTTCGCGGGCCACATCGCCCAAACAAACGCGGGTCATATTACTCACCATCGTTTTCATGCAATTTCGTGGCGATGTCATCGAGCATGGACATGGCCTTTATGGAGGCGGCCTTCCAGCTCTCCACCGTCTCCTCGATGCTTCTGTCGTCAGCGCCATCGTCCCTGGAGGATTTCACGTACAGGGGGATGGAGAGTGAGAAGGCGTTGCGCTCGATCTCATCGATCGTTGCGTGGAACGAGAAGCGCTCGATGTCCTCGTCCGATCGATAGGCTTCGACGATTTTCTCGATGTGGTGAGGCTCAAGGTAGCTTTGCGCGTTCTTGCGGGTCACTTCGGCGGAGGCGTCTATGAACAGGATTCTCTTGCGGTGTTTCGGTGCCTTCTCGCTGCGGCAGATGAGGACGCACGCCTCCATGGGCGAGTTGAAGAAGAGATTTGCGCCGAGGCCGATGACCGCTTCGACAAGATCGGTTTTCACGAGCCTCTCGCGCATCTCCGACTCCTCATTGCGGAAGAGCACGCCGTGGGGAAGGAGGATGGCGCACCTACCGCTCTTCGGGTCCATGCTCTTGAGGATGTGCTGGATGAAGGCGTAGTCGGCGCGGCCCTGCGGGGGCGTGCCGAGGAAGTTGCGGCCATAGGGGTCGGACGCGAACGACTCGCGATCCCACTGCTTGATGGAGTAGGGCGGATTGGCGAGCACCATGTCGAAAGTGCGCAGCCTCCCCGCTTCGAGGAAGGCGGGGTGCCGCAGCGTGTCATCGTTGGCGATCTCGAAGTCCTCGACCCCGTGAAGGAACAGGTTCATACGGCCGATGGCAGACGAGAGCTGGTTGATTTCCTGCCCGTACGCATGGACGTTGCGCCACTCCTTCCCATGCTGTTTGAGATGGGCAATGGCAGAGATGAGCATGCCGGCACTGCCGCAGGTGGGATCATAGATGGACTCGCCTGGCCTGGGCTGGAGAATCTCGGTCATGAGGTGGACGACCGTGCGGTTGGTGTAGAACTCCTGAGCGGTGTGTCCAGAGTCGTCTGCGAACTTCTTGATCAGGTACTCGTAGCCCTGCCCGAGCTCGTCCTCGGGGCAGTTGGCGATGGATAGCGTCATGGCGCTGAAGTGCTCGATCAGGTCCTTGAGCAGACGGTCGGGAAGACGCTTCTTGTTGGTCCAGGCTCCATCGCCGAAGATGCCACGAAGCTTGGAGTCGTTCGCCGTCTCGATGGCGTGGAAGGCGTCGACGATGGCCTTGCCGACGTTCTCCGTGGCCTCCCTGACGTCGCTCCAGTGGGCACCGTCGGGGATGGCGACGCTATGGTTCTCGGGCAGGGCAGCGAACTCCTCGTCGCCTCCAGAAACCTCCAAGGCTTCGGCGGTTTCCTCGTCGTAGACGTCGGAGAGGCGCTTGAAGAAGAGCAGCGGGAAGATGTACTGCTTGTACGACCCCGCGTCGATGTAGGTGCGAAGCAGGACGGCTGCGTTCCAAAGGTGGTCGTTCAGCTCCTCCTGGGGAATCCTACTTTCCATCGGTATAGCCTCCCTTCACGAGCAAATCGATCAGCTTATCTTCGGACTCTCGCGTCTGCTGGATGAGGTCGTAGAAGCGCTTCCTGGTCTCGGCCGGGGGCTCGACCTCTTCGCGCTCCCTCTCGACGTAGTTGCTCGCAGATAGAACGTATCCCTCGCGTGCGATGTCTTCGAGCGTCGCGATGGCGCACTTCTCGATGACGGGCTCGTAGGAGTGATAGAGCGCGAGCATCTCGGCCGCGTTCTCCTTCGAGATTGCGTTCTGCGCACGCTGGGCCGTGAAGATCTTGCTGCCATCGATGATGCAGACGCGCCCCCGGTGGTCGGCGGGCTTGTCATTTCTGAGGAACAAGATGCAAGCGGAGACGCCGGTGCTGTAGAAGACGCCGCTCGCGAGCGCGATCACGGCCTCGACCTTGTCCGACTCGACCAGCTCCTTGCGAATGGCGCCCTCCTTGCCGCCGTGGAACAAGGCGCCCTGGGGCAACACCACGGCACAGCGGCCGTTGGTCTTGTCCATGGAGCACACCATGTGCTGCACCCAGGCGAAGTCCGCAGACTTGTTCGTGGGGACGCCCCAGATGTTGCGGCCCCACGGGTCCGACGAGAACTCGTCGGAGCCCCAGTTCTTCAGAGAAAACGGCGGGTTCGCGAGGACGCAGTCGAAGGTCTTGAGCGTGTTGCCATCACGAAAGGCGGGATCTCGCAGGGTATCGCCCTGGGCGATGCGGAAGTCCTTTGCCCCGTGGAGGTAGAGGTTCATGCGCGCTATGGCAGACGTGCTGAGGTTCTTCTCCTGGCCGTAGAGCTTGCCGTAGGCGAGCTTCGAGTTGTGCATCTGTCGAACGGCCTCGATGAGCATGCCTCCCGTGCCGCAAGCGGGGTCGTAGACGGTCTCGCCGGGCTTCGGCTCGAGCAGGGAGACCATCATCTTGACGATCTCGCGAGGGGTGTAGAACTCGCCGGCGTTCTTCTTCTGCATGTCGGCGAACTTTTTGATCAGGTACTCGTAGGCGTCGCCCATCATGTCGGCGCTGTAGTTCTTGTTTCCAAACCTCTGTGCCGAGAAGTGCTCGACCAAGTCTTTGAGGCGCTCGTCGGTGAGCTTGCCCTTGTCGGTCCAGCTCGCATCGTCAAAGCTGCTGAAAAGGCCACTGAGGGTGTCGGGGTTGGCGCGCTCGATGCTCACCATGGCATCGACGATGGCCTTGCCGACGTTGGCGCTGGTATTGCGGACGTCCTGCCAATGACAGCCTTCCGGGACCTCAAAGCTGTGGTTCTCGGGGAGCGCGGCATACTCCGCATCGCCGCCAGAGACCTCTAGAGCCTCGGCAGTCTCCTCGTCATAGACGTCGGAAATGCGCTTGAAGAAGAGCAATGGCGTGACGTAGCTCTTGTATTCGTCCTGGTTGATGGGTCCGCGCAGGATATCGCAGGCTCCGAGCAGGTGGTTCCCCAGTTCGGATTTCGTGATCGGTTCTTCTGGCATTTGCACACCTATGAGCTCAAAAATGAAATTACGACTGATGTGATTATACCGCCGCATTTGCCGAGATAAATTGCCCACGGAACGACGTCCGTTCGAGCGGTCTGAGATTGCAAATCACAATTTGTCGAGATGTTCGAGAGCAAGGGATATCCAATCTGTCACCTTTCGACTCTTGCGTCTTCAATGAGAAACGGATTGTCTCCATCAAAGTCGGGATCGTATCGTTCAAAGGTCCTTACCCTATCTGCCATAACTCAGGGGAGCTTTAACTCATCAGCATGGAAAGACGGCTTCTTTTCCGAAGAGCCTCCTGCTGATAAGCTCGTCTCCGATGAAGATTTCTATATTTGCCGAGGTAATGGAAATAGGCATCTGGTCGGAGCAGGTGAATATTCCAGCTCCCCAATGAAAGATATGGTTTTCCCTGACACAATGATCGCAGTGAGGATTGAGCAAGAGCGCGTTATCTTGCCTTATTTGCGATGCGCTTGGAATCAACCTGCGACTCGCAAACAAATTGAGGCGTCGGCGAAAACTACCAACGGAACGTTCAAGATTAACCAAACGGCTCTTGGCAAGGTCGAGCTTCTTGTCCCCCCGCTCGCCCTCCAACAGAAATTCGCCGCCTTCGCCGCATCGGTCGACAAATCGAAATTTAGGCTAGGTACTTGCGATGCGATGCCTTGACGTTTCGTTGGTCAACCATCGCGTACCTGAGCGTCGTGTCGATCTTCTTATGGCCGAGCAAAACCTGCACCTGCTCTATCGGCATACCCTTGTCGATTGCCCTCGTGGCAAGCGTTCGTCGAAACTTGTGTGGGTGGACCCTGCCGACCCCGAGCGTTCTGCCAAGTTTCCTGAGCATCGCCTCCACGCCGCCGATTTGGAGTCTGTTATGCGGTGCACGACATGAGACGAAGAGGGCTTCGGAATCGTCGTCGCGACTGGCAAGGTAGTTTTCGAGATGGACCTTCGTCGTTGCGTCGAAGTAGACGACCCTGTCCTTGTCTCCCTTGCCATGGACGACGCATTCCCGGTTGATGACATCGACGGCGTCTTTGTCGAGCGTAACTAGCTCACCGACGCGCATTCCCGTGGAACGCAAAAGGTCTATCAGCGCAAGGTCTCGAAGGGAGCCGCTGCCATCGCGCAGTATCTCGATAACCTCATCGCTGTAGGTCTCTTTGATTGTCTGCGGCGACTTTACCCTCTTGATTCTTCGGACGGGACTCTTGATGATATGGTCTTCGTCCTCAAGCCATGAGTAGAAGCTCGAGATGATCCTGCGAACGTTGTCGACGGTCGTGCGGCTGACGTTCCCGCGCTTTTGATAGTCGGAGAGGTACGTCCTGATCTGCTCCGTCCCGAGGTCACATGCCGGCTCGTCTATGGCTTCGAGGAGTTTTCGAATAGTGGACTCGTAGTAGGAAATGGTCCTCTCGGAGCAACCCTCTAGCCTCTTTGCCGATAGAAAGCGGTCGAGGTAGGAATCATTCTGCTCAACAGGATTGCGGGCGAGAGCTGATTCGTCGAACAGGCAATGCGAGAGAACCATTTCAAGCTGCCTGTTCTGGGCTGCATTGAGGTGGGGGAGCATGAGCCTGGCTATGTCGTTGGCAGCTTTTTCAAGGTCCATGAGGCGGTCCTTTCGGTGGGGTTTGGCTTGTTGCCTAAATGCTATTTGGTCTAGAGGCTCCGGTTGCAACTTCCCGGGTCGCGCCTTCACTGCGAGGCCTCAAGGGGGCCCACGAAATCGCGCACAAATCTCCGCATGGCTCCGATTGGTGTGGATTGCCGTGGACCTCCCTTGACCCCTCTTCGTTCCGGCGCAGCTTTGCAGAGAGCAAAGCCGACGACGACGCACGGCGTCGCCATTCGGCTTTGCCCGCAAGGGCTTGATTCTCAAAGGGCCACGTGCCCGGAACGGAGGAACGAAATGCAGGAGCTGCTGCCCAAGGAAATCGCCAAGGAAATCCCGCCACTGTACGCGCAAGACGGTGCCGAGGATCCTATTGCGTATGTACACCTGTTCAGCTGCCTTAACGGATGGGATTGGTACATCGCCGAGTTCGATAGGGAGAGCGGCGAGGCGTTCGGTCTGGTGAAGGGGTTTGAAACCGAATGGGGCTACTTCTCCATCCCTGAGATGGAGAATCTCAATCGCTCGAAGGGTTTCGAAGTCATAGAGCGTGACGAACATTTTGCGCCCGCGCCTATGGGAAGAGTCGCTGACTAACGAGTAGGGCGCCGCGGATCGGTGGCGATCCCGCCCCGGTTCGCGGCGCTCCCCTGCGAGGGATATAGTGCGTCATCCTCATGCAGCTGTGCACCAAGGAAGGTTCCTCGGAACCTGGTTTTCCGCCGAGAATCGGCGGTGCAGGATAAGGCTCCACTACGTTTCGCCCGTTGGGTCACGGCGCAACCCGGCGAGCCGGGTTCGAAATCCCAGGTAGATACCTGTGCCACAAACGGAAAGCGCCCGCATTCACGTGTAGCGCGCGGATGCGGGCGCGTAGTTGATAGAGGCGTCTCCGCTGGATATGGGCGATTACGCGGCTAGAAGCCCTCGGGAACGTAACCTACGACCGTTTTCGCCCTCGTCGGCTCTGCCGCCGTGGCGTCGGGGGCTGCCGGGCCGTTCCAGACCCTCGGCGCCGTCTCGTTCCTGGTCTCGCGGCGGGCAACCGATTGCTCCATAAGCGTCCGCTCGGCATCGGGCGACGTCATTCCGAGCATGGGTCCTACGAAGGTTTCGGTGACGTCTCTGCTGGGAAAGGCCATCGGTACGCCGTCATGAATCACGAGCGCCCCCGTCTCGCGGCCGGTCCAACGCTGGAGCTCGTCGGGCGTGATGAGCGGCCTTCGTACGAGCCCCTCGCTCGTGCCTGTCGATCCGGTGTTCGCCCCCTTTGTTCGACTCGTGGACTGCGCGACCGCCGTGTAGGAGCCCATCGACTCCGAGAGCTTGCGGGCAGTGTCGAGGTTGGAGCAGGAGAGGACGACCTTGTCCTTGAGGAGGTCGAGTATCGTCTCGGCCTCCTCGCGGCTGTAACCGGAGACGGATTGGAGCTGGAGGAGCGACTGGCAGAACCAGAGGACGCGGATGCCTTCCGAGCGCATCTCCCCGAGGTCCTGGACGATCCTCTCGTTGCGGCCGAGGGAGGCTGCCTCATCGAGGAGGAGGACGGTCTCGACGGGGCAGCGCCCGGCATGGACGGCAGCGCAGGAGCGCAGCGCCGAGAGAGCTTGTGAAACGAACGTCTGGACGAGTCGCTTGTAGTTGCCCGTTGCCGAGGACGACGAGATGAAGACCACCGTGGGCTCCTCCCCGATGCCGCCGAGGCCGCACTCGTCATCGTGAAGCATCCGGGCCACGTTGCCGTCGACGTATTCGGCGAGGCAGTTGCTCAGGGTCGAGACGATGCCGGGTCCGCCCCCGTGCTCACCGTTGAGCCCGCCGAGGAAGGGAAGGGCGGGGTCTCCTGCGGGCAGGGACGCAGCCAGGGCGGCGATGCGGTCAAGCGGGCCCTGGTCGCCCGATGGCGAGATTGCGGCCGCGACGGACATGATGGTCTTCTCGTCTTCCGGGATGGATGCGCCCTCGATGAGGGCGAGGGAGATGCCGACGAAGAGGTTCCGAGCGCCGTCGTAGAAGAACGGCTGGCCTTTCGACGGCGCGGGCACGACACAGCGCGCGAGTTCGCGCAATTCCCTCGCGCAGCCGCCGGCACCCTCCGCCCGAAAAGACTCCTTTGCCCTTTCGAGCGGATCGAATCGAATTGAGGACGCAGGAGCGTCGAACATCACGTCGACGATGCGGTGCGTGCCCGCCTTCTCGAACATCGGCTCAAGGAAGGCCCTGAGCTCGCCCTTGATGTCGTTAATCAGTAGCGAGCGCCCCTGCTCGAAATTGGCCATGGCTGACAAGACTGCGACGCGGCGGCTCTTGCCCTCGCCGCTCTCGGCGAGGATGCAGGCGTGGACCGAGTCGATGAGCCTGACGCCCTTCCCGATCTCTCCCACGACCAACGTGCCACCCGAGGGCCTCTTGCCTTCCTGCCACGACTCGCTCCTGCGCTTGAGCTCGCCGTGCGCCGAGATGAGCCTCGCGTCGCCGTGGATGGGCGCGCCTGGCGCGCGGCGCCCGCCGACCCAGGTCCCGTCGTGGAGCCAGCGAGACCAGTCGAGATGGCTCCAGATGCCGGCGGCCATTGAGACGGCGAGGGTTGCCGCGCATCCCGCGAGGAAGGCGTCGTCCCCGATCAGCTCCGGTAGGGCTTCGAACGGGTTTTGGAACACGGCCTCGGGGAGTTCGGGGGCCGCGGCTGCCCCGAAGCTTGTGAGCGTTACGACGATGTCGACGATCCATGCTTCCAACCAGCGCCATACCGCTGGCAGCAACAAGAGCATGGTGAAGATCCCGATGGTCGCGCCGGTGGCGACACAACGTTTGAGATGTGCGCCCTCGTCGACGTTGAAGCTCTTTTGCTTGCTCACAGAATCATTCCCTTCACTATGGTTTTTGCCGGCGCCAGCACGATGCCGGCAGCATCACCCCTGATTGCGGCAGATACGGCGGCTGCGAGCGCCCTCGCGAGTACGCGCTCGGCTTTCTGGCCGATCTCGTCCGACAGGTCCCTTCTGCCGTTCTGGGATTCCGTCGCAGATGCGAGCGCCTTGGCGACGGTCCTCCCCACGGCAACCGGTGCTTTCGCCATGGAAAGCGCGTAGGACGGGCACGACCGGAGGCACCTCTCCGGGATATGCCTGCGCTCGCGGACGGCTTCCCGCGCCCCCTTCAGGTCTTCGTCGGTGACACAGGCGCGGATTTCGCCGACGAACGGCTTCATGCGCTTTCGCTCCGCTGCGGGACCGTCACTCGGTTTCGCGGATCTTTTCGGTTTCTCCTCGGGGGCCGCCGTCCGGTCGGGCGCGATGGTCCTCAGCAGGGCGTTGCCCTGGCGTGCGCGCAGCTCGCACACGGCGTCGTCCACGTATCGGTCTCGTGCGAAGCCCTCGAGGCCCTTGAGGTCGGCGCATCGCTCCACGGACTCAAGGTGGGCGGCGCCCGCTTCCTTGATTTCAGGGTGTTTCGACTCGGCTTTCGCGATCGCGGCGTCTACCGCCTTGGCGACATCTGGGTGCCAGCGGCGGAGGTGCGCGTACGATATGCGGCCTTCCGGCGGCAGCTCGATGCTTATCTCCTCGGCGGGGATCTGGCGAACGACGTCGACTGCCCGCGACCTCGCGAGGTCGCGGGTCTCATGTTCGGCCGCAAGCGCCGGGGCCAGGGCGGCGTCGGTGAGTGTTCTTCTCGCCCGATCGAGCCTGTTGCGGGCCATGAGCGAGTCGAACGAGCCGTCGGACGACCACGCTATTACATGCACGTGCTTGGAATTCGGGTGGTTCTCGTGCTCGGCGGCCACCCAGCGGACGCTTGACTCGGGGACGCCCATAGCCTCGGCGAGCGTCGGCGTGAGGTTCCGGCGGCAGAAGCGCTGCCAGTCCTCCTTGCAGGCGAGGTCGAGCTCTCCCGCCTCGTCTCTTCGCACACTGAGTACGACGGTGGCGATCGCGCCGTCTGCCTTTTCGAGCTCTCTGCGAGCCGTGCGTAGCGGGACGGCCCCATCCTGGTCGAAGAGCGCGGTCGACCCGGGCCTCTCGGCGCAGTAGCCGACGAGACCCATCCTCTCGGCGAGGTCCGAGCGTCTGAGATCGTCGACGGTGGCGGACCTGTCGGCTCCCTCGCGCGTGGCGATGTACTCGACGTTGTTGGTGATGACGGTGGAGCGCCCGCGCGACCCGGAGAGGTGCACGCGGGCGTTCACGACGAGGCTGCTACGACTTGCCATCTGACAGGCGCTCCCTTGCCTCGGAGAGCGTCATGCCGCGCTGCATGAGGCCCGCCTGCTTGTCATAGGCGGCGTAGATGTCCGAGGCGCTCACGCCGTCCAGGCCCTCGAACGTGCCCTTCTCGATCTCGACCGACGCGATGGCCGCGACGATCGAGGCGCGGGTCGCACGGTGGACGACGCGCGCGATGCGGTCCTCCTGCTCGGCGTTGCGCTCCTCGAGCGTGCGGTCGAGCTGGTCGAGGAGCGGCTGCATGACGCCGCGAAGATAGGTGCCGAGCTCGGTGGAGTAGAGCGAGAGCCCGTCGGAGGCTAGCCCGGCGGTGATGAGCTCGCGCGTGGCTGCACTGTCGTTGAGACCCCTGGAAACCCCGTAGGCGTGGAGCCGGCGGTAGGTCTTGTCGGGGAGGCGAAGGCTCATGACCTTCGACCGGTCTTTGCCGGCGGCCATATCAGATCCCCTCGTTCGGGAGGGGCGCGCCGACGGAGCGGAGGGCGGCGATGTTCTCGGGCGTACGCTCGTAGGTCTTGGGCCAGAAGGTGACGGGCACCATGACGAGGTCGTCGCGGGGGATGCCGTAGGCGAAGAGGTAGGCCGCGATGGCATCGCTGTACTCCATATTGTCGACGTTGTAGGCGTCGGTGAAGAAGATGCCGGTGGGGTCGTCGTTGCAGCCCTTGACGAAGTAGACGCCGTTCCCGCCTTCCTTGAACGGATTCAGGACCTTGTACTCCGGCTTTGCGTAGTAGGCGATCCCCGCGCGGACAATGCGCGTGAAGCCCGGGCGTTCACTGGCTCGCGCCGCTCGTGCGAAGCTCAGGCCGGGATCGGACTCCAGCAGATGGGCGAGCACGGAGCCAACGGCGTCGCCCTTGTGCTCGGGGATCGTCCCGAGAAGGTCGTCGAGGCGCGATTTGATTTTCTTGATCAGTTCCATCGTGGTTTTCCTTTCTGCCGGTGCCGTACGGGTGCCGGCAATTCGCTCGAATGTCTTGGTCGGTGATGGTTCTAGCTGCGGGGAGGTTGCGTGGTGCCAAAGGTGCCGAAGCTCGGTTAAGAGTTTTGGAATCCATGGCACCTTCGGCACCGTCCGCAAGGTCTTGCAGGTGAAGGGCGGAAGATGGGGTGCCGCCGCAGCATGCTGTGGCACCCCATCGGCCCTAATCCGTTCCCCGAAACACCCAACAGCGCTGCTTACCGTATGGAGGGCAGAGACGCTTGTTGCCCGGGACCCATCCAGGGCACTGCGATGACAGGATGCGGCTGACCATCTTGCAGTTGGCCTTGGTCTTCTCAAGGTGGAGGACCTTATCGAGGATCTCGAACGTGCACATGGGACGGTCGGTGTTGCCGGGGAGATACGCGAGGACCTTCTGCACGCAGGGGTCCTCCTCGACGAAGCGGCTACGCTGCGTGGCCGCCTCGGTCTCCATCTCGGGCGTGAGGACGGTCGAGAAGCGAGCGTCGCCCGTCTTCATCCACGTGCGGGCTTCTGCCCATGCCTGGCTGACGGCGGCGGGGAAGCCCTCGTCGAAGACGGACCTCTCTGTGTTCTCGATACCGCAGAGCACTGGGAGGAAACGCCTTGCGCCGCTCGTTCGCTCACGGATGAAGTCAGCCTCGTTCGTGGTGCCGATGAAGACCACACGTCGTGGGAACGCCTCCGTCCGTCGGCAGTAGGCCCCGCGGAACTCATCGACCTGGCGGGTGATCCCGGCCTTGACGCTCTCAATGGAGCGCTCGGACATGCCGTTGAGCTCGGGGACCTCGACAATCCACTTGCCCCGGTTCTGCTCGCCCGTGAGCTTGACGTCGCCGAGGTTAAGCACCGAGTCGGTGAAGTACTCGTCGCGGATGGCGAGGCCCCTTGCGAAGGACGACTTGCCGATGCCTCCGGCACCGCACAGGATGGGCATATAGTCGGCCTTGCAGCCCGGGTGGTAGACGCGGGCGATGCCCTCGCAGAACAGGATGCGCTCGACCTCCGAGACGTACGCGCTCATCTCCGCACCGAGATAGGCGTTGAGGAGCGTCCCTACGCGTGGGGTGCCGTCCCAGGTGAGGGTGTCGAGCATGGCGACGAGTGGGTCATAGGCGTTGTCCTCGCCGACAATGGTCAGAGCGAGCAACATGTGCTTCTCCTTCTGGAGGGAGAGGGATTGCTGAAGGAGGGCGAAGAGCCGGGCGTCGTCGCTGTCGCGCCACCGGCGTTCCCTCGCATCCGCGTCCCAGGGGAGGGGCCCGGTCTTGAAGAGCTCGTTCGCGAGTCGGTTGTAGCCGACGTTCAAGGGGAGGGACTTGAGCTTTTCGACGATCTCGTTGACCGTCGGCGGGGAGCGGCGCTCCGGGGGCTGCGGCTCGGGGACGTCGTCGTGCTTCTGCGTACCCATCAGGCCACCCCACGAGACTGGGGGCGTCGAGGGCCATTGACGGGGTAGTTCTTGCCGGAGACAAGCGCTTCGAGCCGGCTGAGGCGAAGCTCCACGTCGACCAGACGCTCGACCAGCTCTTCCTCCGACAGGGGGTGGTCGAGGCCATAGTCGCGCAGGACGGCGCGGCGTCGGGCGGAATTCATCATGCTAAGATTCATCGACAGGGTCCTCCTTACGTCTGGGCTCATGTTTTTGGGCGACGGTCGAGCTTTGGTAGGGGAGGCCGTCGTCCATCCCGAGGTTTGCGATAAGCGCGTCTTCAAGTTCCACGGGGGAGCGCTCGGGTACGAACGACCCGGCGAAGGCGGAGAGCGTCTCAAGCGACTCGACGAGCTCGTCGTCCATATCTCCTGCGCGCCGGATACGTCGGAGTTCCGCTACGACAGGCCCCACGCGTTCCTTGACCGCCTTGCGCATACGGGTGGTCGCGACCACGGTAAAAGTGCCTTCCAACAGGCTTCTCGCGATGAAGTCCTGCTTCGACAGGCCGCTCAGGGCGACGCGGAGGTCGAGCTGGTCTGCCTCTGCGGGCGACATGCGAAAGGCGATGGTCTTGCAGCGACGGCGCCCCTTGGCGTCCAAAATCGGCCTAGACATCCGACATCACCCCATCGAGGGCCTCCACAAGATCGTGCTGGGTCGAGGGGAACAGATGCGCATACATCTCCGTGACCTCGGCGGTCTCGTGGCCCATGCGGTCGGCGATCGCCGTGGGCGAGTAACCACTGTTGATGAGGGCGCTTACATGAGAGTGGCGGATGTCGTGGATACGGATGCGCTTCACACCCGAGAGGTCACAACCCCTCTTCATCTCATGGGACAATGCGTGCTTCGTGACGGGGAAGAGCCGGTCGGTAGGAGCGATCTCAGGATGCATTGCCAGATAATCGTGCAGCTCCTCGCGGAGAAGACTCGGCATCACAATGTCGCGCTTCGAGGCTCGCGTCTTGGGCGGGCCGATAACGTCCTCTCCCTTGATGCGGGCGTAGGAGCGACGGATGCGGATGACATTGAGCTCGAAGTCGATGTCCTCCGGGCGAAGGGCGAGGAGCTCGCCCTCGCGGCATCCAGATAGATAGAGCGTCAGGAAAGCGAGGTAGATGAGAGGCTTATCCTCGATGGCCTGGGAGAAGAGCTTGAACTCGGCAGGGGTCCAGTAAAGCATTTCCTTCTCAGGGCGCTTGGAGCCGACCTTTCCCGCCGCCAACATGGGGTTCTGGGGCAAGCGGTAGAATCGGACGGCGTGGTTGGAGATGGCCGAGAACTGGTTGCAAATGGTGTGGAGATAGCTCTGCGACAGGCCCTGCTCAAGGAGCAAATTCTCCCAACGCACAACGTCTGCGGCCTTGACGTCGCAGAGGCGCATCTTACCGAAGAACGGGAGGATGTACTTGTCGATGATGACATCCTTGGTGAGCTTGGTGCCGGTGCGGAGCCTGGGATAGACGTCGCGTGCGTACATGTTCTTGACGAAGGTCTCGACGGTGACCTCGACGCGCTCCTCGCAGGACGCGAGGAAGTCGCGCTCCCAAGCGACGGCCTTCTTCTTGGAGGTGAACCCGCGCTTCGTCTTCTTGTGACGCTCGCCCATGGAGTTGCGGTACCACGCTTCGACTGTCCAGGTCCCGCGCTTCTTGTCCCGGCTAACCGACATGGCTCATCGCCGCCTTCTGCCTAGAGGGGGCGGAGAGAAGCCGTGCCTCAAAGTACGAGCGCTGGACCTTTCCGGGGATAGTCATGATTCCCTGAGCTGCAAGCTCTGCATTCAAAGTCTTGATCAGCTTGAACGCATAAGACTTACTCATGCCCGTGGTCCCTGCAACCTCCTCGGCGTTCATGAACTGGTTGGACATTGGAATGCTCCTTTCAGTCGGTTTGCACCTCACGAATATGTGAGGTGCTTCGAAAGATAGATTAGCTCACAAAAATGTGAGGTCAAGTGAAAAACTGAATTATCATCACGAAAATGTGATGTATCTCGTTTAACCTAATGAACGACGGGGAATTGACCACGAAAGAAGCGATGATGCGCAATTCGGACAAGCTGCGTATGGGCATGAAGATCCGTGCGTTACGCGAACGACGGGGAATGACACAGAAAGACCTGGCAAAGGTGGCGGGTCTAGGGGAATCTGCCTTGAGAAGCTATGAGTTGGGCGCGCGCTATCCGAAGGAGAAACATCTCGAATCGCTGGCAAAAGCGCTTAAAGTGCGCCCGGAGGCATTTGAAGTCTATGGAGTCGAAAACGAACTCCAATTTATTCACATGCTGTTTAACTTTGAGCAATCATTCAAATTGGAGCCGAATGGAGAAGGTTCTCCCAGCTTGCGCGCTTATGGGTACGGAATGGTGCCGAAAGCACTTATGGACTGGGGGAGGAAGTTCGCACAGCTTGAAGAAGGCAAGATTTCGCGCGAGGAATACGAAGACTGGAAGGACACTTATAACCCGACGATTTTGAATAACTGGATGGGTGAAGAGATTCCTGATCCCTATACGGGAAAGACTCTTGCGGGCGAAGAGCGGGAAGGTGCCGTACACGCCGTGGAGATGATGCCGGAGTCACTCCAGAATGAGCTGGATCGTGCTCATCGAGCGGGGAAGATATAGCCTGCGCCTTGATCATTCCTTCCTGTGAGGACCAAATGAGTATCAAGCTGTGATGAGAAAATGCCTGATAAGACAGGTTGAGGCAATCCGAGCGCCCCATCTACCTGCGATGCTCGTTATCGAGTGGGAATAGGACGACAGGGTTCTGACCTGCGATTTTGAGTGCCGCACTATGCCGCTGAGTTTCGTTTCGTACGAGAGTCATGACAAAGCCACCAGCGACGGAGATGAGTAAAAGCGATTAAAGAGCCTCCGTTCCCTGCGTTGGGACGGAGGCTCTTTCTTTGCCGTTTTACTCCCTTGTCTCCGTTCGGGGATTATTTCTTGCTCATTTAGGGCTATTCGCGCTGAAAGATTTTGACTAGCTTGGTGTCCTTTATTTCGTAGACAATGTCTGCGACGTTCTCGACCAGCCTCTTATCGTGGGAGACGAACACTATCGTTCCGGCATAGGCGCTCATCATCTGCTCGAGGGCTTCGGCGCTCTTGATGTCCAGGTAATTTCCAGGCTCGTCCATGAGCAAGATGTTGTATCTGCCCAGCAGCATCTTCGCGAGTAGCAGCTTGATGACTTCGCCTCCCGAGAGAACGCCAACGTCCTTTGTCAGGTCGCGCGGTCCGATTCCCATAGAGGCGAGGATGCCTCGAATTTCGGTCATGCTGTACTCGCAACCATCCTGCATGAACGAGATCGCAGACTGACGGGCGTCGAACTTGTAGCCTGTTTGCTCGAAGTAACCGATCTCTGCCTTGGGAGAGATGTTGATACCGTCGGCGCGTCGAGCGATTGCCTTCAGCAGGCTGGTCTTTCCTGTACCGTTGCCACCGGTGATGGCCACTTTGGCACCGAGCGGTATCTCGAATTTCGCGTGGTCATAGAGCATGCAGTTGCCGAAGCTCAAGCTGAAATCGTCTGCCGAGATGGGAAATTTACTATGCAGTTCCAGGGCCTTGCTCTGGCGGAACCGCACGGCGCGAATGCTATCTGGGGCCTCAATCCCTTCGAGCGCTTCGAGGCGCTTCTCCATGTCCTTAGCCGCCTGGTACATCCTCTTCTGTTTGGTGCCGGTTGCTTTCTGATGCCCCAATCGACCTGCATACTCGTTGCTTTTTTTCGCAGCCTTCCGCTTGGCGTCGACCTGCCGTGCTTTTTTCCGTTGTTTTTCGATGGCGGCTTCGACGCGATCGCGCTCGCGCATCGCCTCTTCGTATCGAGTCGCCTGAGCTTTGCGCTCTTCTTCTTTCTGTCGCAGATAGTCGGAGTAGTCACCCCAGAATTCGGAAATACCGCCGTCTTTGAGCTCCCAGATCTTGTCTACCACCTGGTCGAGAAAATGACGGTCATGGCTCACGATGAGCAGAGCCCCATCAAATGCCTTGAGTTGTCCGACGAGAAGGCGGATGCCGTCTTGGTCGAGGTGGCTCGTAGGCTCGTCGGCGAAGATCGCGCTTGCATGCTGGGAGAGTGCAGAGGCAATCTTGGCGCGTGTTTCCTCCCCGCCGCTCATCGTCTCCTGCGCCACTCCGGCGACGTTGAGACGGGAGAGCATCTCACCACTGTCCTGAGCCGCATCAAGGTCGAGTTCATCGAGTTGGCCGATGAGGGCAATGCTGCCGAAGCGCCTGACGTCGGCGTCCGCAATGGTAAGATTGCCGCTCAGAATTTTAAGCAGGCTGGTTTTGCCTGCGCCATTGTCTCCCACCAAGCCGATGCGATCGTAGGAGTAGATTTCCAACTCTTCGATATCCAGGATATCGCGGCCGGCATATTCCAAAAAGATGTCTTTAGCTTTGACTATGAGTTCCATAGGTTGAACCGCCTTTTGTGTATTAGCCTTTTACTGGAAGCGCAGCCATGCCAAAAAAGATTGCTCACGTCGATTTTTCGCCTTTGCCCAATTGCCGGCGCGAGCGTTTTGACCTTGCGCAAGTCGGCAAATCCGAAAATGATAGTTGGCGACGAATAAGGAGCGCGATGTGGGATGTCGGCGCAATACCTTGTCGTCGCAAGGGCTTGAAGGCTGACGCGTGAACCGATGGCTGCCGCCTCTTTTTTTTCGAATACTTGGGCTATTGAATCCGCCCGGTATCTCTTTTCCCCACGTTTCGGACGCTCGGAGCAAGCAGCATAGCCATCGCAAGCAGTACCATGGTCGCTCCAGAGCCGACGAACCATAACGGAGCTCCAAGCAGATCCGCAAAAACGGAGGGGGCCGCGAGGCCCATGGGCATGGCCCACGCCATGATGGTTCCGTAGAGGCCGAAAACGCGGCCTAGGTACTCAGGAGGTATCTGCTCCTGCATAAGGGCAGTCTGGGTTCCCGCGTACAACGGGGAGCATGCGCCCATAAGAAAGCTCGCCGGTAGGAAAACGGCGAACAGCGACGGGCCGAGCAATCCGGATGCGATTGCGACGACGCCGAAGCCGGCGATCGCGGCGACCATGGTGAGCGACCTATTGCGGAACCCTCCCGTGGCCGCCAAAATGCCGGACCCAGCCAGCATGCCTGCGGAGAAAAGGACCTCCACCAAAGCAGCATCCCCCGTGCTACCGCCAAAATGTCCCAAGGTCATTATTGGGAACAATGCCGCGAGTGGGGAGAACGCGAAAGCGAAGACGAACCCGCACCAAAGAAGGGCGAACAGCCCCCTGTATCCCCTGATCAGCTTGTAGCCGTCCGAAATCTCAGAGAAAAGTTCTCGAACTTTATTGGAAAAGGACGAGCTGCGGTCGGCTTCGTCGAGTCCTCCTGCGTCTATCTGAGCGGCGAGGACAGCTAGAGAAGCGAAAAGCGCCCCCAGCACGTCGAGGGCAATCATGGCGGTAATGCCCGCCACAGGATAAATCACTGCCGCGAGCGCGGCGCCAAGAATGTATCCGGCGGACTGAATCGCCTGCATCACTCCCGATAGGCGAACGAGATGCTCTGGCGGGGCGAGATGGGGCGTGAGGGATTGGGAGGCCGGCGTGTAGAACGAAGTGCCAGCTGCGCGGAGAAACAGGGCGATGAGTATTGACCACGCAGGTAAGCTGCCGGCCAACGAGGCAATCGCCAAGGCGGCGCCCACCGCGGCAACGAAGAGGTCGGCGCCGATGAGAACACGTTTCAAAGGCAGCCTGTCGACAACGGCGCCCGCAAGGACTCCGAACAAAGCAATCGGCAGAAAGCCTGCTAACGATGCCAGGGAGAGGAGGGAAGATGATTCTGTCGTGAGGGCGATATGCCAAATGAGACCCATTTGGAGAATCAAGCTCGTCAATGTCGACACGAGCTCCCCGCCCCATACGAAACAAATCTTAAATTGCCATGAATGGCACAGCGAAACAGACCTGCGCCGAGAGGTTTCAAATATCATGGTTATGTCCAATCGTGAAATGGCGTGCAGAAAAACAGCGCGACGCCACAACAGCGCCGCTTTCTAGGCGCTCATCCACGTGCGGAAAAGACCAACCACGACACCCCTCCTTTGTTAATTCGGTCTGGCAAACCATGTAATATTAACGAGGCTTGAGTTTGCCTGTCAAGAATCGACCATCGGAAAGGGCAATCCTCTCTGGCCATTCGATTCCTTTTGTATCTTTGGTTGCATAGGTGACCCGCCAGGGCTATTACGCGTGGAAGAGGCGCCTGCCGAGCTGGCCGATGAGGCGCTGAAGATGGCCCTGGTCAGGCGAAACGATCCCAAGGGATGCGTACATCATTCGGATAGTAAGAATGTTGCCAGCAGGTTTTGCGGCAACCGCAAAGGAGCCGTATCCTGCAGCTGGAATCACGTTGCAGCATCCTGACCCGCATTCCGATTGGCGGACGGCCCGCTTCGGCATCCTGACCAGCACAGCGATCGAGCCTTGTCATTCCTTGGATATGCCGGTTGCTCGGGGCGGTCCCGACGGAGGCCCTCGCCTCCCCGGTCCGTGACCCAAGAAGGGCAAGCATGCTGATCTGCATGGCTGGTTCCTCCTTTATGTAGACGACCATGCAAAGAAGGGACAACCGAGGAGGCAGGTTACTGATGCGGGCTCCCGCACGCCCATGACTACCCGACGGGCTGTTTTTCATCTCCGATGCCCGCATTGCAGCATGAACGAATGTGCCTCGACATCTCTGCTGGCATGGTACGACTGGGATCGCACCTCGACGCATCCTTGCGCATACTGCCTTCCAAGTTTCGAAACCGGGAAGGAAAGTGTATGTGAGCGACGATATCGGCGCCGATTCGACGCTCGAGAGGGAGATTGCGCCGATTCTATCCATCGGGGATGCATTCCCGAAGATTCTCATCACTCGCACGAGGCATGAGCCCCATACCCGGGAGGGCGTGCTCGTGCTGAATTTCGCGAGGTGGCTGCTTGGCGGGTAGGGTTCTGAACGTCGCATTGGGATATCGCGCGACAGGGCACGCAGGGCTGTTTGTGCCCGCACGGGAAACGCCGTCGCCATGCGGGCGGCCTGTCGTGTCCGATTAGCCTTTTGCTAAACAGGCTTACGCCAACTCATGGGCAAGCCACCTGAGGCTATTCACTTTGCTTATCGTTGACAAAGACCTGTGGCCTGCGGTTTTGTGAACGGCTCGTAAGCCACCCGCGTCGACTCACTTACTGTTGAAGCTGGTGGTTTGCAGGCTCAAAGGCGGTTGAGTTTCAAAACGGGCGTTTTTCGGCGATATCGAGCCTCCAAAGGCGGCTCTCCGTGCCCCTTGGGACAAAAATAAAAACTCAATACTCTGAGTTTGAAAATGGTTTTTGAAGTTGTCCCAGCTTTTGTCCCCGAAGCCGATGAAACGCGACGTCGCGTCATTCAGCGGCACTCACTTCGAGATGCCGCCGAAAACTGGGTGCAACTGGAGTGACGAGACGGCAAAACTATAACCACCGAGTGGGAATAAGTTTTTGACCAAAAAATGCTGTTTGAACTGGGATTATTTTAGCTATTAACAGTCAACGACGGTACCTGATGGTGAACACAACCACCGGCGACTTCGAGGAATAACGAAGGGCGCGAGCCCCCGGAAACGAGGTTTTCCGGGGGCTCTTTTCTGCCTGTTTACCTGCGCAAACCGATTCGGATTATCCCGAAAAGGTGGAGCCCGCTTCTGAGGGCTACTAAGGGACGCTCAACCGCGTTGACCCAGAGGCAGTTTTGCAAGCCACCCGATATTATCCTCGCGAGATCGGCGGGCGTCGCGGGGCCGGTTTGTAATCACTTTGTAATCACCCCCTGTTTTCTGGGGACCGAAAACGCAAAACGCCAGGTCAGAAATAGGGAGTAAAGAACCATCCGAAAACGCCGGGGGAAGGCGTCCCGAAGGCGGTTTCGGAATGCCGAGCCGGGCGGAATCCGGGCGGAAAACGGCCCCGGATTATTCCGAAAGTGGCTTCCTGGCCGCCATTGGTCTCACCGTCCATGTTCCTGCCTGCCTTTCGTCTCGTAAGGCGGGCAAACATAAGGATGCCCGCACCAAACTGGTACGGACATCGTCGCAGCGTGTCACAAGGTGACGACTATGTTGAGGCCGCAGTCTTTAGCCAGGCAGAGGGAACTGGAAGCCACTCATGTTAATGAATTCGATAATCTGCGCGAGCGCTGCAACAAATTGCACACCACCGTTAACTCCATGCAGAACGCTAAGCGTGCCTTTGAGCACACCACGTTTCGGCTCGCCGCTCTCCATCTGCACCCGAATGATCTCTACGCTATCGCGCACGTCTTCGACGCTTTCCGTATCCTCTATTTCATCCTCGGCAGCGGTGAGTATAGCGTTGAGCAAATCGCTCAGCTGGGCTTCGTTTATGCCATTGTTTTGAGTGGCATTGATGGTCGAACCACCAGCCGCCTGATTCATCTGCAAGTTCTGAACAGTGCCGATATTGTTGGTGACGGAGTCGCTGTTGTCGAGTCCCATTTCAATTCCAATCATGGTCAAGTGCTCAGTTATGTTCGCGATAAGGCGCCACACGACCTTGTCCAAGAAACCCTTGTACATGTCGGGATACTTGTTTCCACTCGCAAAGGTGTAGTAGAAGTAGCTTCTACCATGAATGTCCTGCGCAATCACCGCCTTGAGGATGAGGTAGACCTCTGCGCTCTCTTCCTCGGGTATTGTGCTGAAATTTATGAAGGTTACCCCAGGTTGCGCCGCTACCTCCCGAACGTCTTCATCAGCACCGAAACCCTCAGGCGTATGGTTGTTGACACAGTTATCGAGGTATTCCTTGATAACTGGCTCGCCTTCAATGCGGTCAAGGAACCGCTTGAAGGGAGCAGGCGACTCTTCCCAGTTCGAGCGCAAGAGGATGTTAGCTTCATGGTTGAAGCGATATAGGGTCTTTTTGAAATCGGTCTTATCGATCATTAAATTGCTCACCCCGCATAACGGACACACGTACATCGACATTGAAAGAAGGCGTGACACTTTCGACTGCATTCCGCAGTGCCTGCAGGTCGTAATGGCAAGCGCATCTATAGGAGGCTGCAAGACAGGCTCGTCATCAGGTCTAGGTGGTCTGCCCGCCTTGAACGACACTGCTTTGCCCTTGGTCTGCCGTTCGAGCTTCTTCATCTCCTTGTGAATCGCCTCGAAAGCCTTGTTCTTCGCGATGGTCATCGCAAGATCGACGACGTCCTCGGTCAGATAACTGTCGGACACGATGCCACAGGCTGGACAGCAGACTTCCAAAACGTCATCCGACTCGTAATCATTCGGTCTCAGCTTGAAGAACTCGCCGCATTGAGGGCATTGCAATAAGACAAACCCATCCTCATCGCAAGGTATCTTTATGTTGAAGCTAAAGTCGTCACTCATTGGCACCCCCACCGTCAATCTCTCTCAGCCTCAAAAGCCATCTCTTCACGCTCCCGTCCTCGAAGAACCTGAGCCCAGATATCTGGCCTCCTACATCCCTTCAATCAGCCGTTCGACTAGCAGGTGGGCGTCGGTCATGCCGGGCGCCGGGAAGGCGTCTTGGCAGCCTGCCCGCTTCATTCTTGCCGCCTCGACGGCTGACTTGACCTCGTCGAGGGAGAAACGGGTGGCACTCACGCGCTTGTCATAGCGGGGCCAGTAGCGTTTGAGGGTGGCATCGACCTTCTGTGGCGTGGTGCAGCCGTTGCCGCGCTCGAAGTGCATCACCAGGAACAGCTCGAACTTGGGGTTGCTGATGGCCAGGTGATGCCGTGGGTCGCTCGCCGCCCAGGAGAGCAGCTCGGCGAACTCGACGTCTCCCCAGGTGTCTACATCCACCACGATCCACGCCTAGTCTCCCTTGCGGAAGTCCTCGGTGCGCATCGCCTTCTGGAAGCGCTTGAGCACCGCTGCGGGGTTGCGCCTGTCGGGGTGGACGTCCTTGGGAAACTTCACCGCCATCGATGCGCCTTTGAAGGCGTCCATGCGCAGGTAGTCCTTCTCCGTTTGCCCCTCGGCGCTCACCCAGCATACGGCGCGGTACTCGCGGCCGCCCGTCTTTCGCTTGAGCGATTCCTTATTTGATCTCCTAGCCACGGGCCGCCTCCTCCCGCAGCATCGGGATGCCGCCGAAGCGGCCGTCCAGGTAGCTGCGGATAAGGTCCTTGTCGTAGCGGATGCCGTCGAACTCGGTGAGCCCGACCAGCTCGGACTTGCCGTCCACGCCGCGCTGGGCTATGTACATCTCGTCGCGGCGCATCAGGGATTGGTCCATGAGCAGCAGGTCGTGGGTGGTGAACAGCAGCTGCTTGCGAGTGTCGGGCCCGCAGGTGGCCAGGAAGTCCTCCACCAGGCGCGTGGTCAGCATGGTGTGCAGGCACCGGTCCAGCTCGTCCACGACGTACACCTTGGATCCCACGGCGTCATCGGACCCCTGCAGGTCGAACAGCATGGGCAGCAGCCCCATCAGGCGCTGGGTGCCGGAGGACTCCATCCCCAGGCCGAAGCTGCGCTTCTCGCCGTCCGCGCCCTGGTGAAGGGTGCGCATGCGCTCCACCACCGGATGCCCATCGTCCACGTGCACCGTTATCATCTCGAAGCCGTAGTCACCGGGAGCTTTCTCCATGACCAAGGTCATTATCTCGTCGGCCTCGAGCCCGGCCACTCTCTTGCGAAGCTTTGCGCTTTTCGGCAGCGCGTCGAGATCGAGGCGCTCTCCGGTCAGCCCGCAAATACCGGTGTCCAGGCGGGAGAGCGTGTCCTCGGCATATTCGAAGAAGCCCTCGCGGGTTCCCGCGGCGTTGGCGAAGGTCCAGGCATGGGACTCCACGCCTACGAGCTGCAGCGTGTCGGCAAACCAATCGTAGGCCTCCTGCAACGTTTCGACGTTCTGGGAGACGGCGCTGCCGAGGAAGGTCTGGTTGCGGCGGGTCGACTTGCCCACGAACTCCAGGAAGTCGGAGGGACCGAGGCATGACTCGTTGAAGATGTACTTGCCGTCCTCCGAAAGCTCGTCGCGCTCGAAGATGTCGATACTCTCCTTCTCGAGCACGCGCTCGAGCGACTCGTAGGAAACACCATCCAGGGTCGCCTCAACGACGTAGCGGTAGACGGTCCTGCCCGCCAGGAACGTGACGTCGAAGACGGTCGGCTCCGATGCCGATTCCCTCTCTAGCATGAAGGGCTCTATGGGAAGGAGCTCGTCCACGCCGATTTCGCCCGTGACCATGTGCTTGAGCGCGGCCATCCCCTTGAACAGGCCCGTCTTGCCGGACGCGTTGCCTCCGTAGACAGCGGCAACCGGCAGGGCCTTCTTGCTGCGGAACCCGGGGATCTTGGCCAGCGTCCGAGCATGCTGGCGCTCGAGCGAGGCGACCATGTTCAGCGACGCCTCGTCGCGGTATGACATCCAATTGCCCACGGTGAAGTTCAGTAGCATTTCCTTTTCCTTTCGAATCGTTGAATGAGATTATATCTCTTTCGTTGCATTAATCAAGGAAGGGTTCCGAGACAGAGCAGGCATGCGCGGTTTACGGAAGAAGGAGAAGGAAGGCAGAATAATGCAGGGAAGTCGTAGATTCGCAACTTCCCTGCATTAGAAATACCGGTCTAGCCCTCAGACAGGGCGATTCGGATGCAACGGATTTGCCAAATGGCTTTTTCCTTGCGAAAGAAAGTGCCTCTCCGGCACGAAGGGCCAAGGGCCTCAACCCACATCGAGCTGTGCGTATACGACCGTCCTGGAACTCCGAGTGTGGTAGCCCCATGTCAACCGAGGGCAAAGGCATGATGTGCAGGATGAGAGACGGCAGCATCGTCTCCCATAGACTTGTTTCTTCTTCGAAGGGCAAATCCCCGGTTGTCGAATTGAAAGCGAGGAACGCTCCTGGAATTAAGTCCCTGAAGATACACTTCGTCAGAAAGGGAAAGTGATGGCAATGGAACACGCTAATAAAAGATTCAACCACGCAGAAGAGCTGCTCCTGAAGCAGATGAAGGGCTCCAAGCTGCTCACTATCGATGCAGTTCTGGCGGCTCCTCCCGACAACAGCTGGAATACCGTCCGCCTGCACTTCGAGGGCTTTGACATCGACGTCAACAACTTCCTGAACAACATCGTCGTTGACGAGTTCGGCACGCTCGAGGAGTTTGGCTTGCTGTCAGTTGTTGAATCTTCGGAGGAAATGCTCAGCATCCCCGAAGTGGGGGCTGATACGACCACGTTCGAAGTCAACGAGACTATCGTCGCTGTTACCGTTGTCAACAACGTTGCAGATATCTATGGCGAAGGCCCCCTGGTCGCAAAGCTTGAGTATCCACAGGCCATCGCCCTCCATACGGATTCGGGCATCATCATGCTCGACAAGGAGGTCTGGTTCTCCGAAATGATAGTTCTCAAGAATGGCGAGAGAATCGAGAACCTCTTGTACGATGAGTCTGTCAACTGGGAAGACGATCCCGACGAGGACCCTTCAACCCATTTTGAGTTCCGTACGGAAATTCAAAGCCTGTATTTCTCGAGGTCAGCTCCCTGTTGGGACAAACTGTCTCAGCAGAGAGTAATTTCAACTTTTAGCCGATTAGCAACAAGCCACCTGCATTTATTCCAAACGAATACTTCAGACGGCTTATTGCGTTGAGCTGCGATTTTACTCTCAAAGCGTAAACCACTTGCGATTATCCACTTGCAACTTACGCTGGTGGCAAGCCGCTTTTCAGGTCGAGCTGGACTGATTTCGGGATCGAATCAGCCGTTTTCGCTCCGCAGCCGGCAACTGGGACAAAAATGAAACTCAACACCACTGAGTTGAATTTGAGTTTCATGGAAGAGAGCAGTGCTGTCCCAGTTTGGTGCCGTGGCGTACCGCAGAGTGCCGTTGCGTCCGTTTTTTGTGGGCGAGACACCACCAGATAGACGAGAAGTGATTCTCGTCGTACTGAGTGGGAGTAGCGAGAAACGGCACCGTCCAAGCCCCTGACCTGCGGAGAGGTCGGGGGCTTTTCTTTTCTGGCAACCTCTGGGTAACCTTTCGATGAATGCGGTGCTTATGTCTCGGGGGGGGGTAGACGCCTCATTTAGGCGGGTTCTGCAGAAAAAATCGCGGTCTGAGGCGCAATGCATTGCAGCGAAATAGCGTTCGAAAGCAGGGTGACCAGAGAAGTTGAGGTTTTTCGTACTAGATTCCGACAATGCCGAGTATGCGGCTCGACTTCAACTTCGTGACCTGCTGTTTTGCTGATGAAAAATAGCAGCTAATCAGCAAGACCGAGATTGAGTACGAAAAAGCTCAACTTCTTTGCTCGGAGTGGAGAAAATCGTCTTCCCGGCAGGCGTGAGCTCGGCTGATACGGTAACCATGGAAAGTGTGAACGTCTGGGTGCCTGATATGCGCGGATCGGCGGGCTGCGATGCAACGCGAGGCCCGCCGATCCGGGAGTTATGAACCTCATGCCGTCCTTTGTCCCCTTACGTTCGGGGGCTTGATGTGAACGGCTCAGTCTGTTCGTTTCTAGTCGAACAAACTCGGCATGTCGTCGTCCTTTATGAGGGCGCCGGCGGAGGGCAGGCTCTGGGCGGTGAACTTCTCGGCGGAGACGCCGGCGCCCAGCACCTCCTCGGCCGTGCTCACGGTGGTGATGGCGCGACCCTTCTTGGCGGTGAACGCCTGGACGCCCTGTGTGTTGGTTGTCGTCTTGGTCTTGAGCAGCGACGTGTTGAAGTTCATCAGGCGGTAGTCGCTCGAGACCAGCGCGATGTCGCGGTCCTCCTTGATCACCTGCGCATACAGCAGCTTGGACCCGCCGTAGATGGCGTTCTTGAGGCGCTTGCGGTTGGTCTTAGTGACGTAGCCGGCGAGCGCGACGCGCACCGCGCGCCCGTTCTCAAAGACGAACAGCACGTCGGCCTTGTAATCCTCCGGGTCGATGACCCAGATCACGCTCTCGTCGGGATCCATCTCGAGGTCCGTCGCCAGGTACGAACCCAACTGCGCGGACTTGGTGTCCTCAAACGCCGCGACCTTGCATTTGTACACCTGGCTCTTGTTGGTGAATACCAGCAGCTCGTGCGTGTTGGCGGACGGGAACTCGATGAAGGGCTCGTCGCCGTCTTTGTATTTGAGCTCCGCGGCCTTGCGCAGAACGCGGTCCGTCATCTTCTTGAGGTAGCCCTCGCGTGAGAGCATGATGGTGACCGGATACTCCTCAACCTCGGGCTCCAGGCTCACCTCGATGACGTCGGATGGCTCGATCCTGCCCGTGCGGCGCGGCATGACGTACTTCTTGTTGACTGCAGCCAGCTCGTCGCGGATGACCTTCTTGATGTTGTCCTCGCTCGAGAGGATCTCCTCCAGCTCGGCGATCTCGGCCTCGAGCTTGGCGATGTCCTTGGTGCGGTTGAGGATGTACTCCTCGTTGATGTTGCGCAGCTTGAGCTCGGCCACGAACTCGGCCTGGGTCTCGTCGATGTCAAACCCGCGCATCAGGTTGGGGACGACCTCGGCCTCGAGCTTGGTGCCGCGGATGATGGCGATGGCCTTGTCGATATCGAGCAGGATGGCCTCCAGGCCGTGCAGCAGGTGCAGGCGTTCGGACTTCTTGCCCAAATCGAAGCTCACGCGGCGACGCGTGGACTGAATGCGCCACGCAACCCACTCATGCAGAATCTGGCGCACACCCATGACGCGGGGATAGCCGTCCACCAGAACGTTGAAGTTGCACGAGAACGAGTCCTGCAGCGTGGTGGTGCGATAGAGCTTTGCCATGAGCTTCTCGGGGTCCACGCCGCGCTTGAGGTCGATGGCGATGCGCAGGCCGGAGAGGTCGGTCTCGTCGCGGATGTCGGCGATCTCGCGCACCTTGCCCTCCTTGGAGAGCTTGATGATGCGGTCGATGATGATGTCGGTCTTGGTGGTGTAGGGGATCTCGTAGACCTCGATGATGCGCTCTTCGGGGACCCAGCGCCAGCGCGAGCGGATCTGGAAGCTGCCCAGGCCCGTCTCGATGATGCGCTCCATCTCCTCGCGGCGGTAGATGATTTCGCCGCCGGTGGAGAAATCGGGCATGGGCATGTACTCGAGCAGGTCGCAGCTGGGGTCCTCGAGGAAGTGCATGGTGGCGGTACAGACCTCGTTGAGGTTGAAGCCGCAGATGTCGGAGGCCATGGCCACGCCGATGCCCTTGTTGGCCGACACCAGGATGTTGGGGAACGTGGTGGGCAGCAGGCGCGGCTCCTTCATGGCGCCGTCGTAGCTGTCCACGAAGTCGACCGGGTCCTTGTCGATGTCCTTGAAGATCTCGGCGCAGATGGGGGAGAGCTTGGCCTCGGTGTAACGCGAGGCGGCGTAGGTCAGGTCGCCCGAGTAGTACTTGCCAAAGTTGCCCTTGGACTCCACGAACGGTGCGAGCAGCGCCTCGTTGCCCGTGGCGAGGCGGACCATCGTCTCGTAGATGGCGGCGTCGCCGTGCGGGTTGAGCTTCATGGTCTGACCCACGATGTTGGCGCTCTTCTGGCGCTCGCCCTTGAGCAGGCCCATCTTGTACATGGTGTAGAGCAGCTTGCGGTGCGAGGGTTTGAAGCCGTCGATCTCGGGGAACGCGCGTGAGACGTTGGTGCTCATGGCGTAGGGCATGTAGTTGGTTTCGAGCGTCTCCGTGATGGGCTGCGCCGTGACCTCCGAATGCAGGCCGATGACGTTGTCGGTGTTGACCTGCTTCTTCTTGTTAGGGGTGTTGGTTTTCTTCTTAGCCACGATTTCCTCTTGATGCTTCCTTTAGGGCCGTTGTGCTGTAGCGCGTGCGGGGCCGCCGGATGGCGGGCGCGGGGCTTGTCGCGGGCTGACGCCGCTCGTCCTGGCCGCCCGTCCTTACTGCAGGTCCAGCTGGTCGAGATACTCCTTGCCGTGCTCGGCGATATGGCGCTTGCGGCCGGCCTCGTCGTTGCCCAGCAGCAGGTTGAACATGGACTCCATCTTGGCCACGTCTTCGGGCTCCACCTTGATCAGGCGGCGCGTCTCGGGGTTCATGGTGGTGAGCCACATCATGTCCGGGTCGTTCTCACCAAGACCCTTGGAGCGGTTGATGGAGCACTTCTGGTCGCCGATCTCGGTCAGGATGGCGTTCTTCTCGAGCTCGGTGTAGGCGAAGTAGGTCTTCTCCTTGCAGTTGATCTCATACAGCGGCGACTCGGCGATGTAGACGTAGCCCTCGTCGATGAGCGTGGGGACCAAACGGTAGAGCATCGTCAGGATGAGCGTGCGGATGTGGTAGCCGTCTACGTCGGCGTCCGTACAGATGATGACCTTGCTCCAGTTGAGGTTGTCCAGGTCAAAGGCGCCCAGGTTCTTGATGCGCTTGTCCTTGATCTCCACGCCGCAGCCCAGCACGCGCATGAGGTCCATGATGATGTCGGACTTGAAGATGCGCGGGTAGTCTTCCTTCAGACAGTTGAGGATTTTGCCGCGGACGGGCATGACGCCCTGGAACTCGGCATCGCGCGAGGTGCGGATGGCGCCCGCCGCCGAGTCGCCCTCTACGATGTAGACCTCACGACGAGTCTTGTCCTTGGAGCGACAGTCGATGAACTTCTGCACGCGGTTGGCCATATCGGTCTTTTGCTGCAGGTTGGTCTTGATGCTCTGGCGGGTCTTCTCGGCGTTCTCGCGCGAGCGCTTGTTGATGAGCACCTGCTCCATGATCTTGTTGGCGGCGTCTTTGTTCTCAATCAGGTAGGTCGCCAGGCGCTCCTTGAAGAATGCCGTCATGGCCTGCTGGATGAAGCGGTTGTTGATGGCCTTCTTGGTTTGGTTCTCGTACGACGTCTGGGTGGAGAAGCAGTTGGTCACCAGCACCAGGCAGTCCTGGACGTCCTGCCACTTGATGGAGCTCTCGTTTTTGTTGTACTTGCCCTGTTGCTTGATGTAGGCGTCAATCGCGCTGGTAAGCGCGCTGCGGGCCGCCTTTTCGGGCGATCCGCCGTTCTCGAGCCACGAAGAGTTGTGGTAGTACTCCTGCATCTGGAAGGTGCGGGAGAAGCACAGGCAGGCCGTGATCTTGACGTTGTAGTCGGGCAGGTCCTCGCGGTCGCGGCCGCGGCGGTCCGCCTCGATGAAGAAGGGCTCGGTGAGGTAGTCGGCGCCTACCTTTTCGAGCACGTAGTCCTCGATGCCCTTGGGATAGCAGAAGTCCTCTTCGGTGAACTCGCCGTCGTCGCCCTCGATGCGCAGGCGGAAGGTCACGTTGGCGTTGACCACGGCCTGGCGGCGCATGGTCTCGCGGTACCACTCGTGGGGGATGCTGATCGAGGTGAAGACCTCCAGGTCCGGGCGCCACTTGATGGTGGTGCCGGTGCGGTCCTCGTCTGAGGGCTCGATTTCGAGCGCCTTTTTCTTGGCGCCCACGACTTTGCCCTTCTTGAAGTGAAGGGAGTACTTGTTGCCGTCGCGCCAGACCGTGACGTCCATGTACTCGGAGGCGTACTGGGTCGCGCAGGAGCCCAGGCCGTTGGTGCCCAGCGAGAAGTCGTAGTCGCCGCCCTCGTTGTTGTTGTACTTGCCGCCGGCGTAGAGCTCGCAGAAGACGAGCTCCCAATTAAAGCGTTTTTCGGACGGGTTCCAATCGAGCGGGCAGCCGCGGCCGTTGTCCTCGACCTGGATGGAGCCGTCACGGAAGGCGGTGAGGGTGATGAGCTTACCGTATCCCTGGCGCGCCTCGTCGACGGCGTTGGACAGGATCTCAAAGGCGGCGTGCGCGCAGCCGTCGAGCCCGTCCGAGCCGAAGATGACGGCGGGGCGCAGGCGTACGCGCTCCTCGTCCTTGAGCTGACGGATGCTGTCGTTGCCATAGTTTGCGGTGTTCTTTGCCATGCTCGCTCTCTCGGTGGTTCCCTTTTGCGTCTTTGTAGCCATATAGATGAATACCGTAGCATAGCCCAGCTCGTGTTGGGTCTCGTCCAATCGAAATCCATCGAACATGTGTTTGTGTATTCAGGCACATGTCGAGTGGACGTGTGCGGAGGCGTGGGTGCACGGTGGATGGGGTGGGATTCGCCCGCAGGCGGTGTGGTTGCGTGGCGAGTGATTCGTAATGCGTCCGCAGGCGGAGCGCTTACGTGGCGGACAATCCGGAATGTGCCCGCGAAAGCCCTGTTTGTCGTGCGTCTCGTGCGGGATCGCGCTCGGCTGAGCGGGAAATGGCCCTCTTGGATCTGAGTGGTTGAGGTTTTTCGTACTCGATTTCGAAAACGCCGAGTACACGGATAAACGCCAATTCTGTGACCTGGTGTTTTATCCACGAAAAGCTGGCGCTACTCGGCAAAACCGAAATCGAGTACGAAAAAGCTCAACGATGCGGGCGAGCGGGAGAATGCGCGGGTCTCGTCATCGGCCTTGTTGTAGAGCTCGACGTAATGACGGACTGGGATGGGGACGCTGACTCTTACAGACCAAGTTCGGTGATAATTTGTTTCATGGCTAGGGCCCATTCGAGCTGCTGTGATATGAACCCTGGCCATGCGCCTTCGTTGCCTTTGATCTTGCATCCGTCCTTGTAGAAGCGAAGTCCCGATGCTTTTTTGGCGTCGAAAGGCGTGGCCGTAAGGCCCAGGCACCTTTCAAATAAAACGGCGTTGCTTATGGCCTTGTGGCCGATTTCCTTATCGTCGGGTACGTAGAACTCTATTCCGGTTCGACCATGCTGAGTGTCTATCAAGAGCGCAATGTGGTAAGCCGAAGTGCCGCATCGAAGCGTGGTCCAGTGGTCTTTAGAGGGCTTTTGCGGATTGAACACTTTGAGGAACTCGGGTGTCGACTTGGCGATTTCGCGGTACTTGGTCCAATACGAGAGCTTGACGCGCTCGGTTTCGGAGAGACCCTCGCTGAGCTTGATGGTCTTTGTCCACTCGTTGGGCTGTTCGACTACGCTGAAGCGCGGTGCCGGCAACGAGTCGCCGATGGACCACAGCTCAATTTCGACCAGGAAAAAGCCAAAACTGCTGTCAGTGTGTTGATTGAGCCATTCAATCGCCTGACGATGTTCATCGCGGGCATGCGCTACCACCCACACGACAATCTCGGCGCCCTTACCTGCAGCGTAGGTAATCACCTTTCCCAGATGATCATGATTGGCGTCCTCGAGCTGGTTTTCGATGATTGCCTTGCGTCCGGTTCCGACTTCCTGTGCATAGATATCTACATTGAACGAGCCTACGGATGACTCGGTTTCTATGAGCTCAAGTTCAATGCCGACAGCCGAGCTTAGCATGGCGAGGTTTGACTCCTCGGAGAGCCATTTGGTGAAGTCGAGCGCCTCGTGGGGCCACACATCGCGGAGCTCAACTTTCTTCAGTGTGTCCAGGTTGTATTTCATGGGGGTTCGCTTTCGCTCTCGTCTTGCCTGTCTACATCAGTTGCCATATACGGGTGGAGGATGCGTCAGTTCTTTTTGATTTTCGAGGCGAGTTGGAGGACGTCTTCGCCTGCGGTGGCGATAATGCCGACGGCTGTAACGATGGCGCCGCCCGCTGCAGCGCCAACTTTCTTTGTTTTATCGATTCTATCCGCCCTTTTTGCATCGCATCGTGCACAGAGTTTCTTCGAATCGTTGTTGAGGAATGTGTAGCAACCCTTAATCTTGCAGACTGCGGCAAGTTTCGTTCCACATTCGGGGCAGTAGTTTATCGAGCTTTTAAACAGAGTTTTCTTCTTGTGCGCGGCGCATTCGCTGTTCGGGCACCCTTTAGCTGAGTTCATTCGCGGACTCCTTATCGGTTGTTACGGCTTCAAGGTAGAAGGTTTTTTCGGGGGCTGAAAGGGCTTTGCTGAGTGCAGACACATCAAGTTGTAAGGTGGCTCTCGACCGCCAGACGCCTTGCGCGGTGCCGTTATCCGAGGTGTCGAACTCGGCAAGCAGACCTGCGTTCGAGCCGATAGTCTTATTAATGAGGTGGGAGTAGGATTCGAGTGCGGAGGCCATAGCCTTAATCTCGCCTTGTTCGCAATATATTGCGGCGCGGGCAATATAAGCCTGGTGAAGAACGGGGAAGCAACGGTTAATCGAGGCCATCTTTTCATCAATCAGTTGGGTGCGCTTCCCCTTCGATTTTTCGTACTCGCCATTGGCGAGATAGGATACGTTTTCCTGCAATTCAAGATCGAGTTGAGCTGCGGCATCTGATAGCGCACGCAAAGATTGAGCTGTCAGCAGTTTACGTAAGTTTTCGTCAGATATCTCCCTTGCTTCCAGGTAAAGAGCCATGCCACTGTTGAAGAGGCCGATTCGGTCATTTTGCTGCCCTCGCAGCACTTCTTTAACCCTTCCGTCGATTACGGTAATCTGTCCGGAGATTTCGTCTAGTTGTTCTTGCAGGGCCTTCATCTGCATGGCGTTGGCCGCCTGTATGGGGTCGATTCCTTGGGAGAACTCCTCTTTTTTGATTGGTAGCTTCTTGCCGAATTCGCCGCTTGTCTGTTTGATTTGAGCGTAGGTGTTACCCAGTTTGTCAGTTGTTAGCTTTATGTCGCCACGGTCAATGGCCTGAAGCATGTCGTCGGAGGCGTCGACGACAAGGCGAAAACCTTTTTGATTTGCTTGGTGAAGCTGAACTGCCTCGGGTGCTTGCCGCTTTATGGATTTTACGATGTCAGCGACGGCGTTATCTGCCCTATCGCTGTTCTCCCGCACTGCCTCACCCAAAAGCGCTAGGGGAGAGTGATTTGCTGCGGACAAGATTTCCCGTGTTTCTGTTTTAGCCAAAGAATCATCTGAGCCCATGGCCGGCGCCCCTTCCCATAGTTGCTCTCTCAATTATAAGGAGCGAGCTTACGATGGAGAATGGGACGCCTTTATACACTGGCCGTTAGATGCGGGCGAGCGGGAGATGCTGCGGGCCTCGTCGTCGGCTTTGTTGTGGGGCTCGACGTGGTGGTAAACAAGGGAGTCGAGGTCGAGTAAGTGCTCGGTTCGGATTCAGGGCGCCCGCCGCAAGGCTCCGCACCTTTGACCCCATCGTCCCGCGCACTACAATGGTGCTGTGAAAAACACCTGCTCGCAGGCAATATTCGGCGAAAGGGGCACGCTCTTGGAGACAAAGACATTCACCTCGGCAAGCGCTGCGAAGCTCATCAAGCGGCTGGAGAACGAAAAGGACCGCCTTGTTTCCATCGAGCTCAAGAACTCGACGTACGTGCTCGCTCAGGGCGAGGAGTGTGACCCGCCGACTTACGACCACCGCGAGACCGCCGAGCGCATCGACGAGCTTATGCAACGCGAGCATTCGAAGGGATGTCTCATGAAAGCCCTGGTACACGACGGCAGCGGACATATCGCGCTCGAGGATCGCCCCGAGCCGCAGCTGCAATCGCCAACCGACGCCATCGTCCGCGTCACGCGCTCGACCATCTGCACGAGCGACCTGCACATCATTCACGGCGCCGTGTCGCGCGCCACGCCCAATACGGTGCTCGGCCACGAGTTTGTGGGCGTTGTCGAGCAGGTGGGGGAGGGCGTGCGCAGCCTCAAGCCCGGCGACCGCGTGGCCGTGAGCTGCGAGACCTTCTGCGGCGAGTGCTTCTACTGCGAGCGCGGCTGGGTCAACAACTGCGTGGAAGGCGGTTGGGAGCTCGGTTGCTGCGAGGACGGTTGCCAAGCCGAGCTCGTGCGCGTGGCCCATGCGGACCACACCTGCGCGCCCATCCCCGCGGGCGTGACCGACGAGGACGCCCTCTTCCTGGGCGACATTGTTGCCACGGGCCACTGGGGTGCGAGCATCGCCGAGATCGAGCCCGGCTCCACGGTGGCCGTGATCGGCGCCGGCCCGGTCGGTCTCACCACCATGATGTGCGCCCGCCTGCATGGGCCCGCTCATATCATCGCGATCGACATCGACCCCGCGCGCCTCGCTCTCGCCCGTGAGCGCGGCTTGGCCGATGCCGTGATCGACGCGAGCGGTATGGACCTCGCCGCGGTGGAGGCCGCCGTGCGTGAGTTCTCCCACAGTCGCGGCGCCGACAGTGTGATCGAGGCGGCCGGCAGCTCCAACACCTTCGAGATGGCCTGGCGCATCGCCCGCCCGCACGGTGTGGTGGTGCTATCCGCCATGTACGAGGGCCCGCAGACGCTGCCGTTGCACGAGATGTACGGCAAGAACCTCGTCTTCAAGACGGGCGGCGTGGACGCGTGCAACATGGGAGAGACCATGCGCCTGGTGCAGGAGGGGCGCATCGACACGAGCTGCCTCATCTCTGGCCGTTACCCGCTCAACGACATCGTGGAGGCCTATCGCGCGTTCGAGGCGCACGAGGGCGGTTGTCTCAAGCTAGTCATCACCCCGTGGGAGGACCGCTAGATGAACTACTCGCTCGCCCCCATGGAGGGGATCACGGGGCACACGTTCCGTCGCGTGCATGCTGAGTGTTTTGGCGCTCTCGACTGCTATTACACGCCGTTTTTGGCTCCGCCGCGCGTGGGCAACTCGTTTGGGGGCAAGGCCTTCAAGGAGATCGACCCCGCCAACAACGAGGGCCTGCACGTCATTCCGCAGCTGCTCACCAAGAACGCGGACGAGTTCGTGTGGGCCGCGCGTGAGCTGGCCGAGCTGGGCTATGCGGAGGTCAACCTCAACCTCGGCTGCCCTTCGGGCACGGTGGTTTCCAAGGGCAAGGGCTCCGGCTTTTTGCGCAACCTCGACGAGCTCGAGGTGTTTTTGCGCGATGTGTGCGACCGCTCTCCGCTGCCCGTCTCGGTCAAGACGCGCCTGGGTCTGGAGGACGATGCCGAGTACGAGCGCATCCTCGAGCTGTATTGCAGCCTGCCGCTCGCGGAACTCATCGTGCATCCGCGTGTGCAGAAGGATCGCTACCAGGGCAAACCGCGCTGGGAGCCGTATGGCGAGTCGCTCGCGTGTGTACCCTTCCCGGTGGCCTACAACGGCGACATCTTTGGCACGGAGGACATGGATGCGCTCATGGAGGCGCACCCGCGGACCCGTCACGTGATGCTCGGGCGCGGGTTGCTCGCCAATCCGGCCCTCGCGCGCATGCTCGCCGGCGGCCCAGCTGCGAGCGCGGACGAACTCAGGCAGTTCCACGACAAGCTATATGCCGCTTATCTCGACGAGATCGGCGGCAATGCGGTCTTCCGCATGAAGGAGTGGTGGTTCTACGCCAAGTGCGCCTTCGCCGACCCTATGGTGGTCCATCGCGCGGTGCGCAAGGCCCGCAAGGTCGAGGAGTACGAGGCGGCGGTCGAGCGCGTGTTCCGCACCGAGCCCCTGGCTCCCGTCGCGCGGTTCCACGGGTAGGGGGCCGTCATGGAAATGACGCCCATCGCGCATATCGAGACGGACCTGCCGCAGAAATTCGGCATTCCGCGCAACAGCTTCCTGGCCCCGCATCTGCAGGGGCGCATCGTGTTCGAGCCTGAGTTCGCATTGCCGCAGGCCGTGGCGGGCTTGGAGGAGTTCAGCCATCTGTGGCTGCTCTGGGAGTTCGAAAACGGCACGCCCGGTGGAACGGCGGCCGATATCGCCATGGATGCGGCGACTGCCAGCAAGCCCGGCACCACGGCGAAGTGGGCTCCCACCGTGCGCCCGCCCCGCCTGGGCGGCTCCGAGCGTCGTGGCGTCTTTGCCACGCGCAGCCCCTTTCGGCCCAATCCCATCGGTCTGACCTGCGTGAAGCTCGACCGCATCGAAATCGTCGACGGCGCCCCCGTGATCCACGTGCTCGCCGCGGACTTGCGCGACGGCACGCCGATTTTCGACATCAAGCCCTACATCCCCTTCGCCGACAGCCATCCCGAGGCCACGGGCGGTTGGATCGACCGCGCGCCATGGCAGGAGCTCGAGGTCGATTTCCCCGCCGAGCTGCGCAAGATCGTTCCCGTGCCCAAGCTTGCAGGTCTCATCGAGGTGCTGCGCCAGGACCCTCGTCGCGCCGGCAGCAAGCACGAGCCCGAGCGCGTGTATCATTTGGCCTACGCGGGGCTTGACGTGGCGTTCACCGTCGATGGCGAGTCGCTGCGCGTGGTCGACATCACGTAAGGGTGGGGAGGGAGCACCATGATCGATCTCGATCGCACGATGTTCTTCAAGGCGAGGTTCGAAATCGAGGCGCCTCAAGGCGAGGATGTCCTGTGGTCTCTCGTTCTGAGCGTACGCGACTGGTCATTGCGCAAGGCCCGCCGCGACGGATACTCCCTGCCCCAGGAAATGCGCTTTTGGAGCAAGCTCAAAAGCGGTGAAATGCTCGAATCACCAGATGGTAGCGTCAGGCTCTACGCCGCGCTCCATCACGGCGAGTTTGCCCAGACATGGGCGTGCCAGCATGTGGAGGACCAGAGGGCGCCCGGTTGCGCCCCGCGTCGCTGGATAACCGAGGTCGGTTTTGAAGGTCATTCGGTCGACCGCGGCACCGTTTCGATCATCACGATGTTCAGCGACATGCCGGGCTACATCGGTCCGCTGCAACCTGTGCCAAAGCCGAACGTGCCCAAGTTGATCGCCAGTATGCTGGAGAACGACAGGCTCGTTTGCACGATAGACGGATGCGAGTTCGGGCTCGCCCCGGTTGAATTCTTATGCTCCGATGCCCCCGGTATTCACGAGCGTCTCGCGAATCCGTATCGCGAGGTGCCCGCCATCGTGATCAGCCCCACCCGCGCTGGCGAGTGCCTGATCGATCCCGAAGTACTTGCATCGCGGCTCGGCCCCAATGCGACCGTGTTCTACACCGTGGATTGCGGCGCCATAGATGCGCTCAATGCGGAGTTCGAGGACGAATCACTACGATGCTACGGGGGAGCCGTTCGCGTGTACGCCCCTCATCCGCACTTTGGCATTTTGGGGGATGGCTTCAACCATCGATTCTTTTCCGCTGTGGATATCCGTGGGCAAGGGGCGGAGTACTACATGGCCATCTTGCGCCGTGCGCTCGCCGAGGACGTGCTCGCGCGAGACACCTCGGTCCGCATCGAGGACGTCAATCGGCTCAATCGCAATGCAGGAAAGGAGCTTGCGTTCAAGCGCCGCGCTGAGCAGATTCAGGATATGGCGCTCGACCAGGTCAAAGAGATGCTCGATGAGGCCGAGGGCCTCGCGCGCCTCGCCGAGGACGAGTGCGATGCCGTGCGCGAGGAACTGAGGCAAAGCAGGCGGGCGAACCATGATCTCGAGGCGCGCATTGCCTGGCTTGAGCATGCGCTCGATTCGCAAGGCGGCAGCGCGGCAGAGGATGGCGCTGCGACGGCAATCGCAGGTGCCTCCGAGCTCACCATCCCGGCCATTGCCAGGCTGTTCGTTTCGGCATTTCCCGATCGAATCGATTTCAGCGAGCGCGGATGGGCATCGTTGGAGGATTGCAGGTACGAACCCAGGGCATTTTGGAGCGCCTTGCATAGCATGTGCACGGTTTTGTATCCGCTGTATCGCGATGGCGCCACGGATAAGATCGGTGAGTTCAACAGTCGGTCGCGGTTTAAGTTCGCACGTGGCGAGGGGCCGCAGACCAGGGCGAACTCCAAGTTTATGCGTGAGCGCGAGGATGAGTATCAGGGACGGAGGCTGTTTATCGAGCCGCATATCTGTTCGAGTGTGGGAGATCCGAATAGCCCGCAGTTCATCCGGATTTACTTCAATTGGGATGAGGAGACCGAGAGGTTGGTCATCGGCGATACGAAACACCTGACGAACTGCACGACTCGAAAGCTGTAGATCGGCAGATGTGGGAAAGGGGGTGCGACCAGGGAAATCTGGCCGCACCCCCATCTGTTTAAGAGCGTTTTGCTTGGTAAAGTCGGGCTGCGGGCGAGCCCGGCGGGTGGCTGGGCGAGCCCGGCGGGCGGCCGCTATTCGACCTCGTAGGGCCAGCTGTTGATGCCCCCGAACTCGACGACATTGGTGTAGCCGAGGTCCACGAGTGCTTGCGAGGCCTGCTTGCTGCGATTGCCGCTGCGGCAGTATACGAGGATGAGCTGGCCCTTGTCGGGCAGTGCGTCCTCGGCGGCAGTCGCCACGGTGTCGTGGGGGATGAGGATGGCGCCGGGGATGTGGCTCTCGTCGTACTCGGCTTGCGTGCGAACGTCGAGGATGACGTAATCGTCCTCGGTATCTATGAGCTCTTTTGCGGTTTCGGCGTCAACTTGCTGGTAGGAGCTAGAGTTGCTGCTGTCATTCGTAGCATTGCTTCCGTTGCTGTTGCTGTTGCCGTTGCTGTCGGCGGCCGCTCCAAAGCAGCCAGTGAGCCCGGCGAGGGAGACGATGCTCGCGAAGGATGCGGCAATTAGGAATGTGCGACGGTTCATGCTGTGCCTTTCTCTCGGCTTTTTCGATTCCAGCATATCAGGAAATGATTGTGTCCTTGTCACATAGAAGGCAAGCGGGGTTATGCACGAGCCATCAAATCGCCGCAGGAAATTGCCAGCGTCTATACAGGGCAAAAAAACGTATCGGCTGAAATGCGCGAATTTTGTTCGCTGACGGCCGTTCGTTTTTCAGAGTCTGGTCAAAATACCCTGATTGTGCGCTGAGGGAGGCTGGCAAACAGCCGTGAAAGCCTAGGAGCCAGGCACATTTCCCGGCATTTCCACCTTGGGGAGGAGCCAGGGGGCAAAGATGATGGACAGATGACAACTATTCAAGAAATGTATAAGGTTTTTGGGCGCATTCAAGCGTCAAGTCGGCGCACCATCAGGGTATTTTGACCACAATCGCGAAAACGCACGATGTCTGGCGCTCAAGAGGACGGGAGGGGCCGCGTTGGGCCCCTCCTGTAGCCGCGTTAATTTGTTGTGGGCGTCGTCCTATGCTGACGCGGTTTGACGAGCTGCACGTTCGCGGCCGAATGCGGTTGTCCTAACGACGCCAGAGGTACTCATCCATCTTCTCTGCCAGATGAAGCGGCGCGGGCAAGTTGACCATCATGCTGCCCTTGAGCAGTTGCACCATATCTGCGCGGCTCGCCTCGGCGCGGCGAACGCATTCGAGCGCCAGGCTCTCATCATCGCTGGTGAGTAGCACGTATTCGCTCAATGATTTTACATGCACGAGCATATTGGGGCGCCCGACGCTCGATCCGCGGAATGCATTTTGATACTGCGTGTCGCCCGGCTTGGGCACGAGCGCGAGCAGGTACCCATCCGCCTTAAATACACCCTGTTTTTGAGATCGCTTTGGCTCTCGCGTTTCGCCGTTCAGGCTATCGGAGGAAAGATCGGTGAAGTAGTCGGGTACTTCATCGCTATCTCCAAGGCGGATACGCAATATATTCAAATTGGTGTTTTCGCAGTCAAACAGATGGTCCTTGATGGGCTCTTTGCTTTTATCGGGGGAGACGGTTGGCCCATAGCGCAGTGAACCCTTGGCAAGGCCTTCGTCTGAAATGCCCGGCCACCAGGCTCCAAAGCGAATGTGCCCGTACGAGTGAACAAGTAAGAGCGCATCCTGGGGTGCTTCGTCTTTTAGCTTATCGACCAACCGCTTGAGCATGAGTCCGTCAGCGCAGAGATGGGCGCGGGTATCCAGGGGATTGGACATGCGGGCGAGCTCCAGCTGAGCCCGCCAGTAGGGAATCCAATCCATTTGGAGCTGCGGTAGAAGTACGTCGGTCGTGCCGCGTTCGTAGTCAAGCCGCGTTGCGATGAGCGCCTCCTTGCCCCAGTCCTGCTTCTTTTTCAGGGAGGCAAGATGGATGCCATACAGGGGAGCCGAGGGTTTGAGAGCGGGCGTATTTTTGAACTTGTGCACGAATCCGAGCTGGCGCATGAGGTCGCGCACGGCGACCGACACGCGATAATCAAAGGTATCGACAGTCTCGTCGGCCTTGTTGCTCTGGCGATCTTCGGCGCCGCAAACGATGAGGCCGTTGTCCTCGCGCGCTGCTTTCCCGCTTCCGTGCGGAACCAGGAACTGCGACAGCCGCCCGCTGAGGGCAAGGCCCATGCGGATCGCCTGCTTTGGGTCGAGCGCCTCCGTTTTATAGCTGAGAGAGTAGTTCGGCAGGACAACGATGCATGCGGTTGGAACCCCTCCGTGTGCTGTGCCCAGCGTCTTGCGTATCGCGTCCATCCGCTCTCGGGCGCTGGCGATGGAGTTGCTTGGAAGCAAGGCGAGGAGCTGGTCAGGGGTGCGCGTGGTCATGCCGATGTTGATTCCGTCGAGTTCGCCTTCGGGTCCTAGGAATGCGACGGCCTCCCTGCGTGCGGCATCGAGCTCGTAGGAATCAGCTTGCGTGCCTATGAATTCAAATTCGATATGCTTGCTGCCCGTGGCGGCGGCAAGGCGATGCCTGTTGGCGAGCGCCCATGCGCTGCGTTCATCATCGGTTTCGAACTTCTTTTCATCAAACAACCTGGTCAGGTTTCTGCGCCTGTAGCACACGGGGTCGGGAGAGGGCGTGACGATTCCCTCCAGGCACGAGGCGACAAACTCAAAAAGTTCCGCCTTGTCGTTGATGGTCAGGCCGACCTTGACCCTATGGGTGGTCTGCCACGTTGCCGAAGCCGCTTGCGGTGACAGAATCTGAAGCTCGCGCCCGGGTTGGGCCCAGCTGTCCATGTGATGCAAGTAGTCCGTCAAATCGGGCAGCTCAATTCCGGCGAAGTCCCTGAGGTTGCAGGCGCTCGCCTTGTTCCAGTCAATGCACTTGCGCCTTGAATCGCGCCCATAGGGCACACGACACCACCGCGATCCGGGCCAACGAACGAGTGCATTGACGTCATTTCGAATGCTGGGATCTCGCCCCTTATCAAAAACCCAGGCCCCTTGGGCAAAACGGCGAATCGATGCTTTTACATTGAGGCGCACCTCGCGGCGGGGCGGCACCGTCTGGGTGGTGAGCTTGAGGCAAACGGCGTAGGGGAAGCCATCGTGCCAAAGGATCTGAGAGAGCAGCTCGCAAGGGGATTTGCCGTCACTCATGACGCGCTCAAAGACAAGGTCCTGCCCGCAGGAGAGGTGGCAGGTCTTGCCATCGATGTGATCCGACACGGAGAGGGAGAATCCATTGAAGGCCAGCTTGCTGGCGGGACGGCGGTTCTCATCAAAAAGGGCGAGGCGCTCGGAGTGCATGTGCTGCGCTAGCGCATCGGGCGCAATGAGTTCGAGAACGCGGCTGTGCTCCGGGCCTCCGAACTTGCCCTCGGGGCACACGCTTGCAATCCAGTTGGTGAGGATCGCACACAGTCGTGGTAGGTCAATCGGCGCATTCGTGATGAGCCACCCGGGAATGGGGTCGTTGCGGTAACGCGAGACGGGCTTGACCTGCACCGGCTGATCGAGATACTGCAGCAGCTGGGCGTCGAGTGCCCAACTGCTGATGTTGTACGCCCGGCGCGCGTCCCCCACCAGGTCGATGAGCGCACCGTGCAGCTCTGCGGACATGTCGAGCAGGTGGTAGGTCGCCGTGAACGAGGAGTCGGGGACGAGCGACATGAGGTGCAGTGAGCTGTCGCCTTGAGTCTTGTGACCCTGCGTTCCAGATTGCTTTTTGCTGGTCATTGCCTGATTCCCTTCGTGAGTGCGGAAAAGAACGGTCCGTAGAGCGCTTGCGCCACGGCGGGTTGCCCGCTGCTGCCAATCAACTCGCCCATATAGTCGATGAGCAGTTCGAGTGTGCGGAACGACTCGCGGTCTGGGTCTTGGTTGCCCGCGAAGGCGGAGTCGGCGAAGTAGATGTGCGGCGGCCGGCGCTCCAGGTCGCGAACGCGGGCAAGGCGGCCGAAGATCTGCACCAGCAACACCATGAGCGTGGCGATGATGTCGCGTGTCAGGTAGTCGTCGAACGAAGCGTGGTCCCTCAGGCTGAGGGCCTCATCGCGCTCGAGCGTGACCCAGCGCCGCCACGCGCCCTCGCGAATCTCGCGCTCGAACGAGGGCGACCGGGAGTCGAGGTGCCGCGACTGCTCGCATACCAGGCCGACCATGCGCTTGAAGCGGACAACCAGGTCTTGCGGGATGCCCATGGGCCGCACGGCAAAGACGAGTGTGTCGATGGCGGAGTGGCCGCAGTCATCCACGATGTTGAATCCGCGCTCGATCGCCATGGCGGGCGCCACCAGGATGCGCGCCTCGTGATGGGCGAATCGATACACCTCGGCGCGCGGGAGGACGTCGTTGCTTTCCAGGGAGAACGGGTCGGGCGTGGCGTCTTCGCGATTGCTCACAAGTGCACACGCCCTCTCGCTGCGCCCGCGGCGGCGCAGTTCGCCCTGCAGTGTGTCGCGTGCCATGGCTGCCTGTTCATAACTGTTGACGATGACGAGCGCTTTGTGCGAGCGCGGATCGTCCATTTCGAAAACGAGGGTGTCCACAACGCTTTTGAGCAGGCGGCGAAGGTTCTCGCCGCGTTGTGGGCCGCTTCCCGAGATCGCAACGCCCAGCTCCAGGTCGCGTACGGTGGAGCGTGTGAGGAACTCGGCGAACTCGGGCTGCGCGTCGAGCAGGTAGTCGACGGGCTGGTTGATGTGGAACTGCAGGCAACCCGGCTCATAGCTCGAGCCCGAGAGCATCAGCGCATGCGGTCCGCAAGGATTGCCTTGCTCGTCGGTGTCGAGCCACGGGAGCGCGGTCATAAAGGCACGCCCGGTTCCAAACTGGCGATAGAGCTGGATGTCGTGTTCGTCGGTGATCTTAAAGCCGCACAGATTGCCCACGGGAGAGGCGGGCAGGTAGGGGGCCTGGCGGCTCGTCGAAGCGTGGATAAAGTCGTAGAGCATCTCAATCGACTCGTCCCTAAACGCGAGCATGTCGGACGCATGGTCGAGGTCGTGCAGGTGGCCGTCAAAGCTCACGGCCTTGAGGGTGAAGGCGAGACGTTCGCGCAGGATGGGGGAGAGCTCCACCCCGCGCTGCTTGAGATAGCTGTCGAATTCCTGCCTGAAGTGCGCGTCGTTCGCCCCGTCGCGCACCGCGTGGATGGCGCTGCGCAGGTACACGTCGCCCATGTTTTCGTCCTCGCGGCGGTAATCGCCGCGCGTGTCGATGCGGTGCTGCAGGTCCTCGATGAGCGAATCGGGCAAGCATTGGTCCTCGGGGGTCTCGTCGGTTCCCTTGAGCATCTCGAGTAGGGAGAGCGTGGTGAATGTGTGACCCTTGAGCTCTTTCCACTCGGCGATGGCGGGCTTGCGCGCCTCCGTGGAGAGGGCCTTGGCGATGGAGTCGGAGCTGCCGCGCAGGTCGTGTAGGTACTCGAGGTTGGGGTCGTCGACCTTCTCGCGCGGTGGACGCTTGAGCGCTCGCGCCACGGCATCGGCCGATTCGCGGATGTATGCCCCAAAGCTCTCGGAAGGGGCAAAGAGAGCGTCGAGCTGGGACTGGACGCGGTCCGCCTCATCAAAGATGACGAGATCGAAGTCGGCCAGGGCATGCTCGAAGAACGGTTGGCGTTCCGCTCCCACCGTGGTCAGTGCAAATCCCGCGGGCGTGGTGATGACCACGCGCGAGCTGAGCGCCGCGCGCGCCATGGATTGCGCGGGGCATATGTCGAAGAAGGGGCAGGCGCGCCTGTTGCCCCGTGGGTCTTTGAGGCCAAAGCAGGGGCAATCGCCATAACCGGTGGGGACATCTGCGTGTTCGGCCATGCCGTCCAGTAGGCAGGGCGCCTCGAGATAACGGGCCACGGCGCTGTCCAGCAGCATTTGGCCGTTTTTGGAGGCGAGCTCATCGAGGTGCTCGAGCCGCTGGTTTTTGGAAATGAGTGGGGAGACCTCAACGCCGAGGCTCTGGAAGAGCACGAACGACTCAATGACATCGGAGATGGAGTTGTGCACCGTTGCTACGCGCAGCCCGCGCTTGGCGCACGCGTAGATGAGGACGTTGGCGAACACGGACTTGCCCGAGCCCACAATGCCCACCATGTTGATCGCCCGCTCTATGGTGACACATTCGGCGGCCGAAGCCGTGTCGCCCTCGAGGCGCTTGAACAAGCCGCGCTCGAGGGCGGTCTCGAGCACACCGGCGAGGTGCGTTTGCCCTGTGATCTCGCCCATCTCGCGCGCGGCGGAAATGAGCTCGTCGAGCGTGAAAGATATGGCGGGTCGGACGCCCTTGTGTGGGATGTCGCGGATCGCGCGGGATCCCGCCGCCGCAGCCGCCTCAATCATGGCTGGGGGAATGGAGACCGCGCGCAAACTTCTGGGCGGGGTGTCGCTCACGCTCCGGGGCTTATCGCGCTTTTCACGCTCGGGTTTGGTCCAGTAGGTGTGGCGCACGTCCGCTTTGGCTTGGGGACCGCGGGTCTTGCAGGGCGTGGGCTCAAGCACGCATGCCATGTATAGGTCCTCGCGTCGCTCGCCCTCGCCTGAACCCTCTCCAAAGGCGGTTTGACGGCGAATGATATCGCCATCAACCACGTCGAACATGCGGAAAGCGCTCGTTTCCTCATCCATGTAGGCCTCGAGCTTTTTAGTCCAGCTGTATCCAGAAGAGAGGTGCCTGAGGTGCCGCCGCGCCATTTGGAGCACGTGCTCGCGCTCGCCAAAGGATTCGGGCTGCAGCAGGTGGTAGTTGCACAGCAGCAGGTTGGCCTTGTTGGCGCGATGCGGCTCGTCGTATCTGCGCGCGAGGACGAGCAGCTGCTCGACATCGGTGATGGTCCGCGCAACGCGGCATCCCTCCTTGGGGTCGTCAAAACGAATCGCAATCTCGGTCCGGAGGCTTTCGAGGCGTTTCCGTGCGTTTGACATGCTCATCACGCATCTCCCATTTTGGCCTTGAGGTGGCGGGTGAGCTCGTGCAGCGTCTTGCACGAGTAGCCGGGCTTGTTGGCGAGCCGGCGATACGCGGCCCGTCGCTGGGGCGGCGGCGTATCGGCGGGGACGACGTAGATGGCCTCGCTCGCCGCCATGACCTCGCGCATGTCGTCTCGTTCGATGCCGCGCACGAGCCGATCGATATCGCGATGGTCCTTTGCGTCCACAGCTATAGTGCGGCCACCTGGCAGGGTGATGAGGATGTCGCAGGTGTCCAGATGCGGCCAAAGCTCAAAGGGGAGGCCGAGTGCCTGGACCTTGCGGGCAATTTGGAGCTCGAGGATGCCCGGCTTGGCAATAAAGCGCATTACGCCGCGGCGCAGGCGGTACGAGTTCGGCGGGACATCGGGCAGGGTCTTGTACTCTTCGGCGTCGACGTGCGCGGTGCAGCGGGCGTCGAGGCACATGGGTCGCAGGCCATGCAGGGACATGGTCCACCCGCAGACGGGGCAGACTTTAAGGCCAAGGGACACCCGTTCGTAGGCGGTGTCGATGAGCTCCTGGACCCATGCGCCGTCGACGTGCGCCATTTCCCCTTGGTCGAGCCGATTGGGCTCGATCGCGGCGAGGTTCGCGTGGGCCGCCGCGGTGCGTTCCTCCCAGCTGAGCGTGGGGTGCAGGATGAGGAATTTGCGGCCGAACACATACGCCGCCTGCCCGGCGTCTCTGAGCATGGAATACACGCGGTTCTCGTGCAGGTCGTCGGTGCTGCCATTGCCGTTGAGCCTGAGGAACTCCAGGCAGTCCTCGGTGATGTTGAAAAAGCCCCCACCCACCTCGGCGAAGGGGCCGATCTCGAGGCATTCCAGGTTGCCGAGTTCCTCGCGCGCGGCAGGGGTCCACTGCTCGATCCACGTTGACAAGTCGCGCGTGCACCACGTGCGGATGAAGCTCGACTCGCTGAGACCGTCCAGCAGCTCAAGAAGCGCCTGGCTGCCCGCAGCGTGTTGCGCGTGCAGCACGGCAAAGCGCTCGATCCCGAGCCGTAGCTCGTTGCAGTAGGGATGGCGGCGGGAGTTCGCCGCAAAGAGCTCCTCGCGTTTGCGCAGGCCAGCGGCTATGAGGAACACGGCCTCGATGAATCGGGTGCGGAGCTGGGCAAGTTCGCCGTAGGCGGGCCCAGTGTGTCCGTTGGGAGGTTCGTTAGCCATGGCTCTCCAATCGCCTCTGCCGAGGACTCGGCAATCTAATTGGATGCACCATACAATCCCGTGCGGACAAAACTTTGCGGTTGAGGTGTTGAGCACATCACCCCGATTGCGGCGTCCTGCGACACTCTCGCTGGTTTCACTTTGACGGGGCAGGGCGCAATGTCGCTCACCGTCCCCTCAACAGCGCATTCTTAGCGATACAGCTCCGCAATGTCGAACAGCCGCAGCTGCCCGCTCGTCTCGATATTCCCGTCAAAGCCGATACGTGAGAAGAATCCATAGGCGTAGCAGTTGAGCCCCGTTGAACGGACCTGCTCGATTTCCTCGTCGATCATTTCCTGTGTAACGGGCGTGCTTCTGAATTTCGCTTCGTAAAACACGTAGCCGTGCGGGTCGTGCGTAACCACGTCGAACTCGCCGTTCGTCTTGTTGGCGGGGTCGTCGTACCAATAGCGGCCAATGTCGTCGAACAGTTCGGGCAGTTCCCCCGATCGATTCTTTCGGATGAGGAACTGCCGGCATACCTCTTCAAATGCATGCGGCACGTAGTTCGTCTCAAAATCCTGAGAGATGTACCGGTCATAAAAGATCTGTGGGTCGAGGAAGGTACGCTGCGAGGCGTATCGAAAGACATAGCGGTAGTAGAACAGCGACAGCCCGTCGATGATTCGGTAGCTCGATTTTTTCTTGTTGAGCGGATCGTTGATGGGGGCTTGTTTTTGCACGAGCTCCATGCGGATGAGCCTGTCGAGGACATCGACCATGGTGGGCCCGCTGGATACGTGCGACTGGGAGAGGATATCCCGATACTTAGAGTATCCGTCGGCCAGCGCCCCGAAGACCTCGTTGGCGTTTACGATTTTCGAGATCTCCGAGTTGAGGTACATCGAGACCTCGTTTTCCAGACGTGCTCCCGGTTCCGATATGAGCTCGATAATGTTCTCCCGTACAGAGAGCTTCGGGTTGATGAGGCGTGTGTAGTACGGAATGCCACCGAACACGCTGTATAGACGAACTTTGTCTTCGGCGGAAAAATCGGGGTAGAAACGCGCCGCATCGTAATAGTCCATCGGCTTGAGGTCGATGGTGAGATCGATGCGTCCGTACAGGGGGTTCTCACGTTCGAGCAGGGATTTCATGACTTCGACGAACGATCCGCAGAGGATGAGCGTGAGGTGCGAGGAGTTTCGGTATCGGTCAAGCAGCGTCTGCAGGACGCTGTCCAACCCTTTGATTGTATTGCGCAGGTACGGGTACTCGTCGAGGACGAGCGTGAGGGGTTCCTTGACGGACAGGGTAAAGAGGTGGTTGAGAAGTGCCTCGAGATTGCCGAAGCCCAAGGGTGGGAGGTCGAAGACCTCAGATACGAGGGCGGAGAGGCTCTCGAGGTTGTTCTGCTCGGAGGTCTCCTTGCATTCATAGTATATGCTGCGGCAGTTGATTGCTGACAATGACTGCTTGATGAGTTCGCTTTTGCCCACGCGCCGGCGCCCGTACACGAGTATGGCGCTCTGGCCGTCAGTTTTGATCTGGCGTTCGATACGTGTCAACTCGCGTTCGCGACCAAGAAAACTCATACTCGGTCCTCTCCGACTCGGTTTTAACCGAGTAAAAGTCTAATGATACTGGGCGGCTATTTCAATAAACGGCCAGTCGGGGGCGTCTGCCCTCTCGACTTTGCTGCCCCACGCCCTGTCGTGCCGTCACTCCTGCGAGATGATGAGGTTCGTTGGCCATGGCCCTCCAATCGTCTCTGCCGAGAAGCTCGGCAACCTAATTGGATGCACCATACGATCTTGTGCGGACAAAACTTTGATGTGCTTCGCCCCTTGCTCCAAAAGCCTCCTTGGGAATGGCTTCTACAGGAGATTGCCGTTCTCGTCGACATAGTCTGCCGGGTCAATTTCTCCAGCTTCGATGGCGTGGTAAACGCTTCTGATGGCATTTTTGACAAATTCGCCAGGTGCAATGCCATTTAGATATGAGACGCACAGAAGAAGCGAGAGTTCGGCATCGGGCATATCGATCGTCATGGTGGTCATGTGGGTGTCTTCGTCCCTCGTTAGCTCGGCTTCTGCAAGAAGGGATGCCATGTTGTCGGAGAGGAAGGTCTTGAGATGGTCAAGCTCTTCAGAGGTGAACCCGTGTACGTCCCAGGATTCGCAAGCGGGCGCAACGGTCTCGGCCGTGTCGGGTTCGCAGGACCCATTGAGGCGCGTAAAACGAATCGGGAGTTCATCGTGGTCGTCTGCGGTGTGCAGACAATCATAGTCAAGATACATGTTTCGATACGCGCCGAAGAAATGGTTGTAGCAGAACATGACGTGGTTCCTTTCTGCGAAATCCGCCGGCGAGGAGGGGCGGAACGATCCTTTTTTCGCATCGTTTGCCTTCAAGATACCTTGTTGAGGCATTCATTGCGATGGGGGTCGTAGTTGCAATTCTCGGTATCACGTGCGGAGTAGTTGGTGCACGCACTTGGGACAGCCCCTGCTGTTTAGGGGGGCTAGATATCATCTATATTGAAGAGCTTGATCGTGCTTTAAGGGGCTGGTCATAAGATGTCGTTTGGTTCAGGCAGCAATAGGGAATTAGTCGGTTTGAGTTGATTTCCGGCGGACTGGGGCGTGAGGGTGGAAGCTTAGTGGCCCAGTAATGATTTGTCGACGAAGTGGGACGCAATCATTTATGAGCCGTGATTCCGATATCGATTGGATTCAGATTGGGCTGCCGGGGTGTTTGGCAGCTGGGGCATATGCATGAACGTGGGGCTTGAATGTGATGAGGGGCGGATGCAAGATTAACGGTGTCGATTATCTTCGTTGTTGTAGAGGGTATTATGGGGAACTTGATACTGCTGCCGAATGATCATGTGCGAAAGCATCGAGCCTTCCATCTGCATTATGCGACGGGGAGTGGTGGCGGGCAATGGGAATTTGCTTACTCTTTCACGGGAAATGATGGCATGGAGCGCCGGTCTTCCACTCTGAGGGGTAGACGTGTCTCTTTTGAGCTTAGGCCTCAGGGGAACTCTTCTCTTTCTGTTAGATTGGGGACGGAATGGCTGGTTAATCCAGGCCACACTGTCCACACTAGGCTTCTGACGGATTCGAAGAATGACGATTGCGGCGTGCTTAACGTGAGCATGCAGATGGCCGCTGCGTTATTGTTGCCAGACTCTTCAAGTCGAGGAAACTCTACTGAACCTCTGGTCGATGGTCTTCACTGGAAGAATTACTGGTTCGATTTAATGCCGCTGAGTATGAGCTCATTTACGGATGACTCCGATTCCTTGGTTGTAATTGATATTAATGGGGCATCTGTCGGAGGGAAAGACGAAAAAGACGCAATTTGCTTTTATGAATACGACCTTTTGGGCAGGATGGAAGAGCTGAGCGATTTTTTCCATAGGGCGGAAGATTGGTGTGAGGACCTTAACCTGGGACCTATCAGGGATTCTATTTCGTATTATCGACGCGTCTACGATGGTGAACTGGATTTTTGCTATCAGCGTGGCCGCGACCATCAGAAGAAGATGCGGGATTATTTGCGAGAGCTTGGGTGTAATGATCCTGACGGAGACGGTGACATCCTCGATGGATTTTATACATACATCTCTCACGCTGAACCGGAGTTTGATTCGTCGCGAGTACAGCCGCCTCATGATGGTCGCAGTGGCTCAGGTTGCGGCTCTGTCGGGGGTACCGGAAGGGAGATGAAGTACTTTGAGGGCGAGCGTATAAAAATGGAAAGGGTCGTTGAGGAGCAGCAACGTAGTCGCGAAGCTCGGAAGATCTGTCTTGAGCTGAAAGGGACGCAATGCGCCATTTGCGGATTCGACTCATCAGCGATATATGGTGTTCCCGGCATCATTGATGTTCATCACCTTGATCCTCTGTCGGATGGCGGGAAGCGGGAAACGAATCCAGAAAGAGATCTAATTCCTCTCTGTCCCAATTGCCATAGGGCTGTACATTCAAAGCCCGGCGGGGTTTATTCGGTGGATGAAATCAAGGGAAAGATGCTTTTGATGAGGAGGGATGATGGACGCAGGGGCGCTACCGGTATTTAAGCATGCGTCGGGGTGTGACGAGCTGCCGTGTAAGACGTACAGCTCGCCACGCCTAGAATTAACATGAGCCTAGCAACGTTCTCTCACATATTTAGTTATGCAGCTTGCTACATATCTGGCGAGGGCGGGGGGTACAGCATTTCCGATAGCAAGCTCGACATTGGTTTTTGTCCCGGGCAATAGAAAGTCTTCAGGAAATGTCTGGAGGTAACTTCTTTCCTTTGTTGTCAGCGCTCTAACGCCGTCTTCGATCGGAGCGGCGTCAGCGCGATGCATCTTGTAGTTCGACGGAATTGGACGGTTGACTCCTCTGATTGTTGCTGATGGTTCATCGATTGAGAACACGGCACGCCTTGCGTAGCTTCTTGGGTGCATGTAGTAGTACTGGGTGTGCAGCTTGTCGCCAAGATAGTCTCTGACTGTCATTTGATGGTCAGAGAGGCCTGAATCGAGTATCGAGTCTAAGAAATGGTCGCTGTCCTTCATGTGGCCAATCAACAGGTACCTTTTCCGGGCTTGCGGGGCGCCGCAACGGCTGGCATCTAAGATCCGTTCGCTAATGCCGTAGCCGGCACTCTTTAGGATATCTTTCATGATTGGGAGAGTTCCAAAACGTTCAATATTGTAGACGTTTTCGAAGACCACCCATTCCGGGGCAACTGATGCGACGATTTCGGCAAAGCGGATTGTGAGGTTCGCGCGATGCCCTGGTTGGCGTTTGCCAGCAATAGAATAATCTTGACAAGGCGGTCCTCCCATTATGATGTCAGGGTTTTTCGACTTGATCATCTCGACCATATCGCTATCACATACGTCTTTTTCCTCAATAGGATGAGAGAAGTTCGCCTTGTATATCTCTACTGCGGGAGCCCAGTTATCGAATGCGGCAACAACGGTTACACCTGCCTGTTGAAAACCGAGGGACATTCCGCCACAGCCAGAGAAGATGTCAACTGCACGCATTCGAACACTTCCCATCCTTAATGATGAAGCGAATAAGATTCTGTGCCACATATTCAGCGAGCTTGACGGGGACAGCATTACCAATCATCTGATTGATATTTGACTTCGATCCCACGAAGACGAACTCTTCAGGAAATGTTTGAATTAGGCTTCGTTCTTTTGGAGTGAGGGGGCGAACCTCATCGATTGGGGCTGAGTCTTTGGGGTGGCCTTTATACCCTTTTGGAATTGGCCGATCGACTCCGCGAATGGTCATGGAAGGCTCGTCGATGCTGAAAACTCCACGTCTCTGGTAGTTGGTGGGGACTCGAAAATAGTTGTCGATACCAAGAGAATCGCCGAGGTATTCCCGCACGCTTAAGGGGCTGTCAGATTGGCCGGATAAGAGGCAATCGGTGAGAAAGCCGTCCTGTTGGTCAATACCACCGATGATGAAAAGCCTCTTTCTTTTCTGGGGAACTCCGCAGTAGGCTGCATCGAGCACCGTACAAGTCAGGCCGTATCCAGCTTTTTTGAAAATCGACTGAATGATGGGGAAGGACGGGGAACGGCGCATCGTCGGAACATTCTCCATGACAAACCATTTTGGACGAACCTTTTCGACTATTTTCGCGAATGCGAGTGAAAGAGCGGCTCGTCCCCTTGTCTCATCTTGTAGGCCCGCAGTGGAGAAATCCTGGCAAGGGGGTCCTCCGATAATGATATCCGGAGAGCGTTCGAGAACAATGGCGCTAGTCTTCTCGACATTGGAGAGATCGAGTTCGAGAATTGGGTGATTGAAGTTCCGACGATATACATCAACCGCTGGGCTCCAATTGTCATAGGCCTCGACAACTTCAAACCCTGCGTTGATGAAGCCAAGGGACATTCCTCCACATCCGGAAAACAAATCGACTGCGCGAGGCGCTGTATTGTCATGTACGTCATCACGCATGGGAACCCTTCCATCAGTCTAGTTAGAGCAATAAATTTTTACTATATCATCTATATTGTTAAATCACGGCAGTTCAATCTGATTTTGCGATAGCCGGCGAATCTCTCCTGTCCTCCTCTCACTATTTAGTTATGTTTAGGGCTACCGAGATGCCAGATGATAGATTGATGCGATTTTCATTTATAGGATATGGCCTTGCAGGCAGCTGTTTTCAAGCTGTTTCATATCCAGAAGCGCGTCTTGTTGCGGTTGGTTTGGTCTTCTCCTGTCATCTTCCTTTGGCAGTTAAATTGGTGATTGGAGACGATGACTTTCAGGTCTGATTTATAGGTATCTCTGATTGAGCTGATGAGGGGCCGTATCGTTCGCAAAGGGACGAGAAGACGAAATCGTTATATCAATTGCTCTCTACTCCCATCGACAGCATTTCTGCATTTGCTTGTTCCTATTTGCCTGCGCTCTGCATGAAGGGGAGCAGTATTTCTTTTGGTAGCAACCGTTTGTTTGGATGAAACATCTGCCACATTGTATGCAGCGAACAAGATGACAAAAGCCATGATTCACCAGAAGTTCCATATGGCCGTCGAAGATCGACAGATGGTTGAACTTAATGTTCCCATATTGATCAAAATAACTGTTATCAGTGTCGATAGCACGGACTCTTGCTGACCGCGAGCTTCTTAGTAGGGCAGTGATGCATTTGTGGGCCGCTTTGCTCGACGAGAATTGCAGATTGAGTCGAGAGGGCTGAAGGATTACAGAAATAGTAGAGATGCGTTCGGTTGATCTGGATTCTTTTTCGATACAAAAAGAAGCATTCAGGGAGAGCTTTAATCGACTCCTCGTGAACCATGATCGGAATTCTGAGAAAACTTCGTCACGGTTATCCGAGGTTACTAATCGCGGCCCAAATGAGGTTGGGTTGAGAGCGTTGAGTGCAAATGGCGCAAAAGAAGACATGCCCAATGGATGATTATTCGTTGCCCCAGCGCTATCCTTGTCCATTACAATAAATCCATGGTCATAGAGCAGGGCGTCCCTTTTCCAAAATGGAAATTCGATTATGTTGTTGGACAGCATGCTGGATGAATCCAGGTTTGCCAGGGGCGCGATGAGAGTCGCCGAATTTGCCCCCTCTTCTCTAAGTTGAAAACCTGCCTGCTGCAATGGGGTGCTTGTTCCAGCCTGATGATATGTTATGCATCGAGCGGTTAGAGATATCAGATTCCTGCAAATAATTCCATTGAGTAACGGCTCGATAAGAATGATGGGCTGGAGTTCGGAAAGGCGTTCGGGGGAGGCAATGAGGTCATATTGCTGGCGTAGGTGTTTCGCTCGATCACGGCTGAACTTTTTTTGAGGGTTGAGGTGCCCCTCGGAGTCAACTATCGGTTCGACGTAGCCTTCTCGTGCTAAGACTGTCTGGTTGATTGGGCACAGTTCGTCGTTCTTAACCCTCTCAATGAAGTCATTTTGGATGCAGGTCTCAAAGGTGAAAAATGGGCCCTGCGTTCTTAAAATTTTTACTAGGGCCTCGATGCTGCTTGCTGTCAAAACATCGTTGAGACGAGATATTTGATCTGAATCATAAAAGAACGGCTCATAGTGCCTTGCCTTGTGTTTGAGGGAGGCCTTGCATCCAACGCTAGAGGGGGGCGGGTCCTCGTCTAGGGGAGTCATAAGATCGAGCGAGGGCATTAACGTGGCGATAGTTTGAAGGGCTCCTAGCGGTGGCCGCATATACTCTGCCAGTTGCTCAAGCTGTGCACAATCCAGTCTATCTTCTTCACCATCTTTCAGTGGGAAGACTTCCGCAGGGCTGTGTGACCAGACTGCCAGATGAAGTCGTAGAGGCTTACTGAATACAAGTCCGTGAAAAATCATAATACTCCGAAAGTTATTGAGAAAATCAAATAGACAGTATCAATCATATCAATAGAGAACGCTGTTTCAATAGGTTTTGCATGGCCGGTGCAAGGGTCAGCAGAGCTTCCCAGGCGACGAGGTTCTCGTGCTGAGTGCTTGGGCGGGCGCGACAGCTCAATTGGGCGGGCCGAGGAACGCGTGTTTCTCATGCCTGGATGCCAATGGGGCGAGGCTGGATTTGTACGGGAGCTTTGCGTGGGCGTTTATCGGCGGGCGCGTTATGCATCCAGACATGAAAGGAGAGCCATGTCCAACGCACCGAATGAACTGACGAGAGAACTGCTCGAACGGCGCTTCTCGGAGACATGCGAGGAGGTGCTCGGAGCGGGTGTACGAGGAGGTGTCGACTCCCTCTCGTCAAGCTTAGAGTACGGGTTGCCCTGGGTGGTTGATGAGGAGGACGTACTCAAGGTTGCCCGGGTGTTTTGCGATGAGTTCATCTACGACAACCCGTACATCGAGGGCAGGGAGCGGGTTCCAAGAGTAGGCGTTGAGTCGCTCACCGGATCGTTCATCGCGTTCCTCAACGATTACATGCCTTGGTTCGATTGGACGTTCAAGGGCATGAACACGCTGGTGGGGATGGAGTCCTTTGAGGCGAAGACCTCGCCTCTGGCCCTTGTCTTCGACGAGCTGAAGACGGGGACGCGACTGGTACGCGAGGGTGGGAAGGCAGACGTCGACCGAGTGCCTGACTCCTGTCGAAGCGGATCCCCTCGAGACGAGCTCGATGAGACCCCACGAGGCATGGTTCGCGTGTTAAGCCCTCTGCGCCGCAAGAGCGACGGCAAGAGACCGGCATGCACGTTTGGGTCTGATGGGGAGCGCGGTTTCACCGCTGAGGACGATGTGAGCCTCCGGCTGTATGAGCGGTATCGAGCGCTGCTCAAGGCCGACCGCATGGAGGCCGTCGATTGCGTGAAGGCTGCGCTGGAGTACGCATTTTACCCGCTCGCGATGCCTGCGTGTGAGGTGTCGTACTCGCTGTTGGACGCCCTGGAGGCCAGCGCGCACAACGCGGTGCTCAAGGACGGGGGGAACTCACCAAGGGTTCTTGAGAAGAGCCGTCTAGCTCTTAAGCGCTGCAATCGCGCATTGGGTGTGAGTGGATTGCAGGAGGGTTGTTAGCATGAGCTCCGTAAGCATGACACCATTCAGGGCTGCCGTTTCCCCCTACGAGGTCAAGCGATGGGCCTCAGAAGAAGAGATTGCGGCCTTTAGTTCCGGAGACCCCACGGGCGACCTCATCCTGGCAGAGGGAGCGGGCATCAGTTTTGAGGGGGTTGATGACTTCGCATCACGCCGCAACCGCAACGTGATGTTCCTTGCGAGTTCGGGCGCGGGGAAGACCTACTCGGGCGTATTGCCCACGCTCGTCAACCACATGCTGGGCAGCTTGGTGGTGACCGACACCAAGGGCGAGTTGTATCGGGCAACGGCGCAGGGCTTTAAGGACGATGGGTTTGAGGTCATGAGGCTAGACACGATCGATCTTTCGCGGTCGGTCTGTTATAACCCGCTGGCGTATATTCGAGAGGTCGACGATATCCCAGTGATCGCCGACATGATACTGGGGGCAATTAGCCCCAACCGAGACCGCGCTAGAGATCCCTTTTGGCCTAAGACGGCCCTCATGTTCCTGATGGCATTCATCGCATTACTGTATGAGCTGGAGACCATCAACGGATATCTGGCTCCGAACGCCGAGAAGGACGGTTGGCGAAGTCCCCGGTACATGACCATGCGCAACGTACGGCGCCTTATCGACCTTCTGCAAGTTCCCTCTGAGTACGACAGCTCGCCGAAGCCGTCGGTTCTGGACCACTTGGTGGACCAGCTGTCGAAGGGGGAGATGGACGACCCGTTCTGCGAGGGGCGTAAGCTGGTCTTCGAGCCTCGTCCCACGTGTCTCGGGGTCAGGATGTACAAGGCGGTGATGATTGGCGCCGAGAGGACTGTGCGGTCGGTTGCCATCAGCATGCAGACCGACATTTCCCGCATTTGCACGCCCGAGATCGAGCGCATCCTCGACCGCGACGAGCTGCGTTTGGACGAGATCGACGAGAGTCCCCGCGTGATTTACCTGATCATGAACGACAACGACGCCGCCAACAACTTCCTTGGCAACCTTGCCTTCAAGCAGTTCATCAACCTGGCGCTCAAGAAGGCCGATGCGAACCCCGACGGCAAGCTCAAGCGCCCGGTGCAGCTCATCGCCGACGAGTTCTGCAACCTGGGTCGCCTGGATTCCTTTGAGCGCGCAATCTCGGTCATGCGCTCGCGTGACATGGGCGTGACCATGTGCGTTCAGAGCATTGGACAGCTCGACGACGTGTATGGAGCATCGGTGCGTGAGACCATTATGGAGAACTGCGACTCCATCGTGATCATGGGCACGGGCTCCTCGCTCGGCACCGCCACATTCGCCAGCGAGCTTTGTGGTACGACGCCTATCGCATCGCAGCGTGCCGGCGAGGAGGGCACGGTGGTGAGCGTGGATGAGCGCGTGATCAGCCCGACCGAGATAAGCCGCTTGCCGCGCGAGCAGTGCATCGTCAAGATCTCGGGCGCCAAGCCGTTCCTCACGCGCAAGTACGACGTTGCGCAGCACCCCAACGCCAGCCGCTTCCTCAAACTCGACGCGTAGCCTTCGTGCGGGTCCATTCCGGCGTTTTTCTGGAATGGGCCCGTTCTCCTCATGTTTTACCAGATAAAGCTGCGGTTTCACAAAGCCATGGTCCCTGGTTATTCAACCGCCCCATCATTCTCTGATAGGAGTATCAAATGCCCATCATCAACCCTGCGAACATTACCAACCTCGATAACGGTCGCTGCGACCACCTCGACGTCTTGAGCGAGCTGTTCAACAGCCGCGTGCTCATGCTAAGCGAGGGGATCGCGCCTGCCGTGTGCTCACAGCTCATCGCCAACATGCTCGTGCTGGAGCGCAAGGACCCCGAGACCCCCATCACGCTGCTGGTGAACAGTCCCGGCGGCGATGTGTACTCGGGCCTGGGCCTCATCGACGTGATGCGGGACCTGTCATGCCCCGTTGACACGGTGGGCTATGGCCTGGTTGCCAGTATGGCCAGCGTCATTTTGTCTTGCGGCCGTCGTCGTAGCGCATATCCGCATACGAACATCATGCTGCATCAGCTCATAACCGGCACCGGCATGTCCCAGCAGACCGATATCAGCATTGCGGCGACCCATGCCGCGGAGTTGCGCTCCAAGTTGGACGAGATCTTGGCCGAGCGCATGAACCTGAGTGCCGATGAGGTACATGAGTTGACCGAGCGCGATTGCTGGTGCGATGTCAACCGTGCCCTCGAGCTCGGCGTTATTGACGATGTTGTTGGTAAATAACGGTGCTTTGCGGAGACGGATGCAGTTCGCGCTGAGATGATAGTGCTGTGGGGTCGGGGCAGCTGCGAAGCGATGGCCCCGACTGCAAATGTAACGGCTGCGGTGCGGTGAAATGGTGCCGCATCGAGGGCAAGCAGCCAAGACGGTACAGAGGGGATCGCCATGGGGAATGAGCAGAACATCGGCTGGGCACGCGAAGGTCTGACGGAAGAGCCGGAGGATATGACGGCTGTTCTCAACGTCGATGGGGGCTCTGATGAACTCGGTGTCGAAGGAGAGGTCGCTGCCGATTGCGCAAGCGGGGAGATTGACGATGATGGCACGGGTGAGGGGCGCCGACGCCGTCGGGTCCTCGCGGTAGCTGCAGTGGGAGGGGCAATCCTGCTGACGCTTGGCGTGGGCGGTGCCTGGGCGTCGGGACTGTTCACCGCGGGTGAGGTCCCGGCTCCCGTGCGGGAAGCCATGAGGACGGTACGAGCCGCCGCAAGGGGAGAGGCGGTCGTTTCGATCGCGGTGAAGGCGGAAGGCTGGAAAAGCGGCTTTGGCGCCTTTGGCTATGCCGTGGTTGACGATGGGGGTAAGACGATCGACGAGGGCGAGCTCACACCGGGAAAGGATGTCCAGCTTGCATGTCCCGATGGGACATATGCCGTGTCTATCACCTCATTTCCATCGATGAAGGGAAAGAAGGCTACCTGGGCGCCCCCTGCTTCGCAGATGTTCCAGGTTCTTAACGGAAAGGCGACTCCCGCCACCATCTCATTCACGCTGCTTCCTGTTGACCCAACGGACGAAAAGGCTGTTGAGGCGGTGACGGCATCCCTGCCCGAGGGAGAGAAGGAGGCGGCGATGGGGCATCTTTCCGAGGCGGGAAAGAATACGGACGGAGGAGCGTCCAAGCTTGCGCCTGCAAAGCCTCAGGCGCCTGCGGGCGGCGCGGCGTCGCATACAAAGAAGTGGGGCATTGTGAAGGAGGCGTGGGACGAGAGGGTTATGGTAACGGCTGAACACGACCGAATTGAGATGGTGAGGGAGCCGTGGTACGAGGAGAAGCTCGTCCGTGAGGCCTGGACAGAGACGATTGATCATCCTGCGGAATATGCCATCGACAAAATTAAGATCGGTGTGATGCATGGGTGCGATACATGTGGATTCGAGACCCAAGACGATGATGTCTTTGGTGACCATCTGGCCTCCAACGGCCATATTGGTTGGACGAGACCCATATACGAGGAGCACAAGGTTCTCGTTAAGGACGCCTGGACCGAGACGATCAACCATCCTGCCGAGTACCAGACCGTGCACCATCCTGCCGAGACCAAAACCGTTCATTACGACGCGGTCTACAAAACGGTTCATCACGATGCTGTGTATGGGTGGATTTAAGCGGTCGATGCGCCCTTGGGTCGTTGATTGGAGTGGGATAGTTTTGTCCGCACGAGATGAGATGCTTGTAAGGATGAAGGGTCGGCTTAGCGTTGTTGATTAAAGGGAAGTGGAGCGTGAAATGATGGAAGTCGAGGTCAATTCTGCATCTGCCAGCGAGGCGATTGTGGATGCAACCGTTTTGGGGAGGCAAGCGGATCCTGTAAGCGAAGCCATCCCGGTCGCCCAGCGTCTGGCAGCGGGGTGTCGCTTGGGGGTTGTCGCGTTGCTGTTGATTCTTGGCGGCATTGCGTGGTCCAAGACGTCTTGGATGCCCATCTTGGGTCTTCTCGACATGTCGGAGCTTGGTAACGTCGACATCTTCAGCGCGCAGCTGGCCCTCGGTCCCAGTGCGATCGATTGTGTCATTCGGTTTGCGCTGGCCACCCCGATCGTCGCGTATCTGTGTGTCGAGGGGGTTTGTAGCGTGGGAGATTTCATGGGCCGCCCATGGGCCGCGCGCGTACGCGGCAGCATGGTTTATTCCGTGGTCATGATCGCTTCGATCCTGACCACGACCCCCACACTCTTTTTCGGTACCACTCACGTCGCATATGTGCACGGCATGCTTGGTCTCGTTGCGGATCCGGTTGGAGGCTCCGATTGGTTTGGAGTCTTGTTCTTGGGCATTTTGGTTGCCTGGTTTGCGGCTGGTCCTGCGTTCGTCGTTGCGCTGATGCTCAACTTTGATCGAATTTCCGGTAAGGGTATAACCGAGCCTCTCCAATACATGATTGAATCCAATAAGAAGGCACGTCAGAAGTCGGGTATCAACTCACTGGCGCGCTGCATGGTGGTTCCATTTACGTTTGTGCGCTTGCTTCCCACGATGGTTATTGGTGCAATTGCTGCACTTGGCCTGCTTGCGCTTGTGTTCTACATGGGGGCGATTTTTGTGGTTCTGCCAGTGATGATGGCCATCATGTTGCTTGTCGCTTTGCTTGCGGCAACGAGTCGCGATTAGAGATCGAGGGGAGCCCGACATGATCTACGTCACGGGCGATCTGCACGGCACGGCCGAGCGCGGCCGCAACCGCCTCTCGGCGCGCTGCTGGCCGGAGGGGCGCGACCTCACAAGAGACGACGTCGTGATCGTCGCCGGGGACTTCGGCTACGTGTGGGACGGCAGCGCCGTCGACGCCTACTGGCTCAAGTGGCTCGAGGGCAAGCCGTGGACCACGTGCTTCGTCGACGGCAACCACGAGAACCACGCCCTGCTGGCCTCCATGCCCGTGCGGGAGTGGAACGGCGGGCGCGTCCACGAGGCGATGCCTCACGTCCTGCACCTCATGCGCGGCCAGGTGTACGACATCGACGGCCTTAGCGTCTTCGCCATGGGCGGCGCCGCCTCGCACGACCGCGAGTGGAGGACCGAGGGCGAGAGCTGGTGGCCGCAGGAGCTGCCCTCGGACGCCGAGCGCGCCGAGGCGAGATCCAACCTCGACGCGCGGGGCTGGAATGTCGACTACGTCGTGACGCACGAGGCGCCGTTGGACCTTGCCGATGACCTCTGCTGGGAGTGCAACCGCCCGTTCGACGGCGGCGACGAGCACCAGCTGTTCCTGCAGGAGGTGAATGACAGGCTCTCCTTCGGCACCTGGTTCTTCGGCCACTACCACGACGACGAATGGCGCGACGACCGCCACAGGCTGATCTACCGCGACATCGTGCCCATCGGGGTGCGCCGCGCAGACGAGGCCCGCGAGCCAATAGGGGGCGATTCAAATGACGGATGAGAAGCGCGTGAGGGCGAGCAAGATGCTCGCCCGCGCCTTGCGGCACGAGCCGGAGAAGTTCGGCATTGAGCTCGATGCCCACGGATGGGCCCAGGTCGGCCCGCTCGTGCGCGGCATGAGCGGAAAGGTCGAGTTTTCCCGCGCAATTCTGAAGCACATTGTGGCCGCCGACCCAAAGGGCCGCTACGAGTTCGATGCGCACCATACGCGCGTGAGGGCACGCCAGGGGCATTCGGTGCGGGTGGATGTCGAGCTGGAGCGCTGCGATCCGCCCGCCGCTCTGTATCATGGCACGTCTGCACGCGCACTCGGCAAGATCATGCGCGAGGGGATCAAGCCCATGGGACGCCTGTACGTCCACCTATTGCCCGACCGCGAAACCGCCGTTAAGGCTGGCTCACGGCACGGCGTGCCTGTTGTGCTCGAGGTCGACACCGCGACAATGGCTGCCGAGGGGCGCGAATTCCTCCTCTCTCGCAACGGCGTATGGCTCACGGGGCCTGTGGAATCGAGGTTCCTTCACGCGGCGTTTCCAGCGGACGGCGGTGCGCGATGATTTACGTCACGGGAGACCTGCACGGGCCGGCGGGCTTAGAGAGGCTTGAGTGTTGGAGCGAGGGCCGCGAGGGCGACTTCCTCATCGTTGCGGGGGATTTTGGCTATCCGTGGGATTACTCGGAGATAGAGTGCGACGAGATCGTTTGGCTCGAGTCCTTGCCTTACAAAGTGCTTTTCGTCGACGGTAACCACGAGCGCTTCGGCCACTGGGAGGATCGCCCCGCCGAGTCCTGGTGTGGCGGCATGGTTCAGAGGTTGCGCGACCGCTCGCCCGTCATGCGACTGATGCGTTCCGAGGTCTATAACATCGACGGCGTTCGCATCTTCACTCTCGGCGGGGCGACGAGCATCGACAGAGCGTGTCGGATGCCCCATGTGAACTGGTGGCCCCAAGAGGTTCCGACCGAGCGCAACTTCGAGGAGGCCCGCGCCAACCTGGGCGCGGTGGGCTGGAATGTCGACTACGTTGTAACTCACACGTGCCCCAGAAACCTGATGGCGCGCACGCTCTACCCATCCATACCGATACCGGGCCTTCCGGACGAGCGTCTGACCAGGTTTCTCGATGAGGTCGATTGGCGCCTCGATTACAAGCGCTGGTACTACGGGCATTTCCACAAGGATATGGACGTCGATGAAAAGCATACGCTGCTTTTCGAGCGCATCGTTCCGATTGGCGAAGGCGTGGGCAATTAAGGGCGTCGCTGCGTGGACGGGTTGGCCTATCTCTTCTGTGATGCTGTTCGGCATGAATTCGACTGAGTCGATAATGCAATGACCCGGTGGGATGAACGTCCCACCGGGTCATGTATTTACTTTGGGATTAGGGGATGAGGATGCTGAAATGCAGTTTAGCGAATGCGCTTCTTGCGGGTAGCGGCATATCCAATCAGGGCCACGCCTACGGTGCTAAGCGGGGCGATAAGAGCGGCGACATCACCCGTCGCGGGCAGGGTGGGCTTGCTCGGCTTGCCGGGCTTCTGCGCCTGCTGGCTAGGTTCTTTGGTCGGGGTGTAGTCGGGGTCTTTGGCGCCGCATAGGGTGCAGACGCCATTCTCATAGGTGTGGTTGAGCTCTGCGATCTCTTTTCCGTACTCCAAGATTTTGCCGCAAACCGAGCAGACTTTGTCTCCGGTGTAGCCCTTGGAAGTGCAGGTGGCCTCCTTCGCACCTACGATCTTGGTCTTGGAGTGGTCATCGACGACGAAGTTGTCATCGACATTGGGTTTGACCAAATCGTCCTTGGAGATTTCGGTCTTGGACCCCTGCGACTCGTCTGCCACCTGGCCGTCGTGGCCGTAGAAGCCCTTTTTCTGCTTCATAACATTGGCCTCGGTGCCCTTCATGGACAGGGTCACAACGCCCTGGTCCTCGGCAGCGTCATGACGGCCGTCGCCGAGCAGGATGTCGCCATTGCCGCAGTTGGTCTTCCCTTCGCTGTACGAAAACTCGCAATCTTTGACCGTAAGGTTGGTGACTGCGCCCTTCTGGGCTACGACGCGAACCGGAGCGCCGTAAGTTTTTGTGTCGTTGGAGATTTCGGGCGTTGCGCAATCGCTAAAGGTGCAGCTGTTGAGCGTGATGTTCTGCGTTCCAGTGGACTTGTGGTTGATGTTCAGCGCAACGGAAATCTGCTTGAACGTCGTGTCCTTAATGGAGATGTCTCCCGGGGAGTTGGAGTATACGGCGGTGTTGGCGTTGGCCCTGAGTGCCGCATTGGGGGAGCCGTCGAAGCTGCAGCCATCGAGGGTGATGTTGATCTTGCCGTTGGGGTTGGCTCCGTTGGTGAAGTAAATACGCTGCATATTCTTGCAGTTCTAGAATGCCAGGTTGACGGTGTGAGCCGTGTTGCGCTGGCCCCAGGCGGCAATGCCGTCGAGCTCCTTTACAGTGACGGTAATGTCCTTGTCCAGAAATGCGCCGGTGACGTCCTGTGTGCCGGTGTTACGGTTGAACTTATAGGTGTCAATCTCAAGGTCGCGTTCTCCCGCCGAGACATAGGCGCCGTTGCCATAGATGACTATGTCGTCGGCAACGTGGCCGTGGGTCATGGCACCCACGTCGGCCTTGGGTTTGCAATAGACCTTGGCGGTACCCTTGGGAGAGCTCGTAAAGACGCCCGTCAGTGCATCCGTGAGGGTCTTGTAGTATGCGCCATCGTAGTACACGGTGTTTGCGCCAAAGGAGGAGTTGGTGAGTGCGCTGCCGTCGAAGGAGTTGTTGTTGAGCAGCACGTCGAGCGATAGGACCTCTTCGGAGATGCTGGTGTTGAGTTGACGAATGGCGCCGGCTCCACCTGTGGAAGTGTTGCCGGAGATCTTTACGGCTGCGTTCGCGTAGTTACCGTTGGCAGAGAACTGCACGAGGCCACGGGTAAACTTCTTGTCTTCGGGGGCAAAGGCGTCCACGTTGGAGAAGGTGTTGCCCGTGATATCGATGGCGGTTCGTGTGGTGCTGCCTTCGAAGTAGATGCCGCCACCGCAGTTGGTGAACACAGAGTTGGAGATGTTTGCGACAGCCGCATGGACATCTTTGATGGCGTAGTTGTTGTAGACATCGTTGAATGAGCAGCCGATGAAGGACGCTTTTGCAGTGCAGCTGTAGGGGCTGGCGATGACGCGGTTGAACGTGCAGCCCTCAAAGGTAACGTCGCCGGTGTTGAGCAGCTGCAGCTCGGCGTTCACGACTTCGGCAGCGGTGAAGGTGCCGCCCCACTTGTTGTTCATGCACAGCTTAAAGTCAGCAGGCTTGAAGGTGAAGGTAACATTTTTGATGGAGACCGCACCTTTGCCTGAGAACAGCTGGTATTGGGCGTTGTTGCCCTGTCCGCGTTGCGCGTTGTTGCCGTCGGGGGTGTGGGTGCCCTCCCCCAGAAGGCAGGTGTGGCCCGGGCGGTTATCGGTGCAGGCGGAGGAGGGGCTCCATTCCACGGTCACGCCCTGCCCGTCATAGGAATAATTGGCGTTTTCGACTTCTTTGAGGAATGTCGCGAAGTCAATGACGCGGCTTGGGGTGCTGGCAAACGCGCTCGAGGGTGGCAACACTAGAGCGAGGAGCGCCGCTAGAATTCCCCCTTGGGCGAGTCGTCTGAGTAGTTTCATGGGTGTTCTTCCTTTCTCATAGAAAGCCCCTATTGCTTTCGATAATACCTGGTTAAGTGACAAATTTGGAGATGTGAATACTAACCGATGATTCGTCCGTTCATTATGTGGCCCGCAGCATACAGGCACTGAAGGTCTTGCAGTTTTTAGGTCAGCGCGCTTCGGAGCTCGGCATGTTACCGGAATCGTGAAGGCATGCTCGACCTCTGGCTGAACCGCTCCTGGAGGATTCAGTTTCCATGGCTCGAATGTTTCGCTACAACTGAGTTCCGTCGGGAGATGAGGCAATTCATTCCATAAGAAGTTATCGCAGGTATCCATCAGTCGCTATGCATCGAAAAAAAGAGGGGGCGTAAAAAGCGCGATTATCCTTTGTTGGCCGCCGTTCGTTTTTCTGAGTTTGGTCAAAATACCCTGATTGTGCGCTGAAGGAAGCCGGAAAACGACTGCGAAACCCGCGGTGCCCGGCATTTCTCCCTCATTTCGATCTCCGGATAGGGCTGAGGGGCAAAGATAATGAACAGATGACCGTCATTTGAGAAATGTATAAGGTTTCTGGGCACATTCAGGCGTCAAGTCGGCGCACTATCAGGGTATTTTGACCACGATCGCGAAAACGCACGATGCCCGGCGCTCCAAAGAGCCCGCGGCGCCTCATCTAGAGGCAAGTAAATCCTCAACAAGATCTGCAATACGGTTCGCAATGAGCAGAGAGCCGGCTTTGCTTGGATGAATCCCGTCCGCAGCGTAGAGATTTTCTGGCTTCTCATATCGGGCGGCTACGCTCGCCATGTCGACCAGCGGCGCGCAAGCTGCATCTGCCGCCTGCCGGCCCCCTACGCTCATGAGCTCGCACATCTCTTCTGCGGTCATCCCATGTTTCTCGAGACGAGGGCATCCGATCTGATATCCCCAGGTGCCGTACAGAAGCGGAGAGGCATCATAGCTCTTGGCTAACTTGCTCATTGCCGCAACGGAGCGCACGTGCGCCGCCGGATTTGTTGCGGCGAGGTGGCTCATGTCCTGCATTATGACCAGGTCAAAGCCTCCAGATGAAAGCGCTTCCCGCACACGCTGCCCTGTCCGGGTTTTCTCATTCGAAAACTCCGCCAACCGCGCTCCGCCGCGTGTGATGGCGACGACCTCGGCACCCAAGATGGACGCGAGCGTCTGAGGCATGTTGTTGGCTGAGGTCAGGCTGTTGCCAACCATGAGTATCGAGCGCATAGAGAGTCTTCCATGTGGGGGATGCATAAAGCCGGTGAACCCGCTTATCGTAGCAGTCGTCACCCGTGCAAACGAGCCGCGAAGAGCCGAGGCGGTTAGACTGGTGTTGCCAGGGCGTGGGCGCGCCCGTTCTGCTGGGGGGTCGGAGTTCAAGAAAGGGGTCCAGATGTCGCCATTCGATCACTATATGTATGTGCTCGCCTGCGGCGACGGAAGCCTCTACACCGGGTATGCGACCGATGTTCAAGCGCGCTTGGCGGCCCATCAGTCGGGCCGTGGCGCCAAGTACACCAAATCCCATGCGCCCGTCAGCCTTGTCGCTTATGCCCGGTTTTACTCGAAGGCTCGTGCGATGAGTGCGGAGGCTCATTTCAAGCAGCTTTCCCGTGAGCAAAAAGACAAGCTCCTGGAACGGTCCAAGCATGAGCCGCTTGAGGACGTGCTACGCCGTGAGCTTCCAGGTTTTGGCGAGGACACCGCTGCCGAATTCGTATGCAGGAGCTTGGCAAACCACGTGGATCCCAACTACGCCGCATTCATGAGGCCGCTCGTTCCCACGGTCGATCCCCGTCGGCTTGTTGGCGTTCGCACGCCGCAGTTGCGAAAGACTGCTCGTGAGCTGTATCGACGCGCCGATGCATCGGATTTTATGCGCTCACTTCCGCATGCCCTGTTTGAGGAGAACCAGGTCCACGCGCTTGTCATTGGCATGGAACGGGAGTACGAGCGGGCGATTGAGTTGTATGACTTGTTTTTGCCGTATGTAGACAACTGGGCGACATGCGACCAACTGCCGGTGCGAGTGCTGGCCGAGCAGCCTGCCCGAACGCTGGAGTGCGTGCGGCGTTGGATGAGCTCGGGGCACGGCTTCACCGTGCGCTTCGGCATCGGGGCTCTCATGCGTCTGTTTTTGGACGACCTGTTCGAGCCGAGGTTTGCGGCGATGGTTGCGGCTGCGCGCATGCCAGGTTCGCCCGAGCGCCCCGAGCCAGAATCGGACGCCTACTACGTTGACATGATGCGGGCATGGTATTTTGCTGAGGCGCTGGTCAGGCAGCCAATGGCGGCATGGCCGTATGTGGAACGTCGGGATGAATGCGCGCTGCTTGATGAATGGACGCGCCACAAGGCAATCCAAAAGGCCTGCGAGAGTCGGCGCATTTCCGTTGAGGCAAAAGAGCGCTTGCGTTCGTTCCGCTAAACCTTGGTTGCGGGCAGTCGTTTCACGTTGAGATGGGCGGGCGATGGGCATAACGCGTGCCGGGCAGGCGTGGACCTCGGCTGAACGAAGATCTCCGGGGTTCATGTCACATATGCAATAGAATAAGAAGCAATTGGGAGCGATTGAAAGGAACTGTCATGAAGAAGTATGCCAACAGCGCTTTGATTTACGCGATTCTCGCCATGGTGGGAGGCGTGTTCTTCCGTGAGTTCACCAAGTTCAATGGTTTCGAGGGGGCAACGACCCTCGCGTTCGTCCACACCCATTACTTTGCGCTGGGCATGATCGTCTTCCTCTTGCTTGTGTTGCTTGAGAACGCCCTGCACATCACCGATGCCAAGGTGAGCCGCGCCGTGACGGCGTATCACATCGGTCTCAACGCCACCGCAGCGATGCTCGTGGTGCGCGGTGTTCCGCAGGTACTCGGCATTGAGCTTGCCCACGGTATGGACGCGGCGATTTCCGGCGTTGCCGGTCTCGGCCACATAGTGCTCGGCGTGAGCATCGTGCTCATCTTGCTGGGCGTGAAGCGCGCCGTCTCCCGAGCGGAGGCGTAGGCCCTCGCAGGCTCGATGCGATTCAACTCGAATCGGCAAACGCCCGACACCTCGATAGTGAACTGTCTCCCATTTCTTGGACATGAGAAATGGGAGGCAGTTCATTGTGGGTGCCGGGCGCTTTTAAAGTTACAAACATCGTCTACGAGCGCGCCTGCGTGCAGCGCGCGTTCAGGTGTTACGGCTGATCCTAAATGGTGAACTCGGCGAAAGGCGCATCGTCGCCGGTGGCGGGGCCAGTCGCGGGTGTTGAGAGGAATGTGCAGCCTCCGTCGGCCCCGCCTTCTCCGTTGAGCAGGTCTTTGAGGGCGACATCGGGGTTCTGGCACATGATGTCCAACAGCTCGATGAAATCGCGGATGACTTCGCGCGGCGTGAGGTGCGTGTCGGCACCCACGCGGCCGAACTCGATTTTGAGGAAGTTGACCAGATCGCCCTCGTCCAGGTTGCTTTCGTATCCGAAATATCCGGCGTGGATTTGCGCGAGCTTTTCAATGAGCACGAGCAGCTCCTCATAGGTGAGCGGCTGCAGCCTGATGATGGGGGCGAGCATGTCGCGCATCCCCTCGCGAGCGAAACGCCCCTGAGTGAGGCGGCTGCGCAGCGCCTCGTATGAGAACACGCCGCGCCTGCGGTCCTCGATGGAGGTCGGCGTACCGCCCATGATGATGCCCAGGTGTTGGGCCTTGCCCTGCAGCGTGTCGTTATACATCTGCAAGATCTTCTCGTAGTTGTATTGACGGGTGATGGCGTTGGGAATCTTGTACAGATTGACCAGCTCGTCGATGAGGACGAGCATGCCGCGGTATCCGGCTCCGGTGAGAAAGCGCGCGAACAACTTGACGTAGTCATACCAGGAGTCGTCATCGATGATGGTGCCTATCCCCAGTTCCGTTCGGGCCTCCGTCTTGGTGCGGTACTCGCCGCGCAGCCATTTGACGGCGCGGCTTTTCGCCTCGTCATCGCCTTGGGCGCAGGCCGCCCGGTACACGCCGAGCATGCGCGTGAACTCGAAGCCGTGGACCATTTCTTCGAGGTCGGCGATCTGCCTGCGAAGGCCAGTGCATGTCGGGCCGCTATCCGCCGCGATGCCTGCCGTGGACCCGGCATTCATCGCGGGCGTGTTCGCTGCCGCCGAATCCTCCTCTGCTTGGATATTGGCGACCCATTTATCGAGAATCAGGGTAAGAGCCCCGCCTTCGGGCCTCGTTTTGGTCGAGAGATTGCGGATGAGCTCACGATAGGTTGCGAGGCCCTGACCCTGACCACCCTGTAGGCGACGTTCGGGGGAGAGGTCGGCATCGGCGACCACGAAACCCTCGCCCATTGCATGGGTGCGGATGGTCTGCAGCAAGAAGCTTTTGCCGGCGCCGTATCGACCCACCAGAAAGCGGAAGCTTGCCCCGCCGTCGGCGATGAGGGCGAGGTCGGTGAGGAGGGCCTGGATCTCGATTTCACGGCCAACGGTGATGTAGGGAAGGCCTATGCGCGGGACCACGCCGCCCTTAAGGGAATTCAAGATCACGGCGGCGACGCGTTTGGGAACGCGCGGTGCGGCGGGCTGGTTACTCATGGTTCAGAAATCCTTCCACGTCTTCGCGGTAATCTTCGATCAGCTCGGGTCCGTCTGGTCCGTATTCGATCACGGTGTCGCCGACGAGCTCGAAAAGTGCTTCGTTGATGGCATCGACAAGCATCTCTTCGGAGCCGTGCTTCTCCTTGGCGATCTCGGCAGCCCCAGCTTGGGCTTTTTCGAGCAGAGCTCTCAGGTAACCGACCTCGGAGGGGTCGAGTCCTGCGGTTTGATGCGTGTGCTCAGCGACGGCCGTGGCAGCGGGCGGCGAGATGGGCGCAACCGGAGGCGCGGCCGCAGTCGCCATGGGGAGCGGCTCGGGGGCCGCACGGTCCACGTATGTCGAATAGTCGCTCTCACCGTCGCGGATATCGCCGTCCGCCGCGTCGAGCAACGCCCCCGTCCCCTCGCGCTCCTCGTCGATCAAGAGCGATTCGCGCGTGCTTGCGGCGGCTCGCCGGATGCCCGCGAGCTGCGAGAGGTCGATCTCGACGCGCACGGGTGCATGCGCCGCGCTCCAGGCGAGCCAGGCCGCAACCTCCTCCTCGATGAGCCCCTGCAGGTACTTGGGGAGCTTGCCTTGCTCCTTAAGGGGGCGGTCGAATCCGAGCCCCTCGCGTAGGATCCGGTCGGCGGCGCGCATGGCTTGGCCGAGCTTGGCGTTGCGCGAGCGATTGCCCTGATAGCGTTCGCAGGACCACGCGCCGTTGCGGCAGCGATACCGATGAATCTCGTCAAGCTCGTAATTGGCGTCAGGATGGCGCTCGGGTTCGAAGAACACTGCCGAGCCGAACATGGTGTACGCGAGTTCGAACTGCCCGCCGAACAGGCTTTCCGTAAGGCTGTATTTGCGCTGCTTGTGATAGTACTCGCTCATGCGGACAAAGACCGCACAGCACACGTGGCGCAGCGCCTCGGGCTTCGATTTGTAGAGTCGGCTTCCGGCGAGATGATACGTCGAGAGCGCATCCAGGGCATCGAACAACCGCTGCTCGGCAACAGGGTCCCCGGGCAGGGGCAGGGCGGAGGAGCCTTTTTTACGTCGCCCTTTCTGGGGGTTGGCAAGGCGGGCGCACGCCAGCTCCTCGGCGCGCGTCAGCGCGACGAGGGCCCGATCGAAGGAGAGCGTCTTGTATGGTTCGAGCAGCTGGGGCGACAGTCCGTGGTAGACGACGTAATCCTGCAGCCATGTGCGGGCGTAGCGGTCGATCTTGGGCGAGAAAACCCGGTACGCCCGCCAGAAGGATTCGAGCTTCTGAAATCCGTCCATCGGGTCCGTGACGCCGATTCCGCAGATGAGCTCGTAGAGGTATACATAGGCGAAGGAGAGGCACGACTCTCGGACGTCGCCCTGGCGCACCACCGCGCGCCAGGTGAAATATCCGCGCAGCTGACGATCGCTCATCGCGTTGTACGTGGGAAAATACGAGTTGAACGTGCCCGGGTAGGGGCAGTCATCCTCGAAATCCGCCATGAACGTGCCCTGCCGGTAGAACAGCTCCGCCTCGGAAAGCCAGCGCCCACCGCCGTTCGAGTTGGTCTCCCAGCGCGAGATGGCCTTCATTTCGCGATAGCGGTCGGGGAGGTAGTTCGCCATTTGCCGGCCGGTGGTGAGGATCGGTTCGCTCGCATACACGCGTTCGGAGAAGTGGGAGCTGCCTTGCAAGCGCTCGCTCGCCATAATGCGGTCTATGAGCTCGCGAGCAGCGGGCTTCGATCCGTTCATCGGCTTCATGGCTCACCTCCCCGGCATATCGGATGTACCCTCCAGTATACCACAGAACCAAACAGATGTTCGTATTTTAAGGGAAGGGATGGCGCCCCAGGCCCCTCTTCAGCGTTTCCCAAGCTCTCTTACAAAAGCGCAAGGCGTGCGTAAGCCAAATCGATGGTGCTGTTTTCGCAGGCGGCGGATGATGCAGTCAAGAACAAAAGGGCCGCCCGTCCGCAGGCCGATAAGGAGGCAATCGATGAACATACGCAATCCATACGAGTACAACCCCTATGCTCTCGATGACGAGGCGCGCTACCACGGTGTGAAGGGCCTATTCGATAGGGCCTTTGGGATGGTCGGCTGCCTGGCGGCCTCCGCCGCCCTGTTCTTTGGCATGATGTACCTGCTCGGAAAAGCAGCGCGCTAATCGCGCCGCCCGCCGCCGGCTGTATTGAGCGCGTCTTCAAGTCCGCGGATCAACGGTCGGTCCCCTATAATCTATCGGCTGTTCAGCTGGCCCCGTGTCGTGCGGGGCCAGCCGCTTTTGAGGATCGATGCGAAGGGGCGTATGAATATGGGGCGCGCGAGCGGGGGAATCGGAGCGAACGACACCGGCCGAACGGGCGAAGAGGCCGGCATGACATCTCGACAGTGGATGGCGCTTGCGGGCCTGACGCTCTCTGCGTTCATGCTCAATACCTCGGAGTTCATGCCCATCGGCCTCTTGACCGATATCGCTTCGGGCTTCGGCATCACCGAGGCCGCCGCCGGCGTCATGATCACGGTGTACGCGTGGGCGGTGATGCTTCTCTCCCTGCCGCTCATGATCGCGGCGTCGCGCATCGAGTTCAAGCGCCTGCTCCTGGGCGTTCTCGCGGTGTTTGCGGTGGGTCAGGCCCTCTCGGCCGGCGCCCCCACGTTCGCGATTCTGGTGGTCGCGCGCATCGTGGTCGCCTGCGCCCACGCGATTTTCTGGTCCATCGCCTCGGTCATGGCGACGCGCCTGGTGAGCACGAGGCATGCGTCGGTTGCGCTCGGCATGATCGCGACGGGAACGTCCATCGCCATGATCTTCGGCATGCCTTTGGGGCGCGCGATCGGCCTCGCCCTGGGATGGCGCATGGCGTTCGGCGTCGTTGGGGCGGTTTCTGCGTTCGTGGCCGTCTACCTTGCCCTCATCTTGCCTAAAATGCCGGCGGGCGAGCCCTTCACCCTCGGCAAGTTGCCGGCGCTCATGCGCAATCGCCGTCTTTCGGCCATGTATGCGGTGACGGTCTTGTTCGCCACGGCCTACTACACGGGCTATAGCTACATCGAGCCGTTTCTGGCGCGCGTGGGCGGGATGGAGCCCACCGCCATCACCGCGGCGCTCACGGTTTTCGGCTGCGCCGGCTTGATGGGAAGTATCCTGTTCTCCCGCGTGTACGATGGTCGTCGCAAGGCGTTTATCGCGTGCTCCGTCGCCGGCATGGTCCTGGCGTTGTTCGCGTTGCGCGCATGCGCGGCGAGCTTTGCCGCCACGAGCGCGGTTTTCGTCTTGTGGGGCTGCTGCGCCACGGCGTTCAACGTGGCCTTCCAATCGGAGGTCATCCGCGCGGTCGAGGCGGACGAGTCCGCCGTGGCCATGTCCATCTTTTCCGGGCTGTTCAACTTCGGTATCGGGGCCGGTTCCGCGGTGGGCGGGTTCGTGGTGACGAGCCTGTCGGTCGAATTGCTCGGCGTCGCGGGCGGTGCGGTGGGCGCCGTTTGCTTGCTGGTCACGGTAGGGGTCCTGTTCAAGCTCATGCGGTAGGTCGGGTGCGGCGGCCTTTCCGTAGCCGCCGCACCCCTCTCGCATTTCGGGCACTTGGATGCCGATTGAGTTCTCGTGGCGTCCGTTACCGTGCACCGGAGTTGTCCGCGTGCTCGGGTATACTGCAACAAGCTAAAGTACCCGCGCGCCATCGGCCGCGGACGTGGGGCCGTATGGTCAGGATGGAGTGCGCGCATGGCAGAGCCGGTGAAGCTGTATAACGGTGGCGTTTATCTCGTGGATGGGAAGACGATCATCTCCGAAGAGAGCGTGTCCGGGGCCATGCAAGACGCCCCCCAGCTCCCCAACCCGGATGCGGCCCGCGAGGGGACCATTGCCTACGGGATCCTTGCCGAGCACAACACGAGCGGAGACATGGGTCGCCTGCGCCTGCGCTTCGATGCGCTCGCCAGCCATGACATCACCTATGTGGGCGTGATCCAAACGGCCAAGGCCTCGGGAATGACCGAGTTCCCCGTACCCTACGTGCTCACCAACTGCCACAACACCCTGTGCGCCGTGGGCGGCACCATCAACGAGGACGATCATGTCTTTGGCCTGTCCGCCGCAAAGAAGTACGGCGGCATCTTTGTCCCGCCACATATCGCCGTCATTCACCAGTACATGCGCGAGATGCAGGCCGGCTGCGGCAAAATGATCCTCGGCACCGATTCCCACACCCGCTATGGCGCCCTGGGCACGATGGCCATCGGCGAGGGCGGCGGCGAGCTGGTCAAGCAGCTGCTGCGCGACACCTACGATGTGGCCTATCCCCGCGTGGTGGCAGTGTATCTCGAGGGTGCTCCCGCGCCCGGCGTGGGCCCGCAGGACATCGCGCTGGCAATCGTCCGCGCGGTGTTCGATTGCGGCTATGTGAAGAACGCGGTCATGGAGTTCGTCGGCCCCGGCGTGGCGAGCATGCCGACCGATTACCGCAACGGCGTGGATGTCATGACCACCGAGACGACGTGCCTCACTTCCATTTGGCGCACGGACGAGGATACGCGCTCCTATCTTGCCGAGCACGGACGCGAGACGGACTACCGCGAGCTCAACCCCGCTTCCGTCGCCTACTACGATGGGTGCGTGCGCGTCGACCTTTCCGCGGTGCGCCCCATGATCGCGTTGCCGTTCCACCCCTCGAACGCCTACGCCATCGAGGAACTCAACGCTAACCTCGAGGATATCCTGCACGAGGTCGAGCTCCGCGCCGCCGAGGTGGGCGGAGGCCGCGCGTCGCTGTCCTTGCTGGACAAGATCCGTCCGGACGGTCGCCTGCAGGTGCAGCAGGGCGTCATCGCGGGTTGCTCGGGCGGCAATTTCACCAATGTGATGCAGGCCGCTCGCGTGCTCAAGGGCAAGACCTGCGGTAATGGTGAGTTCGCGCTCTCGGTGTACCCCAGCTCCCAGCCCGTGTTCCTGGAGATGGCGAGCAATGGCGCCGCATTCGACCTCATGCAGGCCGGCGCGATCGTGCGCACGGCGTTCTGCGGTCCGTGCTTCGGCGCGGGCGACACGCCGGCCAACAACGGCCTGTCGATCCGTCACACCACCCGAAATTTCCCCAACCGCGAGGGCTCAAAGCCCGGAAATGGCCAGCTCACGGGTGTGGCGCTCATGGACGCGCGCTCCATTGCGGCAACCGCGGCTGCGGGCGGCGTGCTAACCGCCGCGACCGATCTGCCCGAGGATGTCTGGGATGAGCGCGTGTCGTACCATTTCGACGCAAGCGCGTACGAGCACCGCGTGTACCAGGGGTTCGGCGCCGCCGAGGGCGAGCGCGACCTGGTGTACGGCCCCAATATCAAGGACTGGCCGGACATGGAGCCGCTCGCCGAGAATATCTTGCTGCGTGTCGCCTCCAAGATCATGGACGACGTGACCACCACCGATGAGCTGATCCCCTCGGGTGAGACGAGCTCGTATCGTTCCAACCCGCTGGGCCTCGCCGAGTTCACACTGAGCCGCCGCGACCCGGAATACGTGGGTCGTGCCAAGGTCGTGGCTGAGCTTGAGGCACGGCGCCTCGAGGGCGCTGTGCCTGCCGAGGTTGCCGGCGTGTTCGATGGCCTCGCTGCCGCCGGCGCGCCCGGTGCGGACGACCCGGCGTCCGTGGAGATCGGGTCGACCATCTATGCGGTCAAGCCGGGTGACGGATCCGCGCGCGAGCAGGCCGCCAGCTGCCAGCGCGTGCTGGGTGGCCTGGCCAACATCACGCGCGAGTACGCCACCAAGCGCTATCGCTCCAACGTGATGAACTGGGGCATGGTTCCCTTCCAGATGAAGGGCGAGCCCACGTTCGAGGTGGGGGACTACGTGTACGTGCCGGGTATCCGCTCCGTCCTCGAGGGTGCGATGGACGCGATTCCCGCGTGGGTCGTGCGTGCAAATGGCGAGGTCGAGCAGATTGAGCTGTTCGTCGCCGATATGACGCCCGAGGAGCGCGCCATCGTGAAGGCCGGTTGCCTCATAAATTACAATCGCGACCGCGCGAAGAATAACTGACACCTGCTTGGAGTTGCCTGTCGTGGGTATAAACGCCACGTGAACAGGGCATGCCCGCCTCACGACGAGGCGGGCATTTTTGCACGAAAGGCTCCATGCATGTCGCAGATCGAAATCGACCGCAATCCCAAGGGTCAGAAAATCCCGGGCAAAGTCGCCTTTGTGGCCACATTGCTTTTGCCCATCCTCGGCGCGGCGTGCCTTGTCATGCCCGAGCCCGTGGCCGAGCACCTTCCGCACCTCCTCGGCGGCGTCATGCTGTTCGTCGGCACGGCGGATATCGTGACGGACATCTTGGAGCGCAACTCGAATCCCGGCAAGATCACCGTGGGTACGGACGTGGTCATGATCGTGCTCGGTATCGTCACGTTGCTCAACACGCATGAGTCGCTCAACGTCATCGCCGTCATGTGGGGCCTGCTGGGTCTGGAGAACGCCGCGGCGGAGATCGACGAGTCCCTGAAGGCGCACGCTGCCGGTCACAAGTGGATCGCTCCGCTCGCCTCCGGAATTTTCGAGCTGGTGCTCGGCACCATGCTGCTGCTCGCGCCCATTGCCAACTTGGGTCATCATGTCCTGCTGCTCGGTCTGGAGCTCGTGGTTTATCCGTTCCACGTTGCCAGCCACGAGGAGCAGCCGAGCGCGTAGCGGCGCGGCGGCGACACGGCATCGCCCGGTCTTCACACATGGCCGCTGTGGCATCGGTACAATAGTCAGCTAACGGTTCATATGCGCCCGCCATTGCGGGCGCTTCGCATCTGCGCGCTTGCCTGGGCGCGATAAGGGAGTTCGCATGGCCGAGCAGCACGATATGTTCGACGACATCATCGAGATCAGCAAGGGCGTCGACGCCCTCAAGAACCCCTTTGGGGGCATCACGGACGCGCTGCTGGGCACCGTGGACGAGAGCAAGCCGCATTGGAATCCCGCCGATTACAAGGAGCGTCCGCGCGTCAACTGCATTCCGTGCCTGGCCTGCAAATCCGAGAAGAGCAGCTGCCATGCGTGCATGGACGTATGCCCGGTGAACGCGATCGAGATCGAGGACGGCGCGATCGACGTTCTGGACAGCTGCCGCAAGTGCGGCCTGTGCGTCGCCGCTTGCCCCACCGAGGCGTTCGTGAGCCCTCGTCTGCAGCCCAAGAAGGTCTACGACGCCGTTGCCCGCGCCGCCACCGCGCATGAGACCGCGTATGTCACCTGCACGCGCGCCCTCAAGCGCATTCCGCGTGAGAACGAGGTGCTCGTGGCCTGCGTCGGCGACGTGACGCGCGAGACCTGGTTCTCCATCCTGACCGACTTCCCGAACGTGAGCGTCTATTTGCCGCTGGATATCTGCGCCAACTGCCGCAACACCTGCGGTGAGGAGATGCTCGGCGATGCCATCGGCGAGGCCGAGGAGTGGACCGGCCGCGGTATGGGCCTTGAGGTCGAGCCACGCGACCTCAAGTGCAACAAGCGCCGTGAGTACGAGCGCAAGGAGTTCATGGACAAGATCGTGCGCCAGACGGGCCTCACGGTGTCCAAGCTCACGCCTGCCACGGCTGCCGTCGCCAGCGTGACGCAGCGCATCCGCGAGCACTCGAGCCGCGTGAGCGCGCTGGAGAAGACGCTGAACAGCGCCTGCGGCGTGACCACGCAGAAGCGTCGCCGCATCCTCACGCAGGGGCGCCAGCTCATGCTCTCCACGTTGCAGCAGCATCCTGAGCTTGCGGAGAACGTCCGCGTGCAGTTCCCCGAATTCGACCACGACAGGTGCACGATGTGTGGCGCGTGCGTCGAGGCGTGCCCGACCTTCGCCTGTGACCTGCTCAACGGCGGCAAGCTCGCCATCGAGCCGACGTATTGCATCGGGTGCGGTTTGTGCGCCGAGGTCTGCTCCGACCATGCTCTCGAGATGGTCGAGCGCGATGGATCCGAGCTCGTTGTTCCCGATCCGGAAGCCGAGCGTAAGGCCAAGCTCGCCGCAGAGGCCAAGGCGGAGTACGCGGAGGCCAAGGCCGAGGTCAAGCAGAAGCTCGGCCGTGCCCTCGACCAGATCGAAAAACTCGCAGACTAAAGAGAGCTGACTTCCCTAAATTGCAGAGTAGGGCGAGCGTCATCTGGCGTTGAATGCCCTGATTGCGGAGTTGCCGCCCGCGTGGACCGCGTGTCCTCAAGTTGAAGCGCCCTCCCTCGCTCTTTGCGATGGAGGGCGTGTTGCATCAATTCGAGGTTTGGCCGCGCCTTGCGAGAATTGACTACGCCGCTGGGGAAATTGCCTACGGTGTCCTGGCGATTGCCTATGGTGTGCTGGGAATTGTCTATGGGAATCTTCTTTACGGGTCGGTCAAATGGAGAAATCTCATAGGCAATTTTCGCGCGTGCTAGTGGGACGCTGCCGTGCCGCATGTGTGTCCGTTCATGCTTTTCGCCCTACAGCAGCACCCTGGACTTCACGGTCCCCGTGTTTGAAGTGTTTACCCTACAATACTTATATTGATGCAAAATGTAGGGTAAACTTTGATTAAGCCGAGGGAGGGACAGCACATGTCCGTGTTGGAAGACATACTCGAGGAAGAATACGAGCGCTCTGCACGTTTGATACGTCTTATGGAGGAAGAGATCGCATCCCTGCCCAAGGGTAGTGTCCGGACTCGAAGGATCGGTTCTCGCGATTACTACTACCTCAATTATCGGGAAGGCGATAAGGTGAGGTCCGATTACATCCAAATCTCTGCAGTCGAAGAGGTTCGAGGAAAGATAGCTCGACGTAAAGAGCTGCAAGCGGCTTTAAAGGAGCAACGCACGTCGCAGAGGCAAATCGAGCGTGCATTGGGAAGGCGTCTTCGAAATGAATGAGCAGCAAGGGGCGTTTTGCAGAATTCTTGATCTAATTGAAGATGCTGGATGCATGCGACATGTCATTCTAGTGGGGTCCTGGGCGGAGTTCGTTTATCGTGAGTCCGGGTTAATCGAAGGCTTTGCCCCCAATATCAGGACCTTAGATGTTGACTTCTTGATTAGGAATTTACGCAAAACGCCCCTT
>OMGU01000104.1_pt1 | contig 90456 bp, 79 predicted proteins | sample 1646121 | NCBI WGS metagenome assembly OMGU01 (sample SAMN05578581, study PRJEB25193) | human gut metagenome | biome: Human Microbiome; feature: human-associated habitat; material: feces | host: Homo sapiens | place: USA:Birmingham
GATACAAAAAGAGCTGTTGAAAGTCTGCTTTCGACAGACTTTTGCAACAGCCCCTTTCTGTTTCTGAAGAGAACGTATTACTCGTGATAAGAAGTGACACGTTCCACTTCTTCGGCACTCCCTAAGAATACGGCCACTCTCTGATGCAGCTTCTCGGGCTGCAGGTCAAGAATATTCTGATATCCGTTTGTGGCTTTGCCGCCGGCCTGTTCGATAAGGAAAGACATCGGGTTGGCTTCATACATCAAACGGAGTTTGCCGGGTTTAGACGGATCGCGGTTGTCGCGCGGATACATGAATATGCCGCCGCGGCAGAGAACTCGATGAACTTCAGCAACCATGGCAGCCACCCAGCGCATGTTGAAATTCTTGCCCAAAGGACCGGTATCGCCGGCTAAAAGTTCCTGAACGTACTTCTGAACAGGAGCTTCCCAATGTCTCATGTTCGACATATTGATCGCAAATTCCTGTGTCTGAACAGGAATACGGATATTTTCCTTCGTGAGGATGTATTCGCCCGTGCCGAGGTTTAGCGTGAACATGAAAACGCCGTTTCCGACCGTTAAGGTTAGGATGGTTTGCGGCGAGTACATCACATAGCCGGCGGCAATCTGCTTGCGGCCCGGCGTGAGGAAGCTCTCATCGGCGATCTTTCCTTCGGGAGCCTTAGTAATGGAGAAGATCGTTCCAATCGGCGCGTTGATATCGATATTGCTCGAACCGTCTAAGGGGTCGAACATGATGAGATATTTGCCGCGTTTGTAAGCTGCCGGAGTAGGCAGGCAGTGGTCCATTTCTTCACTGGCCATGCCGGCTAAGGCACCGGTCCACTCGACGCCTTCCACAAAGATTTCATTTGTGATGACGTCAAGTTTTTTCTGGTGTTCGCCTTGAACGTTGTCTGTTCCGGCAAAGCCGAGAACGCCGGCAAGAGCTCCGTGGGTCACCTTATCGTTGATTTCTTTACTCAAGTCTGCAACCGCGTTGAGAAGATCGCAAAGCTGCTGATCGATGACGCCGTCGCTTAACTGTTTCGCTAAAAACTGCTGAAGGTTGATGGCCACTTTATAAATCTCCTTTTGAAAGATCGTTTGTGTTCTGCATTCTAAAAAAATTCTAGACGGGTTCTGTCAGGGCATGCTCAATAATTTCTCGAACATTCGGAGAAAGATTCTTCTCTTCACTGACATATTTGAGCGCTTTGTACATGAGGTTGGACAAAGTCGGCTCGTAACGGCGCCAGTTTTCTAAAGCTCGAGCAAGGCGGGCTGCGACTTGCGGGTTGAATTTGTCGACGAACAGAACGCTGTCAACCCAAAGCTGATAACCCATTCCGTCAGGACGATGGAATTCCGGACCGCCTGTACGGAAGAATGTGCCGAGCAGGGCGTAAATGCTGTTCGGGTTGTGATCCTGATACTTCGGATGCTGAGTCAGGGCACGAATTAAATCCACGGTCGGACGCTTGCCGCGCTGAGTGCGGAGCTGAGTGCTGAGCGCCAGCCACTTGTTGTTCAGAAGCGGTTCAGACTTCCATTCAACGTCTGCCTTACTCAAGAGTTCTTCTCCGATCGGCAGGGAAGCCTGCACGGCAATATTGACGGCACCTAATCGGTCGGTCAGGTTGTTTGCATTTTTATAGAGATTGCGAACCTGTTGCATAGCCTTGGCATCCTGAGCATAAGCCAGGTAGCTCAGGGACAGCAGCTTAAGCGCACGGCGACCTGCGTCCGCGGCATCCGGTCGATAAAGACCCGGTGTCTGGTTGTTTTTAATCTTGTCTTCAAAAGAGCCTCTTAGGCGCTGACCGATTCTGCGCTTGATCAAGTCGCAGGCCTCGCGAATGAGCGCCGGTTCGATCAGAACACGGTTCTCGGCGATGTAATTCTCGCTCGGCATTTCTAGAACTTTGGCGCGGTAAGCCGGAGACAGAGAGTCGTCGTTCAGGATGTCCTCAAAGGCGAAAAGATAGGACTCGGACGGCATTGCGTTCTGAGCTCCGCGTCTGCTCAGATCCGTGATGAACTGATCGACCATTTGGAGCGTGAGCTTTTCAAACGCATCGGCACGGTTGAAAAGATCGGAATCGTGGCGGGCTAAGAAAGCCAACTGTTCGCGGGTGTATTCGGTGTTGAAGATGACCGGAGCGGAGAAGCCTCTTCCGATGGAGAGCAGTGGTTTTGTCGAGACATTGCGGAAAGTCCAGCTCTGGACTGCCTCGTCCAAAATCAGCAGACGAGACGTGCCGTCCGGGGAGTCTTCACCTTCGAGCTGCAGAGGAATATCGTTTCCAGCGTCGTCCAGAATGCCGATCTTCACGGGAATCATGAGCGGCTTCGGCGCCGGTTTGCCCGGGAAGGTTCGGTTGTTCTGACGCAGTGTCAAAGTAAAGGTTTTGGCGATTTCGTCCCATTTGGTTTCGACAGAGATGCGCGGAGTACCGGCCTGTGAATACCAGAGTTCGAACTGAGACAAGTCTTCATAATTCGATTCCGCCATGGCATTTAAGAAATCGTCGCAAGTTGCTGCGGTGCCGTCATAGCGATTGATGTATTCAAGCAAGCCGCGGCGGAAGCCGTCCTTGCCGAACAGTGTCTGATACATACGGACGACTTCAGCGCCTTTTTCATACACCGTAGTGGTGTAGAAATTGTTGATCGAGCGGTAAGACTCCGGACGAATCGGATGAGCCATAGGGCCGGCGTCTTCCGGGAACTGAGAATTTCTCAGTACGCGTACGTCATCGATACGTTTTACCGCGCGGGAAGATTCGTCGCCCAACATATCGGCAGAGAATTCCTGCTCTCTGAAGACGGTAAGGCCTTCTTTCAGAGACAGCTGGAACCAATCTCGGCAGGTGACGCGATCGCCGGTCCAGTTATGGAAATATTCGTGTCCGATGACGGCTTCAATATTGGCGAAGTCCTGATCGGTTGCGACATTCTCATCAGCCAGAACATATTTGGAGTTAAAGATGTTCAGGCCTTTGTTTTCCATGGCGCCGAAGTTGAAGTCGTCGGTCGCCACAATCATGAAGCGGTCTAAGTCCAGGTCCAAACCGAAACGCTCTTCGTCCCACTTAATGGCTTTGACCAGACTTTGCATGGCAAACTCTGTTTTACCTTTGTTGGCCGGTTCCGTCCAAATTTGGAGCAAGGCTTCGCGGCCGTCGGACAAGGTGACTTTCTGCTCCTGAGCGACGAAATTGCCGGCAACCAAGGCAAAGAGGTAAGAGGGTTTCGGGAACGGATCTTCCCAGATGGCATAGTTGCGTCCGTCGAGCAGTTCTCCCTGTTCGACAAGATTGCCATTGGAAAGAAGGTCTTTGTAGTCTTTCGGCGCACGAATGACCACTCTGTACTTGGCAAGAATGTCGGGACGATCGGGGAAGTAGGTAATGCGGCGGAAGCCTTCGGACTCGCACTGAGTAATGTAGTTGTTCTTACTCATGTAAAGTCCGGAGAGCTCAAGGTTGTTGCGCGGATTGATTCTCGTGACGATTTCAATTTCCGTGCGTTCCTTAATGTTGTGAATAATGAGCTTTCCAGGACGCATGTCGTATTGCCCGGGGAAGGAATCTTCGCCCGCGATCTTGATGGAGACTAGTGTCAGGTCGTCTCCGTCCAAAATCAGATCGTCACTTTTTCTGTCTTCCTGCGGGACAGCAATAATTTTGGAAGTGACTTCTGTGCAGGTAGGGATTAAATCGAAAGAAAGGTCGATCGACTCGATCTGATGATCGGGAGCCGTGTAGTCTTTTCTAAAAACAATATTTGATGCGTTTTGTGATGCCATCTTTATGTTCGCTTTTTTGAATTCGACCATTTTAGCGCGGTACCTATTTTTACAAGGAAAAAGGCGCTGATGTTTGACGCATTGTCTTAATTCTTCACATATTTTTGCGCTCGGCAAAAACTGTTTTTAAGCCTCTCTGAGCGATAGCAATTAGAATGGGTTCACTTTTTAACCAAGGAGTTGCATATGTGCACTACTTTTATCGTCGGCGACAAAGCTACGGTTGACGGTTCTTTCTTAGTTGCAAGAAGTGCCGATAACTCTGCGCTCAAGGCTCAGTTGTTCATCATTCATCCTGCTTGCTACTATCCTGAAGGCGCGATGTATCGCACCAAGGATCACAACGGCGCAACCGATTTCAGCTATCCGCAGCCTGTGCACGCTATGCGTTACACCTCGGTTCCCAACTGGCAGACAAAACTTCACGGCGCCGTCGGCTTTAACGAAGCCGGCCTCGGCGTGACCGGCACGGAGTCCATTTTCGCCCGTGACGACGCATTGGCCATCGATCCGTACAACAAAGAAACCGGTATCACTGAAGACGACATCATCGATATCATTCTTCCTCGCTGCCATACCGCGGCAGAAGGTGTTGAGCTCTTAGGCAAGATAATTGAAACACACGGCGCAGGCGAAGGTTTCGGCGTTGCATTTGTTGACGACAACGAAATCTGGTATCTGGAAACCGGAACCGGTCATCAGTGGATGGCTCAGAGAATTCCGGAAGACGTTTACTTCGGTTCCGGCAATCAGGGCCGTCTGCGTCTTTACGATCCGAACGCTTCCGAGTTCAAAGGCAGCCCCGACCTGATCGACTTTGCCATCAGACACGGCTTCTATGATCCGCAGAAAGGTCCGTTCGATTTCGCCGCTGCTTACACACGCAACGACGACCGTGACCGTGTTTACAACGATCCGCGCGTTTGGCAGATCCAGAAGCTCTTCAATCCGTCTGTGATTCAGCCCGTCGAAGACGGCCGCGAATTCGGCGTATTTATGAAGCCCGAACGCAAACTCTCCCTCGAAGACGCCAAGCGCGTGATGCGTGACCACTTCGACGCCAGCGAGCACGATCCGTACTCTCACGGCCTTAACGGCAATGAACCCTGGCGTCCCGTCAGTGTCTTCCGTACTTACGAAGCACACGTTATGCAGGTTCGTCCCTGGCTGCCGAGAGCTATCGGTGATGTGATCTACATCGCTTTCGGTATGGCTGATCTTTCCTGCTTCATGCCTTTCTATCAGGGCCTCGAACAGGTTCCGGGCCACTACGGTATCGGTACTTGCCAGGCTGACAGTGCCTCTGTTTACTGGAAGTTCCGTAAACTTCAGACGCTCGTCATGACCGACTATCCGACTTATGCTCCGATCGTGAAGAAAGCCTTCGGCGATCAGGAACGCGCCATGACGGCTAAGCAGGAACAGATGGAAAAGCAGTACGTCGAACTCATCAAGTCCGACAAGAAAGCTGCCACTGCTCTCCTGCAGAAGACCAACCTTGAGCTTCTGGCCGAATGCGAAGCCCTGGCTGAAGACCTGACCAACCAGATCTTCACGCTGGCTACTGAAAACATTCAGAAGGCTAACTTCTTTGCCAATCGTTCAAAGAAAGACTAAGTCTTTTGGTAGCTAAAACAAAACGCCGCGATTCTCGGCGTTTTTTATGGGCACAAAAAACGGAGCTCACTTTCGAGCTCCGTTTGTTCTAAGAATTATTTCTTAGCAGCGGCGTCAGCCTGTTCCCAAGCTTTGGCCGGATCAGGCCATTTGCCTGTAGCCCTAATGATTTCGTCAGCCATCTTGTAGTTGTGACCGGCGGTCTTATGGCACATTATGCAGTTTGTCGGTTTGTCGATGAAGCCGGCGTGCATCTTAGCAACCATCGGGTTCTTAGCGTTGTACATATCGGCTAAGTTGTGGCAACCGCGGCAGTTGCGGAAATTGTAAGAGACCATCCAGTCGTTTACAGCCTTAGAAAGTTCAGGACGTTTTTCCAGCCACATCTGCGGTGTGTTGAGTGTGCCGCGGAGTTCGCCGAAACCGGAAATAGAACCGGCTTTTGCTTTTGCGAACAGGAGTTCAACATAAGCAACAGGTGTTAACGGACGATTTGTTTCATTTAAGAGGTGGCAGTCGGAGCATCCGGCTGTGTAACCTGACGGGGTTCTGGCGTGCTGGCCTTGTTTCCATGCATAGGTAACGCCGTCCATAGAGTGGCACCAGCCTGTGCAGAATTTATCGGTACCGGCCCACTGAACAACACCGACGAGACCTGCCGTACACAGAATGCCGACGACGATGCCTATCACGAGGATCCAAAAAGTACCCCATTTTCCGGTTTGAGACATTTTGTACTCCCTTTTTTCGCTTTCCAGGGTGAAATTAGAAAGCATGTTATTGGACTTAAGAATCAAGTAGAGACGGTGTAGCGCCGCTCTCACATTCATAATATTATCTTAAGAAAACGAAAAATGCTTTTCTACCTACCTTATGATTAGGTAAATACTCCTAAGGGTTTACCTTTAGAAAAACACTTTCCTGTTGTTTTTTGTCCAGGAAATTCAAGGGGTTATTCTTTCCACCAAATTAGGCTATCAGCCTAATAAGGCTATGACAACACTTTGTTCAGGAATCTGAATATAAGCTTCAGATCCGATTTGCAAGCCGTGATTTCCGCGAATGAAGCCGACCACATTTAAGCCGTTAGGCAGCCTTAAGGTTACTTCTCCGCCTTTCTCTTTTTGAGGTAGCCGGGAGACTTGTCCGAAGAGGAAGCAGCGGCTGCTGTCGTCCGGTTTTTCTTTAGAGACGGTAGCGGCCGAAGCTTTGAAGAGGGCTAAGACACTTTTGCCTTCTTTGAGGTCGAGCAACTGACGGCTTTCGAGCGTAACGCTGGAGCGGAGGTACTGGCCCTCGCAGACTTTCATCTTGACCTTGCACATGGACATTCCGCCGTGAATGTCTTCAATCACGCAGGGAATAATGTTGCGGATGCTCATACGCAGAGCCACCGAGGCCAAAGCGGCTAGTTTCGGAGATTCACCGCCTTGGATATCTGTCAGGATTTGATTTCTTACCTTATTCAAAGCGGCAGAAGCTTCCAGCACGGCTTCGCCCGCTTCTGTGATGCGAGCGCCTCCGCCTGAGTTCCCGCCGACGGTTTTTTCGACCAACGGTTCCCCGGCAAGAGCGGAAAGCGTTTCGATTGCCTGCCATGCGGCTTTGTAGCTAATGCCGGCGCTTCGGGCCGCTTCAGAAATACTTCCGTATTGTTTGATGCGCTGGAGGACATCTATTCTTTTATCCACCACATTCTGTGAAAGGGCGTCGGAAATATTTAAGGCCATCTTTATTCCTTACTTAAACGAATGTTGTTATTTTATCGATATTCAAGATTAGAATAACGACATAGAAGTTCCATATTTGCTTACATTATAGCCAATGAGGATGTTATGAAGAAAACAATGATCGCTCTTGCAACACTCTTAACCTTTTTTGCTTCCGGTGTTTCGGCTGCAGAAATCAGCGTTGCTGTTGCAGCTAACTTTACGGCTCCAATAAAAGAAATCTCCGCTATTTACGAAAAGGAAAGCGGTAATAAGATTCTGGCCTCTTTCGGTGCAACCGGTGCCTTCTACGCTCAGATTAAAAATGGTGCTCCGTATCAGGTTTTGTTTGCCGCGGATGCAAAGACACCTAAGAAGATTGTCGACGAAGGTCTCGGTATCGACGCTAAACCCTACGCCTTCGGAAAGCTGGTTCTCTGGAGCTCAGCAGATAATTTCATCAAACAAGATCCCAACTTCATCCTCTCCGACGCCGTTAAGAAAATCGCGGTTGCCAATCCGAAGTTAGCGCCTTACGGTGAAGCCGCCTATCAGACCATGGAAAAATGGGGCAATCTTAAGAAAGTCGAACCTAAATTCGTCACCGGTGACAACATCGGAAAGACTTTCCAGTACGCTAAGACAGCAAATGCACAAGTAGGTTTTGTCGCGTTGTCTCAGGTTTATAAAAACGGCAAGTTTACTTCCGGCTCCGGCTGGATCATCCCGGCTGACTGCTATAAGCCCATCCGTCAGGATTCCGTTATTCTGAACCCTGGCAAAGACAACAAAGCCGTGGCAGACTTCATGAAATTTATGGCAACAAGCCCGAAGGTTCAGAAAGTGATTGATTCCTACGGCTACAGTACCAAGTAACTAAGAATTAGGACCGACATGTTTACTGCGGAAGAACTGCTCCCTATCAAGCTGACCTTAGAGCTTGCTTTGATTACGACTGTTTTCCTGCTGCTGGTGGCAACACCGCTGGCATGGTGGCTGTCGCACACCAAATCAAAATGGAGAGCGCCGATCAGTTCGATTGTTACGCTGCCATTGGTTCTTCCGCCGAGCGTGCTCGGTTTCTATCTCCTCGTTGCCATGGGACCGTCGGGTCCTTTAGGCAAGCTCACTGAGGCTTTGGGCATCGGCTTGCTGACATTTACTTTCCCCGGTCTTGTGATCGGAAGTATTGTTTATTCGATGCCGTTTGCCGTCCAGCCACTACAGGCGGCTTTTGAATCTATCGGCAAGCGTCCTTTGGAGGTTGCCGCTACCTTGGGAGCCAAACCGCTTGACGCCTTTTTTAACGTCGTTCTCCCGCTTGCTAAGCCCGGCTTTGTGACAGCAGCGCTTCTAACATTTGCGCATACCATCGGAGAGTTCGGCGTCGTTTTGATGATCGGCGGCAACGTTCCCGGTAAAACACAAGTTGTTTCGACGGAAATTTACAGTTATGTTGAGGCAATGGAGTACGGCAAAGCGCATTGGCTGGCCGGCGGCATGGTGGTCTTTAGTTTCTTCGTTTTGCTCGGCTTAACGCTTTTGAATCGCCACAACGAGCGCGTTATGCCTTAATTTTCTCGACTTCTAATCTGTATGTCTGATTCTTTAAGTTCCGCTTCTCTGCTGCTTCCTCGGGAAGACGGTTTCAGGCTGGAATGTTCATTTGAGTTCCCGAATTTCGGAATTACAGTTCTTTTCGGAGCGTCCGGCTCCGGAAAAACAACGGTTCTTCGCTGTATTGCAGGATTGGAGCGGGCAAAGGGTTTTGTTAAGGTCGACGGCGTTTATTGGCAAAACGACGAACAAAAACTTTTTCTACCGACTTGGGAGCGGCCTTTAGGCTATGTGTTTCAAGAGGCGTCGCTTTTTCCTCATCTGACTGCGAAGCAAAATATCGAATTTGCGGTTAAGCGCAGCAAATCGACGGATGCCCGCTCCCGTATGGAAGAAGCGATTGATTTATTGGGCATTCGCGGCCTTCTCGGGCGAAAGCCTGCTCAGCTCTCGGGCGGTGAGCGCCAGCGTGTGGCAATTGCGCGTGCTGTCGCAACAGAGCCCAAAATCATGCTTTTTGACGAGCCGCTGGCGGCGCTGGATTTCAAAAGGAAGTCCGAGATTATGCCTTGGCTTGAGAAGCTCAAGACCAACCTCAAAATTCCGATGCTTTATGTCACGCACTCTGCGGAAGAAGTACTGCATCTTGCCGACAATCTCATCGTGATGGAAGACGGCAGGATCAAAACTTCCGGAGCTTTGACTGATGTTCTTGCCAATATCGATTTGCCGATCAAAATCGGTGAGGATACAGGTGTTCTCCTAAAAGGCAAAATTGTCTCCAAGGACAAAGAATGGTCACTGATGACTGTTGACTGCGGCAACATCGCTCTGCATATCGGAGATAACGGCCAGCCGATCGGAAGTCCGGCGTCGTTGCGAATATTAGCCAGAGAGGTGGTATTTGCAAAAGAGCAGCCGAGCGGTCTGTCGGTTCAGAATGCTTTCGAAGGTGTTGTCGAAGAGATTTCGGTGCAGAAGGATTCCTCGGGTGCCCTGATACGAGCAAACTGCTCGGGACAGATCATCGTCGGTAAATTAACACGCAAAGCGCTCAGCGAATTAGACATAAAAGAAGGGAGCCAAATTTGGCTCCTCATCAAAAGTGTTGCGCTGCTTTCTGTTTAGTCTTCCAAGACCTTCACTTTGTAAGAAGTCGGTCTGCCATCATCGAAACTAAACGGAATAGTGATATTGGCGGTACCGCCGCCGGTAATGAGATCAACCTTCGGATCTGTCTTGTATTCGGCAGGTTCGAAGATTTTTTGTATTCTGGAGTTGCCTGCGCCTTCAAGAGTGAGCTGAATAACGGGCAGCTTCTGACTCCGCATATCCTGATTCTGGATCTGAAGCTTTAACTCCCACTGTCCCGGAGAAATGGCATTGACTTGGTTGGACAAGACGACCGGAGTTCTCAGAGGCGGGCAGTAGAGATAATCACAGCTTTGCTGAGAAAGTGTATTCAGAGGCTCTTTTTTCAGGATTTCGGGTTGCAGGAACAGCGTTACCTGCCATGCGGCAAGAATCACAAAGCACAGGCAGATAAAAAGCATGATGGAGCGAACGATTCCCGGAGTGCGGGACGGATCCGTCGGATCTCCGAGGTCATCTTCGGGCGGAAGGATAACGCCGTCACTGCCTTTGACGCCGAACTTCTCAATAGGGTCAGGAGCAGGTTTCGTCTCAGACTTCGTTTCTTTAGGAGTTTCTTCTTTTTTCAAAGGTGCGGAAAGTTCAGAAATATCCTTTGAGAGCGAAGCCATCAATGCCTTCGGATCTTTCGGACGTTCCTGAGGAGGCTGAGCCGCCGGAGCGGGTTCGCCCGGACGAACAGAAGCGGTCGGAAGCTTAAAGTCTTCGGGAAGTTTTTTCAGGTCAGCAGGGACGATTTTCGGAATATCTCTCTGCTTCTGATTTCCGCCCAGTGAAGGTTCGGACGGGAAGTTGTAGTGATTCGAATCTCCCTCGAATTTAGGTTCCATAGCCGCCTCTTTTCTAATTAGTGAATCTGACCGGCCAAACAAATCCAGCCGTCCATAGACTTCCAAACAGAAAGGGGAGAGTCAGGACGATAAGAGCCATAAACCTCGATCAATTCTCCTGCCTGTCTTTCCAAAATGCCGGAAAGAACGAGATAACCGCCTTTTTTCACGCGCGCCAAAAGTGCCGGCGCTAAGAGTCGAAGCGGATTGCTGAGGATGTTTGCCACAACGACATCGAATTTTTCGTCCGGCATATCCTTCGGCAGATAGAAGCTGGCGTCTGCCCGGTTCACTTCTGCATTATAGTCGGCGGCCTCGATGGCCTGAGGATCGATGTCCGTACCGAGCACTTTGGAAGCCCCGAGTTTCTTGGCAGCAACAGCCAAAATTCCGGATCCGCAGCCGTAATCCAGAACGGATTTTCCTTCCAAATTATGGTCATGCAGCCACTCCAGACACAGACGTGTGGTCGGATGTGTTCCGGTACCGAAAGCAACGCCCGGATCCAGACGGATATTGATGGCGTCGGGATTGGGCGGTTCATGCCAGGACGGAACGATCCAAAGATCGCCGGCAATCTGAGTCGGTGTGAACTGGGCCTGCGTGATGCGAACCCAGTCATTGTCCGGAACTTCCGTTCTGCCCTCGAGAACTGGTTTTTTAAGACCTTGTTCTTTGAGCGCAGCTTCTAATGCGCCTTCCATGTCGAAGTCGTCTCCGCAGAGGACTTTAAGACGGGAGCTGTCCCAAGCGAAATCATCAATCTCGATTCCCGGTTCTCCGAAAATCGGTTTTTCACGTTCGGTTTCGGCGTCCGCGTCCTCGATAGAAACCGAGTAGGCGCCCTTATCCATTAAGAAGTCGGTCAAAGGCTCGACTTCCTTTTTGTCCGTCAGCAGAGAGTATTCGAATAACATGAGTAACAGCCTTATTTCTTCACAGATTCGCGGTGTGCCAGCTTCTCTTCCAGATAGTGAATGCTCACGCCGCCCTGAAGGAACTTCTGATCGATCATCATTTCTCGGTGCAGCGGAATGTTGGTCGAGATGCCTTCAATAACGGTTTCGGAAAGTGCCGTGCGCATTCTGGCGATAGCCTGGTCACGGGTGTCACCGTAAGTGATGAGCTTGCCGATCATGGAGTCGTAATGAGGAGGAATGAAGTAACCGGGGTAGACGTGAGAGTCGACACGAACACCGGGGCCGCCGGGCTGATGCAGTGTTGTGATGCGGCCGGGGCTGGGGATGAAGCGATACGGATCTTCAGCGTTGATACGGCACTCAATCGCGTGACCCTTGATCTGAATGTCGCGCTGACGATAACGAAGTTTTTCGCCTGCGGCAATGCGAATCTGTTCCTGAACCAGATCAACACCGGTGACGAACTCTGTGACCGGGTGTTCCACCTGAATACGGGTGTTCATTTCAATGAAGTAGAACTCACCGTTTTCGTAGAGGAACTCAAACGTGCCTGCGCCGCGGTAGCCGATCTTGCGGCAGCCTTCGGCACAGCGCTCTCCGATCTTTTCAATCGCGCGGCGGGGAATGCCGATGGCCGGAGACTCTTCGATGACTTTCTGGTTGCGGCGCTGCATGGAACAGTCGCGTTCACCGAGCCAAATCGCATTGCGGAAGTTGTCGGCGAGAACCTGAATCTCAATGTGACGTGGGTTTTCAAGGAATTTTTCCAGATAAACCGTGTCGTTGCCGAAAGCGGCTTTTGCTTCCTGCTTGGTGGTGTTGACGGCGTTAATCAATGCAGCTTCGGTATGAACGACTTTCATACCGCGTCCGCCGCCGCCACCCGAGGCTTTAATGATGACTGGGTAGCCGACAGAGCGGGCAATCTTGATGATTTCCGAAGGGTCATCAGGCAGGGCGCCGCCGGAACCGGGGACGCAGGGCACGCCCGCGTCGATCATGGCTTGTTTGGCAGATACCTTATCGCCCATCAGGCGGATCGTTTCGGGACGCGGGCCGATAAAGACGAAACCGCTGGACTCCACGCGTTCAGCGAAATCGGCGTTTTCAGAAAGGAAACCGTAGCCGGGATGGATCGCTTCGGCATCAGTGACTTCGGCAGCACTGATAAGAGCCGGCATGTTCAAATAGCTTTGATGAACAGGGGCAGGTCCGATACAAACGGACTCGTCGGCGAGGCGAACGTACTTGGCATCCGTATCTGCAAGCGAGTGGGCAACCACCGTTTTAATGCCCATTTCCTTACAGGCGCGCTGAATGCGAAGTGCGATTTCTCCGCGGTTGGCAATCAAAATCTTACCGAACATAGGGGCTCACTGATTATTCGATGACGAAAAGCGGCTGGCCGAATTCGACCGGAGAACCGTTATCCACAAGAATTTCTTTCACTGTGCCGCTGACTTCGGCTTCAATTTCATTGAGAAGCTTCATGGCTTCAATGATGCACAGCGTGTCGCCTTTCTTAACCTGGGTGCCGACTTCTACGAAAGGATCGGCGCCGGGGCTCGGAGCTCTATAGAAAGTACCGACCATCGGGCTTGTTACCTGAGTACCGCTCGGGGAGTTAGAGGCCGGAGCGGCAGAAGGAGCAGCAGGGGCTGCGGAGGGTGCAGGAGCGGCCGGGGCCGGAGCTGCCTGCGGGATCTCGATAATCGCCGGTGCGGCTTGAGCGGCTTGGGCAGGGCGGTTCACGATTCTGACGTGGTCGCCTTCTTCATTGATTTCGATTTCGGCGATGCCGGAAGCCTGAACTAAATCGATCAATGTTTTAAGTTTTCTCAAGTCCATAGAAATGCCTTTCTATATATAAATTAGGGAAAATTATTCTGCGGTAAGGAAATAGGCGGCGGCTGAGAAGTAGCCGTGGACTCCGAGGCCGATGATGCAGCCTTCGGCAATGTCAGACAGGTAAGAATGGTGTCTGAATTCCTCACGCTTAAAAATGTTGGATAAATGAACTTCGATAAACGGGATCTGTACAGACAAAAAGGCATCGCGAATCGCGATGCTGGTATGTGTGTAAGCGCCGGGGTTGATAATGACTGCTTCGATACCTTCTTTTGCTGCCTGCTGAATCCTATCGACTAAATCACCTTCGTGATTACTCTGGTAGGTTGTAAGTGTTCCTCCGGTGGATTCAACGAAGGCTCTTAAATCGGTTTCGATCTCGGCAAGCGTCGTCGTACCGTATTTGTCCGGCTCTCTGATTCCCAAAAGGTTGAGGTTTGGACCATTTATCAAAAGTAGTTTTTTCATAGACGGAGCCGCGGGCTAAATCGCGGCTAAATTGGTTTTCCGCCTAGTATAGACGCTATTTGCGCCTAAATCTTCAATAAGTTAGCCTAACTTGTTTCTGTTTTCTTACAATTTACGCCGAAAAACCGTTCGGAAATTGCACGAAATTAAAAGAAGATAAGCTCTATTTAAGGGTAAATACTTATTCCGGTTCTGTGAGCGAAATCAGTCTTTCGAGTTGTTCGATATTGGCGGTTTTTGCGGTTTCTTCCTCGATTTGCCAAGGATCTGGATTTTTCTTTATCAGATTTTTAATCTTTGCATGATCCTCAAAAACTTTCAAACGAACCCAAACCGTTAAGTGTTGGCGATCAAAATAGCCGCCTCTGATGACCGGAGCCTCAAAAACGATCTCTTCGACAGGTTCGTTCTTTCCGGGGCGTTCGTTCGGTAGGACTTCGATCTCAATTTCTCGGTCGATCAGGTCGATTTCGAGAGATTTCGCGTCGTCGCATTCAACCGCGATATAGATATCCGAATACTTGTCCGCGCAGCCGTTCAAGACGCCACGGATCAGAAGCGGTTTGCAATCACTCACTTCTCTCATGACGATTAAAGCCGCCTTTCTAAGTTCCAGAAGACGTTCGGCGTGGCCGTTCGGGTCGAAAATCGCATAGTGCTCCCTGAGCGCCGATTCGATCGCGTCGTCGTCCGGCAGCTGGGCGCCGGAAGTGATTTCGTATTCTTCGGCGAGTTTGCGTCTGGCCTCACTCCAGTCAGGTACGCCTTCGGCAATGATTGCGGCTGCCTCTGCCGCCAATCCGCGGGTGTCTTTGTTTCTCATATTAATTAAGAGTCGGCAGGAATCTTCCGATCAGTCGTGGCACAATGCCACACATCAATTTAGCGAGGATTTTAACGTGCACATTCATATTCTCGGTATTTGCGGCACATTTATGGGCGGCATTGCCCAGCTTGCAAAAAGTCTTGGTATTGAGGTCAGCGGCTGCGACGCCGGAGTCTATCCTCCGATGTCCGATCAGCTCAAGCAAGCCGGAATCCATTTAATCGAAGGCTACGATCCGGAACAACTCGACGCCGGTGCTGACTTATATATCATCGGCAATGCGATCAGCCGCGGCAATCCTTTGCTTGAAGAAATTCTTAACCGCGGTTTGCCTTACACGTCCGGCCCGCAGTGGCTGCAAGAGAACATTTTGAACGGGCGCCACGTGCTGGCAGTTGCCGGTACCCACGGTAAAACCACAACGACTTCAATGCTGGCCTGGATTTTGGAAGACTGCGGATTGAATCCCAGTTTTCTGATCGGCGGTGTTCCTCAGAATTTCGGACACTCGGCCCGTTTGACCGAATCGGAATACTTCGTGATCGAAGCCGATGAATATGACACGGCTTTCTTCGATAAGCGCAGCAAGTTTGTGCACTATCGTCCCCGCACGGTCATTCTGAACAACCTTGAATACGATCACGCCGATATTTTCCCGAATTTGGAAGCGATTGTGCGCCAGTTCCATCATTTGGTGCGCACGATCCCGTCCCATGGAAAAGTTATTTTCAACGAAGCCTCCGAAGCGCTTCATCGAGTATTGAAGATGGGCTTGTGGACACCGGCTGAAAGTTTCGGAACGTCTCCGGTCTGCGACTGGCGTTTGGTCGAGCATGAAGGCGCTCGATTGTTTGCCGGCGGCAAAGAAGTCGGACGCTTTGAGCTGTCTCTCCCGGGCGAACACAATCTGCTGAATGCTTCGGCTGCAGTTGCAGCTGCTGTGAATGCAGGCGTCAGCGCGGAAAGAGCAGTTGACGCGTTATCTCGCTTTGAAGGCGTCAAGCGCCGTATGGAAGTCAAAGGAGAGGTTGCGGGCACCAAAGTGATCGACGATTTTGCTCATCATCCGACGGCGATTGAAGAAACAATCAAAGCCGTTCGCAGTAAATATCAGACAGGCCGTCTGCTCGCAGTTCTTGAGCCGCGCTCCAATACGATGAAGCTCGGTACGATGAAGGCCCAGCTTCCGGGAAGTTTGATTCAAGCCGATAAAGTGTTCTGTTATCAGGGACCGGCTGTTCAGTGGGATACGGCAGCTGCCTTGGCACCGCTCGGTGAAAAGGCTGAAGAGTTCAAAGATCTGGAAGCCCTCGTGGAAGATGTCGTGAGCCAGGCAGAGCAGGGCGATACAATTTTAGTGATGAGCAACGGCGGCTTCGGCGGCGTCCACAAAAAACTGCTGGACGGATTGAAATCTAAGTTCGGAGCCTAAACGCATGCGTCCTACCCTTTATCTTCACGGTTTCTTGTCCCACCCAAACTCTGCGAAGCCCAAGCTTCTCAAAGAAGCGCATGAAAAGATCGGTAAGCCGTTCATTGCACCTGAACTCTATATGTCGCCGGACGAGGTCGCTGAGTTTCTGTCCAAACTAATTAAAGAAGATCTCAAAGGCGGTCCGGTCGATGTGATCGGCTCTTCACTCGGAGGCTTTTATGCGGCGTGGGCAAAAGAGCATCTTCCGGTGGAAAAGGCCGTGTTGCTCAATCCTGCGTTAGGCAACTGGGGACAGGTTGATTTCCAGCCGGGCTGGCACAAAGTGAGCGGACTTGACCGTGAAATGTATGTTTGCCCCGAATTCATGGTCCAGCTAGAGAAGATGCTGGTAAAGGATTTGAAGAAGCCTCAGGATTATCTTTCGCTCATCAGCTTGAAGGACGAAGTCTTAGATCCGCAGCAAACTTTGGATTTTCTAAAAGATACAAAGATTGTGAAGATTCCTGACGGAGATCATAGAATTACGGACTTTGCGCCTCATGTCGAAGAGATCATGAGTTTTATTGTTGAATAGCCGTTTTAGCGAAGAAATCATCGCGGCGCCTGTTCCCAAGGCGGGTAACCGGCCATAGGCGCCTAAGAATTCTTGTTTGAGCCTTAAACGATAGGCTTAAACTCTACCGAGAACAGGTAATACCAGTCAGTCATAACGTCAATACGAAAGGACGCAATGAATTTATTTTTTGAAGAAGACGGAGCATTCAAAGTCGGAACAGAAATGTCCGGCACCGATTCGGCCTGCCAAGTTGAACTACCGACAGGAAAAAGAATAAAAGTTAAGCGCTCTCACATCTTCGTGACGTACAACAGTCCGTCACCGGCTGAATTTTTAGCTCGAGCCCAGCAGGAGTCTGAAGAAATCGATCTGGAAATCCTCTGGGAATTTGCACCGGATGACGAGTTCGATTTCAAAACCATCGCGGCAGAGTATTTCGGAGACAGCGTTACCCCAATTCAGCAGGCGGCGACGATTCTTCGTCTGCATTCCAATCCGGTTTATTTCTATCGAAAAGGCCGCGGCAAATACCGTAAGGCACCGGGCGAGACACTGAAGCTGGCTCTTGCCGCGATTGAACGAAAGAAAAAGCTGGAAGAGCAGAAGGACGCTTATGTTCAGATGCTCATCGAAGAACATAAGGCCCCAGCCGAAATTGCCAATAAGGCTATTGAGCTTTTGGTTCGTCCCGATAAGAACTCCATTGAGTGGAAAGCTCTGAATGAAGCGAGCGACAAACTCAGCTGTATGCCGCTGCGTTTGCTGCTCGATGTCGGTGCGATTCCGAATGCTTGGCGCTGGCACGTCGAAAGCTTCTTCATGATTAACTTTCCGAAAGGAAAGAATTTTCCCGAAAACCTCTCCAAGCCTCATCGCGAAGCACATGACGAGCTTCCCTTATCAGATGCCGTTGCATTCTCTATTGACGACTCGGAAACCACGGAAATTGATGATGCCTTGTCGGTAACGCCGTTGGAAGACGGAAAAACGCGCGTTGGTATTCATATTTCCGCACCGGGCCTGGGTATTGAACCTGGGTCGGACATCGACTTGGTCGCTCGGGAAAGAATGTCGACCGTCTATGCACCGGGACTTAAGACCACGATGCTGCCGAAAGATTGGGTAGCAGCCTTCTCTTTAGACGAAGGACTGATCTGTCCTGTCGTTTCTCTTTACGCCGTTGTCGATAACGAAACGCTTGCCGTTCTCTCCACTGATACTCGCCTCGAACGCATCAAAATCGAAAAGAATCTGCGTTATGACCTGATCGCCGATAAGGTGACGGAAGAAGCTATTCAAGAGGGCAACCTTCCTGTTCCTTATGGCCCCGAGCTCATTTGGCTTTGGAAGTTCGCCAAGAAACTTCTGAAAGATCGCGAAGAAGTTCGCGGCAGACCCGAACCCGTCGGACGCATTGACTGGTACTTCAGCCTGAAGGGCGAAGACGAGAATGCGGAAATCGAATTGAAGGGACGCCGAAGAGGAGATCCGCTGGATCTGCTCGTGGCCGAAATGATGATTTTTGCGAACTCGACCTGGGGCGGATGGCTGGAAGAAAGAGATGTGGCCGGTATCTATCGTTCCCAGCGAATGGGGCGCGTCAAGATGACAAGCGTTCCGGGGCCGCATGACGGTATCGGTGTTCCTTATTACGCTTGGTCGACTTCTCCGCTACGCCGTTACGTTGACATGGTCAACCAGCGTCAGATTATTGCGACCCTTAAAGGCGAAAAAGCCCCGTATCGCAATAATGACTCCGAGCTCTTCTCGATCATTTCTACTTTTGATTCCAACTACTCGGCTTTCAACGACTTCCAGTCCCGTATGGATCGCTACTGGTCGATGCGGTGGATTGAACAGGAAGGCATTAACGAACTCAAAGCTACGGTGGTTAAGGGCGACCTCGTAAGGATTGAAGGCCTGCCGATGGCTCAGCGCGTCCCCGGATTGCCTGAGCTTCCGCGCGGTCAGAGCGTCCTGATGAAGGTTTTGAATCTCGACTATCTGTCTTTAGTCATGGAATGCAGTCTTATTAAAGTGCTGAACGAAAGCCATGAGGAAGATTTAGAAGAGGAAGAGATCGAAGTTGAAGTCGGGACGCCGGAAGCTGTGCCTCCGGAAGAGCCTCAGATTGAAGGGGTTGAGCCTGGGAACGAAGGGCTGCCGTGATGGATAGAAAACCTCTCTTCTATCCCGTAAAGACATGAGGTAAGATTTAGAAAAGAAATCTTGAAAGGATTCATCAATATGAAGCAGGTTACCAAATTAGGAGTTATGGGTAATCCCATCGGACATAGTCTCTCTCCGGAAATCCATTTAATGTTTGCCAAGCAGTTCGGCGACGAGATTTCCTACGATAAAGTTGAAATCCCGCTCGGCGAATTTGAGAGCGCCATCGGCGAAATGATCGACGAGGGCTATCACGGACTCAATGTCACGATTCCTTTCAAGTTAGACGCTTTCCGCTGTTCTACAAAGTGTTCTTCTCAGGCTCGCCAGTCACGTGCCGTGAATACGCTTACTTTCCAAAACAACAAGATTCTCGGTGAAAACACAGACGGCACGGGTTTCATTCGTGATTTGGAAGAGCGTCTGAAGTTCTTTGTAGAACACAAAAAGATTCTTATCCTCGGCGCCGGCGGTGGTGTTCGCGGTATTCTCCCGGCCCTGATGGAACGCATGCCCAAGTCTGTGACCGTGGCTAACCGTTCTGTTGCTCGTGCTCAGGAACTCTGCGACGAGTTTGGGATTCAGAGCATCCTTTATGATGAGACCGGTTCCGAGTCTTATGACCTGATTGTGAATGCCACGCCGACAAGCCTGCAGAATAAAGCTCCTTTGGTTTCTCCGTTCGCATTTGACGGATGCGAACTCGCCTACGACTTGGTCTACGCCGCTAAGCCCACACCGTTCATGGAACTGGCTAAACAGGGCGGCGCAAGACACGCTTCCGACGGTCTCGGGATGCTGGTTGAACAGGCGGCCGATTCCTACGAAATTTGGATGGGCCATCGTCCGGGTACCCAAGACGTTTACGCAAAACTTCGCGAAACTCTGGATAAAAGCGCAAAATAAGGGCGCAACCCGACAGGTGAAACCTTGAGCGCAAACAATCCTTCTTCTCAGCTTCACGACCCTGATTATGACGTCGCAGTAAGAGACCCTGAGGCAGCAGCCCGGGGGCTGGCGCTTGTGCAGCAGCTGCTTGACGAAGGGGAAGATGCGGCTGACCGCAAAGATCTAAAGGTCGGCGAAGAGATCAAAAAAGAGCTTCGCGATACTCTGTCGGAACTGCACCCTGCCGATATCGCCTACATTCTGGAAGCCCTTCCGCTCGATGAACGTCTCATCGTTTGGGACTGCGTGCGCTCCGGACGCGACGGCGAAATTTTGGTTGAAGTCAATGAAGGTGTTCGAGAAACCTTGATTGACGCCATGAACCGCGATGAGTTGGTGGACGCTGTCGAAAGCTTGGACACCGACGAAATCGCCGACTTAGTCGAAGACTTGCCGCCGGACGTTGTGGCCGAAGTTCAGGAAGGTCTGTCGCACGAAGAAAGAGCTCAGCTGCGCGCGGCCATGAGCTATCCGGAAGATACGGTCGGTGCCCGTATGGACTTCGAAATCGTATCGATCCGTCAGGAAGTCACGCTCGATATCGTGCTTCGTTATCTTCGCCGCTTAAAGAAACTCCCCGACCATACCGACCAGGTATTTGTGATTGACCGAGAAGAACGTCTCATGGGTACGCTGCCTGTTGACCGTATTCTGACGCATTATCCGGAGGATGCCGTTAAAGACGTCATGCTCACGGAGGTTTTACGACTGTCTCCGCTGGAAGATGTCAGTGACGCAGCACAGGCCTTCGAACGTTACGACTTGGTGAGCGCACCGGTTGTTGACGAGGCAGGACGTTTGGTCGGACGTCTTACCGTGAACGAAGTGGTGGACGTGATCCGTGAAGAAAGCGATGAAGAGGCTTACGGTGCGGTCGGTTTGGATGACGATCAGGATATTTTCGATTCGGTTTGGTCATCTGCGAAAGCCCGCTGGGTCTGGCTCGGTGTGAACCTCTTTACGGCCTTCTTTGCTTCCCGCGTAATTTCCGCATTCGACGGAACGATTGAAAAGGTTGTTGCATTGGCAGCCTTAATGCCGATTGTCGCGGGTATTGCTGGCAACTCCGGCAACCAGACACTGACACTGCTGGTCCGTTCCCTTGCTACCGGTCAGATTACCGAAGCCAACCAAAGCGACGTGGTCAAAAAAGAAGTCTTGGTGGCTTTGGTCAATGGTTTTATTTGGGGCATTATTGCCGGTCTCTTTACCTGGGGGCTCTACTACGACTCTCCGGACGGCATGAAGCTCGGCTTTACCATGTTCTTGGCCATGATGCTGAATATGCTCATGGGCGCGATTGTGGCTATCCTCGTTCCGATTACGCTTAAGAAACTCGGCCGAGATCCGGCCATGGGCGGATCGGTACTCCTGACATTTATTACCGATTCAGGCGGTTTCTTAATCTTCCTCGGCCTGGCAACCTATATATTCGGATAATCAAGACTCAACTTTGAGAATCCGAATGAAAGCAAAAATCTGCGGTTCTTTATGTCTACTTTCTGCTGCGGTTCTTTTATCCAATGCGCATGCAGAAACTCCCTCCGACGTTTTGCAAGCGATTCCCCATACAGAAGAGCTTCTCAATGTCGTTGTAGTCTCACGCCACGGTGTGCGTTCTCCGACTCAATCTGCAGAAAAACTGCACGGTTGGTCGGATAAGAAGTGGCCGGCTTGGCCCGTTGCTCCTGGATTGCTCACATCTCGCGGTTTTTATCTTGTCAAAGCCACGTGGAAACTCAATCGCAGTCGCGCTCCTTTTACCTACGGGGTCTGTCCGAAGCCGGAAGACGTTCAAATCATTGCAGACGTTGATGAACGAACACGCAAAACAGCCGAGGCTTTAAATGAGGGCCTCTATCCGACCTGTGGTTATAAAGTTAAGGTCACGAGTTCCGAACATTCAGCGATTTTTTCTCCGCTGAAGGCGAAAGTCTGTCGAATTGACTATCCCAAAGAGCTCGAAGAAAAACTCACTCAAAAAGTTGTCGGGATCAACGAAAAGTTTGCGGCTCAAATGGCTGAGATCTCGAAACTAACGGGACATGAGTTTACCGGGCCGATGCGCGCAAAGGTCAGTAAATATAAAGTTGGCTTTAAGGGGGCACCGTACGATTGCTCGAGCATTACCGAGATCTTTGCTTTGGAGTGGGGCCAAAATCCTGAAAAGAAGGTCGCTTGGGACCAATTGGATTGGAACGGAATTCTGCGTCTCATGCCGATACGCGTTGCTGTATTTTCTGCGCTTAATCGAGACATGGAAGTTGCTCGTTACAAAGGTTCGGCTTTAGCGAACAAGATTATTGAGAGCCTCGATCACGGTCCTAAATACACCTATCTTATCGGGCATGACACGAACTTGGCTAACCTCGGCGAAATTTTTGATTTGAACTGGAAACTTCCCGGAAGAGATCAGAACGAAAATACGCCGGGCGGTTATCTGACCTTTGAGAAATGGTCCGTTAACGGACAGCCGGAAATCCGTGTGTTTTATTCGGCGTTATCACCCGAACAAATTCATGCAGAGAGGGTGACTCAGCCAACCGATGATTTCGAGATTCTTCCCCGCGGAACGAAGTTCGATGAATGGAAGACGACATATGGCCGCAGACTTCAGTCGAACTGTATAGCGGACGACAAGTACGAAAATCGAAAATAATCAGCTGACTTAACTTAGGAATACTCCTGAAAATGTATCACGAGATACATTTCAGGAGTTTTTTGTGTATCGGATGATACTGACAGCCGAGGTGTAATTACCGCACAATAACACTTAACAAGACCGCCTTAAACCACGATTCAGACGGACTTGATAACAAAAAACACACCGCCGCAAATAGCGGCAAACTACACTCAAAACACGGAGAAAACAAACATGAAAAAGCTGATTGCTGTTGCAGTGCTTGCTGCATTCTCTTCTCTTCCTTATGCAGCTGAAAAAGACATCACAACAGACGTCGTCGTGGTCGGTCAGGGTGCCGCTGGTACCGCCGCCGCATTCGCCGCAGCCGAACAGGGCGCTAAAGTCATCGGCCTTGAAAAGAAAGGCATGGTCGGTGGAACGGGTAACTTCTCCGAAGGTATTTTCGCTGTAGGTTCCAAGATGCAGCGCGACTACTACATTCCTCTTACCAAAGACGAAGCCTTCAAGAAGATCATGAACTACGGTCACTGGCGCAGCAATGCCCGTCTGGTTCGTGCCTTCGTCGATAAATCTGCAGATACAGTCGAATGGATGCAGAAACACGGAGTTAAGTTCGAAAAACTGACCACCAACTATCCGGGCGGCCTCTACACATGGCACATTTATCAGGGCCGCGGCGCTGGCTGGATTAACGCCCTTCAGAAGAAGGGCAAAGATGAATACGGCATGCAGGTTCTCCTGAACACTCCTGCTGAAAAACTGATTTTCGGCAAAGACGGCAAAGTTGCCGGCGTTGTTGCTAAAGATAAAGACGGCAATACGCTCAACATCCACGCTAAAGCCGTGATTATCGCTACCGGCGGTTTTGCTGACAATCCCGAAATGATGAAGAAGTACACACGCTTCCCGAACACTGACGGTATTGCCCAGACCGGTAAGAACGGTGTCGGTATCCAGATGGCTTGGTCTGCCGGCGGCGGTAAAGAAGGCTTAGAAGTTCAGCAGTCCTATCGTCCGGGCCCCCGTGCAGTTTCCACAACGAACCATGTTTCTGCTACTGCCAAACAGCCTCATCTTTGGCTGACTCCGAACGGCGAACGTTTCTGCGACGAAACCATTATGGGCGACTGGCCCGCTGCCGGTAATGCTCTTGAAAGAATCGGCGGTCAGATGTGGGTTGTCTATGACAACAAGAACCTTGACTCTATGAAGCACGACGGTATTGTCCAAGGTGTCGGCGTTATGGTTCCGATCGGAGCAAAACTGACTAACTTCGAAAAAGAATGGCCGGCAGCAGAACAGGCAGGCTGGGCTGTTAAAGCTAATACGCTTGACGAACTCGCCAAAAAGACAGGTATGGATCCTGCCGTCCTGAAAGCCAGTGTTGAACAATACAACAAGGCTGCCGAACAGCGCCATGACGCTCTGTTTGCTAAGGATCCGCAGTACATCTTCCCGGTCAAACAGGGCCCATACTACGCCATCAAGAGTGTAGCGTCCTCTCTGGGAACTCTGGGCGGTATTAAGGTTAACGACCGTCTGCAGGTTGTCACAGATAAAGACAAGGCTATCCCGAACCTCTACGCAGCCGGTTCCGATGTCGGCGGTATGTACGGTGACTCTTATGACTTGCTAATGGCAGGCTCCACAATTGGTTTCGCAGTTAACTCCGGCCGTATCGCTGCTGAAAGCGCCGTTAAAGATCACAACCTTGGCAAAAAATAATCCTTAGTCAGTACTAAGGACTAGTAAGAAAGCCGCCTTCGGGCGGCTTTTCTGCGCTTAGGCTTCAGGAAAATCTGGAATGAAGATACTTTCGGCCAAAGGATGGTTCTTTCTCCGTTCAAAATTTTTAAGAGTTAATTCCGGAGACGTATTTGCATAGCAGTAGACACAGCCGTGGAGACACGTGTTGTACATTCCGATGTCCTTGCTTTTAACGCACCCGCATTCTTCTCGCTGTCCCGGATCTTTTTTGATCGTGACGATCTTTTTCATTTCAACCCGATTTGCGTTGAACAGACCTAAGTGATCAAGCTCAAACGGAGTTTTGGCCGGAGCCTTTGTGAGATAGTCTGTGAGTTCGGGATTTTCGCCGAAAACTTTGAGCATCAGTTCAGCATCGATGCACTTGCTCGGAAGTATTCCGTGGTGAGACAGATCGAATTTTTCTGCGCAAGCGCAGATCTCCAAGTTCCATCCGCGCTCTTTCCAGTAAGCGCGAATCTTCGAAAGGTATCCGGCGAACTCTTCGATTTGTTCTGCTGACGGTTCAGCCTTACAGATAGAGGTTGAATCGTATTGAGAGGCAAAGTGCTCAGAGTACTTGAGTAGATTTCTCTGAACCTTTTTGTAGACCTTGATGTCGATGAAACTAAACACCAGTCGGTTAGTACAGCCTTTGACTTTTTTGCTGATCTTGAAAATCCTCGTTGCGAGCTCTCTTGGCGTGAGCGTTTTAGTAAATAGCACTGGATCAAAACGCCAGACGATTCTTTCCGGACCGAGTAAGGAAGCGAGCTCCTTGAAGGTTTGAATCCTGCTTTCTAGTGACGGTACGTTCGGCTCAAGATTTTCCTGCTGATAGTCATTCAGAGTGAAATGAAAATAGTAATGAACACCGGCGGCATCAAGTTGCGGAAGATACGGAATCAAAGGCTTCGGATTCTTGGTCCAAAAAACGATGACTTTGGTTTTTTCAAAAGAAACAAAGACCGGTTTCTGGTTGAACGGATTGAACCACTTCACGTAGCCTCGGCCGCCGTTGAATCGTGTTGCGAACCACTTCGGAAAGTAAGCCGGGATGTCCGTTGAACGGCTGGCAGAGATGATGACCGGAGCGATTGCTTTCACTGTCGTGCCGTTATCTGTGAGGATTTCGACTTTTTCTGCGGGCATCTTAAGTGTGTTGTTCCGGCTTTTCAAACGAGTTCGATGAGTCAGACTACTTTACTTTTAAACCTCAAGTTCTTCAACACATCGACTTCGCCGCGGAAGACGAGCTCGCTTCGGAGCCTGACTATTCACACTTCATTCGAATGGCAAATTACAATGACCTCGTAATAACAAGAGGACACCATGACACCACTGATAGCCGCGAGACGATATTTTTGGGGAGCTTACAGCTTTTCCACGCTCGGACGATTTGTTCACGGTATGGCGTTGTCGTGGGTTGTGTGGACTCAAACGCATTCCCCGCTCTGGCTGAGCGCTATTGCTCTACTATCTGCGCTGCCTTCTTTGCCTTTGGCGCCGGTAGCGGGTTCCATGGCGGATCGTTTCCATCGCCACCATATTCTTTTAATTACACAGACAATCGGCTGTGTCATCGCGGCACTTACAGCGTTCCTGTCTTTTTTCGGCTACCTCAATCCGTACAACTTAGCTGTGCTGGCATTGATTTTCGGCATTGTGACTTCTATTGACGGTCCGTCTATGCACTCGATGCTGGTAGAGACCGGTGAGACGGTTTCTCAAGCTGTGGCTCGGCAGTCTTTAGTGATGAATGTGGCGCGATCGATTGCACCGATGGTGGCGGTTTTCATTATTGAAAGTTTTTCTGCTACCTGGTGTTTCGCGATGAATGCGATCTGCTTCATCCCGATGATCGCCGTGATGGCAGTTGTCAAAATACCGAACCGCACTACGAGTGAGCAGAGAGAAGAGAGTGTGGGCGTGACTTCTCGTCAGCTTTTCATGACTTATCCTATTCTCCGAGAAGTATTGCCGCAGGTGGCGTGCCTTTCTATCTTAGTGATGCCTGCCGTAGCTCTGCTGCCTGCGATTTCTCTGAAAGGCAGCGAATTGATGAGCTTCGGTTCTATGTCCTCAGGTTTAGGTTTCGGCGCGGTGGCTGCTGCTGTTTTGATGCAGAGAAACCGCCTCATTATTCATCATGTGACGACGGTTTGGACAGGCGGTTGGGTCACGTGTATTGCTTTTGCGGTTCTTCCTGCTCTGGAGACTGTGACTTCACAGTGGCTCTGTGCTCTGGTAGCCGGAGGCTCACTGACCTTTGCGCTTGCGGCGGCAAATAATCTTGTGCAGTGCAAGGCGCCGGATATCTACCGCGGGCGTTTCTCGGCGATGTATTTGGCGGTCATGCTCGGACTCGTGCCCGTCGGGCAGCTGATCTTAGGTTTTGCCTCCGAGCAGTTCACGGCTGTCGTCGCTGTGCGCGCCTGTGCCGTGATCGCCATGGTCCTGATGGTGCTGTTCGCGTTCCTCTTTTCGATATCTAAGGCAGAAGAAACGGTAGGCCCGGACTAATCGGTCCACCAGTCGTAGATATTCTCAAACAGTTTGGCTTTAACGTAGACGTTGCGGCCGCTCTTATATAAGAGGTCCTTGCTGATCCAGTCGGAGAAGATTCGGCTGACTGAAACACGAGTCAGGTTGACCACAGCTCCGTATTGTTCGTTGGTCAAATCCAGCGGAATTCGATTCCACACGGTATCCGAGATCGGAACTTCATAGTTGATCAGCAGAACTTTAAGGAAACGCCTTAGACGTTCGGCTGGTTCCAGTGTGAAGTTGGCGACCATTGCTTCCAGAGAACACTCTTGTTTCCGGGTGACGTGCGCGGCCTCCTTGGCGGCAAATTCGCTGTTGTTTTTCATTAAATCGGTTAGAACATGCGGCTGCATGATGAGCACCTCACAAGGCCCAATGGCTCGGGTAGTAACATTGACCCGATCTCCGGTGATGACGGATAAGTCGCACGCTGAACATCCGGGGATCAATAAGCTTAAAACACTCGGATGACTTTTGTAACGATCTGCAACATAGTAAGCAGCGGCTCCTCTTGTGATGAGGTAGAGCTTTGACGGCTCACCTTTGCCCTTGAGCAGATGACCCGGCCGAATAGAGCCGGGAACCCCGTATTTGCGGAATAATTCCTGGGTCTCGGGTAATTCTTTAGGCGGAACCCAGGGGTGGGTTTTGAAAATTTGTCGCATATTTAAGTACTTAATGGGTGCATAATCATTTTTGCACTGGCAAGAAGTTTTTAACAGTCAGTCACGTATTAACACCTAGTAAACGATGGACAAACGATTCTGTCAAAGGCACCATTACGGGATGACTAAAAACCAGCAGTTTAAAAAACAAACACATAGCGGCGCTTTTTCCGTCCTACGCGCTTGTAAGGAAGAACCTGTTTTCAAGGGCAAAAAGGTTGCCGCGTCCCTGACGCTGGCCCTGGTTGTTTTATTGGGTCTAGGTTCTCTTGGCTCACAAAGTGCATTAGCAGTTTCCTCTCCGAAGGTAGCCGCTGATTCTAAAGGTCCTCAGACCGAGCCTCCGCTGAAGGTTAAATCTTTGAGCTACTCCAATTTCGAACGCGAGGATTTGACCAAGCCGTTTGAAACCGAGGAGCAGGTCATTGATCGAATGGAAACCAATGCCGCTCGTTTTATTTCCGAGCATTACCGCGTTGACCGCGAAGATGCTTCTGAAATTGTTGAACAAGCATTTATTTCTGGCAAAAATCACGATGTTGATCCTTTGTTGATTTTGGCAGTTATTGCGACTGAATCCTCTTTTGACCCGAAGGCCGGCAGCTCTGTCGGTGCGAAAGGTCTGATGCAGGTTCACGCCAAAGTGCATGCCAAACGCTTCAAAGAGTTCGGCGGTCTTAAAGCCGTTCATGAAGTGGAAGCCGGAATTGAAGTCGGTACCCAGATTCTTAAAGAATATCTGAATAAGACCGGCTCTCTGAAGGGCGCATTGAAGTACTACGTCGGTGCTGCTAAGCATTCTCACGACGGCGGGTACAGCCGCAAGGTTCTCTCTATGAGAAACCATCTTCGTCTGGCTGCCAGCGGTCAGGTGGAAGCGGCAAAGATTCAGGCTCGTGCACCGAGCAAATTCCCTGAAAACTACAGAGATGGTCCGGTCTTTGCAACTTACGGTGCCAATTTGGCCCGTGCGATTACTGAAGGGTACAAGACGACTCAGACCTCCGGCTCCGCTGACGGGAACGGATCAGCCTAATCGCATGGCGGCTTAGCGAAAGTCACCCCACAAAGTTTGAGCAAACGAAGCGGCAGCAAGAGCTGCCGTTTCTGTTCTTAGGACTCTGTTGCCGAGTTTGCAGCTGTAAAATCCGCTTTCTATTAGGGTATTAATTTCTTTCGGAGATAAGCCGCCTTCAGGCCCCACGGCGAATGTGACCGCTGTCGGAGTGTCAGGAGAATCGTAAGTCTTTCCGATCGGGCTCAGGACGAATTTCAAGCCTTCGGCGTGAGCTGCGGCATCTTTCAAACTGCTGCAGAACCGAATATTCGGAAGATAGTTTTCTCCGCATTGTTGACACGCAGAGACGGCAATTTTGTTCCAACGCTCAACTCGCTTCACTGCTTTTTCGCAGGTCAAGCGCACTTCGCCGCGCTCGGACGGAAAAACAGCGATCTCCGCATAACCGAGCTCGCAAGCCTTTTCAATAATCCAATCCATTTTCTCGTTGGCAACCAACGCCTGCATGAGAACAAGCTTAAGTCCTCTCGGCTGCATGATGACTTCCTGTGGAATCACTTCTGCGAAATCCGTTGCAAAACGAATCGTTCCTTTAACAGCACAGCCTTTTCCGTTGAACACTTCGACTGCGTCACCTTGTCTCATGCGCAGAACCCGCATTGCGTGATGGACGGCCTCCGGCGGCAGAACAAGAGGTGCTTCGGTGTCAGCGGATTCAAAAAAATAGTAAAAGCGGGGCATGTTTTGTTAAAAGTGCTTTCAGAGAAAAACAAAATGATAAAGCAATTGTCGGATTATTAAGGAAAATAAGGAGGGTTTTTCGGCTAAACGGCTGATTTCGATAAGGGTTCAGAGTTGGTAGAATTACAGGTATTCTCAAGCCCGAAACTCGGGATTTTTCTTATTTAGATCATATTGACTATGTCCTCTTCCGTCTCCAGTAAGACAATGGCCAACGCAGTTCGCGCTCTGGCTATGGATGCAGTCCAAAAAGCAAATTCCGGTCACCCCGGAATGCCGATGGGTATGGCAGATATCGCTGTCGCCCTTTGGACTAAACACCTTCGTCACAATCCTTCTGATCCTAAATGGCTCGGCCGCGACCGTTTCCTTCTTTCCAACGGCCACGGTTCCATGCTCCAGTATGCACTGCTGCATCTGGCGGGCTACGACCTCACCATTGATGATCTGAAGAATTTCCGCCAACTTCACAGCAAGACGCCGGGACACCCCGAAATCGGAGTGACTCCCGGCGTTGAAACATCCACCGGTCCGCTCGGACAGGGAATTGCCAATGCTGTCGGTATGGCTTTGGCTGAAAAAATGCTGGCAGCCGAATTCAACGAAGAGGGCTATGACATCATCAATAACTACACCTATGCATTCTTAGGTGACGGCTGCTTGATGGAAGGCATTTCTCACGAAGTCTGCTCTTTGGCCGGTGTTTGGAAACTCAACAAACTCATCGCTCTGTACGATGACAACGGTATTTCCATCGACGGCAAGATCGAAAACTGGTTCGGCGAAAACGTTCGCGAACGTTTCGAATCCTATAACTGGAACGTCATCGGCCCGATCGACGGCCACGATATCGAAGCAGTTTCCGAAGCCATTGAAGAGGCTAAGAAATCTGACAAGCCGACACTCATCGACTGCAAGACGGTGATCGGTTTCGGTTCTCCCAACCGCGCCGGCACAAGCAAAGCTCACGGTTCTCCGCTCGGAGACGAAGAGCTTGCCGAAGCCAAGAAGGCTCTGGGCTGGGAATACGCACCGTTTGAAATTCCTCAGGAAATTTACGACGCATTCGATGCACGTAAGGCCGGTGCCGAAATGGAAGAGGCATGGCTTGAAAAATATCGCCGTTATGCCGAAGCTTTCCCGGCTAAAGCAGCTGAATTAGAACGCCGCATGAAGGGCCAGCTTCCCGAAAACTGGGATGACGTCATCCTTGAGGCTATCGTTAACGCAGCCGGCGAAGCTAAGACAGTCGCAACCCGTAAAGCCAGTCAGATGGCCTTGAATGCTTACGCACCGCATCTGCCTGAACTGCTCGGCGGCTCTGCAGACCTGACAAGCTCCAACCTGACTAACTGGGAAGGTGTTCAGGCCATGAGACCGGATACCTATCTCGGACGCCACATCAACTACGGTGTTCGCGAGTTCGGTATGTGTGCCATCATGAACGGTATCGCTTTGTACGGCGGATTCATCCCCTACGGCGCTACATTCCTTACGTTCGCAGACTACGGCCGCAATGCTCTGAGAATGGCTGCGCTGATGAAACTGCGCTCTATCTTCGTCTTTACACACGACTCTATCGGCGTCGGCGAAGACGGCCCGACACATCAGCCGATTGAACAGACAGAAAGCCTGCGCATCATCCCGAACATGGATGTCTGGCGTCCTGCTGATACCTGCGAAACGCTTACCGCCTGGGCCTGCGCAATTTCCCGGCAGGACGGTCCATCCTCCCTGATTTTCAGCCGTCAGAACCTTCCGTTCGTTGAACGCGATGAGATCAATGTCGATGACATGGAAAAGGGCGGCTACATCATGCTCGAAGCCCCGAACGGTCCATCTTCCGTTGAAGTGACTTTGGTGGCTACCGGCAGCGAAGTTGCACTGGCTGCCGAGGCTCGCAAACAGCTTTTGGCAATGAACATCCAGACACGTCTCGTCTCCATGCCCTCCACGACAGTCTTTGATCGTCAGGACAAGGAATACCGCGACTTCGTCTTAGGCGAAGGCAGACCCGTTGTCGCCATCGAGGCCGGCAGAACGGACGGTTGGTGGAAGTACATCCGCGGCGCCGGTACCGTTATCGGTCTGGATCGTTTCGGCGAATCTGCTCCTGCTTCCGAACTCTTTAAACTTTTTGGTTTCACCGTCGATAACGTTGTTGAAACTGTTCAGCACGTTCTTTCTCAAGGAAAATAAACATGACTATTCGAGTTGCTATTACCGGTTACGGCCGCATCGGTCGCAACGTCCTCCGCGCTTTCTATGAAGAAAAGAAATGGCCGGACGTTAAGATCGTTGCCATTAACGATACTGCTAAACCCGAAGCCACCGTCCATCTGACCAAGTTCGACACAACGCACGGCAAGTTCAACGGCGACGTTTACTGGGACGACGGTCATCTGGTCGTGAACGGAGACCGCATTTTCATGTGCTCCGAGCGTGATCCGAAGAAGCTTCCTTGGAAAGATCTGGACGTCGATATCGTTCTCGAATGCACGGGTGCATTCCGCGATAAAGAAGGCGCCATGCAGCACATCGAAGCCGGTGCTAAGAAAGTTTTGATCTCCGCTCCGGGCAAAGACGTTGACGCTACTGTTGTCTACGGTGTGAACCAGGACGTTCTCAAGGCAAGCGACGTTGTCGTTTCCAACGCTTCCTGCACCACCAACTGCATGTGCCCGTTCGTTAAGCCTTTGATGGATAAACTCGGCATTGTTGACGGCATGATGACTACTATCCACGCCTTCACAAATGACCAGGTTCTGACCGACGTTAAGCACAAAGATCTGCGCCGCGCCCGTGCCGCTGCCGACAACATCATCCCGACGAAGACCGGTGCTGCCAAGGCCGTCGGTGTCGTGATCCCCGAACTGAAGGGCAAGCTTGACGGTTACGCCATGCGCGTTCCGACTCTGAACGTTTCCGTTGCCGACCTTACCTTCAACGCTAAGCGTCCGACAACCGTTGAAGAAGTCAACAAGATCATTCTGGAAGCCTCCGAAAGCCCCGAACTTAAAGGCATTCTCGGCTACAACGAACTGCCGCTGGTTTCTTCCGACTTCAACCACACTTCCTTCTCCTCCATTTTCGATGCCACTCTGACTAAGGTCATCGACGGTACGCTGGTGAAAGCTGTTGCTTGGTATGACAACGAGTGGGGCTTCTCCTGCAGAATGCTCGACACCGCTGTTGCGATGTACAACGCGAAGTAATTCTTAAAATCACTTGATCAAACCCCGCATTGTCGGGGTTTGGTTTAACAGGAAAGAAGATCCATGAAAGTCAAAACACTTGAAGAATTAGTCAATGAAGGCGCGCTTGAAGGAAAGCGTGTTTTTATTCGTGCCGACATGAATGTTCCCCGCGATGCAGAAGGCAACGTTACTGATGACCATCGCTTGAAAGAATCCATGCCTGCCGTGAAGATGGCTCTGAAGGGCGGCGCCGGCGTGATGGTCTGCTCTCACCTGGGTCGTCCTAAGGAAGGCGAACTCACAGAACAGGACAGTCTGGCTAAAGTTGCCGAAACGTTCGGCAAGATGCTCGGCATGCCGATCCGTTTTGAAAAAGACTGGCTCAACGGCGTTGACGTAAAGCCGGGTGAAGTCGTGATTCTTGAAAACTGCCGAGGCAATGTCGGCGAGAAGAAAAACGATCCCGAACTCGTTAAGAAGATGGCAAAGCTTTGCGATGTCTATGTTAACGACGCTTTCGGAACCGCTCACCGCGCTCAGGCCACCACTGACGGTCTGGCCCGCGAAGCCGAAGTCGCCTGCGCTGGTCCTCTGCTTGCCAAAGAAATCAAGGCTCTGACAAAGGCTGTTGCCGAAGCCAAACGTCCGCTGGTTGCTATCGTCGGCGGTTCCAAGGTTTCCACGAAGCTCACCATTTTGAAGCATCTGGCTCCGCTGGTTGATACCTTGATTGTCGGCGGCGGTATTGCCAACACGTTCCTTTTGGCTGAAGGTCATCACATCGGTACTTCTTTGGCTGAGCCTGCCCTTGTCGGCGAATGCAAAGAAGTCATGAAGATCATGAAAGAGAAAGGTAGTCATCTTCCTCTTCCGGTTGACGTTGTTGTGGCCCACCATATTGGATATGACGCCGGCTTCAGAATCTGTGATCTTGACGATATCGAAGCAGACGAAATGATTCTCGATATCGGTCCGAAGACCAGCAAAATGCTTGCTGAATACCTGAAAGACGCCAAGACGATCATTTGGAACGGTCCGGTCGGTGTTTTCGAAATGGACAACTTCAAAGAAGGTACCCGCGACCTCGCGGAAAAAGTTGCCGAAGCTACTGCTAACGGTGCTTTCACGATTGTCGGCGGCGGCGATACGATTGCTGCGGCGAAAGCCTTTAAGGTGGCAGATAAAGTTTCTTATATCTCTACAGGCGGCGGTGCCTTCCTTGAATTCCTTGAAGGCAAGACATTGCCTGCTATCGCAGCCCTTCAGGAAAGAACTAAGTAATAGTCTTTTCTGAAATAACGAAACCTGTCGACCTCAAATCGGCAGGTTTTTGTTTTATTGACCGGGAAATTTCTTTGCTTTCCAGAGGAGTTGAGGAGAAAATTTAGACTTTTCAGACTCGTAAATCCGAAAGGTCTGAACTATTCGTATTTAACGATCTGAAAAGTCAAAATATCTTGAATAAACGGCCTGTTTATTGTTTCATCGAAGTCGATACTGATATCTCACCTCCTGGTAGATATTCATTGGCTGTACGCCGGTTGAAGGAGGACGCTTAACAAAGCCGCTGCATGCTCTGACAGCTGTCAGACCTGCCCGATCTAATTGCTTATTTCCTGAACTTTTGTAAAGATCGGCTGCTGTGAAAATTCCGTCGGCATTGACACGGATTTTGTAAAGAGCAATACCGATCAGACCGTGAGAATTTGGCTCTAGGAACCTCCGCGCGTGAATGCAAAGCGAAACATCCTCAAGGTATTGTAGGTAAATCTCTCGTTTTTTATCGGCGACTTTTTTTTCAGTGAGGCTATTTTCCGAAACAGATTCCATCCCAAGAGATTGTCCTTGTTCTGAGACAGCTGCTTGTGCACTGTCCAGTTTTACGATGACGGTCATTGGAAAATCTTCTTCGGACGGCGCAGGTGCGGTTAAAAACATCAAACCAAAACAATGGCACAAGATCGCTAGCGAGATGCCGATTTTGAGTGTGTCATTGGAAAGTTCGCTCATTTTTCGCCCCTCGGAGAGGTAGCGACATGAAGCTTCTCGCCTCCGTGTTGACGAACAGCATCGACCAAATAAATCATCTCTCCGGCAGGCGCCTGAGGATCTGCCATCAACACAATCTGACCCGGTCTGGCCTTGAATTGGATAATTACTGAAGCCAAACGTTCATCGAGTTCTTCTTTTTTGGTTGGGATGCCGTCGCAGAGGAATGATCCGTCTTTGTTTAGGCGAATTTCAACCACATGGCCAGCCAAGGCTTTCGATGTTTTTGCCGGAGGGAGGTCAAAATCAATAGAATGGACGGCAAAACTAGCTGCTAGGATAAAGAAGATCAGAAGAATAAAGACGACGTCAATGAGAGAAGTCAGGTCAGAAGAGTCTTCTCGCTCCCCGCGTGCTCTTATGTTGATCATAATTCTCTCCCTCCGGGTTACTAGACTTCCTATGGGTTAGGCCGCGCTATTCTGAGACTGTTTATAAAGAATTGCCTTGTTGGCCACGCGGTTTAAATAATCCAATCGGTTACTCTCGATCGAAAGGAAAATCCTGTAGCAAAAAACGGCAGGAATGGCGATGATTAGACCGGTTGCGGTCGTAATTAATGCCTGCCATATTCCTTCGGCTAATAGTTCCATATCGATGCCGCTGCGAGATTGTGCTATGACTGCGAAGGTCTGAATCATTCCGATGATCGTTCCCAACAACCCGAGCAAGGGGGAAATCCTACCCAGCGTAGCTAAAAGAGGCAGGCGTTTATCCATCATAGCGGCTAAGGACGAGATATTTTCAGCTAATACGCCTTCGTAAAAAGGCATCTTCTCACTGGAACCGAGCGCGGAAGCATAATTTTTGAGCCAAGGTGTTTCGGAGAAATATGTTTCAGCTGCTGCAAATTCGCCTTTTTGAATTTTTTCAAGAATATTCTTTTGTTGATCCGCATCCGGAAGCGGATTCCAGATGTAACTTAAAGACCGATCAATAATCAAAGCAAGGACAATAATGGAGATCAATAGTAAGGGTACCATTACCCATCCGCCGGCGATAATCAGAGACATCTTGACTTCCTTATAGTTGTTGAGCCCGTTTGTGGTCTGAGGCCTTTTCCAATGATGGTCAGCCATCGATCGCAGGCTTGCAAGTCATCACGAGCCTGCGAGATGCTCAGCATTCCATCTGTATATTGAACCTCGCAGCAGCCTTTTCCGACAATATCGACAATTCCCTTGGCGCGAAGCACCTTTTTTCCTGAGTTTCGAATGATTGGTTCAATTCGTTCCAATTCAAGCGGTTCAGAAAATTTGACGGCACAAGTTTCGAATAGACTGGTATTGCCTCGCATGGAAAACCCGGCGTTGTTCAGCAGCATCGTGTCTGCTCCCGGCGTGTGTTTTCGAGAGGTAAACATACCGTACTTTTTGTCTATCCAGTGGTTGAAGAAGTGATCAAGGACGGCAAAGTTTGCATCGCCGTTGGCAGAAAGAATGATCAATGCTTTGGAATTAAGATCGTGTAGTGACTGCGTGAGCCGCTCGATGCTTTCGTCGCAGACGAGATCCGCTTTACTGACGACAATGACGTCTGCTCGTGTAAGTTGGGCCAATCTTAGTTTTTCATTGAGATATTCCGGATGTTCGGTAAGGTTGGGTGCATCGGCCACAGAGACGACTAGACCGATCTTGCAAATATCATTTAGTTCTTCCAGAGAATGAACCACGTTATCGGGATTTGCTAAACCGGTCGTTTCCAAGATCAGTTGATCGGCCGGAGTGTTCTGAATTAACCGCAAAATCCCCGGACGAAGGCTGTCGGCGAGCGAACAGCAAATGCAGCCATCGTTGAGAGCCTCAACACAAGTTTCATCTCCGATGAGTGCCGTGTCTAAATCGATTTCACCAAATTCGTTCTGAAGGACACCGGTAAAACGTTCTCGTGTGTGAAGGAAATTGAGCCAATTTTGCAGAAAAGTGGTTTTTCCTGATCCTAAAAAACCGCAAAGAACGTGAATGAGAGGTTTGTCACTAAGGTCAACTTCATCCGGGATATATGAAAGAGGAGGTGCAGAGAGTTTATAAACGGCGTCCATTTCTTCATCGTCTTCAAAGACCGGCAAGCCGAACTCTGCTTCTATAAAGAAGTCATTTACACTGGGCAGATTGCCGGATTTCAGTACTCCAAGAGCCGGAGTGGTGTTTAAAGACGTTTTAAATGATTGAATCAGGGCGGAAAAAAGCGGCATAAGGGCACGTGCCGGCCGCATCTCTCGTCCGATAAAGCGGGCGTCTCTTTTGTGAGTATGGAACGAAAGATTAAGACCTTTTTTATCTAACCGAAACACGAGTCCCATCGAACCGATCTTAAAATTCTGCAGTTCCTGGAAATGTTCGGATAGAGTCCTGATCTTTTGAATGTGATTATCTTTTTTGTATAACCCCTGCATGCTCTCGGGCATTTGGGTCTTTAATTCGTCTTCCACGGGAAAAGCGTAGAGATCAAACGAGGAGGCAATCGCCTGATCATCATGCTCTTCTCCCATGAAGACGATTCCATATACCAAGTCGCTGTTAGCCAGTCTTGTGGACCAAGAGAAATTTCCCTTATTTGAAGGGAGAAAACCCCTCCACCCTAATCCTCGTGCAACCTTACGGTCTAAGTGGAGCTGCATGAGGAGGTTGTGAAGAAGAGTGACGCCTTCGTTTTCGGTTTCAGGAGAAAGGCTTCGGGGAATTAAACAATCGAGCAACATGGTGGAAAATCTTTCCGGCCCCGCTTCCCGGGGCCGATAGCGGTTAAATTAACTTGGGAACAGTAACGTATCACCGTTGCCTAAGTAGTTGGTTGTCTTCGAACGGAACCGAGCTGTACCCTGTACCACCGGATAACCTGCATCCACGAATTTTTGTGCTGTGATTAAGCCTGTGCAGTGGTTGCAGCCCACCTTCTGAAGATCCCATTTCTTAAGGCCTATGACCAAGTCGTCATACTTCGGATCCCAGTCGTCAAACGGGGAGATATGAAGGCCGCCGTAAAGACCGTAGAACTTATCGTTTTCGTAAGCGATTTCTTTGTAAGCCGTGTCCGCAAACAGGATGATGCCTTGATGGCAGCAGCCCGTAATGGAAACCAAACCTACGTCTTTAACGTTGCAGTACAGAGACATCTCTCCGTAGACCTTGAAAATAATCGGGCATTCGAACTGGTACAGTGCCACACCTTCCTGGATTTTATGGAGTCCTTTCGTGACGTCAATTACCTTGCCGACATGGCCGGAGCGCGCCATATAGTCCTTACCTGCAGGGTAGAAAGTGGATGGACGGTAGACAGTGACGTTGGGGCCGTATTTGGCGACGACAGGGAAGCCGAAATAGTGGTCCATGTGCTCATGCGTGGAGATAAAGGCAGCTATCTCACCGTTGGCGAGCATTTTGTCGATGCCTTCGCGCTTGAAGCATTGATCCATCCACATGTAGTTCCAGCCGCAGTCAAACAAGTACTTCGTTTTCTTGCCGTCCAGAGCTTCGATTTCAACGAGGCAGGAGTAGCCGCCTGCGTTGTCGGCATGCTCACTCAGTTCACGAGTGATTTCCCAAGCTTTTTCCAGATTTTTAGGAAGGTACGGTCCGATATTTTTCATACCGTCTTCATAAGTTCCTTTGCCGGGGCCTTTACCGTTGCCGAAGGGCGCCCAGTTATAGGTGTACTGGTCAACCAACAAACCGCCGGAAGCCGTGACGTCCTGCATAAAGATGCTGTTGTCAAACCAGCTTGTTTCGGAAATGTTGGTGATCTTGACGGATTTGCACAAGCCGATGTCAGCTGTTCCGCGTTTAATGTCAGGAAGAAAGGCCGTGCGGGCGGGTGAGTAAGAATAGGCACCCATTGCACCGAGAGTACCAAGTGCTAAACCTTGTACGAAATTACGTCGTTTCATAATTATTCCTTTCTTTTAATCGACTAATGTGAACAGTTTGCTGCAGATCGGGAGAACCCAGACGACGGCGAAGTAGAAGGCGATACCGACTGCGATTCCGCATACCAAGCCCGGTATCATGTCTGTGCGCCAAACAGCTCGTTCTTCAACTTCTTTTTCTGCAGCTTCGACTTCTTCGGCTGTACGCATCGTCAGTTTCCAGCCTGGCCATCCGTCCATGAACCACCAGTTAATCAGCCAAATGTCGATTAACCAAATCATCGGGATCATCGGGAACTGCTGCGGATGAGAGAATCCCTTCTGAGTTCCGAGGAAGAAATGACCGTACTTGTAATACAAGCAGTAGATCGCAACGCCGCCCAGAAGAACGATGGTGGATCTGATTAAGACGTTAACCGGAGTGCTGAACTTACGGGGCCAATTGCCGCAGTAGAACTGCAGGAAGAGCGCCGGAACGAGGAAGAAGATGGCGGTTTCGCCGACATGTAGCCAGCGCCAGTCAGGAGCAGCGTCGCGTCTGTGACCGCGAATTGCTTCGCCCCATGTTAATTCCTGCATGTACCAGAAGAAGAAGCACAGAGCCCAGGAAATAACAATAATGCCGAAGAAAACAGCCAGTCTGCGGAGCCACGGAGTCTTAATCATCGTGAACGGGTAGCGTTCCCAGATGCCTTCCATGAACCACACCACAACGGTACAGCACATAATCCAAGCTACATGGAAGTTGGCGGATACGGTCTGTGCGAATTCTTCCCAATACGGAGGAGCAATGGAAGTGAAGTACTGCCACGGATAGTAAAGGATGCCCATATGGTTGTGCATCGTCATAAAGTAAATGACGAAACTCAGGCAGAAAGTGCCAAGCCAAATAGAGAAACCTTTTGCCGGCTGCGCTAAATTTTCCCACGGACGGCCTTCAAGAGCGACGACCCATGCCGGAGAGATCCAGGAAGCGATCACGGCGAACATCATGCAGGCCTGAGCTGCATACTCGGTTGCGTAGAACTCTGTCAAACCTTTGAGCTTAAGGAGCTGTTGAGGGTTGAAATAGGCAAAGGCAGTGTTGCCGAGAACGGACTGGAAAAACCCGTGAATCATCATAATCATGATGGCAACTGATATTAGGGCCAGCACGAGACCTTTTTGGAGCGGATGCGCTGTTTCCAGCCATTTCCGCTTGAAAGGCCAAAAATCAAAAATGTAGGCCATCCAAATCAGGATAATTAACCACCAACGGCAATAGTTATACCCGACATACGGAGTGTAGAAGCGCATTACACCGCGCGGATCTTGGAAGATCCACCAGGTAATGGCAAATAGAATCAGAGTAAAGATGAGGTTGGCGATAGGAGCGATGGGACCTGACCATCGCTTAACCAGCTTTCGCTGCTCAAGATACGGTAGTGGATTTGTCATCTAAATTCCCCTTAGTTATCTATATTCGTACCAAACGGGGCTGGTCAGGTCATCTCGAACTAAATTGCGAAAAACTGAAAACTTCGCAGAAGTGGTTATATAAGATTGAATGGGCCTAAAAGAGCCTCGATAGAAGTACTCATTCAGTCTAGAAACATTTTTCCCCCGGCTATATCAGCGAAATTACCAAAGGGAAAATACGGGGCTATTTATAATTTTTATCACCCCTATTGGCACGGGGATAATTTTTATTTGTCCGAAAATCCCCCTAAGTTCAGCAGTATCATGCTCCCATTTGTAAGATTCTGAGCTTTAACCGCGTCTTTACCAAGTGATGAGTCAGCGTTTTTTTATAAAAGAAATTATAGAAACCCCTGCTAGGTAAAAAATAAATATCTTTACTTGGATGTATTCGGGTTGATAAAATTAACGATTAAGCTTGAGGTATAAAAAGCTTTGGCGAAGAAAACCTCCTCTCTTATATCAGAAATAAAGCAAAAAAATTACCCGCCTAAGGAGATCCCTAATCTCAAAATCCTTACTGAATAATCCCACTAATTGTTTGTCGATAACCTCTATTTTTTAATAGATAGGGAATGTTCTTAAAAGCTCTTTAATAACAATGGGGCAAAACAAAAGCCGCCATAGAAATGAGCGGCTTTCGAAGAAAGGTTTTGGTTTTAGCAAACTAACGCTGTTTCATTATGTACTTTCTCCATAATTGGATAAGAAGTGCGCAGGAAAAGGGAACTAAGGCAGCAAGGATACCAACAACCAAAATTAAAGAAAGATTGTTTTTGATGAAAGGGATATTGCCGAATAAGTAACCAGCCAAGACAATGCCGCCGACCCAAACAATGGCCCCTCCTCCGCTGTAGAGTTCAAAACGGAGGGGGTTCATTTTAGCGGCACCTGCGACTAATGGGGCAAATGAACGAACAATCGGTACAAAACGGGCCAGGACAATAGTTTTTCCGCCGTGCTTCTCGTAGAAGTCGTGAGTTTTCTTTAAAGCATCTTGATCAATCCAGCTGATTGAGCCGTCATAGATCTTATTGCCAAGCCAATTGCCTATGTAAAAATTCGTTGTATTTCCTAGGATCGCGCCCAGAGAAATAATGACGATGAGGAGCCAAGGATTCAAAGCACCTGCTGCGGCAGCGGCGCCGGCGATAAAAAGGAGAGAGTCACCCGGGAGGAAGGCGCAAATGACAATCCCGGTTTCACTGTAGAAAATCATGAACAGCACAAGGTAGACCCACCATCCGTAGGTCTGTGCAATGTACATGATGAAGTGATCCGCATTGCGGAACAGCTCTAAGGTAAGTGTTAAGAAGTCCATTTTCTTTTTGTATAGTCAATGGACCGAAATTGTAGCTGAATTGCTGAAAAAGACATGTGAAAAGGCAAGTTGGATACCGTGTATTTCCTAACTATTTCTCATCCGGATGTTGTCTCCACTTTTTGACAATGTAACCGATAACAAAAGGAGCCAACCCAAGAACGATTCCGCCGACAAGAATGAGAGAAAGGTTGTTCTTAATGAAGGGAATATTCCCAAAAAGGTGACCGGCGGCAAGGATAATTCCTGCCCAAAGAACGGCTCCGACCGTACCGCTGACTTCAAAATTAAGTCGGCTCATTTTTGCTGCACCGGCCACTAGCGGAGCAAAGGAACGAATAATCGGAACGAAACGAGCTAAGACGATAGTAAGTTTCCCATGTTTGGCAAAAAATGCCTGCGTTTTTGCCATTTGCTGTTGGTCAATCCATTTAATGGAGCCGTCGTATATCTTGCTGCCGAGAAAGTAACCGATTCCGTATGCAACGGTATTTCCGAAACAAGCACCGAGCGCTATAGCCAAGAAAGCTCCGAGCGGGTTGAGGATGCCGGCTGCGCTTGCGGCACCCGAGACAAAGATAAGCGAGTCACCCGGCAGGAGGGCACAAATCACAATTCCGGTTTCCAAAAAGTAGACCGTAAAGAGAAATAAATACACATAGATACCGTACTCCGCAGACATGTGTGCTATGAATTGGTCGCTGTTGCGGAACATTTCTAAGAATGCGCTAAAAAAGTTCATTGTTATCCTTGTTATCCTTGATTGCCGCATTCGATTGTAGAAAAGGCTTTAGGCTAAATATATTGTTGATGCTCAAAGTAGTCCGAAGAGTAGAGAAACTTGTCCTTGCAGGCTTCATCTGACTGCGATAAGGTAAGGGGACATGCACTCTTCGTGAAGAGACGAATTACATGGAAGAAACAACACTGGAAACAAGGCGTCCTGAACGAAAAATTCAGGAACTCTCGGATCAGCTGATTAGTCAGATTGCAGCCGGTGAAGTGGTTGAGCGACCCGCGTCCGTTGTTAAGGAGCTGGTAGAAAACGCCATTGACGCCGGAGCTGACTCTGTTGAAGTTCGAATTGAGGGCGGCGGTATTAAGCGCATTGTCGTTTCAGATAACGGCTGCGGTATTCCCAAAGATCAGCTTGCTTTGGCTGTAAAGCGCCATGCAACGAGCAAGGTTTCCAACCTGGATGAACTGGAAAGTGTGAGCTCGCTTGGGTTCCGCGGCGAAGCTCTTGCCTCGATCGCGAGCGTCTCCGACATGAAAGTGATTTCCAGAGTTGCCGGTGAAGATGCGTTCAGCATTGCCGACGGAGAGATATCCGCTGCCTCCGGAAATAAGGGCACACGCATTGAAGTGGCGGACCTCTTTTACAAGACTCCGGCACGCCGCAAGTTTTTGAAGAGTGAAGGCACGGAAGCTGCTCATTGCCAAACGGTGATTGAACGTATTGCGCTGGCTTATCCGGAAGTTGCCTTTTTGTTTGTCGCAAACGGAAAACCGATTATCAATCTTCCTGCCTCTTCCATTGAAGAACGTTTGACGCGCCTGATGCCTCGAGATTTTAGAGACGCTCACAGAGCATTGGATATTAAGGCGCCGGCGCTGCGTCTTTACGGCTGGGTGTGTCTTCCGACTGCCGCGAGAAGCCGCGCGGATTGTCAGTATTTCTATGTCAACGGCCGATTTGTTCGAGATAAGGTTTTGTCGCATGGCGTTCGGATGGCTTACCAAGACGTTCTTCACGGGTCGAGCCAACCCAGCTACTGCCTGTTTCTCCAGATGGATCCGCACAAGGTGGACGTGAACGTACACCCGACCAAGAGCGAAGTGCGCATGAGAGATTCTCAGGCGGTCCATCAGTTCATCTTCCATGCAGTTGAGGACGCCTTAGCCAGGACGACGATTGTGGATCCTTCAAGCGGAGAAATTATGGACACGGCGCTGCCGTCTTCGCCTCGTGATGCCTCTGCTCAGGCGCCTGCAGAAGCGCCGGTGGCTCCGACTGTTAATCCGTCCTCATTCAGGCCGGCCCAGCCTAAACCTTCAAGGACGAATACGGAAGCATATTTGGATTTTTCATCTCCGCATCCAAAGAGTTTTCAGAACTCCTTCCCGACAACCATTGCGGCGATGAAAGTAGATCCGGCGACTCTCTCTGCAAACCATGCCACTCCGAAACCAGCGGCAGAAGCGCCGAAGAGACCTCAGCCCCTCGGACGTGCTGTCGGACAAGTTTGCGGAACGTTTATCATCGCTGAAAACTCAGCCGGCATGGTTTTAGTTGATATGCATGCTGCGCATGAACGTATCCTTTACGAGCGTCTCAAAAAGAGTTTTGATGAGCGCAAGATGCCGATGCAGGAGATGCTCATTCCTTTGGTCTTTACCGTAACTCCTGAGCAGATGGCGACATTTGAAGATGCCCGTGAAGAGCTAGAGCAGCTTGGACTGGAATTGAGTGCTGTCGGGCCAAATCAGCTGAGCTTGCGGAGTGTTCCGCAGCTGATGATCAATCAAATTTCTCAGGCAGGTCCGACCATCGTGCGCGAGGTGCTCGATGACTTCCGCCAGTACGGAAAGAGCACGGCAATGACGGAAAAGCGCAACGAAGTGCTTTCAAGAATGGCTTGTCATGCAGCTGTTCGTGTAAACCGCATCCTGACGATCGAGGAAATGGACGCGATCTTGCGGCAAATGGAGCAGACGGATCGTGCGGACGAGTGCAATCACGGTCGTCCGACCTGGGTTCAGCTGAGTGCTAAAGAATTAGACAGTTTCTTCATGAGAGGTAAGTGATGATGTCGGATTCACAAGCCATTTTGCTGCTGGGGCCGACCGCTAGCGGAAAGACGGCACTGGCGCTTCGCTTAGCCGAGGAAATTCCCAGTGAGATTATTTCAATTGATTCCGCCTTGGTCTATCGACATATGGACATCGGTACAGCCAAACCGACAAAAGAAGAAATGGCCGCAGTTCCGCATCATCTCATCGACATTATCGAACCGACGGAAAGTTACTCTGCTGCAGATTTTGCACAGGACTGCGTACGACTTGTTGCAGAAATACGAAATCGCGGAAAAGTGCCTCTGATTGTAGGAGGAACCATGCTTTACGCAAAAGCCGTCCGAGAAGGCCTTTCTCCGCTGCCGGCAACCGATCCGGCGGTGCGTGAAAAGATCGGCGCAGAGCTGAATGAAAAAGGCCTCCCCGCACTTTATGAAAGATTGAGGTCGGTCGATCCTAAGACCGCGGATCGACTGGCGCCGGCGGATACTCAGCGCATTACAAGAGCGCTGGAAGTTTTTGAGATGACGGGCAAACCGATTTCGGAACTTACGGCTCAGAAAGGAGAGCCGCTCCTGAAACTTAGCTCTTATGCATTGCTTCCTCCGGATCGAGCGGCGCTTCACGCAAGGATCGCAGAACGATTTGAGCTGATGATTAAAAACGGCTTTTTAGACGAAGTGAAAAAGCTGATGGCAATGCCCGGCATGCATGCGGATCTTCCGAGCATGCGTTCCGTCGGGTATCGCCAGGCGTGGAATTATCTGTCTGGTTTGACGACGTTTGATGCGTTCAAAGAAGCCGGAATCGCTGCAACCCGACAGCTTGCAAAGCGTCAAATGACATGGATGCGCTCCATGCAGGGCACACTGCTGCTCAATCCTGATGAAAAGGTTGCCTCTTTAGCCGTGCTTAAAAAAGAAGCCGAACAAATGTTGTCCGGCCTGCAGCAATAATTTTTGAGTTCTTAGAACTTCGGGAAGAGCTTGTCTTCTTTAGAAGAAAGTCCTTTCAGTAAGGCTAAGCCGCCTGTTCCGTGCCTGCCGAGGACGGAAACATTTGCGAGATGTTTGCCGTTGCCTGAGATGAACACAATGGCATGCATCTTGTTATTGGCACTGACGTAAGCGAAACGATAAGCATTCTGCCCAGGAATCTGAACCGGATTGCCGATCACTCTCATTCCCTGCTGCTTGTAGTTATTTGCCATGATCTGAGCAGCTTCTTTTGGAGCTTTATCCGAAGGAATGACGGTAATGAGCACGCCTTCACCGGCCTTGCGGCTGGCAAAAAGTGTCGCGAAAGTATTCGGAGGAACCGAGCCCGGCTGCATTCTCTGCTGAGCCCAGTCTCCGGTCAGCGGTAAAGAGAAGTAGGGGCAGGTGAAATCAGCCGCAGCTGCAGGAAGGCAGAAAAAGGCTGCACAGGCGGCAACGGCTGAAGTGAATGCAAAAAATTTTCTTCTTAGCACGATGAACATCCTTGATATTGTTTGTAACAATTTATTTCTTATTGTAATTCGTTTGATATGAAAAAAGCGCCGGATGACCGACGCTTTTAGAGCAAACACTCAAATGAGCTAATTACCTGATGCCACGTTCAAAACATTGCCTTCCAAGTCTTGTCGAGAGCCGCTGTTGAGTTTTGCGCGTTCCTTGTCGCGAATTTCTTCAGCACGTTCACCGACCCAGTAGTTGGCGTTCTTGATGCCGAGTTTTTCCGGATGGAAAACCGGGTCAAGGCCGATAGCAAGCTGCTTTTCGTAGTCGCGCAAGCAGAGGAAGGCTTTCTTGTTCAACAGCAAAATGGCGATGATGTTGAGCCAAGCCATCAGACCGACGCCGATGTCGCCCACAGCCCATGCTAGGTCGGCTGTTTTAACAGCGCCGAAGATGCAGGAGCCCATGACAAACAGCTTGAGGATAAAGAATAAGAACGGACGATGCAGTTTTCTATTGATGTAGGAAACGTTGGTTTCTGAAATGTAGTAATAAGAAAGGATCGTCGTGAAGGCAAAGAAGAACAGAGCGATGGCAACGAATGCCTGTCCGAATCCTGGCATTAAGCCTTCAACAGCGGCCTGGGTGTAAGCAGGACCTGTAGCGACATCTTTCAGACCAATGAACATCGGGGCATTGTCAGGACCGACAACGTTATAGCTTCCGGTGATGAGGATCATGAAAGCGGTGGCAGAGCAAACGAGCAGCGTGTCAACGTAGACGGAGAAGGCCTGAACCAAACCTTGTTTTGCCGGATGGCTGACAGAAGCTGCGGAAGAAGCGTGAGGACCGGTACCTTGGCCTGCTTCGTTAGAGTAGATGCCGCGTTTGACACCCCAGGAGACAGCCAGACCGATGATGGCGCCGAAAGCGGCGTCAACACCGAAGGCGCTCTTGACGATGAGGACGAGGACGTCGTCCAGCAGATCAACGTGCATGAACACGATCACCAAAGAGAAGATCACATAGGCTTGGGCCATGAACGGGACGACGAGCGTCGTGAAGGCTGCGATTCTCTTTAAGCCGCCGAACACAATGAAGGAGAGCAGAGCAGCGATGAAGCCGGCGGAAATTGCTGGAGCGATGCCGAAGGCGTTTTCCATAGAGGTGGCAATGGCGTTTGCCTGCACACCGGGAAGGAAAAGACCGCAGGAGAAGATGGTGACGATGGCAAAGAGCCAGGCGAACCATTTGACACCCAAGCCGCGTTCAATGTAGAAAGCAGGGCCGCCGCGGTATTCGCCGTTGATTTTTTCTTTATAGACCTGGCCGAGTGTGGATTCGACGAAAGCAGAAGAGGCGCCGAGGAATGCAACCATCCACATCCAGAAGATGGCGCCGGGACCGCCGAAAGTAATTGCAGTTGCCACACCGGCGATGTTGCCGGTACCGACACGACCTGCAAGAGTCATAGACAAGGCTTGAAAAGAGGAAACACCGGTGACGTTGTCTTTCGGCTGAAAGAGCAGCTGCCACATATGTTTAAGATGTCTGAGTTGTAAGAAACCGCCGCGCAGAGAGAGGAAAAGACCGGCGCCGAGGCAAAGGTAAACCAATGCCGGGGACCAGACAATTCCGTTGACGGTATTAATAAATGATTCCATTTGGCCAAACTCCGAAGGCTTTAAAGTTATTGCTTAAAAATAAGGTACCGCAAATTAAATCAAGTTCACGACACAAAAATTAGTTTTTTTTTGATTTTTCAAATAAAAATCCCGCAAAAATTTCGATTTTCTCGTTTTTTTTGCGTTATATGGACAAAACAAAAGCCGGGCGGACCCAGCTTCGGTCGAGAGCTGAATTGGATTCAGCTTCGAAATGTTATAACAAATTAATGCTGCACCTTCTCAAGGATCGGTTCAGAAACACCCTTCATGCCGACCAGAGTGAGGGCTGTGAGAAAGGCGACCTGAGGTCCTTGGAAAGCGTCTTTGGCGTTCCAACGCTCGGATAAAGCGTGGTTGTTTTCTTCCGTGCCGCCGGCGCCGAGCGTTGTAGCAGGCAGACCGTAGAACAAAGGCACGTTCTGGTCGGTTGCGGCCAGAGTGTACTTGTCCAGAGAAATGCCTAAAGACAAGAGAGAGCCGTAAGCAGCCTGAATGACGGAAGCGTCATCAGCGTTCATGCCGGCAGGACGGTCTCCGATTTGTTCGATCTTCAAAGAGACCATGCCGTCGCCTTCGAGGCCCCAGCGCATGTTTTCTTCGTCGCAGGCGGCTTCGATAGTTTCAAGAACGGTCTTAACGAAAGCTTCGAGTGCAGGCTGATTGAAGCTTCGGATATCAAGTTCGGCTTCAGCGCGTGCAGCAATGGCGTTTACGCTGGTACCGCCTTTGATCACACCGAAGTTGAAAGTGCATTTCGGATCGGTCGGAACCTTGAGTTCGTCAACACGGACGATGGCGCGGGACAGGCCGTGAATAGCAGAACCGACAATGCCGAATTTGTGGAGGCTGTGTCCGCCGGGGCCTTCGAAAATAATGCGGAAGCGTTTGCAGCCGACAGCACCGCGCAGAATGCGGTGAACATTGGCGGAGTCGATGGCGATCATGCCGTCATAGTCATTCTTTTCTTTGAAGAGCGCTTTGCAGCCGCGTAAGTCGCCGTTGCCTTCTTCACCCAATGTTCCGACGAAGACGATGTCGCCGACGGTTTCAATGTTGTTTTCGTTCAGGCAGCGGATAACCTGCAGCATGGAGGCCAAGCCGGCAGCGTCATCGGAGATGCCGGGAGCGCTGTAGACGTCGCCGTCTCTGTGAACTTTGCAGTCAGTACCGGCCGGGAACACGGTGTCGATGTGAGCGCCGACGACGAGTGTGGGACCGTTGCCGGTGCCTTTTCTGCGGCCGATAACATTGCCGATGGCGTCCTGTTTGACATCGGTCAAACCGTACTGTTTGAACATACCGAGGAGAACCTTGGCTCTTTCTTCTTCATGGAAGGGAGGAGCCGGAGTTTCGGTCAGAATGATTTGGTCGGCAATGCGCTTTTCCTGCTGTTTGACGGCCAGTTCGAGGGCAGCCTCGACCTGGACATTGGAGCGCAGAGTCTTGATGATGTCTTGAGTTTTTTCTGTGCAGACGGGACGCGGATCGGTCATATCTTTCCTTTGAGGTTGTTCGATAAAAAGCAGGGTGCCTTGGTTCACCCTTAACCTTTAATTGTTTCAGAAAGTTGCAATTATGGGAAGGTGGGGAAACGACAATAGATAAATCACGGAAAATCCTTTGGTAATTAAGAAGCTCTCAGTTAACAGCACCCGTCCGGACAACAAAGGAAAAGAGCGGAGTCCTTTCGGCGCCCCGCTCGGTCGGTATTACAGGCAAGAAGTTTTAGAGGGCTGTGATGCGTTCGATCTGCTTGCCGGGATCAACCACAATTGCCTTCATGCCGCGTTTTTCAATGGCGTCTTTGCCGTGTTCGGTACAGATGACGGTTGCGCCCTTAGAAACCAATTCTCCGTTGAAGAGAACTTTGCGGCCTTCGATGAAGGAAGCTACAGGCATCTGAGTAGCGTAGTCGTAAACAGTGATATCTGCGTCTGCGCCGACGGAGAGGTGACCCTTGTTTGCCAAACGGAGCATACGGGCCGGGTTCAAAGAGGTCTTCTGTGCAAATTCGCTGAGACTCAAGATGTCCAGTTTTACGAGAGACAGTCCTTGAGAAAGGATGACGTTGCGGGGGATGCATCCGCCGTCGGTGGAAATTGCGTCAACGACGAAGGAGCCGTCATCGCGTTTGGCCTGAGCCAAGGCGATACGAGGCAGCGGAGGATTGATGTTGAAGCTTCCGCCGACGTTCGTGTCAGCAGCTTCCCAGCGGCGAAGGGCTTCTTCACCGGTCATCAGATCAGAATAACCGCCGGCATCGTAAACTACGAAGGCCTTGCCGGCTAACAACGCAGCTCTCACACCGTCTTTGTCTTCGGTAAAGCCGAAAGCTCTAAGGCAGTTCCCCGTCACCTTGGACTGAATCTTGCCGTCCTTGTCGCATGTCAGACGTGTACCGTTCTTCGGAGAGACATAGCTTTCGCAGAAGATGTTGGGATTGGCTTTGAGCAAATCGATCGCAATGGCCGTTTCTTCCATAGCGTCTTTGATGGCGCCGCGGCAGTAGGCGTTGATGTGGGCTAAATGCATCGGATAGCCGTCAGCCATCTTCACGGCTTCAATCATGCCGTTGATGTTGGAGCCGTTCTTAGTCGTTCCTGCATGCCAGGCAACGTAAGCTCTGCGTTCCAAGGCGGTGCGGATGAGCAGAGAAGAGACTTCGGGTTCAAGCGGATAGTGGCCGCCGAGGAGTTTGACACCGAGCGCGCCTTCTTCCAGGGATTTGTCGATCAAGTCGATCATTTCCTGCTGGGAAGGGTTGGCATCCTTGAAGGTGAAGGGAGGAGAGGCGAACTGGAGGATCGCCATGTTAATGCCGACGCCGTATTTAGGAACGTTGTCAAGAATGTTCTCCAGAGGACCGGCCATATCCAGGCAAGTCGTGACACCGTTCATTGCCAGCATTCTCGGGCCGAAGGGAGAGCCCCACATTTCGCCGAGGTGAACGTGGCTGTCAATAATGCCGGGCTGAAGAGTTTTGCCGGTAAAGTCGATGACTTCTTTAGCTTCTTCCGTGATGTCGCGCTGGACTTTGGCAATTTTGCCGTCCTGGATGGCGACATCGGCAACGCCGTTAACAGAATTCAGCGGATCGACGACCCAAGCATTCTTGAGAAGTAAGTCGTACATGTTTTCTCCTTAGGATTAATTGATCCAAGAAAGATCAATATGTTTTGAAGATCTCTTTAATTTTTTCTAGGTCAAGCCCGAACTTCTTTAGGCTTAACTGAAGCAGGATTCTTGCTTTTTGAGGATTTAAGGTTCCTGAGGGAATCATACCGTTGACTTGCCAGCGCGTCATCCCCTCCGTTACGGGGCCGCTTCCGGTACGACTGGAACGGACGCACACAACATCATGAGCTTTCTGAAGCACGGGTTCGAAAACCAAAGGAACCGAACCGTTGCCCGTGCAGCTCAAAACAATACCGTGGAAGCCCTTGTCAACGGCCGCCTCGAGCAAGTCCGGGTTTTGGTCGGCGCAGCAAAGAAGTGCACAGACTCTCGGATATTCGTCAGCGGTGTCTGTTTCTCCGACTTCGAAGCAGGACCGCAGTGTATGCGGCTTGACGGATTCGGTCAGGAAATCAATCTGATCCCCGATGATGTATCCGAGCGGGCCGCTGTTCGGAGACTTGAAGGTTTCTACGGCAACGGTGTTGGTTTTGACGACGTCACGTGCTCCGTGAATCGTGCCGTTAAGCGAAACGAGAACGCCTTTACCGGCCGCTTTAGGAGAACCCGCCAAACGGACGGCATTTAGAAGGTTTAAAGGACCGTCGGCGGAAACCGCTGTAGCCGGTTTCATGGAGCCGGTAAAGACAACAGGTTTCTCAGTCTTTAATGTCAGATTCGCAAAGAATGCGGTTTCTTCCATCGTGTCGGTGCCGTGTGTTACGACAAAACCGTCAAAGTTTTCCTTGGAAAGTTTGTTGATCAGACACACGAGCTCCAGCCAGTTGGAGAGCTTGATGTTGCTCGAACCGATATTGAAAACAGAGAAAGTAGCGATTTCAGCGATGTCATTAAGCTCAGGCAGAGCCGTCACAATTGTATGAATGTCGGCATCCGTGATGCTGTAGCCCGTCATTTGCGTTGCATTTGCACCGCTGCTGACGATGGTGCCTCCGGTTCCGATGACGGCGATTTTCGTTTTTTCCATAGCGGTCTCGTATGTCCGAAAAATAGAGCGCGGAAAGGAAGCCCATCCCGCGCCGGGGAGAGCTTCTTACCTCATAAAGATGGCAAGAAGAATAACTGCAACAACCATCGGAAGGAAGGTTCTCTTTGCAACGTCAAAAGGATTGGCCTTAGCCAAGCCGGCAACAAGAATGGTGATGCCGGCAATCGGGGAAGCCGTGCGGCCGGCAGCGCCTGCTAAGAAAGCCAGAGAGCCGAGGCTGTGGATCTGCATACCGAATTCCTGAGCATGCGGAGTGACGGCACTGTTGAAGGCCATGGCGCCTGCGTCGCCGCTGCCCATCAGAACGGAGAGGACGAATGGTCCGATCGAGCCGCCCCACTGTGCAATTTCCTTGGACTGAACCATCAAAGCGATGAGGCCTTTAATTAACCCGGAAGCGGTTAAGCCCGCAGCCAGCACGCCGGCGGCAATGATGATGCCCATGATGCTGCCGTAGGAGTCGCCCATACCTTTGAAGAACTGCTTGGAGAACTGCTGCGGGTCGCACATAGCAACGATCAGGCAGACAATCGTACCGATCAGCATGGCCGGTGCAACGCCCATCTTGACCGAGGGAATCCAGAACGTGAACACGAGCATGAGGATGATCGGGATCAGCGGAACGAAAGCCTTGATGGGGCTCGGCTTAAAGGAGGACGTTTCTGCATCGGCGGCAGGGTTGGCTTCCGCCATTTTTTCGCCTTTGTTGTCGCCCAAAACCCAGCAGACAATGCACAGGCCGACGGCGCCGACCACACCGATCATCAGGGAGTAGATGCCGTGATAGCTGATCAGGTCCATGATGGACATATGAGCCATGTCGGAAACATAGGCGTTGTGAGACAAGCCCGGAGAAAGCAGAGAACCGGTGGTGCCCATCAGGACGGCTGCTGCAGCGGCGGCCGGTTTGAAGCCTGCTCTAAGCAGCAGAGGAATCAAGGTCGTACCGACAACGGCGCCCACACCGGCAGCTGAGGGAATAGCGATGTTGATCGCAAAGGTAAGCAGCGAGGTGATCGGAATCATCAGGATGCCGACGTTGCGGATCGGACGCGTCAGATAATGCACTAAGGAACGGTCGCACTCTGTATAGGTAACGCAATAGGCAAATCCGGTAGCCGAGCAGATGGCCGTGATCAAAGCACCGTTGGTCATGGTTTTGGCAAAGGCGTTTAAGCCGGCCATTGGGGCGAGGGAAATACAGCAGAGAATGAAACCGCCTCCGAACAGCACCATACGGGTTTCGTACTGTTTGATCAGCATGTAGCACATGACGATCAGGACGAGGATGGCAATCCAGCCTGTGATTGGCATAGTTTTCTCCTTTTTATGGGAATTTTGGTTGGAAACCTCTTTGTGGTTTGAGGCTATACCAATATTTTAGGATCAGGCTTCGGAAACCGAAGAATAAGATCTATGCCGCGTTGGAATACTTTATGATTTGTAATTGTCTTTTATTTGTATGAAATTAAAGGATATTTGCCCTATCCGACCGTAAAACCTTCTTTGACCCAAGGTGCGAATTTGAGACTTTCGGGAATAATGTTTTCTTGAACGAATTGCTTGGCAATGTCGGCAATGATCTCGGATTCCACGACAAATTCCTGTTCCCGGCCGATTAAATACACTTCTCGGCTAAAACTGGGTTTTTGCATTTCTCGGACGATGAAATGAGGATGCATGTGAATGTTTTCCAGGACGGTAGTCGGCCGAGAAAATCCCCAGCCGATGCCCTGGGAGACGAGCGTCACTAGAAGTGAATTGGTGTCGACGGAGATTTTGTCCGGAAACCTGAGGCCGTGTGTTTTCATGAACATCTCATTGATTTCTCCGGCGCCGCTTTCGTTCCAGTAGCGAATGAGCGGCAGTCCGCAGACGGCAAGGCGCTGCCAAGTCCAGTTTTGATTAGGGTCTTTTTCAAAAGATTTGGGAAGGATTAGCACAGAAGGTTCATGAAACAGCAGCCTTCTGAAAACATGCGACGGCTCGGTGGAAACGTCGTTCGTGATAATGAGATCGAGCTTTCGCTCAATCAGTCTTTGTATCAGGACATTGGCGCTGGCCGTCAGCATGACGACCTGAGACAGGTTGGGCAGAAGATTTTTGAGGATCGCCACGCCCAGATTTAAATGAAGACTTTCCAAGATCCCGATACGCAGGATCGGCTTAATGTAGTTCTTGCTCTGCAGCGAGGACAAAGAGCGTGTCATCTCGCCTTTGAGACCCCGAAGCTGTCGGTGCAGCAGATGGGCTTCCGGGGTGAGTGTCAGCGGCCGGGAGTTGCGGATGAACAATTCAAAGCCGATGGAATCCTCAAACTTCCGAATGATCTTCGAAACAGCCGATTGAGTGATGCCGAGAGCGTGGGCAACGGCAGAGAAGCTTCGAAAATCACAGCACATGAGAAAAACGCGGGTCTCATTGCTCAAGATGGACTCTGTAATGGGTTTGCTCATGTTTATCCTTGAAACCGGTTTCTGTTTCTTTTCAGTGTAATGAAATTAAAAACAATTGAGCCTCCCGAAGGAGGCTCAATTAGCGAGAATACTAATGCTTAGCGCACAACGCAGAGGGCTTCGCCGGCCGGCAGCGCTTCAATGACACCGATGCGATAGACGGTTTCACCGGCAGCTTTCAAAGCTTTCTGAGCTTTTTCAGCATCTTCAGCGGCAACGATGACGGCCATGCCGATGCCGTTATTGAAGACACGGTACATTTCGTGGTCTTCAATATGACCTTCCTCCTGGAGCCAGTCAAAAACGGCCGGACGCTTCCAGGAACCTGCCTTGATCACGCACTGAGTGCCTTCGGGCAGAACGCGGGGAATATTCTCAAGCAGTCCGCCGCCGGTGATGTGGGCCATGCCTTTAATGGTCACGCTCTTCATGGCTTCAAGAACCGGCTTGACGTAGATGCGTGTCGGTTCCATAACGGCGTCTGCCAGAGTCTTTCCGTCGGAAAGCTTGGTTGTCCAGGGTTTGCCGGAAACTTCAACAACTTTGCGGATTAAAGAAAAGCCGTTGGAGTGGGGACCGCTCGAAGCCAGTCCGAGAACGACGTCGCCCGGTTTGATGCGGCTGCCGTCAATAATTTGGCTCTTTTCGACAATACCGACGGCAAAGCCGGCAAGGTCGTATTCACCGGCCGGATACATGCCCGGCATTTCGGCCGTTTCGCCGCCGATCAATGCGCAGCCGGCCAGTTCGCAGCCGTGTGCGACGCCTTTGACAACGCGTTCGGCAACGTCGACATCAAGATGACCGCAGGCGAAGTAGTCAAGGAAGAATAAAGACTTAGCGCCCTGAACCAGGATGTCATTGACGCTCATGCCGACCAAGTCCTGGCCGACGGTGTCGTGACGATTCAGCAGGAAAGCGAGTTTGAGTTTGGTACCCACGCCGTCCGTTCCCGTAACGAGAACAGGTTCCTTGTAATCTTTAGAAATTTCAAACAAGGCACCGAAGCCGCCGATGGAACCGAGTACCCCGGGAATCAGGGTCTTTTTGGCAAAGGGTTTAATGCGTTCAACTAACTCGTCGCCGGCATCAATAGAAACGCCGGAGTCTGCATAGGAAAGAGGTTTTGTCATCTTTAACAGCTTTGAGATTGAAGATTGGGAATTGCTCAATTCTAGAGGAGAAAAAGCCGCTGAACGGCATTTCAATTCCGCGCATGAGGATAACAGCTAACAAGACGTTTTCTCAAAGACTGTGTAACAGCGCGCAAACGAAAAGCCGGCAGTAAGCCGGCTCTTTGAAGCTAAAAAGGATGGTTTAGTAATGTTCAGCGGAAATGATCTTGTGCGCAAGAGCTTTGGCGCTCATTGCGCCGAACGGGCCGCGGCCGTCGGATAAGAAGATTGCAGGCGTCCCCTGCAGTCCGAGATAATCGGCCAGCGCAATGTTTTGTTCAATCATCTCTTCCGAATATTCATTCGGCATTCCGGTGGGCATCTGATCGTATTTCATCCAGCGAACCAAGGCGTCAGCCTTGTCGGCGCTGGAGTAGATGCACCCGGCGATTTCTTTGGATTCTTCGCTTAAGAACGGCCAAATGTAGCAGTAGATGGTGACGTTCATTAAATTGGCGAGCGTTTCGCGGCTGAGCCGTTTGCAGTAAACACACATCGGATCCATGAAAACAGCGAGCTTACTCACACCGTTGCCTTTCACTACCTTGATTGCGTTTTCTTTAGGCCATCGTGATTCATTAAATGTCATTGTCATGGAAATTCCTCCGATCGAGTACGGCCTAGGATAAACCCGAGGAAAAGGCGACGGGGTATACCTGTTTCGTTTTGAGTAGCAAGCAGAATGATCTCAGTCTTATCGAGAAACCTTTAGAATCCGAAAAGTAAACAAACAGACTGATGCAGGTTAACGATTTGGTTGAATCCGAGAAAGACAAGAAGGAACAAATAAGGGGCCAGCTTCCTTTGGATTTTTTCCCTGAAAAACAGCCGACTCTCTCTAATTTTATTGTGGGGTCGAACAGCGAAGCTGTGGCCGTGATTTCCGAGCTGAAGGAAGGACGCGGACCGCAGTTTACTTACCTTTGGGGATATGAAGGTGTCGGCAAAACACACCTCGTACGCGCTTTGGGCAAACAAAGCGAGGGGGTTCCTGCTTTCGACGAAAACCGCACAATCTACGCCGTAGACAATGTTCAAGATCTGACGCCGGAACAACAGCAGGAGCTGTTCGTTCTTTACAACACCGTGCGCGAGCATCCCGGAACCCATCTTGTCGTGACTGCAGACCGCAGCCCGAAAGATTTTGAACGTCAGGGCTTCCGTAAAGACCTTACCAGCCGCTTCAGCTGGGGCGTTGTTTTTGAGCTATCTCCGCTGTCTGACGAACAAAAGCGCCAGGTTATTTTGGAGGCGGCGTCTCAGACCGGCCTGAAAGTGGCGCCGGAAGTTCTGAACTGGATCGAGAATAATTTTCCGCGCGACATGCACACGATGAGTAATCTGCTTCACAGCTTGGACCGTTATGCCATGTCAGCCAAGAGAGCCGTGACCATCCCCTTGATCAAAGAATGGCTCGAACGCAATCAAGATACAAAGGAAGATCGGTGAAATACGCGTTTTTTGATTTAGACGGCACCTTGATTCCCGTCGACAGCTCAATCCTGTGGGCCGAAACCTTGCTTTCCCACGTCGGCAAAGATGAAAAGCAGCTTCGCGCCGAACGAATTCAATACGACGTCGACTATAAAAACGGCTGCCTCGATATCAATAAATTCGAAGATTTTGAAATGAAGCTGCTGGCGCGTTTCCCGCGCCGCGAACTCGATGAACTCCGAGTTCAGTATCTAAAGCGGGACATCATGCCGCACGTACTGCCCATCGCAGTGGATCTCGTCAAAAAATACCGTGAGGCCGGTGCTAGAGTTGTGATGATTACTGCCTCGTACCGTTACGCGGTGGAACCGATTGCCGAGCTTTTCGGTATCCGCGATCTGATCTGCGCCGAGCCGGAGGAAAAGCCCGACGGAGAGTTCACAGGCCGCTGGATCAGTGAAAACTTTGCAACGCAGAAGGTTGTCAACGCCGAGCGTTTTATACAAAAGTGCGGCGGCTCGGCAGCGGATCTGAAAGAATCGGCGTTCTTTTCCGATTCTATGAATGATTTTCCGCTGCTTGATCATGTGGCCCGTCACGGAGGAAAGGCAGTAGCAACGAATCCCGATGACCGGTTAAGAAGTACGGCTCAGGAGAGACATTGGGAAATTCTGGAATTATTCAGCGAACATAAGCTGTTCTAAAAGCTTCTGTCCGTACGGAGTACGAGAGTTGGTTAAAGAAGAAGAGGGCTTCAAAGCGAATGTGCCGACAAAAATTCGGAAGAAAGCTCATATTGTTCCGAGAGAAGAAAACGGAATTGACCTCTTGGCCGTGAGCCCTTTTGCAATATCCGTCTGCCAAAAGCTTCAGGACGCCGGATATAAAGCTTTTATTGTCGGCGGCGCCGTACGAGATTTGCTGATCGGAGCCAAACCGAAAGACTTTGATGTCGCCACCGATGCGACCCCGGAAGAAGTCAAAAAAGTCACAAGACGCGCCATCATTATCGGAAGACGATTCCGCCTTGTTCATGTCAACAAGGGCGCCGAGACGATTGAAGTGGCGACTTTCCGCGGCTTTGCTAAGCAAGGCGTGACAAAAGACGAGGACGGCGTCATTACCAACGACAACGTTTTCGGCGAGCAGTATGAAGATGCCGCCCGCAGAGACTTTACCGTCAATGCGATGTATTTCGACCCGATCAGCGGCGACCTTTACGATTATCACCACGGATTAGACGATATCCGCGAGAGAAAAATCCGCATGATCGGCGATCCGGCCACTCGCTACCGCGAAGATCCGGTTCGCATCCTTCGTGCGATACGAATTGCTGCCAAACTCGGTTTTACGATCGACGAGAAAACCGCCGCTCCGATGCACTACATGCAGACGCTGCTGCTTTCCGTTCCGAGCGCCCGTCTGGCGGATGAATTCTCCAAGATGGTGCTGAGCGGTTCTGCCGTTGCCTGTATGGAACTCATGAATCGCTATGACATCAACATTCCGATTCCACTCTTTGATGTTTTGAAGCGCACCTTCGGTCTACCTTTTGTTCGCAAGGGGTTGGAACGCTGTGACGCTCGTGTCGCTTTAGGTAAATCGATTTCGACGAGCTTCCTCTTCGCCGTGCTCCTGTGGCATGAAATGAAGGAAGAGGTTGCCAAATCCACCGGTAAAACGCCCGGACAGATTTATGAAGAGGCCGCCAAGAAAGTGGCCGACAGCTATCGCTGGGACGGCTTGCAGTCGCGCTACGTCAGCGACATGGCCATTATCTGGAAACTTCAGCCGAGATTTTTAGTCAGAAGCCGCCGCGCCGCGATGAAGCTTCTCCAGCACCCGCGTTTCCGTGCTGCTTACGACTTCCTTTTGCTTCGCGCTTCCAGCGGCGACGCCTCTCATGAGCTTGCAGACTGGTGGACGGCCTACGAAGGCGCAACCGACGAAGAACGCCTGGAAATGAGCAAAGAAGCCGAGCAGCAGGACCGCAAAGAGCGCGAACGTCTGCGCCAGGAAAGAGCAGCTGAAGGTAAGTCGGATGAAGATGAAGCCGACGGAGAGGAAAAAGAAAAGAAAAAACGCCGCAGAAGACGCAAGAAACGTTTCGACAGAAGCAAGTTTCCTAAGGCGGAGAAGGCTGCTTCTGACAAAGAAAAGGCGGATAAGTAGGTCATGCTGCAGCAGGCATTTATCGGGCTCGGCGCAAATCTCGGCGAGCCCGAATCCACTCTGAAGGAGGCAGTGCTTCGAATTGCCGATATTCCGGGCGTTCGCTTTGTTCAAGTCTCTTCTCTTTATAAAACGGAGCCTATTGATTCGAGCGGTCCCGATTACACCAATGCAGTCCTTGAGATAAAGACGGAATTATCTCCCCGCGCATTGCTGACACAACTGCTAGCAATTGAATCCGACCTGGGACGTGTACGTCCGGCAGGCGTCCACAATGCGCCCCGGACGATTGATTTAGACCTTCTTACCGTCGGAGAGCAGCGCTCCGACGATCCATTTGTTCTCCTTCCTCATCCGCGCATGACGGAGCGGGCCTTCGTGTTAGTTCCTCTTGCAGAGATAGCGCCGCAGTTTAATATTGCTGGAAAAGGTCAGGTTCATGTCTTCTTGGCTGCAACAGCTGACCAGCGAATTAACCGATTTAAATCTGCCGAGGAGTGGTTCGGCAATTTAGGAGAATGCAATGGATCAGAAAACGGAACGCAAGCCTGTTAGACTCAGCACCATCAAGAAAATGTACGAAGCAGGGGAGCCGATTGTGATGCTTACCTGCTATGACGCAACTTTCTCTTCCGTCGAAGATGAAGCCGGTGTAGACATCAAACTCATCGGAGACTCTCTCGGCATGGTGATGCAGGGCCATGAGACAACGCTTCCCGTGACCATTGATGATATGGTTTATCACACCGCCTGCGTGGCCCGCGGCAATAAATACGGACTGGTTTTAGCAGATATGAATTTCGGCAGCTACCTCGTCAATGAAGACGAGGCGGTAGCCAATGCCGTCAAACTTATGCAGGCCGGCGCCCATATGGTTAAATTCGAAGGCGGTGTCGAGGTTTGTCCTTTGGCTCGCCGCTTAACGGTCATGGGCATTCCCGTTTGCGGACACGTCGGATTTACGCCTCAGTCTGTGAATGCTATCGGCGGCTACTTTGTTCAGGGCAAGACTAAGTCCGGAGAAGAGAAACTTTTAGCCGACACCTTGGCTCTGCAGGAGGCCGGTGCATCCATGATCGTGCTGGAAATGGTGCCCGCAGATGTTGCCAAACGTGTGACAGAAGCTTTAAGCATTCCGACAATTGGTATCGGCGGAGGCCTAAATTGCTCCGGTCAGGTTTTAGTATTACAGGATCTGCTGGGAATCTTTCCCGGCCGTAAACCGAGATTTACTAAAAACTTTATGGAAGGAGCCGCAAGCATTAAAGAAGCCGTGGCCAATTACGTGAAAGCTGTTAAAAACCGCAAATTTCCGGCGCCCGAGCACTCCTTCTGATTTTTTTTGAGAAAAAATGAAAGTTGTTCATACAATCGAAGCTCTTCAGGAAGAGCTCAAGGGGAAGAAGAACATCGCTCTGGTTCCGACCATGGGCAATCTTCATGAAGGTCATCTGCACCTGATGCAGGAAGCCGGCAAGTACGGCGACACGGTGGTAGCGTCGATTTTTGTTAATCGTCTGCAGTTCGGACCCAATGAGGACTTTGATCAGTACCCCAGAACGCTGGAAGAGGACTGCAAAAAGCTCGAAGAACAGGGTGTCGTTGATTATGTCTTCGCGCCGAGCGAAAAAGACATGTATCCGCAGCCCCAGACTTTCCGAGTTAAGCCAGACCCTAAACTCGCCGACATTCTTGAAGGGTTCTATCGTCCGGGATTTTTTGAAGGCGTCTGCACGGTCGTCATGAAGCTCTTCTGCATCGTGCGTCCCGATGTTGCCGTTTTCGGTAAAAAAGACTATCAGCAGCTGACGATCATCAAAGAGATGGTTCGTCAGTTCGGCATGCCGATTCGCATTATTCCTGCAGAACTGCAGCGCAATCAAGAAACGGGTCTTGCTCTGTCTTCCCGCAACCGTTACTTGAGCGCACAAGAACTGCAAGACGCCACACTGCTTTACAAGACGGTTAAAGGCGTCAAAGACGCGCTTGAAGCAGAAACGGCTGATCCGGAAGTGTTGGAAGAAAGAGCAATGAAGATGCTCGACGGCCATGGCTGGATCCCTGACTATGTTGCTGTTGTTCGGAGAAGCGACCTTCTTGCGCCCACCAAAGACGACTTGATCAATAAAACGCCGTTAGTTGTTTTAGCGGCAGCAAAAATCGGCACCACACGTTTGATCGATAACGTCGAAGTTTTTTAACGTCCGGGACACGGCTCCCTTCAAAACTCTGATTGAGAGTAAATTCGCTCAGCCTTCCTTTGAGAGGCTGAGCGAAATCAAAGCTGAGAGCGCTTCAGCATAATTGTTCCGGCTCCCTTAAGAAAGCTTTTGAGCCGTAGAGAAAAGCCTTCGAATCTTCAAATAATCTCTCCATCGAGATCCTCACCTTAGACTTTTTGGCAGAAAAATCATCTCTAGATCTAAGAAGGAGAGATCTATGAATAGGAGAAAAATGTTGTTGAGTACGCTCGGCAGCACGCTGGCGGTAAACGGGGTTTCGATCGCGGCCGCGAGTACACCGCCTCTCTTCCAAAGAGAATCTTTGCCGCAAGAATTTTCTAAAGTAATTTCCCCGGGAAAGTTGAGAATTCTCGTTCTTTCCGGAAGTCCTCATAAAGACGGGACTACTAATTTGCTGGCGACTAATTTCGTAAAGGGTGCTAAGGAAGCAGGCCATGAAGTCCGCCATGTTAATACGTCTTTTGAGGATATTAATGCTTGCCGAGGCTGTTTTTTCTGTCTCAAAAACTCAGGCCAATGTCTTATCCGTGATGATGTTCCTGCAATATTGCACCTTATAGAGCAGGCTGACGTCGTAATTTTTGTAACTCCGATCTATTACTACGCGATTCATTCGTCTTTGAAAGCACTTTTGGAGCGATTTACCTCACGGAGGACTGACTTCATGAAGATGCCCAAAAAGATGGGGCTTATTGCAGTTTGCGGCGGTAAGTTTGAATGGAGTTTTGATTCTATTAATGCCCACTTTGACTCCTTAAGCAGATATCTCGGATGGAAGGATATCGGCAGAATTGAAGCAAGGGGATATCCGACAAAAACTGATATCCAGAAAACGGAATATCCGAAGCTGGCCTATCAATTTGGTTTTAATCTAAGCTAAGGAGAGCATATAAGTAATTGGTTGTTGCGTTTTGTATTTGTTTTGTTCACCATTCTCGCGGGTTCGGCTGCAATTGCTAAGGACCTTCCTAAGGAGGAACAGATGATTGTGCGAATTGCTGAAATTCAAGTAGATCGGTCCCAGCTAGAGGAATACCTCAAGCAGGCAAGAACCGTCGGAGCAGAGTCCGTGTCGAAAGAGCCGGGTGTGATCGCGATTTTTCCGATGGTAGAGAAGCGAAACCCGGAACAAATCCGAATTGTGGAAATTTATAAGAATGAGGAGGCATATAAGGCTCATCTGCAAACGCCCCATTTTTTAAAATACAAAACCTCTACATTATCCATGGTCAAAAAATTAGATTTAGTGGATATGACACCCTTTGATGAACAGGCAATGCCTTTGATATTTAAGAAGCTCTCTGCTCATGAGTAATTACATTACTTCTAATTTTTCTAACTTAATTTTCTCCTGCTCCGTGCCGAGCCAGTGGCACATGGAACATCGGGTTCCCGATCACTGTGTGGTATTTGTTCGGCAGGGAAAACTTTTGATTTCAGATAAGGGAAGGACAGAGGAAATTCCGGCTGGGTCTTGTGTTTTTTTAAAGAAGGACTGCAGTGTTAGGCTTGTTAAAGCTTCTTTTGCTGGGAAAAATTACGAAGGCCTCAATATCCGTCTTCCTCAAAACATACTAGAAGACTATCTTCAGAGACATTTGAAGAATAATGAGTTCCCGCAAGATTTTACCGGGTTGTCCAATTGCTTCATGAGATTGAACAGGACACTGTGCCTGCAAGGATTATTGTCTTCCATCATTCTGTTCGTTGAAGAAGGCCAAGACCCTGGCCAGGAGATGACAGAATTAAAGGTAGAGGAATTAATTCTTGATTTGCTTCAGACCAATATTCGCTTTTTCCCGACGCTTTTTGATTTTTATCGAGATTGGAATGTAGATTTAAAGGAGTTCATGGAGGATCACTTTACAGAAAATCTTTCTTTAAGTGAGTTTGCCTCTTACTCGGGCCGAAGTCTAGCAACTTTTAAGCGGGATTTTTTAAAAATCACAGAGTTGTCTCCCGCTAAATGGCTAATGACCAGACGTCTAGGTCTGGCCGAAAACTTATTGAAAGAAAATAAACTCTCCATAAAGCAAATTTCATATTCTGTTGGCTTTAAAACGCCCGCGCACTTCTCAACTGCATTTAAAAAACGTCACGAAATGACGCCTTCGGAATATCGAGCTTCGAACACAGGCTGCAATTAAACTTTCAAAAGCCGAAGACAACCTGATTTCACAATTCACAGACGAAATTGATTGTTAACTAATGGATTTACCTAGGGGTTCACAGGATTCCTGCTTAAAAGCCGCCCAATGTGGGTTCGACTGTGGCATGATGATCAGAATGGCCGCGACGTGTACGCGGTGACGAATTCTTCTATTGGAGTCTATTAAATGTTGATGAAAAAGCTGCTTTGGACAGCGTGCGCTGCAATCGCATTGACTGCTTCCGCCGGAATTAATGCTGAAGAGTATGTCGTTGGAACAGGCGCGACTTATCGTCCTTTCGAATATGAAACACCGCAGAAAGAGCTCGTCGGCTTCGACGTTGATTTGATGCGTGCTATCGCCAAGGCTGAAGGTTTTGACGTTAAGTTCATCAACACACCGTGGGAAGGCATCTTCGCCACTGTCGATAAAGGCGACCGCGACATCATCATGTCCGGTATCACGATTACCGACAAACGCAAGCAGGTTGTTGATTTCTCCAAACCCTACTTCCTGGCTCATCAGCTGATCCTGACCGACAAGTCCGTCAAGATCAACAAGCTTTCCGATCTCTCTAAAGGCAGTGTGGCTGTTGTGAGCGGTTCTGCCGGTGACGTTGCTGCCTCTAAGGCATTCGGCAAAGCTTCTACAAGAATTCGTCGTTTTGACAACACTCCGCTTGCTCTCGAAGAACTAAATCAGGGCGGTGTGGTCGCCGCAATCGGTGATATCGGTGTTTTGGCTTTCTATGCCCGCAACAACCCCGACAAGCACTTCAACATGACTCGTGACCCTGCTTTCGAAGAACAGTACTTCGGCATTGCTGTTAAGAAAGGTAACCAGAAGCTGATCGATAAGATCAACGCCGGTCTCGAAAAAGTGATCGCCAGCGGTGAATACAACAAGATTTATCGCAAATGGTTCGGTACTGATGCACCGAAACTTCCTCAGTAACAGGAACTAACCAATGAAATTGCCCGATCTACATGGTCGGGTAATTTTTAAATAAAATCTCGGGAATTTTTTAATACCAAGGAGCGAACGTGGGCGGATTTCGGTACGAAGTAATTACAGAATATTGGCCTCTCTTCTTAGAAGGCGCCAAGATGACCATCCAAATTACGGTGATCTGTGTCACCTTGGGTGTGATTTTGGGTATGGCTTTAGGCATGGCCCGACTGGCTGATGCAAGACATTCCCCTTGGAAGCAGATTCTTAAATATTGTGTTCGCTGGCCAGTGACGGTTTACGTGAGCTTCTTCCGTGGAACGCCTCTTTTCGTTCAGATTCTGCTGATGCAGTTCGCGATCCTTCCGTTCTTTATTCATCCGACCGAAGGCCTTTTAATTTCCGGTGACCTTGCCCGTGAGATTCGTTCCACATACGGTGCGATGCTCGCCGGTATCGTAGCCATTACATTGAATGCCGGTGCTTACCTTTCCGAGGTTTTCCGTGCCGGTATCCAGTCTTTGGATAAAGGGCAGATGGAAGCTGCCCGCTCCGTCGGTATGACTTACTGGCAGGCCATGTTCCACATCATCCTGCCGCAGGCTTTCCGCCGTATGCTTCCGCCGTTGGGCAACAACGCGATTGCCATTTTGAAAGACTCTTCTCTGGTTTCTGCCATCGGTTTGGCTGAACTGGCTTACGCCGCACGTACCGTTGCCGGTGCAACAGCCCGCTACTGGGAACCGTACATCACGATTTCTTTGATGTACTGGGTCATGACTTTGGGTCTGGCTTACCTCGTGAAGAAGATGGAACAACGCTTGGGTAAAGGAGACGACAACAGATGAGCGACAACAAGACCGAACAGAAACCGGTTATCCGTATCGAAAATCTGCACAAGTATTTCGGAGATAACCAAGTCCTTCGCGGTATTGACCTCGAAGTGATGCCCGGAGAAAAAGTCGTGGTGTTAGGACCGTCCGGCTCCGGCAAGTCCACAATGCTTCGCTGCATCAATGCATTGGAAGAAACCACCAGCGGCAAGATTTATGTAAATGATGTTGACATCACTTCTCCGAAGACCGATATCAATAAAGTTCGTGAACATCTCGGAATGGTGTTCCAGCGCTTTAATCTCTGGCCGCACAAGACCGTTCTTGAGAACGTTGCCTTGGCACCGAAACTCGTCTCCGGCGTCAACAAAGCCGAGGCCGAGAAGAAGGCCATGGAAATGCTCAAGCGCGTCGGTTTGGCTGAAAAAGCCAACGCTTATCCCGCAAGCCTTTCCGGCGGTCAGCAGCAGCGTGTTGCGATTGCTCGAGGCTTGGCAATGGGGCCGAAGGCTCTGCTGTTTGACGAACCGACATCTGCGCTTGACCCGGAACTCGTGGGCGAAGTGCTGAAGGTGATGACCGATCTGGCGAAATCCGGTATGACGATGGTTGTGGTTACGCACGAAATGGGCTTTGCCCGTGAAGTGGCCGATCGCGTGATCTTTATGGACGGCGGCGTGATCGTCGAACAAGGCAAGCCGGAAGATGTTCTTCTGCATCCGAAGGAAGAAAGAACTCGTACTTTCTTGAAGCGCGTTCTTCCGGCCTCAGAAGAACAGAAATAGTTCATCCGTAATTTTCCAAATAGCTCGCTCTCGAAATGATTCCGAGCTATTTTTACGCCTGAGCTTCCTTACGTGAAGCGAGAAGCCAAACCGCTGCAAACACCAGCACGCCTCCGACACCTTCAGCGGGAGTGAGCGGAGCATCGAGCAGAGCGACGGAGAGGACAACAGCCGTGATCGGCTCAAAGCAGCTCAAGAGGCTGGCCGAGGTCGCTGAGATCATCTTGAGGCTCGATACATAGAGCAGGAAAGAAACCAAAGTTCCGACAACAACGATATAGGCGTAGAAAAGCGCCGACAGCGTCGTCCAATTGGCTTCTTCAATTGTCCACGGCGGAAAGAAGATACTCATCACAATGCCGCCGACCGTCATGCCGCCGCCGACCACAATGGTAACGGGGATTTTCTTAAGAACGGCATTCGGCTGGATGTTGCTGGCGGCGCCGGCAACCGAGGAAGCAAGACCCCAAAGGACGCCCGTTAGAGAGAGTGAAACGGAGTCAAAATCTCCTTTGGTGGTAATCAATACAACCGCTATGATTGCCAGCGCCGTGCACGCCATTTCACGAATCTGAGGTGCGCGATGCTTTACAAAAATGTCCCAGATCGTCGTAAATACCGGAATAGTGGCCGCGAGGATGGCGGCGGTGCCTGCATTGCTGCACCGAATCGCCAGGAAAAACGTCAGCTGCGTGAGCAGTACGAGCACGCCATAAAGAAGGATGTCTTTTGCTACGCCGGGTTGGGAGAAATACTTCAGAAGCGAGCGGCGCATAAAGAAGTGTTCGAACATCAGCAGGAGCGCCCCGGCACCCAGAAGGCGCCCTGCGACTAAATCGCCGACGGCAAAGCCGGAATCTTCCATCAGCACTTGTGCTGCGACACCCATTGAACCCCAGCAAATGCCTGCACTGATCGCAAAACAAATTCCTTCGGTTTTCTTCTGCATAACCAAGTCCTCGTTCAAGACTTGAGAATAAGCGGATAATGGCGAGCGTACCGATTAAGTTGTGAATTTCACAAGTTGCACCGATGCGGCCTTCCCTCAAAATCGAAATCTGGAACCTCCTCTCGGAATTAGGCAGAACGAAAAGCCTGGCTCAAGCCGCAGAACGTTTAGATATGGACCTTCCTGCGGCATCTCGTTTGGTCTCTTCGTTAGAGAAAGAATTGGGAGTCGAGATCCTCGATCGAAAAAGAAAACCGGCGCAGATCGTCACGAAATCGCTGGAACTGTTTTCCGAAGCCGACCGCATAGCGCGCCAATATCAGCGTCTGCTGAAAACCGCCGAGTCCATCAAGCACCAAGACACGATTAAGCCGAAGCGGATTTTGAAAGTGAGCTTGCCGGCGAATATCGATCGCAGTGCTTACTTGAATGCGTTTTCAAATTTCGAACGCAAGCATTCGGGGCTGCGGGTTGAAGTGCTGATTGATGCCGGGGAGGATGGTTTATTAAACGGCGCGGCGGATGTGGCTTACTTCGGATATCGGCCTACAAAAGAAGGCATCGCATGGATCCCAGCGGGACACAACGTTACGTTTCTCATGGCGTCTCGCAGCTACCTTCGCCGGAATGGAACTCCTCAGAGCGTCCAAGAACTTCGAAACCATACCCTTCTGTTGAGAAACTCTTCCAATCGCTCTTTTAGTCGGCGCTTAGAAAATCGAGACGCTGTCTTTGAGATTGAATCCGATGAAAAAGTGCATTTTGAGGACGCTTATTCCTGCCGCACTCACTTGATTGCAGGAGAAGGCATATCGGTAGATTTGGTACCTTCTTTTGTCGCTGATGAGCTGATGCGAGGCGATATTGTTCCGGTGCTTCCCGGCTGGCACCGCCGTCCTTGGGAGATATGCGTCTGTAGAAGAGATTCGGATCATTCGCCGTTAGTTTCTGAAATGGCGGATCTCATTGTTGAGAATTTCAAGAAGCACACGGTCGACAGCTGGATGTTTTGGTATCGGTATTTCAGTATCCCGTTGGAATCGGTTGTGTTGCCGGCAGTGGATTAAAGCTTGTCGCGGAACATGAAGTAGGCGGCGCCGAGCATGCACAAAGAAGCCCACAGATAGTCCAGTTTCAGAGGCTGCTTCATGTACAGGAAGGCAAACGGAACAAAAATGCTCAATGAGATGACTTCCTGAAGGATTTTGAGCTGGCCTAAGGAAAGGCCGGAGAAGCCGATGCGGTTAGCCGGAACCATGATGCAGTATTCGAAGAAAGCGATAAGCCAGCTGGAAATAATCGCAACCCACAGCGGAGAATTTCCGAGATTTTTAAGATGTGCGTACCACGCAAAAGTCATGAAACAGTTTGAGAGAAGAAGCAAGGCAGCTGTTTTGTACAGAACCGGAATCTGAGAAAAGAACTGGCTTAGTGTCTGCATTTGGCAAAAAGAAAAATCAATTAAAGCGTTTGCAGATTATAGAAATCGGAGCATGGGTTTGCCTGAGTCCTCAATTGGCTTTGTCTTTAGGCCTGCTGAAGCCGAGAAGAACGACAGCGATAAGGACCATCGCCGCACCTGCGAGCATGAAACCATTCATCTTTTGCGAGAAGAAAAAGTATGAGAGCACGATGGCCGTTAACGGTTCAACGGTTTCAAGCACACCGGTGATGGTCGGAAGAATCTTGGAGGCGCTCACGATGTAAAGCGTGTAAGCAACGATATGGCCCATGATCGCAACCCATAGCACGCTCAAGATAGTCAGAAAGCTCCATTCAAGGCTGACTTTCCAAAACGGATAGTAGAGGTTGCAGAGAATCGTGGTGAACAGCATGGCCCAAGTCATGGCGATGAGCGGTCCGACCTTCCGAACAATAGTGCGGCTCTGGATCGTGTAGGCGGCACTAAAGAGCGGCGCGCCGAAGCCGACCAAAAGCGTCAGCCATCCGAAGGACAGCGTCGAGAAGTTTCCTTTGGTCATCATCAGACAAACGCCGATAAGCGCTAAAGCACAGCAAAAGATCTGCGAAGCAGTCGGCATCACGGCCGCAAACAGCAGGAGCCCCATGATACAGAAAGGCCGCGTAGCGGCGATAACTGCTGCCGTTTCTGCGTTGGAGTACTTCACACAAACATAGAAGCTGACCTGCGTGAGAAGGACCAAAACGCCAAATAGGAAGAACTGAAAGACGTTTTGTTTGTCAGCTGCTGCAAGAAAGGTTTCTTTCGGTCTTGTGGCAAGAGAAATACCGAAAAGCGCAACCGTCGTAACGACCATCGTTAAAGAAATGAATTGCGCGGGCGCCATGCGGACCGTGTGCAATAGGTATTGAGCAGCGATGTCCATAGTTCCCCAAAAGAAACCGGACAAAACGCCGCAAATGACGCCGAGTGTTCGAATATTCATGTTCGCCTCCGATGTTGTGGTTATAGTTCCTGAAAACTTCTGATCTATCGTGGACGAATAAATTTGAGCACAGGGACTAACTAAATTTGCTCTCGGATACTTAGAATCTTGAGAACGAATTTTTGTTTTGAAAGGATGAGCATCGTGCAAGAAAACCGATACTCTCGTCACGAACTCTTGAAAGAGGTCGGAGTCGAAGGCCAAAAAAGAATCTCGCAAGGCCGTGTGCTAATCATCGGCGCCGGCGGACTAGGGTCACCAGCCTCTCTGTATCTGGCTTCCTCAGGTGTAAAAAAAATCACGATTGTGGATTCCGATACGGTGGATTTAACCAATCTGCAGCGCCAGGTCATTCACAATGTGGAGCGCTTAGGTATGAATAAAGCCGAAAGCGCAAAAGTCTCTCTGGAAGCCATAAACCCCGAGGTTGAAATCGTTCCGGTAGATCACAGACCGACTCTCGAAGAATTGGAGAAGCTTGTTTCCGAATGCGATGTCGCTTTGGACTGTACCGACAATACCGAGTCTCGCTACATCTTCAATGACGTTTGCCGACGTTTCAAAAAACCGCTCGTTACGGCCGGAGTCGTGGCTTTCGACGGTCAAATCACGGTCTTCGACTTTAGAGATCCTGAGTCGGCTTGTTATGCCTGTCTTTTTCCGAACCATGAAGGCAAAGACGAGAAGGCTTCCACCAAAGGCGTTTTTGCACCCCTAGTGGGCATGCTTGGGTGTATGCAGGCCGCCGAGGCTCTTAAAATTATCGGGAAGTTCGGCGAGCCTTTAACAGGTCGTCTGTTAATGGTGGATGCCCGCACGATGACATGGTGTCAAATGAAATACAGACGCGATGATGAATGTCCGTGCTGCTCACAGGGAAGATAAACAATGAAAGTTAAAGTTCTTTATTTTGCTTCTTTGAAAGAACGTCTGCTGAAAGGCGAAGATACGGTTGAAGTGCCTGAAGATGTAAAAACCGTGGAAGATCTGATTAACTATCTGTCTGAGAACGACGCAGCGCTTAAGGCTGCTTTTGAAGAAATGCCTCGTCTGCGCTTTGCCGTGAACCAAGAAATGGCCAAAGAATCGACAGTCTTGAAGGACGGCGACGAAGTGGCCTTCTTCCCGCCGGTTACCGGAGGTTAATACTTTAGAAAGCAGAAGGGTCCGTTGTAAACGGCCTTTTTGCGGAGATTTTTAATGACAGGCGCCGGGCTCCGTCAAGAGATCGGAACGAAATCGCGGTTGACCGCAGCATTCAGGTTTGTGATCACGATTTCGGCAGCGCTCCTGTTGTCTGGTCTTTTCCATAGCCCCCAATTAGGCGGTTTTGCCGCCTTGGGGGCTTTTATGGCTCTGCTGAGTGATACCGAAAGCGACTTGATTTCGCGTCTCGGCGGTGTTGCCATTACCTTCATCGGCGTTATGTGCGCTGCACTTCTCGGTGTCGTGCTCAAGAATATGGAGTACGGCAAATGGCTCGTCATCGGACTGGTGTGTTTCGGTCAAAGCCTGATGACCTTTGCCGAGAAATTCTGGTGGCTATGGGGAAAATATGTTCTGGTTTTTCTTCTGATTTCGATATTCGATTTCACACCGGACTTGATGGCCTTCGTCGGCTACTTCATCGGTTTCAGCCTTGCGATGGCGGCAATCGTGCTCGATCACTTCGTTTGGCGCTACGAGAAGCTCTCGCTCCGCCCGATGGCACAGCTCAAGCTCGTGGAAGGCGGCAACCGCAACTCTTATGCGTATGCGCTCATTTCCACTGCTACCTTGATATGTGCTTTGGGCTGTTCATTCCTATTTGATTTTTCCGAACCTGGATGGGTCGGAATCACGGCGCTTTATTTATTAAATTCCAACGTGGCTGCGGGCTATAAACGAGTGGTCCAAAGAATTCTCGGAACACTGCTCGCTTACTTCTTAGTCATCCTTATCTTTCCGTATATTGACGATAAGTTTGTGCTTGGTGCGCTGATCGTGGCGTCTTCCACGGGTATTCCGGTATTTGTCGGCGGGAACTATACCTGCATGACTTTCTTTATCACTTGCTACATCCTTTTTGTATTGGACTGGCTGATGCGTGCATACGGAGGAGACTATTCCATCCTTATTTGGAGGATTTGGGACACGCTGATGGCGGCAGGGTGGGTCGCACTCGGTCTTGGCGTACTTTATCTGTGGGAAAAGAGGCTGAAAAAAGCCGGTTTTGAGCCCCGTATCCCAAGAAACGAGAATTGACAAAAATTGCCCCCCAAACCAAAATTAACTGTTTGAGGAAATTAAAAGTTCTTCACAGAAAATCACATAATCAGGAACGATTCCATGGCTGACGACAACAAGACAACGAACGCAACATCAACCGCAAAACCTGCTGCAGCAGAACCGACCAAGGCGGCTGCTCCGGCAGAAGCAAAACCCGCTGCTAAAGCACCGGCAAAACCTCGCACCGTTAAGGCTCCGACGATCCGCAGACCGGCTGTACGCCGCACCGCAGTTAAAGCTGCTGCCCCTGCCGCTGCAGCAAAAGAGACTTCTCTGAAGGAGGTTTCTTTAGACGATCCTTCTCTGTACATTAACCGCGACATCAGTTGGATTGAGTTCGACCGTAAAGTCCTTGAAACAGCAATGGATCCCGAGATCCCGCTGCTCAACCGTGTTCTCTTCTTGTCCATCTTCTACAACAATCTCGACGAATTCTTCATGGTTCGCGTGATGAACGTTCAGAGACAGGCCAGAAGCGGAGCCGAACCGACCGGTCCGGATAAGATGCCGCCCGCTCGTCAGCTTTCCGAAATCCGTCGTAAAGTTACCGAGATTCTCGAAGAAGCTGAAAACCTCTGGATTGATACGCTCAAACCCGAGCTCGAGAATAAAGGCATTCGTTTCTCTAAGTACTCTGCGCTGAACGCAGCACAGAAGAAGGAAATGAACCGCTATTTCGACGAAGATATTTTCCCGGTTCTGACGCCTCAGGCGGTGGACAAAGGTCGTCCGTTCCCGATGATCTCCAACACCAGCCTGAATTTCGTGATGGAGCTCGAAGCAATTGAAAGCGGTATTTCGGTTAAGAACCGTTTTGCTCGTTTGAAGTGCCCGAATAACGTTCCTCGTTTCCTGTTCGTTTCCAATAAAGACAACACCGTTACACCGGATCTGTCCTACGCCACCACTGAAGGTGTGATTGTTCTGACTGAAGATCTGATCGGCAACCGTTTGAATACGCTCTTCCCGGGATATAAGGTTAAGTCTCAGGGTCTTTTCCGTATTACCCGTAATACGGACGGTGAGATCGAAGAAGACGAAGCTGACGATCTGCTCTCTGCCGTTCGTGACTATGTCGAACAGCGTCGTTTCGGTTCAATCGTCCGTGTCGAGATTGAAAAGGGCATGCCGCAGCGTCTGCAGGACTTCCTGTATGAACACTTAGATCTTCATCCGAACCAGTTCTACCGCTGTCGTGTTCCTCTGGCCTTCTCCGAATTCGGCCGCATGATGAAGATTGACCGCCCGTCTCTGAAGTATCCGTCCGATCATCCGAAGACACCGAAGGCTTTTGAACAGGGCCGCAATTGCTTTGACGAGATCCGCAAGCGCGACATCCTTGTCTACCACCCGTATGACTCGTTTAACTGCGTGTTGGAATTCTTGAAGCAGGCAGCTTTGGATCCGAACGTTGTCGCTATTAAGCAGACGCTTTACCGCTGCGGCAGCGATTCTCCTGTTGCTAAGGCTCTTCTTGAAGCTCGTCGCCGCGGCAAACAGGTGACCGCCGTCGTTGAGCTGAAGGCTCGGTTCGACGAAGAGCAGAACATTAACTGGGCTGAAGAAATGGAACGCAACGGTGTGAACGTTGTGTACGGTTTTGCCGGCCTCAAAATTCATGCCAAGCTCTGCTTCGTTGTTCGCCGAGAAAAAGGCAAACTTGAGCGCTACACGCACATCGGTTCCGGTAACTACAACGCTGCTTCGGCCAAGATCTATACCGACTTGGGGCTCTTCACGGCCAATAAGGATATCAACGATGACGTCCAGGATCTGTTTAATGTGATGACCGGCTACGGCGTAGTCAACCACTATCGCAAGCTGCTGGTTTCTCCGCACACCTTGCGCCCCGGCATTACCAAGCTGATCCGCCGCGAAATCGAACAGCACAAGAAGCACGGCAACGGCCATATCATCATCAAGTGCAACCAGCTGGTTGACTATGAAATGGTCAAGGTTCTTTATGAAGCCAGCCGCGCCGGTGTGAAGATCGAATGTATCGTTCGCGGTATCTGCAGTCTGCGTCCCGGTTTGCCCGGCGTTTCCGATACGATCACGGTTCGCTCGATTGTCGGACGTCTCTTGGAGCATGCCCGCATCTACTATTTCCACAATAACGGGGATGAAGAGATGTACTTCGGCAGTGCCGACTTGATGACGCGTAACCTGAACGGTCGTATCGAAGTGCTGACGCCGCTCCTGCAGGAAAACCTGCGCAATAACGTCATGGATCAGATCGTGATTCCTCAGCTGAAGGACAACATTCACGCCTGGGTTATGAACTCCGACGGTTCTTACACCAAGCTGCAGCCTAAGAAGGATGAGACGGTGTACGACAGCCAGGAAGAGATTGCGAAGAAATTAAATCTCATGAAGAAATAATCTTCTGATGCGTTAACCACAAAGCTCCCGCGGTTCGATACTCGGGAGCTTTTTTGGAGTAGAGAGACATGACTCGAGACACTTCATCGCTTCAGGAAGCAAAGATGCTCCTAGAGGTTCTGAAGAGAATCCCTCTGAACCGAAAAATTTCCACGACGGATCTGCACCAGCAGCTCACGGCGGCAGGTTACGAATTGAGCCGCAGAACACTTCAGCGCTACTTGAAGGCTCTGTCTGAAAGCGATATGGGCGTACAGTGCGACGATAAGTCCAAACCTTTCGGCTATCGGCGTCTATTAAATTCCAATGACTTGGATCGCGTAGGGCTTGGTGCTGACGGCGCGCTCCTGCTTTTGCTTGCTCGAGAGCACTTGCGCTATCAGATGCCGCCGGACCTCACAAATTCGCTGTCCTATCTTTTTGATGCGGCGGAGAACTATATGCATACGGCTTCGGGATCGTCACCCGAAAAACGTTGGCTCAGCAAGGTTCGCTTCGTGAGCGGAAGTCTGCCGCTTTGTCCGCCGATGATTCGTCCCTTGATATTTAATAAAGTTTCCGAGGGCTTATTTAAGCAGGTCAAACTCGATATTGTTTATTTCAAAAGCGAGAACGAAGAAGAGGTTCAGCTGCGTGTATCTCCGCTGGGCCTCGTGCAGCAAGATGTCCGGCTGTATTTAGTCTGCTGTTATGAAGACACGACGCAGATTAGAAACCTTGCTCTGCACCGTATTAAAAAGGTTGAGCTGACCACCTTCATTGCAGAAGAGCCGAAGGGTTTCGACTTGCAGCAGTACGTCGACAGAAGTCCGTTCAATTACGGCAATGCACAAAAGGTATTGCTGGAGATGGTATTTAAAAACCGTCAGACCGCTTTGATTCTCAGAGAGACACCGTTTAATCGGATGCAGAAGCTGGAAGAGAGAAGAGACGGCACGTTTAAATTAACAGTAGAAGTTGCCGATACAGTTTTGCTCACCGGATGGATCGAAGCCTGGCGAGAGAAGGCCGGCATTATTTCGGTAAAGAAAACGCCGATCCAATAGACAACAAAAAACCCGCTGCAGCAGCGGGTTTTTTGTTGAAGATTCAAGAAGAATTATTCGCGGTCCGTGCGATAGAAATATTTCTGATGACGGCTGTTTCTTCTTTGATCGTATGCGTAACGGATCCAGGCTTCAGAGAGAGATTCTCCGTCTCTCCAATTGAAAGTACGAACGCCTGCCCAAAGCTTCGGATTCCACATGGGTTCGTCAGGAATGCGGATGAACGCATTTAAGCTCGGATATTCCTTAGGATTCTGTTTCATCATGACGGTCTTGCAGTCGCGCACAAAGTCGCCGTAGAAGTCGTCTACGAAGCGGTCAAATTTGGAGAAGTCGATTGTGACGTCTTTGCCGCCGTTCGGAGAGGGTTCAACGAGGAGAATCGGAGAACCGGTGCTGTTCTTAGCGAGGCGAAGCGTGATGCCGCCGTAGGTTTCGTAAACGCTCTTGGAATAATCCGGAGTTGTTTGGAAGAAATCCTCGGCGATCGGATTTAAACGGGGTTTGCGAAGCCAGGGCTTGTTCGGGACATTCGGTCCGGAAACAACCATGGTGCGCGGATCGGCGAGAACTTCGGGCGGAACATTCAAATCTTTGGAATGAACCATTTCCTCGAAAGCATGCTTGTCTGCATTTTTCTGCATCAGATCGAGGATTGCCCAAACTTCAGGAAGGTTTTCTGCAGGCAGATCGAACTCATCAACATAGCCAAACTTAGCGCTTTCTTCCTTGTAATTCGGACGCTGATCCAAAGCATGCATTACTTTCCAAGAACGACCTTGAGAAGCGGATGGAATCGGCCATTTGGGTTCTTCATGTTCTTGGCCTTCAGAGGCCGTATCCATCCGAAGTTCGCTTTCCGTGTCGTAGACGGGAACCTGATAAATATTCGGGTTGTGTTTGGGCGGCTGAGGTCTGTTTTCCTGTGCTTTTTTGGCCTGAGCTGAAGCCACCGCGTTGTTCACAGCGCTCTGAATAAACGAGTCGTGCAAGGCCTTTTCGTTCTTACTGGCATTTCGGCCGCGCATCGTTCTCTGGAAGAGAGAGTTTCTGCGGTTTCCTTTGTCGCGTTGCTGAAAGTTTTCGCGTCGAGCGTTGTTATCAGAAGAAGGCCCGGAATAAGAAGCGGTCGTTTCAAAAGCCGGCTCTTTTACTTCCGGAGTCAGATGGATATCCTGCGCGGCTGGTTCTGGGGTCGGGCTAAATACACGTGGCTCGTTATTGAAAGCCGGTGCCGGCGCGGGTGTCGATTCGGCTGCTGCAGGAGAGACAGTTGTCGGAGCAGGTGCTTCGGTTGTTTCCTGTGGGCGTTTCTTTAATTGGAGTTTCGGTCTTCTCGGGGCTTCATCAGCCGGAGTTTCAATAGGAGAAGGAGTTTCTACAGGGGTTTGTGTTGTAGGAGCAGACTCAGCTGCTTGTGCAGCTTGGGACGTAGCGTTTGCGATCGCAGTTGCTTTTGTCTTTTCGTAATCTTTTACCCAATTGTATAGGCTAACAATATTGATGCCTAAGTCAGCAGCTACGGCAGCCGCCTTTTCTTTGCCTTCTACAACTCGCAGAGCTGCATGATGTTTAAATGAAGGATCAAAAGTTCGACGTGTTCTTTTTTGTTCCATAAACAGCGTTTCTTAAGTATTGCCGTCATTGGGAAGTTTTCTATCCATAAGCACTAGGAAAACGGCTTTCGATTAAATAAAAAGGAAAGACGAACGGGAAATCGAAACGTTAATAAAAACTTTCGTAGAGATAGACGGCGACGTGTCTTCGGAAAAGATTGTACCTTTATTTAGGTAAAAATAGTTTAAAAATTAATCAAAAAACTGCGTTATTTCTTATTCTGAGCGTGGTTTTGTAAGGGTTTGGGGCTATGACCGCCCAAAACTTAAGGTTTCTCTCACTATGTGAAAGAAATCTTGCACATAAGGTTCATACCTTAGGGAAAGTACTAAAAAAATCAGTCGTTTTTATATATGGTTCCTCTTCAAAATGACGCCATTCTCCTTTTTGCTTTTATTTAGTTTTAATAAATATCGTTATGACAACTAAGAACTCAACCTTTGGGAAGCTGACGATTGCAGCTGCCCTCTGTTCTTCTGCCATTATGTGTGCATCTACTGCGTCTGCTGCCGGCTTCCAGCTGACTGAACAGAGCGTGGCGGGTATGGGTCGTGCACACGCCGGTGCCGGTATTGTCGGTGATGACGTCTCTGCGATTCACTTCAACCCTGCCGGTATGACACTTTTGCATGGTCTTCAGACTACTGTGGCAGGCACTTATGTTTCTTTGGATATTGATTACAAAGGACTTAACGGAGCAAGAGAAAACGGCCGCGACAAGCCTGCGAGCATCCCGGCTGCGTTCCTTTCTTATCAAGTGAATGATTCCTTATGGTTGGGTTTAGCGATTACTTCTCCTTATGGCATGAGAATTCGCTATGGCAGCGATTGGTCCGAGAACCAGCGCGGGATCAGCGGCTCCGTGACGACGGTTGACATCAATCCCAATATCGCATGGAAGGTAAACGATTACATTAGCATCGGTGGCGGTGTTTCAGCTCTTTGGACGCATTCCAAGATAAAAAGTGGTCTTCCAGCAAAGCAAACTCAAGCACTCCCAGCGGCGTTAGGAGGAGGCTCTTTAGATATTCCGCTCGGGGGCCAGTTCGAGTATAAGGGTTCTGACTGGATGTTCACCTACAATCTTGGTTTAATGGTGTCGCCTACAGAAGACCTGCGTTTTGGCGTTTCTTACCGCTCTTCTGCTCACGTAACAGCTCGTGGCGACTATTACATTCGCGGCAATGCTGTAATGAATGGTGAAGGGGACGGAAAGGGGCGATTACAAACTCCGGAGACGGTTTATATTTCGGCAACATGGAAACCTATCCAAAAGTTAAGACTTTCTGGTTTGGCTCGCTGGGCTAACTGGAAAAAATTCGAGAACATGCGTTTCAGCATGGATAATTTAAGTAATCTTCATGCGACACAAGGGGCTATGGATTTGGCTCAAAGTTTTCCTCCAGCTCTCGCCCAAGGTGCTATTGGAGCGATTCAAAGTAAGTTAGGAAATGTCAACATCGAAAACAATTGGAAAGCGGCCTGGTTATTTTCTTTGGGCGCTGACTTAGACGTAACCGATCAATGGACGATTCGTGGCGGTGTTGCACTTGAGACAGACCCCATCAAACAGCAAAATTTAAGAACAGCGTTGATTCCGGATACGAAGCGACTTTGGCTGACCTGCGGTTTGTCCTGGAAACCCACTCCTAAGTGGCAGGTTGATATGGCCTACGGTCATATTCGCGGTATCGGACATCGCAACTTATACGAAAGTGATAAAAGCAATGTAAAAGTTGGCAAGTTTGAAAAGATGAATGCATGGATGGCCGGCGCTGCCGTCACCTATCGCTTCTAATTTCAACTGTTTTCCTCGACAAAAAATCCGGCGACAGCCGGATTTTTTGCTTAGTGGCGTGGATATCGAAGCAATAAGCTGATAAAGACAATGGCGGAAATAAAGCTCAGAACGCTTCCTGGAAGGGCGCTGAAATTTGCAAATCCGTAATGCCTGATTGCTTCGCCGCCAAGGAAAGCACCGATCGCATTAGCGCCGTTGTAGGCGATCTGCCCTAAGGCCGCAAGAATTACCTTAGCGTCTCCCGCTCCGGCAATAATCAGTGCTTGCATTGGGCCGGCAATGAAGAAATAGCCGAAAGCGGCAAGCGCCATGGAAGTTAGTGCAATCCAAGCAACGTCGGAGTAGAAGAGAGCGCCTAAGACGGCGATGGCAATCAGCGTTTGGCCGACGCAGACCAATGCAACATCTGAATAATATTTTGTCAGCGGAGCCGAAACGATGTTTCCGATAAACATGGCAGCTCCTGCTAAGAACATGATCAAGGTCATGGACGCAGCCGGCATGTGAGCAATCGTTGCCATGATCGGGTCAACGTAGGAGTAGTAGGCATAGAAGCCCGCGCTTCCGATAGCAACTCCGGAAAGAATGAACCAGGGATGCCAGCTTTTGAGCGTTGAAAGCTCGTTGCTGAGGGGCTTCTTAACAACAGGCATTGAGGGAAGCCAGCGAGTTAAAGCTAAGATTAAAAGTAATGCTAAGACAGCAATAAACCCGAATATCAATCTCCAGCTCAAAGCAAAACCGATTAAAGAACCGAGCGGGACGCCGACTAAGTTGGCAGAGGTTTGACCTAAGACCATTAAAGTAACGTCACGGGAGGCTTTGCCCGGATCGGCCAGGCGTTCACATACGACAGCACTTAAAGCAAAGAAAATTCCATGAGGAGAGCCCGACACAAAGCGAGCCGCCAGCATCATGATGTCGTTCTGAGCAAGAGAAGCACCTAAATTTCCGCAAAAGATCAGACAGGCTGCAATTAGAAGTGTGGTTTTGAGATTGGCGTTGCGCCCGAATGCTAAGAGACCGACGATACCTGCGCAGACGCCTGCTGCATAAGCAGAGATGTAAAGGCCGGCTTGAGGGATCGTGACGTGGAAATCATTAGCGATTGCCGTTAAAACCGGTACGATTCCGAGTTCAGCGACGCCGAGACAAAAGGTTCCGATGCAAAGCGCTGCGATATGTTTATTAAGCTGCATAGTATTTTCTTGATGATTGGGATTTACTTTATGCAAACTCACGATAAAAAATAAAAGGCCTGCTCTAAATCGGGAAAGAAGATTCAGAGCAGGCCGAAGCTTTAGTGAAATTATCAGACAGCAGCCATTAATTCCACTTCAAGTCGGTAGCCGAAATGCAGCTCTTTGACAGGAACAACGACTCGAGCCGGTCGAGCAGATTTGAATCGCTCGCTGTAAAGACGATTGATTTCGGGCCAATCATTAAGATCGGCAATGTAAATGCGGCAGTTCACAACTTTATCTAAAGAACTTTCGCATTCTTTAAGGATTGCTTCAATGACGTCGAATACGGCGTCAAATTGTTCCTTGACGCTGGCGCCCGGTTTCACGCGCATCGGGAGAACGCCGGAAACATAAGCGGCGCCGTTAAAGATAACGGCATGCGAATAATGGCCGTTGGGAGGCGGCAAAGAGGAGAGAATGACCTCTCTCATAATGAAACTCCTTTCGGCTGCCAGCCGTAGATGCGGTTCCAAATATCTACAATCTTGCCTTTGCGGACAACGAAGTACTGAGGATGCTGAGCCGCCATGGCGCAAGCATGATTCGGAAGAATTCTGAGACGAGTTCCGATCGGGAAATCTTTCGGATCAACTAAGCGGCCGTCACGGTGCGTAATGATTCCGTGTTCTTGGTTAGCGGAAGCGACGATAAGATCATCAATCGGGTTGCCGTCGATGTCGCAAACCAAACCGTATCCCTGATCGACAGCCTGGGCAGCGGTGCCGCGGTCGCGGGAAAGAGCCATCCAGCCGCCGTCGGTGGTGACCCAGCCTTTTTCTTTTTGATGTCCTGTAACTTCAACTAGCAGCGACAAAGCGATTTGATCAATCGTACAAACTTTCAGTCCTGCCATCACGAGGTCAAAGAGGCAGTAAACGCCGCAACGGACTTCAGTAACGCCTTCCCAAGATTCAGCAAAGACGGCTGTGGGTGTGGAACCTGCAGAGATAATCTTCGGTTCAAATCCGGCTTTACGGAGGCGATTGGCACAATGGACAAGAGAATCTCTTTCGTTTTCCTGAGCCTTGAGGCAAGCGGCCTGTCCTACACATTTATAGGAATCGCCTGCGTGCGTAAGAACGCCTGCAAAATAAGCTTTGCCTTGAAGAATTTTTGCAATCTCGATCAGATCGTCAGAGTCGGGCTTAACGCCGGATCTGTGTCCGTCGACGTCGATTTCAATCAGGACAGGGCAAGGGATCTTTCTTTCTTCGCAATAAGCGCTGAATTGTTCTGCGGCCTCTTTATTGTCAAGGATAACTTTCAAGTCGCAGCCTGCTTCTCTTAAGTTCACGGCGCGTTCGAATTTTCCCGGCGAGATGCCGACGGCATAAATGAGATCGATCACGCCGAGATTAAAGAAATACTCCGCTTCCAATAAAGTTGAAACGGTTGCAGGTCCCGATGGGGAAGTCATTTGAGTTCTTGCAAACTCAATGCATTTACCGGTTTTGAGGTGAGGACGGAGCGCTACATTCAGACGTTCTGCTTTTTCCTTCATCCAATTGCAGTTCCGAGTGAACTTGTCTAGGTCAAGGAGAAGGGCCGGGGTTTGAACGGTTTTGAGATTCACGATTGCTCCCAGAGATTGTTTATTTGATGGCAGTCATTTTAGAACAGCCTCAGAGGCTGGAGGAAGGAGCAGTTTTCGCTTAAGTGAAAACAAGGAATTTATTAAAGACTAGAACTGATTTACCGGCTTTCGTTGAAAAGCGTTGCGAGCTGGAAAGACGAACTGGATGCCGATATCTGATCTAATTTGTTGATTTTTAAGATGAAAAACCGAGCAGTTTGAGCTCGGTTTCGCGGAATCTTTGGTGCCTAGGGAGAGAGTTAGTAGTCTCGTAAAATCATATGGTTACAGACATATAAATTTAAGTAACCTACTGATTAACCTACTTTGATTTTTTTAAGTAACGGTAATAGGTTGCGGGCTTTATCCCAGTCTGTTTTATCGCTTCGGTGGTCTTCATACCGTTTTGAACGAGCTCTAACGTCTTCTTGAATAACCCGTTATCAATCGGTTTTCGTCCTTTGTAGACGCGTCTCTTCTTAGCTTGTTCAATGCCTTCCCGCTGGCGTTCTTTGATTAGGTTGCGTTCAAACTCAGCGAAAGCTCCGAGCATTTGAAACATCAGCTTGTTTAGGGCGGCTTGCTGGCTGTTCTTTCCGAAGATCAAACCTTCCTTAACAAAGTGAATCTCTACTCCCTTGGTGGTGAGAAGGTCAACGGTCTTTTGCAGGTCAACAAGATTACGAGCCAAACGGTCTAAAGAATGGATGTAAAGTGTGTCGCCTTCCCGAAGATGTTCAATCATTCTTTTAAGCTCGGGTCGGTGTGTGTCTTTTCCGCTGGCTTTATCTTCAAAGACTTTCTCAAAGTGAATGTCAAGATCAGCTAATTGGCGTTCTGTATTTTGATCGACTGTTGAAACTCGTTTGTATGCGAAGGCTGGCATGATTTAACTCTCAATGAGATCTAAGATTTGATGATAGTATACTACCAAAAATCAAAAAAGAATCTCATTGAGAGTAAATTTCGAGGTTTTTTCCTCTCTCAATGATGTGTACCCTAATGAGAAATAATTCTGCACTATATTTCAATAATCTAGAAAAGTTCGCTGAAGTTCCTAATTTCAGAGTCATTTATAAGATAAACGCCTAACTTCGTTGCGAGCATTCGAGCAGAAGGTGTGTAATCTTGATTACTTACGACAACGGAAAAAGTTGCGTCATAATAAGATTTCGCGGCGTGTACCTCTTGTACGGCTTTGTTTCCGACGGGTTGAGAATACATTTTGCATTGAACGACACCTCGATGTTCGCCCTTTTCGATAATTACATCAGCGCCTTGATCGCCGCTTCCTTTAGTTACAATTGAATTCCAGCCCAAAATTTTAAACTTGCGACCAATCTTTTCTTCGTAATCATAAGGACTGATCTCGGGTTCTTTTGTTTCGGGTTCCGTTTCCATTGTCTTCGGGTTTGCGGTCGACTCTAGAACCCTCAGAACTTTCTTTTCCAACACGTTTTTCAGTACTTCGAAGAGCATATCGCTGACCAACTCTTTCGCTTTTTGAATATCCTTGTCCGATTCGAAATCTTCTCGTTGTGGTACCGGATAAACCAAATAAGATAAGTTTGCAACATACGAATTCCAATCAAAAAGCACCCGAGTGATCCTTTCGGGAAAAATTTCGCATATTTCTTCGTTGATTTCTTCTAAGTCTCTAGTATGGGCAAAGTGAAGCAACTCGTTTAGAAATTTCTCATAATGAACGTCGCCATATTCGTCTCGATAAATGAGTTGTTTTGCCTTTCTTGTTAAGACAGGCAAATATTCTTTCTTAACCAAATAATTAAAAGTACCGATTTCGCGACAGACAACAAACCAAGTTAAAGGGTCTTGAAACTCTTTCGCACTGAAATCTAACGGAATATCAAAATATTTTGCGTATTCCTTCTTAATTCGCTCGGAGATAAGTTTGACAATGTTGGGAGAAAGCCTCTTGACTTGTCTTCCGACCATTGCAACTATTTGGTTGGCTTCTTCGAGCTTGCTTTGTTGCTTCTTTATGTTACTTAACTTTTCTTCAGGTAAGTTTCGATTCAAATACTGCCAGCAATAGTCTTCATCCTCATCTTCTAGTATTTGGTACTTATCTTCCAAAATTCGTAATTCGGTATTAACTAGATCAAGTTTTGTCACTTCCGGCTTAATAATCTCTAGATCGATTTCTAAACGCCTCAAAAGGCCTTCTTCGGAAGCTGGATCGTCCGAGTGATTGAATGAAACTTCTTGAAGAATCTCATTTTTTTTGTTAGAGCCAATATGCTTTAATTTCGCGATTTCTTCTTGCGCTTTTTGGGCTTGAGCCTCCTCTAAAGCCTTCATTTTGATACGATCTTCTTCGGCTTCTTTTTCTTTGAGTCTTTGTTGTTCGAGTTCAATCTTATTCTGCTCTTCTTCAATCTTTATCTGCTCTAACCGCATTCGTTCTTGTTTTTCTTTTTGCTCAGCTTCTTGACTTTTTTCTCTCTGCGTTTTGAATAATCCGAAAAACATTTTTGCTCCTTAAGATTGAGATATTGGAGCAATCTTAACAAAGGTTAACAATTACTTCTCAAAGGCGAGAGGGCTTCTTTTTCCGCTCCTTCAAGTGCTAAGGTTTGACTAAGTAAGATTCTGAGGTCTGTGAAAACGCAAGAAGCCGAAACTTTTGCAAGAATCGGCTTCTTTAGGCTCGTTAGAACCTACTGCGGATTACCGCAACCAACACTAGGAAAAGCAATAACTTGTAATCAAGATTTACATCACCTGTCCAAACTACCGTATTGTGTGAGATAATCTCCCACGAGGAGAAAGTACTTCCCATACTAACCTCTTATATATCTGACATTGGCTTGGTTGCACCCAAGCCTTTGTCGTTTCTACACCCTTTCGGGCCCCTTACGGCTCGCGCCGTAATCCTTTGCTAACTCCCAAAATTAAGGGATTGGCGCAAGATTTCAGGGTAGAAGTTTTCAGTTTTCGTTATTCCGTGGTGGTGCGATTCTAATCTAATTCGATTGGGCGGATAAGAGACTTTTTCCAGTTACTGACAAGTCAATAAACCGACAAGGCTTCCTTTTCCGCTCTCTCAAGTGCCAAGGTTTGAGCTTCTTTCGCTGGCAGTTTTTCCGTATCTATGGTGGCAAGTTCTTCTTCCGTCCAGTCTTCCAACGGTCTCCCTTGAATAATCCGAGCTGGTGCGGTGATGACATCGGTCAAGAATTTTCCTCTGATTTTCGCTATGAAGTTCAAGGCGTTCAATGCTCCGTTGACATCCTTAGTCGTGACGTATTCCCCTGTCTCGGGGTCAGTCATCGGCTCTCCTTTCTGCGTGTATCGCTTCTTTGGCTCTAATGCGTACTCAAGGATTTCGAGCGCCTTGAGAAGTTCGTAATCCTGCGCAAGTTTGAGCCGATAGCTTCTAAGCCGTTCTGCTTCGTTGATTTCTTTAGTTACAAGTGGATTCCGAAGGAGCTTACAGCCTTGTTCACCTGCTGAAGCAGGAGAGTATCCCGCTTCTTTGGCTGATTGGGTTGCGTTTCCAGTAATTAAGAAGTTTTCTACAAATAATTTTTGTCTCGGGCTTAATGCTGACATTGTTCTTTCTCGTTGTTGTTAGTTAATGCCTTTTCTGTCTCTCACTACCTCGACAATTCCCGCTTTCCCAGTTGGAATAGTTCCTTGTTCGGTTACGTTAATTGAGGAGCTGATAACTGCCGAGCCAACCTTACAGCGTCCAAATATAAGAGGGACGGGGACACCCTGTCGGGTTGTGTTTTGAGCACCGTTGAAGTAGTAAGAAGTTTGATCGTCATCATTATTGTTATTTTTGACACGTCCCATAATTGCCGTGACGATAGAACTAATGAGCATCCCTGCGCCTGCAACCATTAACGCCTGTCCAAAAGCAGGTGCTAAAGCTCCAAACATTGGCGCACATAAGACAGCTCCAACCACAAACATGGCCGCTCCGATGATGACGCCCATAAACTTACCAGCGCCATAAACAGTCGGTACAAAATGAATTTCCTGAGCTTCTTTGTGCATGAGCATTGTTTTTTCATCCAATGCCTCAATTCTTCCATCTGCGTATTTGCAAATAATCATGCACTTTTCATAGCGCTTCAGATTGTCTCTAATCCATTGTCCAAATCTCGGCATGTTGGCTTGAATGAGTTGTAATGCTTCGGCGGGAGTATGAATATCTAACGTCCACTCTCTGCCGAAGTTTCGACCCATTGCTCCCTCAAGATAGATTTTCGTTAACATTGCTCTTTCTCGTTGTTGTTATTATTGTGAATGAATACCGGCGCCGGGAATAAGAAATGCCCTACAAGACTCACAGGAGCGTTTTAGGCGCTTTGGTATGATTTATAGTACACCCCTACATGGATTGTTAAAATGTACTCTCTACGGCTTGATTTGGTGCCTTATTGAGGATTAAAAAGGGGTAGATAAGGTTTAGACCCCTTCCGACTTTTCAAAAATCTGCCCAAGGAATTTAAGCGATAGGTAGCGCCAATCACTTTTCATTTTAGACTTCGATTTTTTCGAAGGGGATATTTCGATTAACATTATATCACCCCTTGACTTACGTGTCAAATTATTGTATAATAATCGGAGTTGTCTAAATGAAACATCGGAGCTTGATCGAGCTCCTTCTATTCTTAATCCTTTTTGCAATAAGAAAAATAAAATGCAAGAAAAACAACAAAATATATCAATAAATCAAGTTCTCTCTATTCAAGATTCTGCTAAGTATCTTGGTATCAGTCGCTCTTCTTTTTGGAGAAAAGCTAAATCCGATGGTTTCCCTTCCAAAGTAATAATTAACAATAAAGTTGGTTATCGCCCCGAAGATTTAGAAGAATGGTATTCCCATCAGGTTGCTAACCGAGAAGCCAAGCGGTCAGGTGTACCAACGTATGAATATCTTGGTAAAGCTCAATTCATTCTTAAGTGTCATGATCTTGCCCGTGACTGTGTCCGTATGAATGCCATTAGGAAAGGTACAAGCATTCTTGAGGCTCAAAGGCTTTTTGAATGGACTTTCGATAGGCTGAAAGATTCCTATGTGAAGGTCTTCCCGCAAGGTTTGGATAGCGAAAACTTTGATTATGAGGGTAAACCTTGGAAGGATTTTATTGAGGCGAAAGAAGAGATTATCAAGCTGGTGTGGCCTGAAATTGATACCGATGATCTTACGGAAGAAGACATCTTAGCCTTCTAACAAGTAAAAAAGAATGGGCGCCCTGAGCGCCCTTAAATTTAACTAAAAAGTCATGTATAAACAATATATTAGCATTATTGGCGTCGATCCGTCAACCTCTCATTTTGGAATGGTGTACGGATGGTATGAAATCAATTCTCAAGAATTTATCCCGCTTCATTACACTGTTTTAGAGCCTCCTGATGGGTTGTATGATGAATTTCCTCCGAAGGGTAAGGGTAGCGAGAGAAAATCTATTGTTGAATTTGAGCAGACTTGCGCCCTAGCTTCGAAAATCAAAGATTTTTTCATTCGTCATAAGCCACAAGTCGTGTTTGCTGAAGTTCCAGTTGGTGCCAAGGGTATGAAGGCTACAGGCAAGTTGTATGCCGCTATGGGCATGGTTTGCGGGTGTTTTACTTTCCCTTCGTCAATTCAAGATTGGAAGATTATCGGAGTTACTCCGCAAGAGGTTAAAAGCGCCGCAACTAATGGGCTGGATATCTACGCTTCTAAGTTTCAGGTAATGAAGTGGGCTTTCCAAAATTATCCTTGTGTGGACTGGAAACACGCTCTGAAAGAGTTTGAGCGATTCGGAAAGTTTGATACTTACTTGGTTTGCCGAGAAGCTGAAGATTTTAATGAGCACATGGCTGACGCCCTAGCCGCTGTTAAGGCTGGAACAAATACACGAGCTTTCAATGCGTGGCTGAAGGCTGTAAAAGGTACAGGGGAGCTTGATAGATCTAGTAAGGAACTTTTGAAGAATGTGAGTGAAGAGAGGCTGTATTCCGAGAATAAAGAGAAGAATGACGCCTTAAAGATCGATTTTGGTTTCAGTATCGAGGGCTATAACCAGTTGTTAGCAAAGAAGACTGATTGGAGAGCCAAGGGATTTAAGGATGTTGTCCCAGTTGAGAAGTGCCCGAAGAGAAAACATGCGATTATGGATGCCCCGCAAGGTTGGAATGATAGTAATGATGACTATATCTCAAAACTCGTTAAAGCTGGTTACAGCGCCGAAGTTATTAGAAGTCAGATAAGGGAATATGCATGCAGTTATGGCGTGATGTTTTCCGATCAGTATTTGGTTAGCTGTTTTCTTTTGAGAGAAATACAAGAGACTAGAGAAGTCGAGAAGAAGGGGAAAAAGTCAAAGAAACTGAAAGCGGTGAAAAGCGAAAATCATCGGTTTGTTGATTGTATGAAACTTTTGGGATTGTTTTGTTCAGGGCCTACGCTGAAAGAAATTGAGAAGACATCTAATTTTGATGAAAAGATAAATAAGATTTCAAATAGGATTGATTCTCTTTCAGAATTGGTAGCTCTTGGGATTAGTCAAAGAATGCTGAGATCAAAGGAGCTTCAAAATCGGCGCCTATCTGCGCAGAATGGAGAGGCGCCAATAGATTGGCGCAATGAAATGTACTGCGCTGATAGGCTCCTAGAAGCTCGGATTTCAGAGATTAAGAAACTGAAAGATTTAAAAAGGAAGCTGTTTAAAGAAAAGAGAGAAGCAGAGGAGAGTAAAGAGGCTGTGAAGTTGAGTTAGTTCGACTTGGCAGATTGCAATAGCGGGGCGCGAAAGCGCCCCTTTTTGCTGATTGCCATGATTGAACAAAGAGGTTAGTCAGATTCTGCTAACTCGGGGTTGGATAAAGGGAAGCAGGGGCTCGCTGTCGCTCGCCCCTGCTTCCTACTGATTAACTCCGTGTACTACGTATGTGCTCATTCCAGAATTAATGCACCAGGCAATCCAAAGTTAATGCACCAGCGAAGTCTCGAGAGCTTCCTTTTCTTATGTTAACAAATAGTCCTATATGTTTGAGGTTTTGCGCATAGAGGGTGATTGCACTTTGGAGCGTAGCGGAGAAGTGCAATCACCCTCTATGCGCAAGGTGCGTCTTACCTCTATCTCTTGCGGATAGTCGGTGGTTACAACGCGCCTCCTAGTTTGATCCTCCGTAACTACCTATGGTTACTGAGATTTTCTTTCACCTCTACACTTCGTCTCTGAGAGGAGCCTTCAAGATGTAAGCGGTATGAGGAATGTGCAATCCTATCGATTACAGCTTGCGTCATTGCGCTATTGCCAAGTCTCTCGATCCATCCTTCCAATTTGAACTGGCTTGTATAGATCGTCGGCTTCAGACGGTTTCTGTCATTGATAATATCCAGCAAATCGGCGCAGTCTTCTTCGCTCATGTCTTCGATTAAAAAGTCATCAAGAATGAGTAAATCGATTCTTTTGAGTTCTGCCTTGCGTTTTTCCAACGTGTTATTGACTCTATGGACCTTAAGATCCATAAAGAGCCTTCCAGCACAAATGAAGTAAACAGAATGTCTGCGATCAAGTATGTAGTTAGCACAACAACCCGCTAAGAAGCTTTTCCCTACACCACAAGCTCCGGAGAGGATAAGGTCGGCCGGAGTCTCTCTGAGCATCCACTGACCGTCTCTTACAAGTGCCATAAGTCTAGTGTCCCATCGGCGATTATCGCTTTCGTAGAGTTCTTCGAAGCGTGCATTGATCAAATCCAAGGGGAGGTTGCTATGTCGCCGCAGCTTAACTGCAGTATTCGCCTCTCTTCTGACTATTTCTGCATTTAGGAGATCATAGATTTGCTCCAACGATGTCATCTGCTGCCAAGTTGCGTCCTCAAGAGTTTCCTCCATCCGTTGACGGAAGCCCGGCAGATGAAGTTCTTTGGTCATCCTATGTACTCTTTCGGCCAGAGATTGGGGATTTTTTCCTGTATTTCTAGTATCTTTCATTTTTATCTCTTCAATTTATTGAATTGTGTTATTTCCAAGGAAGGAGAAGAATTCTTCTAAAGGGCGTAGGCACTCGCTGTTTTCAGAAGTTTTCTTTTTCTTCTCCTTTTTCGTGGGCATGCCCGTTGCAAAGGCTTTCACACAGCTTAAAAACGCGCTTTTTTCATATATTCCTGTTTCAACTGCATGGGTGAAGGCAAGTTCCAGCGTCTCAGGGCTAACGGTTTTAAGTTTCTTAACCATGTAGCGCAAGCGGTTCGCCAATTCGCCTTTCTCTGAGCGATTGTTGATTTTTAAGTATTTAGATAAGAAGAGGCCGGCACTTTTTGATAGTTGCCTAAACTCTTCGCAGCTTTTTTCCAGTCGACCGGCTGGCGTGAGTTCTCCGGGTAACCGGTATTCCGGTTTGATATGAAGAAAGCCTTCAAGCTCGTCAGGTTCGCCCGGCCGATAGTATTTGTATTCGGTAATGAGGTAATTGCTCAATGGGTCAACAATCCGAAGCAACTGTCCGTCTTTTACATAAACTCCGACGGAGTGACTAAAGTATTCCGGCGGTACCATGTATTCGTGAGTATGGAATTGGATGCAGCCGTTGATTCTTACCTTTCTTCTTAAGATTTCTGCCCCATAAAAGAACTTGTTCTTTGGTAGGCTCCGCAGCTTGGGCTGCTCAAGCTCGAACCACTTTCTCCGACTAATGCCGTATCGGGCCATCTTCGCGCAGTTAAAGTCTTCCAGCTCCTTTTCCAGAAGGAAGTTCACGTCATTAACTGAACTCAAGGAACCAGGCGAGATCTTTTTAATAAATTTATCGGTAACGTCCTTTACAGCTTCTTCCACAAGTCCTTTATCCTGCGGATGTCCTACTCGAGCCGGACTTAAGGCAACCTCATAGAATTGAGCAAGGTCGAGAAGCCCTTTACTGTAGAGTTGATTACCTTTTTCGGCATGGTTGACTAACGCAGTGTCGTTATCCAAGATAATGTACGAAGGCACTCCCTTGAAGAAGTCAAACGCGTTCTGCAGTCCTTCAATCCAAGATTCTGTCGTCATGTCAGGAGTGGCGTACCAGTAAACCATGCGGCTAAAAGGAAGAACTGCGACAAAGATACGGCAGTTTTTTACTGCGTTGCTGCGACTGGAATTCAGAAGTATTTTGTCGCCGGCATAATCTATCAGCAGATATTTTCCCGGCTCCCATTCCTGAGCCATGACGCGTCCTTTATTTCCGTAATGCGCGTGCCAGTATTGCTTGACTCTGTAATAAAACCCCGAGCGTTTGAGCGGCGGCAGATCAGAAGTCTTCGCTTGCTCAAGGTACTGCATGTAGGAATCAAGAATTTTTGCTCTTCCTTGATCGATGGCGTCACATATAGCTTCGACATCAACCGGATAGAAAGCTTCTTCTTTCGGACCTTTGACTTTGCAAAATAAACTATGAAGCTGTTTGTCCTGAATCTTTGAAACCGTTTGGAAATCGAGTCCAAGTTCTTTGGCCCGTTGTAACCAACGAGACACCGTCGTATGGTGGAGTCCTAGCCGATTAGCTATCTGCCTCAAGCTCATATTCCTTTCTTGGAGCTTGAGGACTTCACGAATGTCAACCGATGACATTTGTTGTCTCCTTTTCTTCATAAAACCCCTTGCTTAACAAAAACAAGGTAGTGTGCTTTGAAAAGGAAACTCTCGTTATTGTTGATTTTGCCTACTCAGGGTAAAGATTTCTTGAGAAGGTGTTGCACTTATTTTGGAATAGGTGGTGCACTTATTTTGGAATTAACACTTTGACCTGAACTGATTTTGGTTGACTCTGTTTTTGCTTAAAACTAATCGTAAGTTG
>OMGU01000108.1_pt1 | contig 88863 bp, 70 predicted proteins | sample 1646121 | NCBI WGS metagenome assembly OMGU01 (sample SAMN05578581, study PRJEB25193) | human gut metagenome | biome: Human Microbiome; feature: human-associated habitat; material: feces | host: Homo sapiens | place: USA:Birmingham
ATGTGTTAAGCACGCCGCCAGCGTTCATCCTGAGCCAGGATCAAACTCTCATGTTAAAGTTTTGATTCCAGTCAAAATTCGCTTGGCTAATTTTAACCGTTATTACTGTTGTTTTGGTTTTGTTCTGAATGTTCTCTTGAACTTCAAGGCTTAACCAAAAGCCTTTGTTCTTAGAATTTTCAGGGTTTTACATACTGTTCAGTTTTCAAGGTTCTTTGTTGTTGTCTCATTGACAGCTCATTTATATTATCACAAGCAGTTATCTTTGTCAACAACTTTTTTATTTTATTTTTCGCAACTGAGCTTTCGCTCAACAGCTTGAATATCATATCATAGGCAGTTGTCGTTGTCAACTATTTTTTCTTAATTTTCAAAACATTTTCGTAAATAAGAAAACCTGTGATATTCGATTTTCCCTGCATATGCAGACCAACGTCAAAACACGTTAGATTTAGATTTTACCATTTCAGCATTAACTTGTCAAGGGATTTTCACTTGTTTTTTCGCTGACATATTCCATACAGAATCATTGCGCATCCTCGCGGAGCGTTTATCTCAGTGGGAGTCTTCTCGACTGAAATAAAAAATTTGGCACACCTAACTCATCACTAAGTAGCGAGCATGCGGTGTGCCGTTTTTCAATATCACATTTTTTCTCTATAAGCTTTCAAATAATCCGTTTCACAACACCCATCAGGATGCTTCCAAGCATATTGTGGTCATACAGCCAGGTCAGCCAGATATTGCTTTCTATCTGGTTCAGGAAAAGTTCACCAATCGCCGTTGCCGAGAACAGTGTAATAAGCAGTGCTGCAATCCAGACGAAAAAGATCCCTTCCGCACCCCCCAGCACGGCACCTGCCAGACGGTTCAGCCCCGATATGATCGGCAGCCGGGAGACCACATTGAGCGATACGGACAGAACACGCAGTCCGCCGAACACGGCTGTAAACAGCAGAAAAAAACTTATAATATTGATCAGGCTGTTTGCCAGATAACGGCTGACGTAGTGGGTAAAGCTGCTTACACCCAGCGCCTCGTAAACTTCGCTGTTATTATTCTCCAGAAGCGCATCCTTTAACTGTTCCGGAAGATCCATTTCTTCAATAATACTGCGCTGTACGGATGGCGGCGCCGCGTCAGCTGCCTCATTTTCCGCCTCATCGTCCTTTTGGATAAATTTCGTCACGCTGTCCTCCACCGCCTGATAGACCACCTCATTGCTGCGAAGCAGATTCGCGACAGACGGCGCACCAAAATGAACCACCCCCAGCGACAGCACCAGGGAAACGGCCGAGACTGCCAGGCGGACGAATCCGCGGTAATGCCCGTACAGTACCATGGAAACCAGATAGACTGCCACCACCACGAACAGCCAGTTTTCTTTTATATAAGCACCCATTGTCTGATCGCCTCCGCTACGCCCTCTTCCCGGTTCGAAGCGGCAATCCGGTCTGCGCGTTCCTTTAAAAATGGGGCGCCATTTTCCATCGCCACGCCGATTCCTGCTGCCTCCAGCATGGGCCAGTCGTTTTCGCCGTCTCCAAATGCCATCGTCTCCTCCGCTTCAATTCCCAGATACTGGCAGAGATTCCGCAGCCCGCTCCCCTTTGTGATGCCCGCCGCGTTGAGTTCCAGATTCCACGGAAGCGAGGAGGTCACCAGAACCTCCGGCATCGCTTCCAGCTTTGCCCGGACTGCCTGCTTGCTCTCCCGGTCCTTAAAATTTAAATTCATCTTCTGCACCAGGCATTTTTTCTCCCGCAGATACTCCACCATGTCAGTAACTGCCCGGCGCGTCGCCCGGATATAGGCACATTCACGTTCCGGTATCCCGTATTCTTCCAGCTGTGCCAGCAATCGCGTCTCGCTGACGCCGCCCTCCGATACATACATATCGTAAATAACCGGATGCCGGCGCAGCACCTCAATCACCCGGATCGTCTCTTCCCAGCTCAGGCAGCTTTCCGACACCCAGGTATTTTTCCCGAAATCCCGGACGACCGCCCCATTTGTAAATATGCCATAGTGGACGCCCGGCAGGCTCAAAACCTCCTCTGGCACTGCCGGGAGCGCGCGCCCGGTCGCCGGAACAATCTCAATCCCCCGCTGCGCGCACAGTTCCATCACCTGTCTTGTTTTTTCCGACACGTGCATTTTTTCATTTAACAGTGTCCCATCTAAATCGAGGGCTATTAACCGTGTTCCCATCTTTCTCTCCCGTATCTCTTTTTACTGTCCACTACCAGAAAACGCTGCCGGGAAGCATTCCCCCGCAGCGCTCTCTTTTACTAATTAGTTTTAATTTTAAAATTTCTCAAATTGTTTTAATTAATCAAAGAAATGCTTCTCTTTCAGAATCAGAAGTCCATCCTTATCATATTTCGATGAGAACAGTCCGCTAAAGGATTTCTTCTCCGCCTTATCTGCAGCTTCCTCGATCAAATCTTCGGCACTTGTCTTGGTAAGCGGTTCTCCGTCCTCCTCCATCATCTCAGCGCGCTCGTACAGAGCCAGCATGCTCTTTCCCGAAATACTGCAGTCGATCTCCGATGCATATTTGCAGGCATACTGAACAAACTCCTCAACATCCATATCGCCGGACTTTTTGGACGGTTTCTCTTCCGGCTCATCCTCTGGATAATTGGAATACTCGTCGTCCTCGCGTTCGTCTTTATAGCTGTCTTTGTAATCGTCCTTATAATCATCACGATAGCCGTCACGCGCATAATCATCCTCCGGCTCATACTCGTCCTTCTCGTAGTGATCTTCTTCGTCTTCATACTCCGGCTCGTCATCGCGTCTTGCCTCTTCCTGACGGCGCAGTTCTTCTCTCTGCCGCTCTGCCAGACGGCGATCTTCCTCCGCTTTACGCGCTTCTTCTGCCTCTTTGGCTGCCAGTGCCTGTGCTTCTGCCTTGGCGCGCTCTTCTTCCTCACGGCGGGCTGCTGCTTCCTGCTGTCTGCGTTTTTCCTCCGCCTCTTTTTCTGCCTGACGGCGGATCTCCGCTTCACGCTCTGCCTGGCGTTTTCTGGCTGCTTCTGCTTCCTGCTGCGCCTGCTGGCGTTTCAGCTCTTCCTCGCGCGCCTGTGCCAGCTTCGCTGCATCGTCTTTCTGGTTTTCACAGCCGATATACTGGAAACGCACTGCTAATGCCGGATATGCGCGGTGCATCTGCTCTAAACGTGCCTGCGTATCAATCAGAACAACGACCATGCCGGTTTCATCCTGTGTCATCAGTTCTTCCAGCTCTTCCACCGTCAAATCGTCCAGATCGGCTGCATGCTCGACCACCAGATCCTTGCCTGCCAGGCGCTCCGCCACCGATGCGATGCCGCGATGGGAAAGGTTTGCGCCGCTGATCTTGGCAACTGGATGCTTGGTCCCCAGCTCGCGGTGAATCTTTTTCAGGGAATCAAGTGCCATCGCAAGACCGGCTGCCGGATCTTCCGCCTCGATCATCAGATGATTCGATTCCTTGATCTCCTCTTCTTCCTCTTCCGGTTCGAAATCCCAGTCTTCCACTATGGTTTCCTCTTCCTCTTCAAATTCATGAATCGGAGCTTCCTCGCTCTTTTCCTCTGCCTCTGCCGGTTCCAGGTCGCGGAGATTCCTGAAAACACGTGTCTCCCCTTCGGATGCGCCCTCTTCCTCATCGTAAGGCTTGATCTTGGACACTTCTTTTGCCAGCGCTTCTTCCGCCTGTGCTTCATGAAGGCTTGCTACTACATCCTCGTCCAGCGCAGCCTTTTCTACTTTCTCGTCCGCCGGTTTTGTCTCAGCTTTCGGTTTTCCAGCCTTCTCTTCTGGCTCTGCCTGCTCTGGCTGTCCCTCCGGCTCATTCTCCGGTTCGTCGTCCAGCTCTGCCTCCGGCTCATCCGTATCCAGATACTCTCCTTCCGGCTCTGGCTTGCGGTATGTACCGTTCTTGTACTCTTCTTCCACCGCACGCAGCTTCTCTTCGTACTTCTCGCGGTTTTCCACCAGATCCATCTGATATTTCGTCAGCGGCGCATACTGAAGTTTCAGTTCCATTGCCTTGTCCACATATTTGCCAAGACCGAACATCAGCATGATCTTGTCGCAGATCCGCACACAGTCGTCCGCCTGGTTCGCCTGATGATAAAGCTCTGCCAGGTGGTACAGCCATTTCTCATCCAGCTCTTCCTGACAATATCTCTCCAGAGAATTGATCTGCTGCTCTAACGGCGCATCCTTCGCCTCCAGAATCAGGAAACGAAGCAGGTACTGGCGCGGGTCATCGCCGGACAGCTCACAGAACTCCCGGTAATATGCCTCTGCCTCCTGAATATTATTTTCACGCAGTGCAAGGTCGGTCAGCTTATATAAAAGCCCCTTTCCAAGCGGCGCTCTCTCATATGCCAGCAATAAAATATCCTTGGCATCCTGATACTCTGCATTTTTCTCATAAATCTGGGAAATCATCGTAAGCAGGCTGGTGCTGCGTACACGACGCCAGTCGATGGTATCGGCGATCTTCATCGCCGTCTCGAAATCTCCCTTGTTGACCAGTTTCTTAATCTGCTCTACCTTGATGTTAAACTCGTATTTATCCATCTTATGCATCTCCTAACTTCCTGCCGCGGCAGAAGTTTTATTGTTACTGTTCACGCATACGTGCCCAGTAACGTTTTATTTGCTCACCGGCTACAGCTCTGTACGCCCATCCAGCGCGCGCAGAAGCGTTACCTCATCAATATATTCCAAGTCGCCCCCGACCGGAACGCCGCTGGCGATTCGCGTCACCCGGATCCCTGTCGGCTTAATCAGCTTGCTCAAATACATCGCGGTCGTCTCGCCCTCCAGGCTTGAGTTGGTTGCGATAATGACCTCACGAACCTCCTCTTTCTGCAGGCGAGTCATCAGCTCCTTGAGCCGGATGTCGCCCGGCCCGATCCCCAGCATCGGGGAGATCGCCCCATGCAGCACATGATAGACCCCGTTGTATTTTCCTGTCTTTTCATATGCCGCCAGATCACGCGTATTTTCCACCACCATGATCGTCTCATGATCTCGCCGGTCGCTGCTACAGATCGGGCATAGTTCCTTATCAGTCAATGTGCAGCACTCCTTGCAGTAACGCACATTCTGCTTGGCTTCCAGAATCGCGCCGGACAAGTGCCTGACCTGTTCTTCCGGCATATTGATGATATGAAATGCAAGACGCTGCGCCGATTTACTTCCGATTCCGGGAAGTTTTGACAATTCTTCGATTAGCTTGCTAATCTGGCTGCTGTAATAATCCATCGCTTAAAACGGAAATCCGCCTCCCAGACCGCCAAGGCCACCGGTCAACTGGGACATCATCTGGCTGCTGTCCTCTTCCGCCTGACGAAATGCCTCGTTGGTCGCCGCCACGATCAGATCCTCTAACATCTCGATATCATCCGGATCCACTACTTCCTCAGACAGTTTCACGGAAAGAACCTCTTTTTTACCAGATACGGTCACGGTTACAGCGCCGCCGCCCGCGGATGCGCTGTACTGCTTCTCCTCCAGCTCTTTCTGCTTCTCTTCCATCTGGCGCTGCATTCTCTGCGCCTGCTTCATTAAATTGTTCATATTGCCCGGCATACCGCCTGGGAAACCGCCACGTTTTGCCATGGTGTCATTCCTCTCTTTCACTTCTTTTTATTTATATTCAGACTGGCTGCCGATTGCAGCCGGTTCTATATATCATATAAACCCACTAATATCATTTATCTGCATTTAATCACAGCTTCTTGCACTACAAAACAAGGCTCATCTTTGGCAAGCTCCACTACACGGAATCGTCCTCTTCGACAATCACATCGGTATGGATTGCGTTCTTTAAATCCTCATCACTGACATAAACCGTTCTTTGCGGCACAGCAGATGATTCTAAACGGACTTTAAATTGCAGAGTCTTTTTGTATTTTTCTTGCACTACTTCCTGCAAATTCTTAAGCTCAGGCTCCCGATTGATAATTCCAAACGTATTTTCATCTGTACACACAATGCAAAGGCAGCCTTCTCCCGCCGGTTCTACACTTGTCTTGGGAAGACTGAGTCTAATCGAACCCACAAGCTGGCTCAGGGACGCAATCCGTCCCCATTCTTTCCGCATCAGCATCAGATCTTCGTACTGTGCCGGCGGAAGGGATACCGTCTTCGGCTCAGGCGGCGTTTCCACCACAGCCGTTTTGGAGGATGCCGCCTGCCCCGCTGCCGGTGCAAGGGACGCCAGTTTCTGTAGATTGTCCGGCATTTCCTGCATTTTCTGCTCTAATAGCGTAATCCGCTGTAAAATGGAATCAAGATTCTGTTCCATCGACGGCGTCGTCAGCTTGATAAAGGCAATCTCCACCAGAATCCGCTTCTGCGACGCGTAGCGCAGCTGCCCGGAAAGTTCCGAGAAAATACGGATGTAACGCATCAGCGTTTCCGTATCAACGCCTGCCGCCTCTTCCTTTAAAACTGCCAGATTTTCCTCCGACATATCGAGCATATCGCCCGGTTCGTCGGTCGTCTTGGCAATCAGGAGATTTCGCATATACCAGACGAAATCGTTGACGAGCTGCGAAAGATCGCGCCCCTGGATGATCATTTCCTCAATCTCACGGATGCACGCCTTCGTATCACTTGCAAGCACCGCTTGAAACAGCTTGCTGAACACGCGGTTATCGACCGCGCCCAACACCTCGAGCACATTGTCATACGTCAGCTTTTCCCCGAAATGGAACGCCACGCACTGATCGAGAAGACTTAACGCATCTCGCATCGAGCCATCCGCCGCACGTGCCACATACCTAAGTGCCCGATCGTCTACATCGATCTGCTCCGCCTGCGTCAGCTCCGCCAGCCGTCCCGCGATGGTATCGATCGAGATCCGCTTGAAATCATATCTCTGGCACCGGGACAGGATCGTGATCGGGATCTTGTGGACCTCCGTCGTCGCCAAGATAAATATAACGTAGGACGGCGGTTCTTCCAGCGTCTTTAAGAGCGCATTGAACGCGCCGATCGAAAGCATATGAACCTCGTCAATGATGTAGACGCGGTAGCGCCCATCCGTCGGCGGGTACTGCACCTGTTCCCGGATATCGCGGATATTTTCCACACCATTGTTGGATGCCGCATCGATCTCCACCACATTGAGGGAAGCTCCTTCCGCAATCTGGCGGCACATACTGCACTCGCCGCAGGGGCTGCCGTCCACCGGATGTTCACAGTTGACTGCCCGTGCAAAGATCTTGGCAATACTCGTCTTACCGGTTCCGCGCGTCCCGCAGAAGAGGTACGCGTGCCCGATCCGCCCGGAGTTGATCTGATTTTTCAAGGTCTTTACGATATGGTCCTGACCCCGGACCTCTTCAAAGGACGTCGGACGCCATTTTCTGTACAGTGCTGTATATGACATAAACTACTACTTCCTTACTATTCGTCGCCGAAGCTGATGCCTACATCCTTAGCTTCCCGGATAATATCGCTCTTCGGATCGACCATCTTTAATTTACCGGCAATGTCCGCGAGCGGAATTTTTTCAATCTTATCGTTGTTTAAAGCAACCATATAGCCGTATTCTTTGCGGCGGATCATCTCTGCTGCCTCCGCGCCGAGGCGCGTCGCAATCACGCGATCATACGGGCATGGCTCGCCTCCGCGCTGCATATGCCCCGGAACCGTTACACGGATCTCCTGCCCCGTCCGCTCGGAAATCTGGGCGCCCAGCTCGTAAGCGACCGACGGATAAACCGGTCCATTTTTCTTCTTTTCTTTTAATTCTTTCTTGGTCAGGGCTGCATTTTCCTTGGAAATCGCGCCCTCTGCGACCGCCAGAATCGTGAAATTCTTGCCATTTTTAGTACGGCTGCGGATCGCATTTACCACCACATCAATATCATACGGGATCTCCGGCAGGAGAATGATGTCAGCTCCGCCCGCGATGCCTGCATAGAGCGCCAGCCATCCCACCTTGTGGCCCATGATCTCCACGATGAAGACTCTGCCATGAGACGCCGCCGTCGTATGAATACAGTCGATGGCATTGGCCGCTACATCAACCGCACTATGGAATCCAAACGTAAGATCGCTGCCCCAGAGATCGTTGTCTATGGTCTTCGGAAGAGAAACGATATTGAGTCCTTCCTCCCGCAGCAGATTTGCCGTCTTCTGGCTGCCGTTGCCGCCTAAAATGACGAGGCATTCCAGTTTCAGCTTGTAATAGGTGTGTTTCATCGCTTCCACTTTATCCAGACCGTTCTCGTCCGGCATCCGCATCAGCTTGAAAGGCTGTCTGGAAGTTCCCAGAATCGTACCTCCGCGTGTCAGAATCCCGGAAAAATCCGACTGTTTCATAATCCGGTAGTCTGCATACATAAGACCTTTATAGCCGTCTTCAAATCCAACTATCTCTATGTCATCGAACATCTTGTACAGCGATTTTGCCACGCCTCGCATCGTCGCATTTAAGCTCTGGCAGTCGCCGCCGCTGGTTAACATACCGATTCTTCTCATGAGCGCTTTCCCTTTCTTCATAACCGTCCAGTACCTTCACAGTTACCCTTATTCTAAGTTTCCAACAACCCCCATATCAGGATAAACTACACCCATTTTGTAATTATAATACAATCATATCCCGCGGGCAAGAAAAAATTCCTTACAAATATCATAGACATAAAAATACCGGAATACGCGCTTTTAATCTGCTCCGGCACGGTATTCCTACCCCCTGGCAAATCAAATTCCACATATCCCGGCTATATTCACACACCTGCAAAAATGCTTGTTTCTGTATCTATTATTTTCTATTTTTTATTTCATAGGAAGCAATTTCCTATGAAATAAAAAAATCCGCACGCCCGGCTTCGAACGTATGCCATGGACGTTACCCTGACAGTTAACTCGGTCCAGGCTGCCTTGCGGCACACAGAAGCTTCTGCTTAGTGCTGCTGCATTCCTGCCCTGACACGGTTCACAGATTTCTGTTGCGCAAGACCCAGACTTCAACGCCACTTTTCAGGGGCAGCCCCACAGTAAAAACGCCCTCGGTCGGACAACACCCCTGCTATAGCGGATTGCAGGTACAGGGCACCGCTAACTCCCCGGCTGTGCGGAAACTTTATGACTTGATCTTATATGACGGAATGACTTGCAGACCGTCAGCCTGTTTAGTATACATGGCAGCCGCCGTTTTGTCAAGCCGGAGCTTGACTAACAAGCATTGTATAAAAATACACAAGAATACATTTTATTGTTTTTTTATCATTTTTTATCCCAGAATCTTGCAACAGAAGAAAGAAATCATTATAATAGGTATAAATCTAGCGACTGCAAAAAGTCAAACAGTTACTAAATCATAAAATTCTGTAAGATTGGAGCAACGATTATGGAAAAGAAAAATATCGACTGGAGCAACATCGGTTTCGGCTATATGCCAACGGATTACCGCTATGTTTCCATGTACCAGAATGGTTCCTGGGACGAAGGCGTCCTTACCTCCGACCCGAATATTACCTTGAATGAATGTGCCTGTGTTCTGCAGTATGCACAGACTTGCTTCGAGGGTCTGAAAGCGTATACGACCGAGGACGGCCATATCGTTACGTTCCGTCCTGACTTAAACGGCGAGCGTATGGAGAATTCCGCAAAAGGTCTTGAAATGCCGCCATTCCCGAAGGAGCGCTTCGTAGACGCCATCACAAAAGTAGTAGAAGCCAACGCAGCATTCGTACCGCCGTATGGTTCCGGTGCAACCCTGTACATCCGCCCGTATATGTTCGGTTATGATTCCATCATCGGCGTTAAACCGGCAAACATCTATCAGTTCCGCGTATTCTGTACACCGGTTGGCCCGTACTTCAAGGGCGGCGCTAAACCGATCACCATCCGCGTCAGCGATTTCGACCGTGCAGCACCTCACGGAACCGGTCACATCAAAGCCGGATTAAACTATGCGATGAGCCTGCATGCGATCGTCGATGCTCATAAGAACGGTTTCGATGAGAACATCTACCTGGATCCGCAGACACGTACCAAGATCGAGGAGACCGGCGGCGCAAACGTTATCTTTATCACCAAAGACGGCAAGCTGGTAACTCCGAAGTCCAACAGCATCCTTCCGTCTATCACACGCCGTTCTATCCTGCAGGTTGCAAGAGATTACCTTGGCATGGAGACCGAAGAGCGTGAAGTATACTTAGACGAAGTAAAAGATTTCGCAGAGTGCGGCCTGTGCGGTACCGCAGCTGTTATCTCCCCGGTTGGCAAGATCGTTGACCACGGCAAGGAAATCTGCTTCCCGGCAGGTATGGAGAAGATGGGTCCGGTTACCCAGAAACTCTACGAGACACTGACCGGCATCCAGATGGGTCACATCAAAGCTCCGGAGGGCTGGATCCACGTAATCAAATAAGGACTGTATTTTTCGGTTTGAATGGGAAATATGGAATGCAAAAAAGCTGGTGGAAATTATTCACCAGCTTTTTCTTCTTTCTTCTTTTTTCTCTTTTCACGCAATTCTTTGAAAAATTCTTTCAACATCATCGAACATTCCTCGCCCAAAAGTCCTTCTTCTGTCTCCACCTGATGATTGAATCCTTTTTCATCCAGAAGATTCAGTACCGAACCGGCGCAGCCGGCTTTCGGGTTCATGGAACCGATGTAAACTTTTGGAATCCGCGCCTGCACGATCGCCCCTGCGCACATCGGGCACGGTTCCAGCGTCACGTACAGCTCGCATTCTTCCAGGCGCCAGTCGCCCATGCGCTTGCACGCTTTTTTGATTGCCGCGATCTCCGCATGTGCCAGCGCGCTATGATCGACCATCCGACGGTTGTAACCCCTGCCGATGATTTTGTCCTCATACACGATCACGCAGCCGATCGGCACTTCTCCGAGCGCCCAGGCTTTCTTCGCCTCGCGGATCGCCGCTTTCATATATTTCTCTTCCCGTGTCAATTTTGCTGCCACTGTTTTTTCCTCTTTCTTGTTTTATCTCTCTGTCCATCCTACCCAGAAAGACCGCACTTTGTCAAGAGTCCCTCAGGAAGATCGGCTGATTTATGTAAAATTCAAATCCGTATACCAATACCCGAACCGGCTATCGCGCGGCGGCTGGCGGGTGGAACGGACAAAGCGGTCAAAGCCGAACATCGCCGCCATATATTTTTCATTGTTTCCATAATGTCCCGGCACGCCCAGAATGTAGCGCCCCCGTTCGCCGGGTTTCCCCAGTCTCGCCAGAATCAGATATCGGTAGTTGTAGTAACCGTGCAGAAGAAAGCTGTTATTTCCATACACCCAGTTTTCCCGCGGCAGAAGCCCGATATCCTGCGGTTTGATTACCAGAATCTCGCAGCCGTCGGCGCATTCGAAGGCGGTTACTTTCGGATAGGTAACGCGCAGGCGGTCCCAGAGAGTCTCGGCGGGATCTTCTTTGGGAGATTCCTTGGAAGAATCTGGTTGCGGTTGTTTTTGATTTTGAGAGCCTGGCTGAAATGCTTCTTGATGGTCTGGTGGAGAATCTGGAAGCGCCTCTTTCCGGACTTCCCGGGTGGATTCTTGAGAATCTTTCCGCCGTGCTTCTGTCTGTGCTTCCTGATAGGATTCCTGAAAACTTTCCTTCGGTGTCTCCCTTTGCACTTCTTGAGTGGATTCCTGAAAACTTTCTTGCGGTGTTTCCGTTTGCGCTTCCTGAACACTTTCTGCCTCTTGATGATCGGATGTTTCTGAGATATCTGGAACCGCTTCCATGGTTTCCGTGTCCTCGAAAATCTCCAGGTTTGAATCCTCCAGCTTTTCTGGCTGGGGCTGGCTGATTCCGAAGTCCGTTTCGTTTATATTCACAGCTTCTTTCTTCTCTGTCTCCGTGGATGTGTCCTGACTCTCCATTTCTCCCGACCGGGTAAGTTCTGACGCCTCATCCAATTTTTCTTTCCCTACAGACGCGCTGTTCACTTCCCCAGATACATTCTCTGCCAGTTTCCGCGTTGCCTCTTCCTTCTCCGCTTCCTGCTCCCGCACTTTCTCAGCAGTCACATCCGCCAGCTCAACCTCTGCCGCATGCGCGACGGCATCTTCCCAGATCGTCGTATAGGCACGCCACGCGCTGTCTGTCTCATGAAGAGTCAGACCGCAGCACTCTTCCATATTGCAACCGCTTCCTTCAATATTTTCACAATTGACGACGGCACGGAACTCCCCATTTCCGCCACGGACAAACAGGGTGCCGATACGGATCTCCTCCTGCCCTGCCAGAAGGTATACGCCGATCGGGCTGCCGCCCGCAAAGACACGGCGGACGCTGACCTGAATCCGGCAGGAAGTTCCCCGCGTCTCCAATTTCGCAAATCCCGTATTTTTCCCTTTGATTCCGCCCTCGTATGCATAGATATATGATATTAACCGATGATATGCAGACATGTTTTCACTCCTTTGCTTTGTATTATATGCAAAAGAAGCGCCGGTTTATGACAGGATTTCTATATCCTGATATAAACCAACGCTGCAAATACGTCCGTATAACGCAAAATCGGGAACAGTTAAAAACTGTTCCCGATACTGCCGGCGACCGGAATCGAACCGGTACGAAGTTTAACCCTCGCAGGATTTTAAGTCCTGTGCGTCTGCCAGTTCCGCCACGCCGGCATCATGATTACTCATGACTGGCACAAAGCCAAATGGATGGAGGTGGATTCGAACCACCGAAGCGAGACGCAACAGATTTACAGTCTGCCCCCTTTGGCCACTCGGGAACCCATCCAAAATTGCTCTGACAGTTGAAGATTATAGCATGGCTATCTCAAAAAAGCAAGTGTTTTTATATATTTTATTTAATATTTTTATTTCCATTTTTTCCTGCTTTTGATTCTTCTCGCTCAACTGCCAGAAATCATATATCTTGTCGAAGCCGCATTTCCTACAATGCCATATCATTTCCCGTCAAAACGATACTTCCGACCGGTGGGATTTTCACCTCGATATAGCCGTCCTTTACCTCATGTTCAACCTGTCCGGCGTTGTAACCGTCCTCATAGGTCATCATTTCCCGGCGCAGGACCGCCCCGTCGCGCACCCCGATCTGCCAGACCGGAATCTTGAGCGTCAGCCAGTCATCACCTGTATTGACCGCCGTCACGCCGCAGCACGCGCCGCCAGCTCTCTGAGCACTCTGAAAACGTCCATAGGCAATATAGCCATCTCCCGCCGCCAGCGCTTTCAGGGAACCATTTCTAAATGCCGGACAGCGTTTCCGGATACCGCTCATGTAGCGGTGGAACTCGATCAGCTCCAGGTTTTCCCCGCCCCACGGGTATGTCCGGCGGCTGTCCGGATCGGTCCATCCACAGACGCCCGCTTCGTCACCGTAATAGATCGTCGGTGCGCCCGGCCAGGTCATCTGCATGACAACACCCTGGCGGAAAATGCCATAGCTGATGCCTTCCTCCGCTGCTTTTGCACCTGCCGACGCAAGACGGCCCACCCGGCGGTTTGTCCGCGTCATAAAGCGGGAGTGATCGTGGTTGGACAGCTCGTTCATCGCACACTGCACGGAAGCCGTCGGCATTTCACTCATATGGTAGCGCATCGCCTCAAAAAAGGCGCATCCATCCCCAAACAGCGCCGGATTTTCTTCGTCACTGTGCTTCTCCATCCCGGTCAGAAACCATGACAGCGGCTCCATAAACGCATCATAATTCATGACCGTATCCCACTGATCGCCTTTCAGCCAGTCATACGGGCTGCCGTAATGTTCCGCAATCATAACCGCCTCCGGATTTGCCTCCTTGACTGCCGCGCGGAAATCACGCCAGAACTGATGGTTCATCCCGGCGCTCCGACCCAGATCTGCCGCCACATCCAGCCGCCAGCCATCTGCTCCAAACGGCGCCGACACCCATTTTTTCGCAATCCCCAGAATGTACTGGTACAATTCCGGCGATTCCTCGTAATTGAGCTTCGGAAGCGTCGCGTGTCCCCACCAGCCATCGTAGCTGTCATTAAACGGCCAGGCATTTTCATTGTGGAACTGGAAAAAATAGCGATACGGGCTGTCCTCCGAGACATATGCCCCCTGCGGATAGCCGCCCGCGTGCTGGTACAGAAGTTCCGCATCCAGCCATTTATTGAAAGAACCACAATGGTTGAACACACCATCCACCAGCACCCGGATTCCCCGCTTGTGTGCTTCCTCAATCAGGCGGGCAAAAAAGGCATCGCTCGCCTCCAGGTTCTGCTCATCCGCCGTCCGCGTCATATATTTATGTGCGCGGTCATTGTCCGTATCTTCCGGGCACACCAGTCCGTCTGCGTCCTCCAGAATCACTCCATAATGCGGATCGATATGGTCGTAGTCCTGACAGTCATACTTATGGTTCGACGGTGATACAAATACCGGATTTAAGTAGATTGCTTCTATCTTGAGACTCTTTAAATAATCAAGTTTATCTAAAACACCCTGCAGATCACCGCCGTAAAACCGTCCCACATCGAGTGTACTGATCGGTTCCTTCCAGTCCGTCACCCGGGTGACCGGCTTTTTCAGATAAATATATTCATTGGTTTCCGTATCGTTTGTAGGATCGCCGTTGCAGAACCGATCCACATAGATCTGATACATCAGCGCGCCCTTGCTCCACTCCGGCACATGAAATCCCGGAATCAGGCGGAACGGGTGCACCGCCGCATCCTCTGTCAGCCCGATCCGGTTGTAAAGACAGACGTTCTCGCCCCAGGTTACCTGAAATACATACGAAAATGTTTTCGTTCCCAGAGTCAGCGCACAGCTATAGTAATCAAAACGGCTGTCTGACTTGTCAGCCATACCGCTACCATCTATGGCTCGATTTGTATCTGCACCGTTCCCAACGCTGCCAGCACAGCACTCCCACGAAAGCCGTTTCATCTGCCACTCCTGCAAAAGCGCCCCGGTCTCCGGGTCATATTCCAGCAGTACAACCGCATCTGCTCCATTTTTCTCTGTTCTGAAATAAAATGTAACGACTTCACCCGCATCTGCCTCCGAAGGACAACGGTAATCCTCTGTCTCGTCGCAAAATAGCGCGTCGCGATTGATCTGCTCCATCTGTTTCCCTTTCCAGCGGTTTCACCGCTTTCACAATCATGTTATTTTCTGCCCATATTTTACAGGATTTCCCAAAATTACACAAGTTATTTTCACACCCCTAATTTTAGGTAATAAAAAAGAATGTGCCTTGGCACATTCTCGCGCCGAGCGTGATCGCTTGCGACATGTTTCTGCTTCGCGCGAGTGCGCATCCTCGCGGAGCGTTTTTTGTTTCATAGGACGTAATTTCCTATGAAATAAAAAAGGTCAGCGGGGTAGCTGACCTTTTTAGGAGAAGGTATTTCGTTTTATGGGGTGTAGCAAAAACTATATAATGTATTGGGGGGTTACGTCTATTATAATAGCATAGGAGCAGAAATAAGTGTGCACAAACATCGTTTTATTTCGATTTCTTTTTTGTGCAAATCAACATTCTCTCCCGAAATGTCCAGCAAAATCCGCCCGAAATTTGCATAAAAGAAGGCTTATTTCCAGACCTGTTTCATGCTTTGAACTTTTTATGCTTCTGTCACCGGAGTTTCAGCTTCCCCTGACAGCTTTTCTCCATCCTGGAACAGCGCTTCAAACTCAGCCTGACCGATCTTCTCTTTCTCCATCAGCAGGGCACAGCAGGAATGAAGGACATCCTCGTGATCGAGAATGATCTGTTTTGCCTTGGCATAGCATTCGTCGATGATGCGTTTTACCTCGCTGTCGATCTCGCTCGCCACTTCCTCGCTGTAGGTTCTCGTATGCGCCAGGTCGCGGCCAATAAAGACCTCGTTGTTGTCTCCACCGTAGTTGATCATGCCCAGTTTTTCTGACATACCGTACTCGGTTACCATCGCGCGCGCCATCGAGGTCGCCTGCTTGATATCCTGGGAGGCGCCGGTCGTGATGTCGTCAAAGATAATCTCCTCGGCGATTCGTCCGCCCAGCGAAACCATGATATTTTGAAGCATTCTGCCCTTCGTCATATGAAGCTCATCCTGCTCCGGAAGCGGCATCGTATAGCCTGCCGCACCGACACCGGTCGGAATGATCGAAACGGTGTGAACCGGTCCCACATCCGGGAGGACATGGAACAAAATCGCATGACCCGCCTCATGGTATGCGGTAATCTTCTTGTCTTTCTCGGAAATCACCTTGCTGCGCTTCTCAGCACCGATTCCCACTTTAATAAAGGCTTTCTCAATATCCGTCTGGGTCAGGAACTTACGTCCCTCTTTTGCGGTATTGATCGCCGCCTCATTCATCAGATTTTCCAGATCGGCTCCGGTAAATCCAGCGGTTGTCTGCGCGATGCGGTGTAAATCCACATCCTCGCCCAGCGGTTTTTCCTTCGTATGAACGCCGAGAATCTCCTCGCGTCCCTTGACGTCCGGTCGTCCGACTGCCACCTTTCGGTCAAATCTGCCCGGCCGCAGAATCGCCGGGTCGAGAATATCCACGCGGTTCGTCGCCGCCATGACGATGATGCCCTCATTGACTCCGAAACCATCCATTTCAACCAGGAGCTGGTTGAGCGTCTGCTCTCGCTCGTCGTGACCGCCGCCCATGCCGGTACCACGCTGTCTGGCAACCGCATCGATCTCATCGATAAAGACAATACACGGGGCATTTTTCTTGGCTTCCTCAAACAAGTCGCGGACACGGGATGCGCCAACACCGACGAACATTTCAACAAAATCCGAACCGGAAATCGAGAAGAACGGAACGCCTGCCTCACCCGCCACCGCTTTGGCAAGCAGGGTTTTACCGGTTCCTGGAGGTCCGACTAAGATCACGCCCTTCGGGATGCGCGCCCCGACGCCGGTGTATTTCTGCGGATTTTTCAGGAAATCTACGATCTCCTCCAGTTCCTCTTTCTCCTCTTCCAGACCGGCAACTTTGGTAAAGTTGACCTTGCTGGTCGATACCATCCGGGCACGGCTGCGTCCAAAATTCATCATCTTGGCATTTGCCCCGCCGCCGGAACGGGAATTGATAAACATAAACAGGAAGATCAGGACGCCTGCGGACAAAGCGATCGGCAAGATCACCGTCATAAAATAGCTATCCTGGCGGACGCTGGTGGTCGTGTACGGAACCCCCGCCTTGCGCAGCGCCATCTCTACTTCCTTCACATCCAGCACATTGAATTCCTCCCGGTCGCCGGAGGTTGTCTCAAAAACAACCTCACCGGTCGGCACCTCACGGTTCGGGCGGATCTGTGCGCTCTCTACGGTCTTATTTTCCAGATATACCATGAACTCCGGATAGCTTAATTCCCGCTCCGTCGCCATTCCAGGGACTTTCAACGAGAAAAACATGATAACGAGCAGCATGAGGATCAGAAGCCCCACGCCTCCCATCGACTGACGTTGTTTCAACTGGCTTCCTCCTTATACTTCCACAACACCGATGTACGGCAGGTTGCGGTATTTCTGATCGTAATCCAGGCCGTAACCTACGACAAACTCATCCGGGATTGTAAAGCAGGTATATTTAACCTGAACCTGTTTTTTCACGCGGCGCTCCGGCTTGTCAAGCAGGGTGCACAGCTCGATATTTTTCGGATTTCTCTGTTTTAATACCTCGATCAGATATGCCAGCGTGCGTCCGGAATCGATGATGTCCTCCACGATGATGACATTCTTGCCCTCCAGCGGCTCGTCCAGATCCTTGATAATCTTTACCACACCGCTTGACTTGGTGCCGGAACCGTAGCTGGATACAGACATGAAATCCAGGGAAACCGGAATAGTCAGGCGTTTTGCCAGTTCGCAGGTAAAGAATACGCCGCCCTTTAAGATACAAATCAGGTGGACTTCCTTTCCCTCGTAATCTTTGTTGATCTGTGCTGCCACTTCACTGATCTTCTTGTTTACTTCTTCTTCCGTTAATAATACACGAATCTTATCAGCCACTGCTTTTTCCTCCGTTAAATTCCACCTCAAGGATGGTTTTTGTCTGTTCTGTTATCTTATAATATGCGCTGATCCGGTGCCCCACTATCCACAGGATATGTTTTTCTTCCGCCAGAAGCCAGATTTCCTCCCGCTCCTGTCTCGGAATTTTCTCATCGATCATCCAGGATTTCAGCGTCTTCCGACCGCCGGACGGCAGTGTCAGGTAGTCCCCCGGCTGCCGGTGTCTCAGCGATAAGGTACCTTTTATTTTATCATAGTCAAACCATTTCGTATACTGGTTTTTCGGAAATTCATCCCCCTTTTCACAGGGGAAAGTATGCATCTGCAAAAGATTCTCATTCTGGATGCCCGAAAGCAAACTCCCTTTTCTTTCCCCTGGATGACTAAGCGGGCGCACTTCAAGAAATCCATATATATTTACCGCCCGGAACCCATGCGGCAGCGAAATACTCTTTCCGGTTCCCTGGTACAGAAGTTCCCGCACCGCCTGCACATGCGTCTCCGTCACGTCCCGGAGCGGCATTTTGCTCTTTAAAAACAACCGCCGCACGATATAACCCTGCACAATCTCCGCCTGTTCTGCCAGCGCTTTGGCATCCGCCTTTCCGTCCGGTGCATGCTTTTGAAGCCATTCCTCTGCCACCTCTTCCAGATAGGCATCTGCCTGCCGGATGCGTCTGCCCGCCTGGTCGATATGACGGACTGCCTGTGCATTCAGGCGCTCTTCTACCGCCGGAAGCAGTTCATTCCGAAGCCAATTGCGGCTGTATTCACTCTCCTGGTTCGTCGAGTCCTCGACCCAGTCCTGTCCCTGCTGCCGCAGCCAGGTCTGAATCTCGCTCCGCTGCGCCCAGAGAAGAGGACGGATGATGCGCCCCCGCACCGGAGCAATGCCGGAAAGCCCGGTCAGACCGCTTCCGCGGAACAGGTTAAAAAGAACCGTTTCCGCGTTATCATCCGCATGGTGGGCGGTGGCGATATGAACCCGCCGAATCTCTTCCTCCCACGCCCGCGCCGTCTCCTCATACAGGCGGTACCGTGCCAGTCGTCCCGCCTCTTCGACGGAACATTTCCGGTCAAGCGCCTCTTTTGCCGCATCGATACGGAACTCATAAAAAGGAATTTCCAGCCGTTCACACAGCATCCGTGAAAATGCCGCGTCCCGATCCGCCTCCGCGCCGCGCAGCCCGTGATGGACATGGATCGCCCGCAGGGAAATCTGAAACGTCTCCCGCAGCTTCCAGAGTACCAGCAAAAGACCGACGGAATCCGCTCCCCCGGATAAACCGACCAGAACGCCATCCCCCGGCCTGGTCATATGATTTTGTTTCATATAAATTTCTGTTTGTTTCTGCATTCTTTTATATTTCTTTTTATCCCTCTTAAAAATAAATCCACTCGTAACTGTTCAATACCTTCACAGTATAACGGATCTCCCCTTATTTCTCAACCTGCCAGATTCTACCGTTTACCCACGTTCCAGCACCGTCCCGACCAACACTGTGCAGTCATCCACCACACCCCCGTCCGAAAGCCCGGACGCAAACGCCAGGATCTGTTCTGCCAGTTCCTGCGGGTTGCCGCCGGAAAGGTTTGATACAAATTCCATGAACGTCTCTTCCTTGTGTTCCCCCGGCATCGCTTCGAGAATGCCGTCGCTTATCATAATGATTTTCTCGCCGTCCCACATTTTCCGCGACATCAGAACCGGCTCCGCGTTCTGTACAATTCCCATCGGCAGTCCGCCTGCTTCCAGAAACTCAACACCCTCACGCCCCAGAATAAAGGTCGGCACCGCGCCCAGCTTCATCGCTTCCAGCACACCTGTCCCCAGATCGATACAACATAGATCGATTGTTGCCGGATTCTGCTCCGTGCCCGCCAGCAAAAGCACCGTATTTACCAATTTGAGCGCCGATCGTGCCGAAAATCCTGTCTCCAGCAGGCGCTGGGTCAGCTCAATGACCTTCTCGCTGTCCTCGCTGGCGCTTCTGCCGCTTCCCATGCCGTCCGACAAGCTCATAATCACCTGCCCCGGAAGCCCGGTCTGCACCGTACACGTGTCACCTGAAATCGGTTCACCCTCCCTGGGGCTGCACGCCATGCCGTACACCATCCGGTATTTACCTTCTTCCACAAAACGGAAGGTCGCCGCATTGCGGGTGATCAGGCTTTTGCTGTCTTTCGCCACACTCCAGTGGCTCCCGGCGATCGCGCGTCCCAGAAGTTCCGCCACATCCCGCGCCGTCATGCATCGCCCGTTGACGCTGCGGAGTGTGAGAAACGCCTCCTTCTGCTGATTTTCATATTGAAGCACCAGCATGTTGTCCACACGCAGATGGCTTCTGCGGAGTATCCCTGAAAGCACCTCCTCCCAGGATGCCGTCACATCCGCCGCCTGTTCCATCTGGTTGGAAAATTCCTCCAGAATCGCCGCCAACTCCCGGAACTGGACGATCACCGCGTCCCTGCTTTCCAGAAAACGGTTTTTCCACCCCAAATTCATCGTCGCCCGCCCGAGACTCCGGTTCAATTCCCGCAAATATGCCTCTCTCTGGGAACAGATCTCATGAAACAGGCGAGGCATGTCCTCCAGGTCGATTTTCCCTTTCTGCTCGAACGTCCGAAGCAGATAATAGAGATAATAACTGTCGTCCCGGCGGCTGCCATAATACAGGTTGCACCGTGTACAATCGCCGCATACCGCCGACGCCGCCGTCTGCATTGCCGCCAGCCCGTCCTCCTTCGTCAGATGCCCCTGCCCGCCGATCTCATCCGCAAACGCCTGCGCCAGACCGCCCAGCGACAGTGCCATGCTCTTTAAACGTCTTGCCGTGTAGACGTTGACATCCGCCATATCTCTATGTAAAGTTCTCCGTTTAAGCACAAAAAATCCCTCCTAACCTGTATAACGCCATTATATACAGGCTGGAGAGAAATATTTGTCAAACGGACAGAGCAAAACCAGGGAAAACTTCGACATTTTCCGACCTATCTATGAACACTGCTCCCCCGTGTGCTATACTACAGGCATTCTATGATGTGCTGCAAGCCTAATTCGGATTCGACGGCTTGAGCAGGATCTCATTGCGGTTTACAAGTCCCAACTTCTCCTTCGCTACCTTCTCGATATACTGCTTGGTCTGCACGTATACGCGGTATTCCTCAAGCTGTTTGGCACGTTCTTCTTCTTTCGCAACCTGCGCCTCCAGATTTTCCTCACGAATTGAATAACTCCTATCCTTTTCCTTGAGATCGATGCCCTTGATGTGCACGGCAACCGCCAGACTCAGCACTACCATCGTAACGCCCACAAGCGCCATCCGGTTGTTTAAATTATCCTTTTTCTTTTTCCGCACATTTCCACCCGGTCTGCCTTCCGACATCTGTCTACGCATTCTCATCTCACTTCCTTTCCATGTTTTCTGCCTGTCCCCTTGTTGTACGTTTCTTTCCGGTCTTCTGGCTTTTTTTGCCTCTTCTTTTCATTTTAATCCATCCGCTGCATTTTTTCAATACCGCAAACAAAAGACGGCTGCCCGTCCGGTCATAAAACAGCATGCCGCCGAGCACGCCCGCCACCGCATAGCCGCGCAAAACTCCGTCATTCTGCCCGAACAAAAGCCGGAACGTCGCAAAGCTGGCAAAGAGCCAATACGCCGCATCCTCCATGCCTGTCCAAAATGAGCTGTGCCGTACCAGCCACCGGAAGATCCTAAGCCCGTCATACATCATCATCAGCGCGATTCCCGTACACACACTGCCGCCAAGCAGCCATATTTCCCCTCTCACCGTCCCGCTCATCCGCCACCGCCTAACGGAACAGCCGTCCAAAGAACGACTCCTGCGATTTCCGGTGGGACTCGTTGCAGGAATACGAAAAGCTTTCAAACTCGCCCTCAATATCCACTTCACCCTTTTCCAACGTCAGACGGCTCACATGCAGCGCCTTCCCACGCACCGTCAGAAGCCCCATGTTTGTATCGAGAATCATCTGGTTCTCATCAAATGACACCACATCCTGGATCCCCGTCACACTCCCCTTTTCCCGGTTCAGAAGCTCCAGCTTGTGAGGTCTGGCATCCAATTTTTCTTCCATGCAAAAAACCTCCCAATTTATCTAACTTATAGCCTATAGCTGCCTATTGTTAAATATATTGGGAGGTTTTCAGGTTTATGAATGATTATCTGGCCGGTTCCCAGACACCGTCTGCATTTACATAATAGCCATCCGGTGTCCACTCAGCCATATAAAGGGAGCCGTATGGACGCCCTGCGCCCTCCATGTAAACCCAGGTTTTTAATGCTTCATCATACGCCCAGGTCGGCTGCGGTGCATACGGATTTAAGTATACATAGCCTAAATCCGGAATCAGCTGCCACTCCGTCAGCATCTCTCCCGTTGCCGGATCCAGATAATACCATCTGCCGTCCTGCGGATCCAGATACCAGCCCGTCCGCATGCCTGTGTTTTCGTCCACATAGTACCATTCGCCCGCGCTGTAATCATAGACCCAGCCCGTCCGGATATATCCGTCGGCTCCAAAGGCCCACCATGCGCCCCGGAGCTGTTTCCACACAACCTGTTCAACCTGCCTGCCGGTCGCCGGATCCAGAACCAGGCTTCCGGACAGATATGTGCCATTTGACAGGCGGTAGCGCCATCCGGTGCTCTCTTTTACCCATGTGCTGGTACTTCTGTCGCGGCCGGAAGTGGCCGTTCCCTGCGGATTGCCTGGGGTCGATGGATTCGGGTTCGACGGGTTGGGTTTCGTCGGATTGGACGGGTCAGACGATGCTTTCTTTGTCTGGACCGCGACCGCCTCGCTGGCTGCGGATGCCATCGTATTGACACCTTCTTTGAGTCTCACATAGAAATTGTAAGTCGTTTCCGGTGTCAGCCCGGTAAATACCGGTGAATCCTGCCATTCTCCCTGATCCACGCAGTATTCCAGTTCATATCCTGCCGGAATCGCGGTTCCATCCACAAATGCAGACGGTGCTTTCAGGGTCACGCTGGTGTCTGTCCACGCTGCTGCCTGCGCTGCTTTCGGAGTCTTCGTTGCTATCTTCTTGATCGTCAGTTGCACCGTAATCGGATCACTCCTATAATATACGTTGCTGTCCGGGATCTTAACCGTACAGGAATACGTTCCCGCATTGGTCGGCGGCATTGTGCTGGAATAAACGGTTCCGTTCACACCTTCATAATACACCTCATACTGGCCCTGAAACTGTTCCGAAAGATCCTGTCCACCTATCGTTGCCTGAATTTCATCCCCAACAGACTTCGGCGTACCATCGTAATCAACCTCTTTATCCGTACCATTCAGTGTAACTTTATCTTTGTCCCCAAAATACACATTTGTCTCAATATTCTGTGCCGGCATCTGAAAGGAAGCCGTCCATTTGCCGTCGGATTCAGTAAATTTCGGCGGGTAAATAACTATAAGTAAACCACCGCTGTATGTAAGGCATGCATTCTTGTTCGGATTCTCCTTCATCCGCTTAACACCTTCATCTGTCAAGGTCGCCGTTACCAGATCCCCGACTTTTGCCATAGGCCTGTCCAGCGTATAATAAGAACTGCTTTCCGGTTTCTTTGTGATCGAAAATACCGCAGTCGGATCATCCTTAACCTCGATATCCACAGCTACCATGCCCGGTCCCTCTAAGTATACATAGAGAGTCGGGAGACCGGTTGTATTATCTTTTTCGATGTAATAATTACCGTTTTCCGTAAGCTCTGATTGACTATTTACCTTTTTCGGTATAACTGAATCTTTCTTATACAGCGACATTGACTTTATTTTAAATTCTCTAAACAGCTTGCCATTGATAATCTTTGTTACTTTCAGAGAACCAATATGGTCGCCTCCACTCCACTCTTTGGTTTCAAAGGCTGCCGTCGTTCCCCAGGTACCCCATTCCTGCCCTACGAACCAGGTATACTGGTACGCGTTCATATTTTCCGCATAGGAAACCTGTACGGAGGCATCTGAACACGGCATCGTAAAGCAATACACCGTTGGATTCTCCAGATTGCAAATTGTCGCATTCACTTTTGAATTATTCTCACCGGTAATCGTTACTTCGCTTACGACATCTTTCGGATCCAGACCCGTAAATGCAAGGTACACTTTTTCTCCGGCTTTCCGTGAAAATGTAAATGTACCAGTTTCACTACCTATCGTAGAAATCGGATTTGTTTCCTTTTTTGCATCATCCAGGGATGCATACGCTTTCACAACTGCATTCAGGGAGTTTATCGTATTCTCCCGTCCTACTGTAACTGTGTGCTCCGCCGTATCAACTGTCAGCTGGCATTCTGCCTGCTTGGAAGGATCCGCCTTGCTGATGGCTGTGATTATATAGGTTCCATTTGCCACATCCGCAGCGGTTACCAAGCCGTCCTCTACCTTGACTGCCGGATCACTGCTTTTCCACGTCACTTCTCTGGACGCTCCGTTTGCCACATCGACGGTTGCAGTAAGCTGGACGCTTCCTCTCGGATAAATCGTCTCATTGGTCTTATCCAGCGTAATTCCAGTAACCGACGGTTTCAGATCCAGCGTCAGATTCGGACGTAAGGTCTGGTTTTTCAGAATCGGGAAGGCATACCCGCCGGTTGAATCCATCCTCCAAGTAGAATCAAAATTCCAGCCCAGACCTTTATAAAATTCCGGGTTTTTCAGATCTGCCTCCGTTGCGTCCGATCCGTATAGCTTGTCTGCCCCCATCGTATTCGGATCTGGGGTCAAAATCGTTCCATCTGATTTTCTCGCAACTGTGCCGGCAAAGCCGTAGTTACCCTGGTAAGTTCCCGTTTTTCCGCCAATCCGGTTGAGCGATCGCATCTCCGGGAAAATGCTGACACAGGAGGAAATCGAACCGTTGCTGGAAATACCCGCCACGGCTGCGCCAGTGGGATTTTTTGTCAGCGCTTCTCCTGCCGCGTAGCTGTGGGAGATCGTCACTTTGCTGTCACTTCCGCATCCTACCAATCCGCCAATATAATCTCCCTTATCAACGTCCATATCCACAACTGCATAGCTGTTTTCAATGGTTGTAGTTCCACCGGTCCAACCGACCAAACCACCTACAAAACGCTTGCTAGCGGTTCCTTTGATTTCAGCATCTGCATAGCAGGACTGGATCTCTACCGAATTATTTTCCCTTACGTTTCCAATCAAACCACCTGCCGACTCAATCTTATTCGTTCCATCCGTAGTTTCGATTGTTCCACTGACGTAACAATTTTCTACTGTCAGAGAACCATATACATCACCAACCAGGATACCAACTCTCGCATCATCGTTGGAAGCTCTAACCACCGCATTTTCTATGGTCAGATTCTTAATTTCACACTTTGAAGAAATTGCTTGAAACAATCCCACATAAGCTTTGCCGACTGCATTCAAGCCTCGAATCGTATGTCCGCATCCATCAAATTCTACTACATTTGAAATCGGCGTAAATGGATGTTCTCCCAAATCAATATCGCACATCAGTTTTGCTTTCTGCATCGATTGATTTTGAAAATACGCAAGCTCTGCCCCTGTGCTAATTTGATAATAACCTTGGTCATCTTGAATCGGTTTCGCAACTGTCGTTCCATCCCACTTATCCTGCGTCCATACCGCCTCAAATTCCACATTTCTTTCCGGCATGGTATAACTTGTCCCGCTGGCATATGTTTTAGCTCCGTCACTCCAGCCTCCAAAATTCATGCCGTATACCTTAAAGGTATTCTCTGGAAGCGTAATCTCAGTTCCGGCTGCGGCATTTTCCAGTGTCGGTGCATCTCCCTGTGAATCCTTACGTCCAGACGTAAAGGTAACTGCATACTTCGCTGCAATCGAAAGATCCACCTTGATTGTTTCTACCGTATCATTCCTGGATTTATAACTCAAATCAATCGTTCCTGTGATACTTCCGTTTACTCCCGGTTCTGTTCCATCTGTTGCCTGATTTTTCTGGAAATCAGACGGTTTCGACCATGTTGCCTGAATTTTTTCATTTCTGATAACGTTCCGTACAACCCGCAAAATTTCATCCTCTGTCGTCTCATTTGTCACTGTCTTCGCCTGCAGCGCTGCCTCTGCCGCTTTTTTGACATCCGCTAAGGTCTGCTCGGAAAATTCATATCTTCCACTCTTCGCCTCCTCGCTGTCATCATAGGTTGAACCATCGCCCGTTGCTCGGACTCCAAACGTATAGATTCCGCTCTCTGCAATCTGGGAGGTAAAATCGTAGCTGGTTGCGCCTGTCCCAAGCGCCACCTCACTGCCTTGTTCTGAATCATTCTTATAAAGCTGTACTTTATAGCCTGATGCATTCTCAACCGCACTCCAAACGGCCTTTCCTTTTACTGTCTCATCCCATTTGACACCCTTAGGCGCTGCAAGCTGAACAAGGTTTACCTCTTTTTTGAGCACAATTGAGCCGATCAAACTTCCCTTGTAATGGACATAAAGCTGTTTTTCATTTTTGTTGCCAAGATCCAACGATTTAGCGAATTGGAGCTTGATACTGCCAGTTCCATTTCCGGTAGTCACTGCAAGAAGTGTAACTCCGTCATATGCCGTTCCATCTTCCTCGGATGAAAGGGTAAAATCATTCGGCTGCAAACTACCTGTTCCTGCATATATAAGTTTAATTTCCCCTTCTGCTGTGGCACTTTCCGCATCGGTTGTCTGGAAAGTTCCTGTCACCGTTTGTCTCGCAGGCATGGAAACTGGGTTTGTTTCCAAGGTGAAATCAAGGTTTTCTGGAATTGTAACACTATCTGTCCACGTCAGATATCCGGTCTTTTTGATCGTTACCGTATACATTCCATCTGCAAGCTCAATGCTAAAATTTCCAGCTGAATCTGTTGCCACCTTTTTCTCGCTGCGGCCCTTCTTAAAAGTAATCTCCGCGTCCGCGATTCCGGTTCCTCCAGACTTTACACTTCCACTTAACGAATTGGTCGCCTGAAGATAATCCGGTATGTCTGTGCCAGAGAATATCTTTACTTCGTCATTACCTCTCTTCATCTTTAGCGTCGGAAGCCGATTAGCGGCAAATTCCCAGTTTTTCGCATCACTTCCCCAGCCAATCGTGGTTTTCCAGAAATTGGTTGTTAAAAGTTCTGTTTTGGAAGCACTCTTGCCACGATGCAACTCTGGCCATTCTCTATCTTTATCATTCTCTTTATCAAGAAGGGTTTCACCACATTTAACCCTCATACCCTGATAAGCAAAATTTTGTTCACCGACTACATGAACTTGATAATCACCGGCATAGCCAAAAATTCTATCTACATAGGAGTTCCCACTGTTTGTGGAAATCTCTTCTTGTAATGCTGCGCTCTTATTAATTGTAACTGTTTTATTTTGTCCACCAACTAATCCACCTGCACCGCGACCTGCATCTGTTGAAACACTTCCCATTGCAATACAGTTCATAATATTCAACTGCTTGTTGTTTCCCACTTGAACCGAACCAACCAAACCTCCAGCTAAAGACTCCTTACTATTATTACCTTGGTTTTCAATATCTGCATTAACAATACAATTTTGAATGTTCAGCGTCCCCAACTGAACCTGTCCAATTAATCCACCTGCGGCAACACTTCCTGTAGTAGCAAGACTGCCACTGATATAACAATTTTCAATCTGCGAATTACCACCTACAGTTCCCGCAACCGCTCCTACATGCGCTTTATCTCCCGTGATGCTTACATTGGACAAAATCAAATTTTTAACGGTTCCATTCAAAACACTAAACAACGGCTGCGAAATTCCTCTCAACTCATATCCATTACCATCTAAACCAGCCGTTAGTGTTCTTGACTCCCACGACTGACCGCTTAGATCGATATCAGCCCCCAATTTAATATATTTACTTACACCAAAGGGTTGATTTCCATTATATTGATTTCTTTGGTTTTTACCCATAACCTTAGACCACTGTTCCGCAGTACGAATCACATAGGGATTCGTTTCCGTACCTTCTCCCGTGATTCCTTCATCCGCATACAGCGCAATCCCCGCGTCTCCCACCTGCACATGGATCTCCGGCAAATCGATGTCTTCCGGTATCTCTTCGCTTTCCGGAATCACTGGAACATAGGTATAGATCGCTCCCTTGTATTCTTCATTGGCTTTATCGTAGCCCTCCCAGGTCTTTTCTTCGGTTTCTTCTGGTTCACCGTCCTCATCGAAGCGGTCAAAATAGTCCTCCGGTGCCAGTCCGCCCTGAAATTCGGAATAGTCACTGTTTTCCGCATCCAGTTTCCATGTGATACCCGGCAAAGTCCGCTCGGTGGTTTCTTCTCCCGTCGTCTCACGCACAGTGAGAGTCTCCGGGAACCGGATATCGGATTCTTTGCTTCCAAGCGGGAGGATCTGATCGGTGATCGATTCTTCCAACGGTGCAAATTCCAGCGTCGTTTTCGCCTGCTCTTCTTCCAGAACCGTGATCTGGATCACCGGAAGTTCGTCCTCGTCCACCTCATAATTGCTGCTTTTCAGCTCTGCACGGAACAGATAGATGCCCGGATTTTCCCCATCATAACGGGATGCCTGGCTCTCTTCTGCATCCAGAACCCAGCGCACCTTTACTTTTCGCCAGAAACCTTCCTTTTCGTCAATCTCTTCCTCGGTCTTCTCATCGGTCTTCTCATCCGTCTTGACATCTTCCTTCGGTTCATCCGTTTTTCCGTTCGAAGAAGCGCCATCTTCATTCAAATCTGCATTTCCACCCGAAGAACCGGAATCTGTCTTACCGGAATCGTCTTTCTCATCGGATTCACCGTTCCCCGGATTTGCATTTTCATCCTGAGAGTCCCCATTTTCCGCCGAATTTCCATCTTTCCCAGAATCTCCCTGTTCACCTGAACCGGATTCCGCTTTCTCTAAGCCCTCTCCACCTTCGCTTTTGTATTTGCTATTCTCTCCGGCATCTTTTCCTTCGGTATCTTTTCCTTCAGTATCTTCTTTTTCTCCATTCTCTTCACTGTCCGTCTTTTCCAGCACGGCATCATCATTTGTGCGGTTGGCAAACGCTGCTACATTCTCATCGCTCCCTGCGTCAGGCACATCTTCGGTTTGCCCCCCGCTGACAAAAACGTCTATGCTGTCCGGCATCTCCAGATCCTGATACCGGGTTCCATAGGGAACTTTCTGATACAGAACCTGTTCCGATAAGCTCTCGATCTCCCGGATCTGATAAAAATTCGTGTTCGCATAAACTCTCGGCACAGAGCCATATGAACTGCACGTTATCACTACCACCATTCCTGCTGCCAGGATTCTTCTTTTTCTCCTTCTCATACGCTTTTTCCTCTCATTCTCGAAATATTGACTATCCGTCATAAAGTGTGTATACACAAATAAGTCATCACTATATTTGTATTATAATAATCAACTCTCGCAATTTCAAGACAGAAGCTGTTCTTTTAAGCGCATAAAGAAAAACGAGACGACCAAAGTCGTCTCGTAAAAGTCTAACTTTGAGGGGGCACCTCATTCTCTTGACTTCTTTTTTATTTCCGTTCTTTATATCATTGTTTTCCCAGGTTCTCCGGGGTTCTGCACCATGTCAGGAGCATTTCTTTTAAAAATTCCAGTTCCTGCGTGTGGTCTGTCTTGTGATCGTCCGCCCACACAATTCCCTGTGCATAGCGCTCAGCCACCGCCAGCATCGCAATCGCAACGCTTGTAAATAACTGCTGCTCCGGGATATCGGTCCGGATGCTTTTATCGCTCCTCGCCTGCTCATAGAACTTATGATACAGCGCTCCTGCCGGTTTCAAAACATCCAGATGTTCAGCCAGCGCTTCCCCCTTGACTTTCTCCCGGGAGATAAAATTTTTATAGTTATTACTGAACCGGAGTATTTCCGGACGTTCCCGGTAAATCCGGATGATCTGGTCCGTATAAAACTCAATGTACTGATACGCCGTGAATGATTCAAATATCTCCGATCCCTTTTCTTCCAGAATCTCCTTCCAGAGATCGCCCCAGATTTTTCCGCTGATCGCTATCACAAGCTTGACCTTCGTCTGATAATAGTTATATAGGGTCGCAACACCCACTTCCGCAGCGTCCGCCACCCTCTGTAAACTGACATTCTCGATCCCATATTGCGAAAACAGCCTGAATCCAGCTTTCATCAGCTGTTCTTTCCGGCGCATCGCCTCTTTTTCATCCCGCTCTATATTTCTTGGCATTTCGTCCTCCGCGCCTTTTACTGACGTCTCTTGGATTTTTACAGGTATTCAAACATCTCTTTGGCATCTTCCTTGCGGATGGTCTCCTGCACGCTCGTCACGCGGACTTTGACAGACTTGTTGCCGAAGGCAATTTCAATCACATCCCCAACCTTAACCTCCGCGCTGGCTCTTGCCACTTTATCATTCAGCATCACTCGCCCGCTGTCGCACGCTTCATTGGCCACGGTTCTTCTTTTAATGATGCGGGACACTTTCAAATACTTATCTAACCTCATATTTTTCCTTTCCATACCCCCTTGCAGGGCACTTTCATCCTGGCGGAATCCCTTCGCTCCTATAATACTAAAGCCCTCCATGATATTTCATCACGAAGGGCTGTCTGTCACACATATCTGTCTGAGATAATTATGCGTTTACCATATCCTTTAATGCTTTACCAGCTTTGAACTTCGGAGTCTTGGAAGCTGCGATCGGCATGGTCTCGCCGGTCTTCGGGTTTCTTCCCTCTCTAGCTGCTCTCTCAGCTACCTCAAAAGTACCAAAGCCAACCAGCTGAATCTTTCCGCCCTTTACCAGTTCCTCGGATACTGCATCTGTGAAAGCCTTGATTGCTTTCTCTGCGTCTTTCTTGGAAAGCTCTGCTTTCTCAGCTACAACTGCGATTAATTCTGTCTTATTCATCGTATATTCCTCCTAGCTTATATCTTCGCACATGAATCCTCTTAGTTTTCTTCGTACATGCCCGCAAATCTTACTTTACATTTATATACATTTCTCCTTGCTTTGTCAAGGTTTTTCGCGCCTTGCTGTGTTTTTTCTGTGAAAAATCATGGAGTATCTGTGAACTCTCTTGCACTTTCGCCTGTTTTTCGATATATCTGTTATATCGAATACCAATTTTTACCAAATAGACTGAAAGGAAACGGAGACTGTCTGGCACTCTTCCAGCCTCCCATTTTAGACCATATATGATAGAATCAACAACCACTACCCCCTCTGATTTTTACGGCGGTTCCCGCATCCTTTTAGAGGGCATCATCGACGAATTTCTCTCCTGCATCGGCATGATCCGGCGCTATCAGGAGTCGCAGACCGGCTGGGATCCGATCTCCTCCTCTACCTCTCGCGTCAAAAGCCCGGAGAGCATGAGAGAAAAGCTCATCCGAGACGGACTGGAGCCGACGCTTCAAAATGCGCTTGCTCACGAACATGACGCCGCGGGCGTGCGCCTCATCTGCCCGATGGTGGACGATGTTTACCGCACCGCCGAGCTCATCCGCGCGATTCCGGACGTGACCATTCTCCGGGAAAAAGATTTCATCGCCCATCCAAAGCCGAACGGCTACCGCAGCTACCATATGATTTTAAAGATGCCGGTCCGTTTTCTGGGAAATACATCCGAGACAGCCGCTCTGCCCTGTCTGGAAGTCCAGATCCGCACGATCGCGATGGACTGCTGGGCGAGCATAGAACATGAACTCAAATATAAGCACGATATCGCCAACCCGGAGCTGATGCAGCAGGAATTAAAGCACTGTTCCGACCAGATTGCTTCCACTGATCTGTCCCTGTCCACCTTAAAGGAGCTGATTCTCACCCCAAATGCTGACCCAGATGCAAATTCCAACACAAGTGCTGGCGCTGAAAAACCAGTCGCTTCAGACTGCCGCGGCATTCCGCTCGGATAAATACTTGGATAAATAAAATAGTACATAAACCAACAGGTGAATAAACAAAGAGGGGGGATTTTCACACATGAAACTACTTCTTGCCGACGATGAACCGGATATGATACGCGCCCTGAGCGCCATTTTAACCCATGAAGGATATAAGGTAGACGCTGTCTACGACGGGGCTGAAGCACTGGAAAAAGCAGCCGCCGTCAGCTACGACGGGCTGATTCTCGATATCATGATGCCAAAGCTGGATGGGCTTGCCGTTCTTTCTGCCCTCCGGGACAAGGATATCCTGACCCCCGTTCTTCTCTTAACCGCCAAAAGCCAAACCGAGGACAAAATCTCCGGGCTTGACTGCGGAGCGGATGATTACCTCACCAAGCCCTTTGACATCGGCGAATTTCTCGCCCGCGTCCGGGCGCTGACCAGACGAAGCGCCGCCAAACAACTCTCTGGGCTTACCTGCGGCAACTTTACCCTGGATCGCGCTTCCATGGAACTTTCCTGCGGCACTTCCTCCGTCTGCTTATCCAGCCGCGAGGCGGCAATGCTGGAATTGTTTATCCGCGAGGAAGGACGCCTTTTAACCGAAACACAGCTTTTAGAGCACACCTGGGGAAGCACATCCTACGACGAGGGCGCTTCCGATCCACTTCCACCGACACAGGAGGCACAACTGGTATGGACTTACGTTTCTTATCTGCGAAAAAAGATGCAGGCGCTGGGCGCCAACCGGAGCATCCAGCGAACCGAAGAGGGATATCGTCTGACGGCGGCGGACGCATGATCCGAAGCCTGCGGCGCAGGTTTCTGCTCATCGCCATGTTTTCTCTGGCGCTCACGCTCTTTGTCATCGGCGGCTCGATCAATCTGGGAAACTACATCCGGCTTACCGACCGGGCGGATGCCATCATCACGACTCTTTATGAAAATGACTGGAATTTCCCCCTTGTCAGGAATCATCCAAACGTTTCGGGACGTTTCCAACTCACCCGCGAAACGGAGTTTGAGACACGCTACTGCATTATTCATCTGGATGAAAATGAGGAACCATCCGACGTCAACTCCGAGCACATCGCCTCCCTCAGTGAGAGCGACATCTCAGCTCTGACAGACGCGATTCTCTCATCCGGCAAGGACAATGGCTACTGGGGCTACTACCGTTACCATCTGTATCCGTCCGATGGAAGCAGCGAAAGCGACAGCGGTACGCTTGTGATTGTAGACTGCTTTTCGCAGTTACAATCATTTTATATTCTTCTGCGCCTGACCTTCTTTATTATTTTCGGCTGTCTGGCAGTTGTACTTTTACTTCTCCTGTGCCTCTCCGACTACGTCATAAAGCCATTTGCCGATAATATCAAAAAACAGCGCCGGTTTATCACCGATGTCTCGCATGAGTTAAAGACACCTCTCGGCATCATTTCCGCCAACGTCGGCGTCATGGAAATAACACACAGCAAGGACGAGTGGACGGAAAGCACCCGCAAGCAGGTCGAGCGCTTAAACCGCATGATTGCGGAGCTCATCGAGCTGTCGCGCGCCGAGGAAAGCATGTGTCCGGAAAGTCTCTCTGATTTTTCTGTCAGCGCACTGGTAAAAGAGACTTCCGACAGCTTCCAGACCGCCGTTGACGCACAGGGAAAGAAGCTCTCCCTCTCGATCGAACCAGAGCTGTCGATGCGGGGACAGCGCGACCAGATCCTGCGTCTCTGCTCAATTCTGCTGGATAACGCAGTCAAATATTGCCTGCCGGACGGCACGATCACTGTGTCCCTGTACCAGAAAAAACGCCTCCTCTGTCTCGAGGTGCAGAACCCCTGTGAAAACCTGGAGCCCGATCAGGTTCCGCGCCTATTCGACCGGTTTTACCGAGCGGACGATTCCCGCGCACGGGCAAGCGGCGGCTACGGCATCGGGCTTTCCATCGCCAAATCCATCGTGGAACGCCACGGCGGACGCATCAGCGCCCATCTGGCGCCGGGCAAGGATAAACAGAATGAAATTCACTTCTGCGCCCTGCTGCCGCGGCTGTCGTGAATAGCCCAGCCCTATCATCTCAACATACATACCTGCAAACAAATGCACAATTACCTACAGAGTCTGCTACCGTCAGCTTCTTCCAAATACAGGACTATCAAAAACAGGATCGATGGACAACCGCCCAGGAGTTTTATCTCTCTTTACGTTTTCCATCGATCCCGTCTTCTTTTTTCTCTCACCGCCCATTTCCAGGCAGATTTATCTCATTTATCTTTTTTTATCCTTCCATCTGACGTCCCAGAAATCCGGCTGCCGTCGCCGCCAGCTTCATCTCCGCCCCTCCAAGCGCCTGCTTTGCCTCCCGGCTGAGGAGAATCACCGCCCCGATCGCATCTCCCTCGCTCAAAATCGGCACAATCACCTCGGCGCTGCTCTCCTCCACCTCATCCGAGGTAATCGGGATAAATGCTTTTTCTCCCCGCGCCGCACAGATATTCTGACGTTCGGAGACTGCCAGCTCCAGCGCCCGGCTGATCGTCTTCTGGTAATATTCCTTCTTTGGTCCCCCGGATACCGCGATGATCTGATCCCGGTCCGCGATGCAGACCATCAGCCCCGTAGACTGCGCCATTGCCTCCGCGTACTGCACGGCAAATGCCGCCAGCTCCACCATCGGTGAATATTTTTTCAATATAATCTCGCCCTCGCGGTCCGTGAATATCTCAAGCGGCGTCCCTTCCCGAAGGCGCAGCGTCCGGCGTATCTCTTTCGGGATGACAACGCGACCTAGATCATCGATTCTTCTCACAATTCCTGTAGCTTTCATGATTCTTCCTCCTGCATACCACGTTTGCCATATCGTGTGTCTTATGGGTAGTATGTGGAAATGCAGGCGGATTATACATCTGAAATGGTTCGTCCCAATTTTGAACTGAAAATTTTTGCGTTTTTTATTCCTGCCGTTTCTTCGGATTCGGATTGATCGCCACACCGCGGTTGATGTCGCCCTGTAAATTCTTGCCGAACTGGTAATCATTACCCGGAAGAATCACATTGAGCAGAACGCCCGCAATCGCTGCGATCGCAAGACCTGTCAGGGTAACCGAGGTTCCTGCCGCCTCAAAGGTCAGACCGTCGGAGAATCCCAGCCCGCAGACCAGAATCACCGCAGCGATTACCAGGTTACGGGATTTGGTTAAATCCACCTGGTTTTCAACCACGTTGCGGACACCGATCGCGGAGATCATACCGTATAGCATGAAACTAACGCCGCCGATGATGGCAGACGGCATCGAACCGATGACCTCTGCCATCTTCGGAATAAAGCTCAGAATCACAGCAAAGACAGCTGCAATCCGGATGACACGCGGGTCATGAACACGGCTTAATTCCAGAACGCCCGTATTTTCACCGTAAGTCGTATTGGCAGGGCCGCCAACGAGTGCCGACAGAGATGTTGCGATACCATCGCCGACCAGCGTCCGGTGCAGTCCCGGATCCGCAAGGAAATTTTCTCCGACCGTCGCGGAGATCGCCGACATATCGCCGATATGTTCCATCATCGTCGCAAGCGCGATCGGCGCCATTACCATGACCGCCGTCGGGTCAAATTTGCACAGCTGGAACGGAGGAAGTCCGACCCAGGAAGCCGTCGCTACCTCTGAGAAATTCAGGATCGCACTTCCGTCCGGGTTTGTCATTCCCATCATCTGGAAGACTGCTGCCGCTGCATAGGAGATCACAACGCCCATCAGAATCGGAATGATCTTGAACATTCCCTTGCCCCAGATATTAAAAACGATGATAGTTCCCAGCGCGATCAACGCAATCAGCCAGTTTGTCGATGCGTTGGCGATCGCGGACGGCGCCAGTGAAAGACCGATACAGATAATGATCGGACCTGTCACAACCGGCGGCAGATAGTGCATGACGCGCTCCACGCCTGCCAGCTTGATGATCAGTGCCAGAATCAGGTACAAAGCGCCTGCAACCACAATACCGCCACAGGCATAGGGAAGCTTTTCTCCCATGGTCATATCTGCAAATATACCTGTATTCAGATTCGCAACCGTCGCAAATCCACCCAGAAAAGCAAAGGAAGAACCAAGGAAAGCCGGCACCTTAAACTTAGAGCAGGCATGGAAGAACAATGTACCAAGTCCTGCACACATCAGGGTTACCTGGATAGAAAGTCCCTGCCCCTCAAAATAGGTGTTGACCAGAATCGGCACCAGAATGGTCGCACCGAACATGGCGAACATATGCTGCAGTCCCAAAAGCAGCATCTTCGGCAGACCTAAGGATCTGGCATCCTTGATAGCCGTGTTGTTTTCATTCATAACGATATACCTCCATTTTATTCAGCATACTTTTCTTTTCCGATCATATTTTCTATCGTTTTTGCATGCGTTTCTCCGTCTTTCAGAATATCGTTTTTACAGGCTTTCGTCAACCTTTTCGTTACAGTTACACTGTCTTCTTTACTTGCCTGAACTCCATTCTTATGGTAAGATTAAATAATGTACTTTACCGCCTTATAGTGCCAAAATCACGCTGCTGTCTGCATTCCCTGCAGCCGGCTGAAAACATCCGGCCTATTACGGCAAACATATAGAAAGGCTGAAAATTATTATGAAAAAGCAAAAACTATCTTCCCTTCTGCCTATCGCTGTATTTCTGATCTTTTATCTGGGGCTAGGAATCTGGTCAGAATATATCATGAAAATTCCGATGGGCTTTTACAACATTCCGATTGTTGTTGCATTTATGCTGGCGATCCTGACGGCCTGCTTCCAGAACCGTTCTCTTTCCTTTGACCGGAAACTGGAGCTGATGGGGCAGGGCATCGGAGATAAGAACATCATCACCATGCTTCTCATCTTCCTGACAGCCGGAACCTTTGTCGGTGTCGTAGGACGAAGCAGTGCTGAAAGTGTTGCTTACCTGATGCTGTCTCTTATCCCGACCCGTTTTTCCGTCGCCGTTCTCTTTGTGGTAGCCTGCTTTGTCTCTACCTCCATGGGAACCTCCGTCGGAACCATCACCCTGATCGTTCCGATTGCCGCTGCCGTATCTGAAACCTCCGGTTTCTCTCTGGCCCTTTGCGTTGCATCTGTCATCGGCGGTGCCATGTTTGGAGATAACCTCTCCTTCATCTCCGATACAACCATCGCAGCCTGCAACGGTCAGGGATGTGCTATGAAGGATAAATTCCGAGAGAACTTTGGCATCGCGCTTCCGGCGGCCATCGCTTCCCTGGCACTTATCCTGGTTGTCTCCTTCCATCAGGATCCGGGAGCTGCCATCATAAAACCATACAACCTGGTTCAGCTGATCCCTTATCTTCTGGTGTTGGCAGGCGGTATTGCCGGTATTCAGGTATTTGTCGTTCTGTTAGTCGGAATCGTATCCGGTGCCATCATTATGCTCGGCTCCGGCCAGACTACTCCCTGGGAAATGCTTACCAACATGGGGTCCGGTACTTCCGGCATGTTTGAGACCAGTATGGTTGCCATCTTAGTTGCCGCTATGTGCGCATTGATCCGTGAAAACGGCGGCTTTGATGTTCTTCTTAACGTCATTCACCGCATCTTCCGCGGAAAACGCGGCGGTCAGTTTGGTGTCGGCCTTTTAGTTACCCTGCTGGATATCGCAACTGCCAATAACACGGTGGCTATCGTTATGGCCAACCCTATTGCAAAGGAAATTTCCGAAGATTATGGCATCAGTGCCAGAAAGACAGCCTCCCTTCTGGACACCTTTTCCTGCATCTCCCAGGGAATCCTTCCTTACGGTGCTCAGATGCTGGTAGCATTATCGGCGGTCCATGAGCTGGGCTATGAACTGTCCGCCTTCGAGGTTATGCCGCTTCTGTTCTATCCGGGCATGCTGTTTATCAGCTCCTTAATCTGTATCTTTCTGCTTCCGGAGCGCGGAAACCGTGCCAAGGCAAAAAAATAACAGCGGAACCCTTTCCACTGCACACATAAACGCATTAAGGCATAAAAAAGAGCTGTCCGACTTTCTCGTCATCAGACAGCTCTTTTATGAAATATCCCGAAGTTTCACTATATAACCTCTCTTTCTTTTATATTTTGTTTTAAATGTGCTATGGACCTCTTCCTTTCATATGAATCTCCTCCTTTGATTACATGTATCTATGTAAACTCTTTTAGAGATTGTATGATGATGGATTCCATCGATACCGATTTTTATCTTTTTATATTGGATAAATTCGGTTTTTAAAACCATGATCATGTTTTTTAGTAACTAACTATCCCATTGGACCGTCCTCCTTGTTCCTTATTTCGTCCTAGAAACTATGGTAACCGTTTGTTGGGGTTATCTCTGTTTCTTTTGATGGTTTTATTCTACTAGATAATTTTCATTTTGTCAAGCATTATTTCTAATTATTTTCCATATTTTTCTTTATTTATCTGATTATATTTTTGTAATTGTTGTGTATTTCTGTTTTATTTGTTCTGTTTCTAACTATTATCGCGCTTTACGATCGCGTTTTCTTGTATTTTTTGTTTTATAGGACGAAGCTTCCTATGACAAAAAAGAACCACTCCAAAAGAATATGCCGATACCGAACTACCTCTTCTGGAAATGGTTCTATTTTCTTCTATCTTCCCTAGTGGAACTGGAACACGATTCCGGCCACAGCCGCCACCACGATATAGAGGATCGGGTGCTTTTTCCATTTAACTAAGCCGTACCAGATCGCAAGCGACAGTACGATCGCTTTCCAGTTGATGATGGAAAACAGCTCGGAAAACGCCAGGCTGCCATCCTCACCGACATGGAGGAACGCTATCTTTGCCACGCCGATACCTGCTGCCGCAATCAGGGCGGTAGATGCCGCGCGCAGACCATAGAGGGCATTCTGTACGATCGAAGAGGATTTAAACTTATCGAGAATCTTCGAGATAATCACAATGATGATGACCGACGGCAGCACCAGTGAGAGAGGCGCTGCCAGTCCACCGAGAATCCCTTTAATATGGAAGCCGACGTAGGTCGCCATGTTGACGCCCATCGGTCCCGGTGTGGACTCGGAGACAGCGATCATGTTGGAAATATCACTAAAGGTATACCATCCTGTCTCCTGGGAAATATTGTAAAGGAATGGCAGAGTCGCCAGTCCGCCGCCAATCGCAAACAGTCCGCAGCAGAAGAAGCGGAAGCCTAATTCAAGCATCAGCATCATTTCTTCTCCCCCTTTCCGCCCTTCAGTACAATCCCGATCACACCCGCCACAACAACAAGAAGCGCCGGGGAAACCGATGTAAACAGTGACAGTACAAACACAACCGCCGCAATCGCGATCGCTCCTTTATCAACCAGCGATTTCTTCGCCAGCTTGACAACCGCACTGCCGATCAGCACACAGACGCAGGCGCGGATGCCTGCAAAGGCGCTGCTCACAAAGCTAAGTTCAATAAAGTTAGAAATAAATGCCGCAATAATCATAATGATGACAAGCGACGGCGCAATGACTCCCAGTGTCGCCGCAATCGCCCCCGGAATTCCCCGATTCTTATAACCGACAAACGTCGCCGTGTTGACCGCGATGATACCCGGTGTACACTGACCAATCGCGTAGTAATCCATCAATTCTTCATCCGTCGCCCAATGGCGTCCATTGACTACCTCTTTCTGCAGCATCGGCAGCATCGCATATCCGCCGCCGAAGGTAAAACCTCCGATTCTGGCAAACGTCAGAAACATATCCAGCAGTTCTTTCATTTCTGCCCACTCCCTTCCGTATTATCCCTACACTTTTATTTCTCTGGAATTTCCAGTATATACCTGCTTATGTATCATACCAGAATTCAAGGAGCCTGAAAAATACCATTCGGATATAGAATATATATCAGAAAAATATAGTTCGCCTGTTATTCTATCGGATTTTGTTATATAATATATCTGCCGTATACACAGTTTTACAACGAATCCGAACAGGAAGGAGCATTTATGGAACTTCGCCAGTTATCCTACTTCACCACCATCGTCAACGAGGGAAATATTTCCCAGGCAGCCAAAAAACTGAATATCTCACAACCGCCGCTCAGCCACCAGATGAAGCTTCTGGAGGCAGAACTGGGTGTGACGCTATTTGAACGCGGTTCCCGCCGCATCCGACTGACACCTGCTGGAAAGACGTTCTACGACCGGGCGCTTGCGATCCTCGATCTGAGCCAGGCTGCCTGCACGGAGCTGACTGCACAGAAACAGGAGATTCAGGGCGTTGTGCGCCTTGGCATCATCTCCTCCGCCGTCGAATTTGTGACCCGGCATTATCTTGCCCCATTCCGGCGATCCTATCCCAAAGCCCTGTTTGAACTCCATGAGTCCAATTCCTACCACCTGCTCGATCTGCTTCACTCCAACCAGATCGACCTCGCCGTGATCCGGACGCCATTTGCCAAAGCCGGGCTGGAGATGCAGACACTGCCGCCGGAGGCATTTCTGGCGATCGGGCGCGAAATGATCTGGAGCCATTACCAGGAATGCCCGAATGCCCTTCTGACCGATATTCCTCCATCCGACACTGGTTCTGTGATTCAAAGTTCCCACCCTATGCCTGCATCCGACGCTTCCGAACCACAAAAAAGCCATACGCCCACATCTCTTCCCCTCTCCGCCCTCACCCGCGCGCCGCTCATCCTTTACCGCCGCTGGCAGCCGCTGATTCTGGGATATTTTGAGGAACAGGCGCTGGAACCGAACATCGTCTGCATTGCCGACGATGCCAGAACCGCCCTTTTATGGGCGTCCGAAGGGCTGGGCATCGCGCTCGCGCCTGAATCTGCCCTCTGTTTAAATTCCGATCCCGCCCTGATCCGCCGGATCATCACCCAGCCCCAGATCCACTCAAGTATCTGTCTGGTCAAACGGAAGGAACGGAGTTTATCGCTGGTGGGGAATGCGTTTTTCCAAAGTTTCCATGCCACCGCTATTTCATAAAGAGGGTGCGGACAACCTTCTGCTCCGGCAGAAACAACCGCAGCTGCTACCGATGCCCCAGCGGAAGATACGACCGCTTCCTCCGATGAAACGAAAGAAATCGGCAGTAAACGAACCAATTTTCGTTTACTGCCGATGCTTTTACGCCTCTTTCGTCCCTTTATTCTTTCGATCCAGAATAACCAGAACCACAATCAGCGCTACGAATCCCACACCGGTTCCCACCCAGCCATTGGCGGTAAATCCGGCTGCCAGATAACCGAGGAAGCAGCACGCCGCTACGCACAGCACATACGGGATCTGGGTCGATACGTGGTTGATGTGGTGGCACTGGGCGCCAGCCGACGCAAGGATGGTCGTATCCGAGATCGGGGAAACATGGTCGCCGCAGACCGCACCTGCCAGAATCGAAGCCGTCACGATCGTAAGGCTGTTCATATTTTCAGCGCCAACCACCGCAAATGCAATCGGAAGCAGAATACCGAAGGTACCCCAGGACGTACCGGTCGAGAACGCCAGCCCCGCCGCGATGACGAACATCAGGGCCGGCATCAGGGAGCCGACCAGCGCATTGCCGCCCACTACCTCTTTGACATAGCCGCCGATGTTTAAGTAATCCGCACTGCAGATACCAGACAGAGTCCAGGCAAGGCACAGAATCATGATCGCCGGGATCATCGCCTTGACGCCGATCGTGAAGGATTCACAGAACTCATTGAACCGGATGACACGGCGGATCATGTAAAATGCAAAGATAAACACCAGTGTGAAGAAGGAACCAAGCACCAGGCTCAGTGCCGAATCACAGTTGGCGAACGCCTCGACCAGACCAACGCCGTCCAGGATGCCGCCTGTATACAGCATACCGCTGACGCAGAACGCAATCAGAACCAGGATCGGAAGAATCAGATCGATAACCTTTCCGTTGCCGGAGATCTCCATCGCCTCCGCCTCGACCGTCGTCTCTTTTCCGGTCTTTTTCACCTGTTCTTCATAGCGTTTCATCGCCGCGAAATCAAAATCGCCTGCTACCAAAAAGAGCATGAAGCAGATCGTGAGAAGCGCATACAGATTAAACGGAATCGTGTGAAGGAACAGACTGAAGCCGTCCACTCCGCTGTCCTCCGGAAGCGAAGAACCGACCGCTGCCGCCCAGCTTGAGATCGGCGCGATGATACAGATCGGCGCCGCCGTCGCATCGATGATGTAGGCTAACTTCGCACGTGTGATCTTGTGCTTGTCCGTCACCGGACGCATAACCGTGCCGACGGTCAGGCAGTTAAAATAGTCATCCACGAAAATCAGCATTCCGAGGAACATGGTTGCAAACAGCGCGCCCTTCTTCGTGCGGATCGCGTGGGACGCCCACTCACCATAAGCCTTCGACGCACCAGACTTTGTGATCAGTGCTACCACGATGCCGAGAAATGCCAGGAAAAGCAGAATGTTGACATTGCCCCCGATCTTCTCGCCCATGATCGCGATCATTGTTTCCACCGCATGAAGCGGATTTGGACCCGTAAATAAAAACGCGCCCGACATAATACCTATCAGCAGAGACAGGTACACCTCTTTCGTAATCAATGCAAGCGCAATGGCTACGATAGGCGGTATTAAAGAAAAAATCGTACCGCTCATAATTACCCCCTTATGGATTATCTGTACACATTCGGGCAAATTCTGCCCGTTTTTGAGCACACTATATCTACATAATAAATGTCCCCGGGCACTTTGTCCAGCGTCCGGGGACATTTTTTCATATTTTCTCTCTTTTTACTTTCTTTTCCTGCTTTTTACTCTGCTTTCTCCAGCTCTGCCAGTTCCAGAGCTGTCGCCTCGTATTTGGCAAGAATGACATTTTGAATCATGTCTCTGGTTTCCGAATTAATCGGGTGGGCAATATCCCGGTATTCTCCATCCGCAGCCTTACGGCTCGGCATAGCAATAAAAAGTCCTTTCTCTCCCTCAATAACCTTGATATCATGAACCACAAATTCATTGTCAAGTGTGATGGATACGATGGCTTTCATCTTACCTTCCTTCTCTATCCGCCGCACTCTTACGTCTGTAATCTGCATACCCATTTACCCCTTCCGTCTGTTCTTTGATGTACCCTATAATGTAAACCGCTCGTTCTTCTCAATGACAATCTTTACATCTTCCGGCGTACCGATGTGCGTCGTGTTGGCGCGGATCGTATCACGGCTCTCTACAATACAATTCTCAATCACTGTATTGTCCCCGATGTAAACATCATTTAAAATAACAGAATTCCGGATGATACAGTTATTGCCTACATATACCTTCTTAAACAGAACCGAGTTCTCCACCGTACCATTTAAGATACAGCCGCTGGATACCAGGCTGTTCTTGACATTTGCACCCGGATTGTATTTTGCCGGCGGAAGATCATCTACCTTGGAGTAGATCTCCGGGTATTCCTTGAAGAAATAGTGGCGTACATCCGGTTTTAGGAAATCCATGTTCGTCTTGTAGTACGAATCAACCGAAGCGATGTTGCTCCAGTAAGTTCCTAACTTATACGCGTAAATGCGTTTGAGGTTCTTATATCTGACTAAAATATCGGTAACAAAATCATACCGATCCTCTGCTGCACAGCGCTCCAGAAGTTCGATGAGCTGACGGCGGCGGATTACATAGATACCGCAGGAGATCATGCTGGAGGTCGCCAGCATCGGTTTTTCCTCAAAATCTGTGATACGTCCGTCATCATTTAACTTCACCAGACCGAAGCGGGTAACGTCCTCCTCCGGAGGCATCTCCTTGCATACTACGGTAATATCCGCTTTCTTTTCAATATGATACTCCAGTACCTTGCCGTAATCCAATTTATAGACACAGTCGCCGCCTGCAATGACCACATACGGCTCATGACTTTTCTTTAAGAAATCGAGGTTCTGATACAGCGCATCTGCGGTACCGCGGTACCAGTCGCTGCTCTCTGCCGTGATCGTCGGTGTGAATACATACATGCCGCCCTGCTTACGTCCGAAATCCCACCACTTGGAAGAACTCAAGTGCTCATTCAGGGAACGGGAGTTGTACTGCGTCAGTACCGCCACACTCTGGATGTGGGAATTGCTCATATTGCTCAGAGCAAAATCGACACTGCGGTAGCTGCCTGCGATAGGCATCGCTGCGATGGCTCTCTTATTGGATAATTCTCTCATTCTCTTGCTGTTGCCGCCAGCTAAAACAATCCCGATCGCTCTCATTGTATTCCACCTGCCTTTATGATATAATCGCCGCTCTCCAGCTCGCCGCCGTGATAATCGTCTGCCGTCGTCACACCGGAAATCGCTGTGTTCCGTCCTATCTTCACTCCATCCGGTATCACGGAGCGCTCTCCGATCGTTACCAGATCGAACTGATATACCTTCTTGTCGTACTTGCTCTCGGCATATTCTCCGACGCCGACCTCAGCATTCTCACCGATGGTAACGTCCTCCGCCACGATCGCCTTATCCACAACCGTGCCAGCGCCGATCGTCGTGCCCTTCATGATGATCGAATCACGGATCACCGCACCTTCTCCGATCGTAACGCCTGCTCCGATGACCGAGTTAATGACTTCGCCGTATACCTCGGTGCCCTCGCCGATGATACTGCGCTCTATCTTAGACTGCTCCGATATAAATTGTGGGGGAATAATATCGCTCTTCGTGTAAATCTTCCAGTATTCTTCATACAGGTTGAACTCCGGAATGATGTCGATCAGTTCCATGTTTGCCTCCCAGTAGGAGCCAAGGGTTCCGACATCTTTCCAGTAGCCGTTGTACTCGTATGCGAAGATACGTTTTCCAGCTGCATGGCAATACGGGATAATGTGCTTTCCAAAGTCACATCCAGGCTCGTCCGAGAGCTTGATGAGTGCTTCCTTGAGCACCTTCCAGCTGAATATGTAAATACCCATGGAAGCTAAATTGCTGCGCGGATTCGCCGGTTTCTCCTCAAACTCCGTAATGCGGTTGTTGTCATCGGTTATAACGATACCGAAACGGCTTGCCTCCTCCATCGGAACCTGCATCGCCGCGATCGTCACATCCGCATTGTTTGCTTTGTGGTATTCCAGCATTACCTCGTAGTCCATCTTGTAGATGTGGTCGCCGGACAAAATCAGCACATACTCTGGATTGTACGTTTCCATGTATTCCAGGTTCTGGTAGATCGCGTTCGCCGTACCGGTGTACCAATCGCTTCCTTTGCTCCGCTCATACGGCGGAAGTACCGTCACACCACCTACGTTGCGGTCCAGATCCCACGGAATACCGATTCCAATATGTGCATTCAGCCGCAGCGGCTGATACTGGGTCAGAACGCCTACCGTGTCCACTCCCGAATTGATACAGTTACTTAACGGAAAATCGATGATTCGATACTTTCCTCCGAAAGAAACCGCAGGTTTTGCTACTTTTTGAGTTAAGACACCCAGACGACTGCCCTGTCCGCCTGCCAACAGCATAGCTATCATTTCCTTTTTAATCACGATATCACCCCTCGATGCTCACATATAATGTGTATTTTAAACCTGTTTTTATTATAACATACTTCACGAAAATAGTGAACAAATTTTTAATAGAATTTGTCCCAATTTTGTACATTTTCCGACATTTTTCGTTCCTTTTACATAATATTTTCGTAATTCCGGGATGTGGAATCTGAGAGTGAACCTCCCGTGAACTGAAAAAAAGCCCTGAATCTGAGACACTTTTGACTCAAAAGCATTTCCGATTCAAGGCTTTTTTACTGTATACTCTTTCTCAATTCTTCCAGACTCATCGAATCTGCAATCCGCGGCAACTCCTCCTGTAAGATATGGACAAAGTCCTGTATATACATCGGATGCATCGCATTCCGATGGCTGACCAGCTCGATCTTTAACTCCCGTCCCAGGTTCCGGATCGGGAACATATAGAGTTCATCCTCCGGTTTACAAGTCTGATTGTGACGGTACGCGGCTGCCAGCAGCATTTTCGGGCACAGCGCCGCACAGATGCCGGACGCGCAGAGCAGAATCTGCGTCTCACTATCACTGATGTTATAGATGACATTAAGCTTTACATTATAACTGTCCAGATATTCCTGGATCGCATGGTTGACTTTTCCGGTCTTGAAACTCTGCGTAAACGGAATGTTGGAAAACCGTTTCAGATCAATCCCATCCTCCATCTGCCGGATCTCCTGCTTGCTAAATTCCCGCCTCAAAAGCTTGGCGGAGATAACCAGGATGATCTCATCCGTCGTCAGGGTCTGGATTTTATAATCCGGATGCGGTGACGTATTGACCCCGATAAATAAATCTACCTGTCCGTTCAACAGGCGTTCCTCCAGAATCTGTGTGTCCTCCTCCGTAAAGGATATATTTACCTTCGGGTAACACTGGTAATATCGCGGCAGCACACGGGGCAGTATGATCGGCGCGCGGGATGTACTGATTCCCAAGGTAAAACCGCCCACCGTCCCCTCCGCTATCCCCGCTAGACTCCGGCTCATACTCGTCTCCATAATCTGGATATTTAACAGGTTATGAAGCATGATCTCGCCAGCCTGCGTCAGACGGAATTTGGGCCGCCGCTCAAACAACACGACATTATACTCTTTTTCCAGCCTCTTTATATGATCGCTGGCGCACTGCTGTGTAATATGAAGCTCATTTGCAGCTTTTGTAATACTCATTTCTCTGGCTACCACCAAAAAAACTTCGAATCCTATTTTCATTGTTTCCTCCGCCAGTTCTCAGTTCTATCTATTTTCTTATTCTAACCAAAAGGAGCCGTAAAAAAACAGCGCATTGACCTTTCAAGTCTCTTCTGCTGTCTTTTCACAGCCCCTTTTTCTTACGTATTTTTCTAATATTTAGTATCCGTACCCCATTAGTCTCGGAAGCCATGTGATGATTCCCGGTACATATGCAAATACAAACAGAAGCAATATTTCCGTCAAAAGGAACGGAAGCGCTCCCTTTACAATCTGTTTAAAATTCAAGCCTGAAATCGAAACCGCCGTAAACAGATTATATCCAAACGGAGGTGTTACGAATCCAACTACCAGGCAAATACAGAACAGCATACCGATGTGGAGTTCATTACATCCGAGCGCAATTCCAACCGGAATTAAAATTGGTGCCAGAATCAGAGTTGCCGCTACGTTATCCATCAGACAGCCTACAATTAAGAGCACTACAACTAGTACGAAGAGATAAAGTGCCTGGCTGCCACCTACGAAGCTGATAAATGCATTGGAAATCACGATTCCGATCTGGGATTTCGATACAACCCAAGAGAACAGGGACGCCGCCGCGATGATGAAATTGACCATTGTCGATGTTTTCAGGGAATTGATCAGGATCTTCGGTAAATCTTTTACTTTCAGTTCTTTCAATGCAAAACCCAGAATCAGCGCATAAACAATGCCGACCGCTGCGGATTCGGTTGGTGTAAAGATACCGCCATAAATACCGCCTAGAATCAGAACCGGAAGTCCCAGAGCGCCCAGCGCTTTCCAGAACAATTTCATGGATTCTTTAAAATCAAACTTCATCGTCTTCGCATGTTTCAGAACCTCCGGATTCCTGTATGCGAATACGACATTGACTAACGATAACGCCAGTGCGATAACAAGTCCCGGGACAACCCCTGCCATAAACATTGCCGGAATTGAAAGATTCATTGTAACTCCATAAATAATCATGGGAATACTCGGAGGAATGATTGGTCCCAATGCACCTGCCGATGCAACTAACCCCGCGCTCGTTTCTCTGGAATAACCTGCCTTCAGCATGGAAGGAAGCATAATTGAACCAATCGCTGCTACCGTCGCCGGACCGGAGCCCGTCAGCGCTGCAAAGATCGCACAACTGAATACGGTTACAATTCCAAGTCCGCCCGGAAGCCAGCCTAAAATACTCTTCGCCCAATCGGTCAGACGTTTGGAAATACCACCGAAATCCATCAGGTTTCCTACCAAGATAAACAGTGGGACTGCAAGCAGTGTGAAGGAGTTAAGACCGTAAATCAGCCGCTGTGCGACTACCAGCATACTTCCTCCCGTTGTCGCCAGATATGCCATTCCGGCAGAAAGGATTGCAAATGCAACCGGAATGCCTAAAAGCATCAGACCAAATAATACTACTAATACAAGTGTCATAATACCGGTTTATCCTCCTTTCTCTCTGTCGCTGATACGATCATCGCAATCGCTACAAATGCCTGGAACATCAGAAGGATTCCGCCGACTGCCACGGAGGAATTGATACACCACATCGGGACAGAAAGCGCGGTGCTCAAGTTGGTTCTGGAGCTGTACGCAAGCTTTAAGCCTGCGTACAGCATTACGGTTCCATCAAAAAAGATAACTAATTCAATGATAATATCGACAATTTTTCGAAGCGTTCCATGCATCAGATCCAGGATTGCTGTTACTGTAGCATGTCCGCTTCCCTCAATCAACAAGGAAGCGCCCAGCATATGCATCCAGATAAAACAGTACCGGGCAAGTTCTTCGCTCCATGACAGTGAATTATTCAGAATGAAGCGGAAAAACACCTGTGCCACACAGGCAACAATCAGGACAATAAAGATTACCATTCCTATGTAACTGACGCACTTATTAATTATGTCTGAAACCTGCTGTAATTTTTTCATGCTGTCAAACCCTCTTTCTGCAATCACCCCTCCGTGCCGGTCAGGGATTTAATCTGATCCACCCACTCAGAACCGATGTAGGATTCCATCTCGTCATAGCACGGCTGTACGGCACTCTGGAATGCCTCTGTATCTACATCCTCAGAAGATACGATCGTCATGCCCTGAGACGTCAGATCCGACTCCATCTTTTCAGCGGTTGCATCGTTATTTTCACGTGTTTCTTTGGCTGCTTCCTGTGCTGCTTCTTTTAAAATCGCCTGATCTTCCTCAGATAAGGACTCATATACGCTGGTAGAAATACATACCGGAAGTGGAGAATAGAACAGGTTTACATTATCAATGTATTTGCAGATATCCGGAAAACCGTTGGTATATAATACACTTAACGGTGCGTCACAGCCATCTACGGTACCCTGCTGCAGAGCGGTTAAAAGCTCGCCCCATGCCATCGGGGTTGCATTTACACCCAGCGCCTTATAAGCAGACAGGTAAATCTTTGTCTCCATGCAGCGGATCTTCAGTCCATTCAAATCGGACGGTGCTTTGATTTCTTTGTCCTTTGTACACAACTGACGGAATCCGCCCTCAGAAAATGCAAGACATGTAACGCCTGTTCCGTCCATATTGTCGATCAGGGACTGACCGAAATCGCCGTCTACGATCTCACGTGCCTGTGCCAGATCGCTAAAAATGAACGGAAGATCCAGTGCGCCGTTTGCCGGTACATAAGAAGAAACATATGCATTCGTCATGACTGCCATGTCGCATGTTCCGGTCTGCATGCCTTCCCACATCTCCGGCTCGGAACCAAGCTGACTGCTCGCATACAGGTTGACTGCAATTCTACCCTCGGATTTCTCTTCCACGATCTCTTTGAACTTGGTTGCAGTAAAGTGATACGGATCATCCGCGTTTGCTGCGGTCGTATAACCGATGCTGAGTGTTGTCTCGGCATTCGGGTTAGCGGTGTTCTCGGCTGCCGCCTGTGTTCCTGCCGCCGCTGCCTGTGTGATGCCACCTGCCTGTCCGCCGCCGCACGCTGTCATGCTGAACGCTGTCACTGCTGCTAATGCCCCTGCCAATACTCTGTCTTTCCTCATAATGTAAAATCCTCCTTCTAAAAAAATGTGCATTTATATAAATTTATCTGCATACCATTTCTTCCGGTACCTTCTGGACCATGTCCCGTATCTGTGCTTCCGCAATCCCACAGGTCAGCATCACGGCGATAAACCGTTTCAATTCCGAAACGGGTGTCGGTGCCCCTTTCTGCCCGCGGTCCGTTGCCAGATATACGTGTCCGCTTCCGACGGTCCGAATCGTCTCTGCCATCTCTTCCGGCATCACACTTTTCTGTGCCAGATTGAACCAGTTCTTCTCAATCACAACCCCCAGCTTCGCCAGTTCCGCCTGATCGTCTCTTCCTATTCTCGTCCTTGGAAACTCTGGATGTGTCAAAATCATATTGACCCCCCGTTTCCGTCCTTCCCTGCATAAAATCAGGGATTCCTCCGGGCTGATATGTCCTGTTGCCAGAAATGCGTCCTTTTCCTTGATAGCATCCATGATGTCGTAGACGCATTCTTTTAATGTTCCATCCTGTTCCAGAATGGTAATACCCCTGCGGTCGAAGAAATCTCCCTCCATGTTTCCGAATACTAGGCTGTTTTTCGCATCCCGAGTCGGCATCCATACAATTTTTGCCCCCGCCCGCAATGCATTTTTCACCGCGTATACATTCAAGCCCCCTGCCGGGCAGTTGAGGCAGAGCCCGCCATACGCTTTCGCCTTACAGCCGCTGTAGCGGTTGATCAGTTCTGCCCGCAAAGCCGTTGATTCATAATGACTTTTCAGCATCACTCCCGCCATTCCTGCCGCGTCTGCCTCCCGGATCAACTGGAATCCATCCAATTCTCTCGGAAAAACAGAGGGCGATGAATGTACATGTAAATCGTATGCACCTTTCAGAAGCTCTTCCGCTTTTTTATTTGCGTCAAGTTCAGTCATAATTCTTCTGTCTACACCCTTTCCGTTTGATAGACTCTTTGAAAGTATTCCGCGGTTTTCTTTCTTTATCCCCATTCTAACACCGGGCATTTGTCTCTGTAAAACAAGTATTCACAGAGTTGACACAATACCCAGCTTGTTTTCTGCCCTTTCCTTCTGTTTTTGCATTTGTTTCTGTTAATTCTTAAAGCTGTCACTTTTTATACGGGCAGGTTTCTTCCCCTAGCAAATTTCCCTCCGTCCCTTGAATCTACAAGGAAAATACAGTATAATGAAAGTTAAACACGGTCTGCACACTGCAGGGCAGTCCGCATGAGAAAGTTTATTTTGCAAAATAAGGAGTTTACTGAGATGAATTTAACCACTGTAAGAGAAATTTACCGTTCCAGAGAGACGTATCTGGACAAAGAAGTTCAGATCGGCGGCTGGGTACGAAGCGTGCGCGGTTCCAAGAACTTTGGCTTCATCGTTGTGAGCGATGGCAGCTACTTTGAGACGCTTCAGGTTGTTTACCATGATACAATGCCGAACTTTGCAGAGATCTCCAAGTTAAACGTAGGCGCATCCATTATCGTAAAAGGTACCCTGGTTGCGACCCCGGAGGCAAAGCAGCCGTTCGAGATTCAGGCGACCGAGGTAGCCGTTGAGGGATCGTCCGCTTCGGATTATCCGCTTCAGAAGAAACGCCACAGCCTTGAGTATCTGCGTACCATCTCCCACCTGCGTCCGAGAACTAACACCTTCCAGGCTGTGTTCCGTGTACGTTCCCTGGCAGCTTACGCGATCCATCAGTATTTCCAGGAGCGCGATTTCGTGTATGTCCACACTCCACTGATTACCGCAAGTGACTGCGAGGGCGCCGGTGAGATGTTCCAGGTTACCACGATGGATCTGAACAATGTTCCGAAAAAGGACGACGGCACGGTTGACTACTCCCAGGATTTCTTCGGAAAACCAACTAACTTAACTGTCAGCGGTCAGTTAAACGGCGAGACCTACGCGATGGCATTCCGCAATATCTACACCTTCGGACCGACCTTCCGCGCAGAGAACTCCAACACGACCCGTCATGCAGCTGAGTTCTGGATGATCGAGCCGGAGATGGCATTTGCGGATCTGAACGACAACATGGAAGTTGCCGAGGATATGTTAAAATATGTCATCCGCTACGTCTTAGAGCACGCACCGGAAGAGATGAATTTCTTCAACCAGTTCATCGACAAGGGACTCCTTGACCGCTTAAACCACGTATTAAATTCCGAGTTCGGTCATGTAACCTACACCGAGGCCGTCCGCATCCTCGAAGAGCACAACGACGAATTCGACTACAAGGTATTCTGGGGCTGTGACTTACAGACCGAGCATGAGCGCTACTTAACCGAGAAGATCTTCCAGAAACCGGTCTTCGTTACCGATTATCCGAAAGAGATCAAGGCATTCTACATGAAGATGAACGAGGACGGCAAGACCGTTGCAGCGATGGACTGTCTCGTACCGGGCATCGGCGAGATCATCGGCGGCAGCCAGAGAGAGGACAGCTTAGAGAAGTTAGAGGCGCGTATGGACGAGCTTGGACTCAAAAAGGAGGACTACGGTTTCTATCTGGATCTGCGTAAATACGGTTCCGCAAGACACTCCGGATTTGGTCTTGGATTCGAGCGCTGCGTGATGTACTTAACCGGCGTTTCCAACATCCGTGATGTCATCCCGTTCCCGAGAACCGTAAACAACTGTGAACTGTAAACAATAAGCAACTATGGGGCTGTCGCAAATACTGGAATCTGCTTTCTGCTATTTGCAGCAGTCCCTTTTCTATTATTATTTCAATATGTACATACGGAGCGACAGACTCCTGAAAGGGGGAGAGAATGTGAAATTTATCCATACCGGCGATATCCACTGGGGCATGTCCCCGGACAGCGACAAGCCGTGGAGCCGGGAGCGCAGCCGCGATATCCGCGATACGTTTACCGCCATCATCGCCAAGGCAAAGGAACTGCGCGTGGACTGCCTGTTCATCGCGGGGGATCTGTTCCACCGCCAGCCGCTGCTGCGCGACCTGAAAGAGGTCAATTACCTGTTTTCCACGATCCCGCAAACACAGGTTGTCATCATCGCGGGCAATCACGACCGGATCCGCAAAAATTCAGCTGTTTTAAGCTTTTCCTGGGCTTCCAACGTGACGTTTCTGGAAAGTGAGGATGTCTCATCCGTCTATTTTGAGGATATCAACACCGAGGTGACCGGCTTTTCTTACTATACTGCGGAGATCCCGGAGCCGCGCCTCGATGCTCTTGAAGCGCCGGAGGATGGAAAAATCCACATTCTGCTGGGGCACGGCGGCGACGCGAACCACGTCCCGATCGACCGGGCGGCGCTGGCTTCCTCCGGATTTTCGTATATCGCACTGGGGCACATCCACAGGCCAGAGATCCTACTGGACAAAAAGATGGCATACTGCGGTTCCCCGGAGCCGCTTGATAAGACCGAGACCGGCAGGCACGGCATCCTTTACGGCGAGATCGACCCGGAAAGCGGTCAGGTAACGACACTGGACTTTATTCCGATGGCGAAGCTCCGCTACATCCCGCTCATCGTCCGCGTCACGCCGGATACGACCAACACGGAGCTGTACTTAAAAATCGCCCATGAGATCGAACAGCGCGGCAATGACAATATTTTCCGCTTCAAGGTGCAGGGCATGCGCGATCCCGATATTTCCTTCGATCTGGACGCCTTAAAGCTGCGTTTCCGCATCGCGGATATCATCGATGAGACGGAACCGCAATACGATTTTTCCGCCCTGTTTGCCGAGCATCCAAGCGATATGATCGGCTTTTACATCCAGGCACTGAAAAAACCGGACATGAGTCCGGTGGAGAAAAAGGCGCTGTTTTACGGCATCCACGCCCTGCTTCTCACCACCGATGAAAGGAGTTAGCTTCCATGCGTTTTCTTGATCTTTATATCAGTGGGTTTGGAAAATTTCATGACACAGCCGTCTCCTTTGAGGACGGGTTAAACGTCATTTACGGTAAAAATGAAGCTGGCAAATCCACAATCCACACCTTTATCCGCGGCATGCTCTTCGGCATCGAGCGTCAGAGGGGGCGCGCCGCCAGAAACGACATCTACAGCAAATATGAGCCGTGGGAAAACAGCGGCACCTACGAGGGGCAGCTCCGGCTTGAATCCGACGACGGCACCATTTACCGGATCGAGCGCTCGTTCCAGAAAAATAAGAAGGAATTTACCGTCATCAACGAGACGACCGGACGCGAGGAACCGGACGGCCGCGCCGTTTTGCAGGAAATTTTGGGCGGCATGAGTGAAACCATGTACAACAACACCATCAGCATCAGCCAGTTAAAGAGTGCGACCGATGAAGGTATGGTTTCGGAACTGAAAAACTATATTGCTAACATGAATACCTCTGGCAATATGGCGCTCAATATCACTAAGGCGACCGCCTATCTGAAAAATCAGCGCAAACAATTTGAATCCCAGTTAAGCCCGGAGGCTTCGGTCAACTATACCTCCCTTCTTAGCGAGATCCGCGCGCTGGAACGCGAGCTTTCTTCGCCAAAATATGAGAATCAGTTACAGGAATACTCAAAGCTGCGTGACTCGGTTCGAAATGAACTGGAACATCAGAAAATAGAAAAAGAAGATTTATCCGACCGGCTGCAGAAGAGCCGTCAGGTACTGGATGAGTTTTCCTTTACGGATGAGGCGTCCATCGAGGCGTACCGCAGTCAGGCTGAAACACTCTACCAGGACTATCAGCATGCACAGGTGTCTTCCTCCAGCAAGGGATCCCGGTTTTTCCAGGTGTTTTTCTTTATCGCAGCGGCGATCTGCGCCATCTGCGCCGCATACTGCGGATATCTGGCGTTCTTCCCGCTTCCGTCCCCGTGGCTGGGAGCTGGTCCCACCGCCCTCATATTTGGCGTCGCCGCTCTTGTGCTTCTCATGCTGGGAATCTGCGTCACACGGCACCGGAGCCGCCGCAGGCAGGAGGCGGAGAAAAGTGCCTCTGTTTTATCGGAGATTTTGAGCCGCCACTTGGGCGAATCCGAGATTTCGGATGAATCCATGAAGCTTTTGTCCCAGCGGCTGGACCGCTTCATCACGCTCTGCCACGCCGTTACAAACTCGGAGGATTCACTGGTAAAACGTTCCGAACAGATCTCGGCGCTGATGGCAAAGCAGAATGACTGCAGCCTTGTCATCGAGGAACAACAGCGCGTCCAATGGGAGTTAGAAAAAAAGCTGGAGCACCTATCCGCCTGCAAAGACCGGGCAGCGGCGCTCAAACACATTTTAAATGAAAATGAGCGCATCCATCAGGAGATCGCCTCCGTGGATCTGGCGCTTGATACCTTAAAAGAGCTTTCCACGACCATCCGGGATTCTTTCGGCCTGTACTTAAATAAGACTGCGTCCGACCTGATCGCCGGAATTACCGGCGGAATTTATTCCAGCATCAGCATCGATGAGAACCTGAATGCGTTTTTAAACACCCGCCGGAAGCTGATCCCGCTTGAACAGGTCAGCAGCGGCACCGCCGACCAGATCTATCTGGCGCTGCGCCTCGCCGCCGCCCACTTTATCCAGGGCGATGCAGACCGGCTGCCGCTCATCTTTGACGACAGCTTCGTCCTCTACGACGACGAGCGCCTGAGAACCGTCCTCAAATGGCTGCCAACCGCCTATTCCGGGCAGATTCTTGTATTTACTTGTCATGAGAGGGAGATGCGGGTGCTGAAGGCGGAAGGAGCTGCGGTGCATGAAGTGCGGTTGTAGGACTCCTTTCATACATAACCGTGACATTGCCTGTTTCCTATGACATTAAAAAGAACGCCATTTTCTGACATGTATTGGTCCGGAAATGACGTTCTTTTTGTTTCTATTTTAAAGGTCTATTTTTAGTCCCGTATTCCCGCACGATACTTCGCCAGCAGCTTATTGATACGTCCAGTCGGATTTAACAGCTCGCTTAAGGAGGCATCGTGGTTCAGGTTATCGATGATGAGCGCGATGTATTTGCTCATATCGACGCTGATATAGTACGGTCTGGAGAGAAGCTCCGGTGTCTGGTATACCAGGTTGGTGGTCAGGACGCGGTCGATCAGACCGTTCTCATAGTACTCGTCAAACTTCTGCAGTCCGTTGGTAAACAGACCGAAGGTCGCGCATACGAATACCTTTCTCGCCTTGCGGCTCTTTAATTCCTTCGCTACATCTAACATGCTCTCGCCAGAGGAGATCATATCATCGATGATCAGGACATCCTTGCCCTCTACGCTGGATCCCAAGAACTCATGGGCAACGATCGGGTTGCGTCCGTTGACGATCCTGGTGTAATCGCGGCGTTTGTAGAACATACCCATGTCGAGTCCCAGCACGTTGGAGAAGAAGACAGCGCGGGACATACCGCCCTCATCCGGGCTGATGACCATCATGTGATCGCTGTCGATCTCCAGCTCTTTCTCATTTTTCAGCAGATATTTGATAAACTGGTAAATCGGCTGAACGGTCTCAAAACCCTTGAGCGGAATCGCGTTCTGGACACGCGGATCGTGTGCGTCAAAGGTAATGATATTCTCAACGCCCATATCTACCAGCTCCTCCAGTGCCAGCGCGCAGTCTAAGGACTCACGGCCGGAGCGCTTATGCTGGCGGCTCTCATACAGGAACGGCATGATTACGTTGATACGGCGTGCCTTTCCGCCTGCTGCCGCAATGACACGTTTCAGATCCTGATAATGATCATCCGGGGACATATGATTTACCATGCCGCACAGAGAATATGTCTGGCTGTAGTTGCAGACATCCACGATCAGATACAGATCATCGCCGCGCACCGACGCCTTGATCTCGCCCTTTGCCTCGCCGGAACCAAATCTCGGTGTGTTTGCCCCGATGATGTAGGAGTCTCTCTGATAACCTGAAAATGCGATCGACGTCTTGTGCTCGCTCTCGCGCTCATTTCTCCAGTCCACCAGATATTTGTCTACCTTGCCTACCAGTTCCTCACATCCCTTTAATGGAATCAGTCCCAGCGGACCTACCGGTATCGTCTCAATGATTTTCTCTTCGTACAGCATTTTCCATTTTCCTCCAGCCTGTTTACTCTCTGTTAATTCGCTTTTTTTGCATATGTTAGCGCATTCTAACGTCTCTTTTATATCATTATGTCCCTTATAAGTCAACCCATTACCGGTTTTCCAGCTTTTTTCGTATCCGGATATCCTCGCCGTAGAGCGGAATGATCTGATACTGGCTTATGATCCGTGACATGACGCGGTCGGTAAACTCGTCGCGCATCTCATTGACCGGCAGATTGGTGGAAATGATCGTGCCTTTCTTCCGGTTTAAGCGCTCGTTGACCACATAGAAGAGCTGGGAAGTCGTAAACGTATTCACCAGTTCCGTCCCCAGATCGTCGATGATCAGCAGATCGCACTCTAATAAATACTGGGAGCGGTCGCGATCCTCATCGGTCGCATCATTTGCGAAGCGGTCCCTTGAAAATATCTCATACATCTCCACCGCTGGGAGATACACGACGCTGAAACAGCGCTCAATCAGCTCTTTCGCGATGCAGTTGCTTAAAAACGTCTTTCCAAGCCCCGTTTTTCCGGTAAATAAGATATTTCCCTTTTCTTCTTTAAATCCGTCCACATAGCGGTGGCAGAACGCCGTCACCTGCTCCATATACGCGCGGGCAGTCTTGCCGCTACGCGGATCGATCTTCGTGTCATCAAAATAATCATAGGAAAAATGAGAAAAATTCTCCCGCTCCAGCACTTCCCGGATATTCGACTGGGCGTATAACAGATCGATCTCCCGCTGACGGAAACAGTGGCATTTTATGCCGTCTTTGTACCCGGTATCCTTACAATCCGGACAATTATACTGCATCTCCAGATAGTCCGCCGGATAGCCGTAGGCGCTCATCAGCACCTGGCGCTGCTCTTTCAGGTCTGCGATTGTCCCTCGCAAACGTTTCACCGCGTCCGCATCGCCCGCCAGAAGCTCTTTCGCGCTCTTGACCGCCGCGGCGGCGATCGCGTCGTTCATCTCCCGGACCGCCGGTATTTTCTCATAGACCTCATCAACCCGCGCGTCCAGCTCATGTTTCTTCTGAAGCTGTGTCCGGTTATAAACACGCATGATCGATTCATACTGCGAATTACTGAGTGCCATCGTCCCCTCCTGTCTTCTGCGCTCCATTTATCATGCTCCATACCATCTCGTCGTAATCATATCCGTGTTCCTCCAGATTGTGGAACCGGTTGGAAGAACGGCTGCTGCCTGCAGACGCCTGCCGGCGCTTCGCCCCGCCTTCTTCCTTCCGTTTTTTATCTAGCTCTGACACATCCCGGAAGCTCTTGACCCCGGCATTTTTCCAATCCCGCAGGATCTTGTCTGCATAATCAAACGACGGTTTATGTATCTGCCGGATCGTGCGGCTGCACGCCTCGACGATCAGCTCGCGCGTGAAACCGTACTCCCAGAACCATTTTTCGATAAATTCACTCTCGACCTCCGCCGGGCTCCGGTCCGAAAGCCCCATCGCCCGCATAACCGCGAATGAACCCTTCGTGTAGCCCCTGCCGCTCGCTTTCGCCTGTTCCACATCCTTGATACCGCGCTTATGCCAGCCGAGCGCCACCTTTTCCATATAGCGCAGGCTGGTGTGGTGGTTCTGCACACAGTACTCAATCAGGTATTCCAGCAATTCCCCGGAAAATCCCAGATTCGAATAGAGATTTCCAAGAATCTGGCAGTCCGTCGGTGTGAGCAGCTTGTTTAAATACTGCTGGGCAATATAAATGAGCTGCTTAAAGGACTCATCCGAGGTCAGGCGTGACATATCGCAGGCTGCGGCTTCCCGCGCGGCAGTTTTTACAGATGGCGCAAAGGAACCAGCACCTGCCAGGGATTCCGTTGAAGCGGAAACCGGTGAAATTTGCTGTCCCGGCGTCTCCTGAAACGATCGCTGTGCCTCTTCACCGACTTCCGTTCCCAGCACCCCGGCTCTCTGCCAGTATGCCAGCGCGCGCTGCACGTCCGCCTCCGTGTGGTTGAGCGCGTCCGCGATCTGTCCGATCGAGACTTCCTCCTGCTGGTGGCGAAGCAGGTACAGATATACCTTCACATATTCTCCACTGGCTCCCGCCATATATGTATCAATAAATACGTCCGGAACCGGCGTTGCGCCCACCGCCAGCCGGTTTTTGAGTCCTATTCCCATCTTCTAACTTCCCTCTTAGCCATTCTGTGTCCTCACATTTCCTGTTACCATTTATCTATCAGCAGCCTGCGGCTGTGTAAACCACTCAAACTGCTGTATTTTACTTTTATTTTGAAATATTCTCTATTTGTTCCATCCAAATCTTCCTGTTTTCTTACTTTTCCACCGTTTTGATTTTGTTTCCGGACTTTTCCACAATTTTGCTCCGGACAAGACAGTTTTCATCCATTTATCACAGGCTCACTGCGTCTGTTCCTATCATAACATACCTTTTTTTAAAAAGAAATACTCCTAATTATGGTTCGCAGCCGACACTTTTAGACCAATTTTTCCACTATTTTGATTGTGGATAATGTGGATAATGTGGAAAAAGCCTTCAAAAATCCTCAAAAAATAACCTTTCCTCCGACAAAATCCTTATTTTATCAACATTTTCGGCATTTCCCCATTTCCGCATTTAGGCACAAAAAATCCACATAGTTCCTTTACATAATATGTTGAAAACTATGTGGATAATGTGGATAACTATATGTACACTCGGAGTGCATCTATTTTGCAAGGAGGTTTTCCCCTACATTTACAACGTCTCCGGCGCCCATGGTTATCAACAGGTCGCCCTGTGTACAATGTTCCATGACAAATTTTTCTATTTCATCGAACGTCGGCAGATACCATGCTTCTTTTCCTTTTTCTTTTAGAAGTTTCACGATATCCTCTGAGCTGATTCCGAGCGTGTCCGTCTCGCGCGCCGCGTAGATATCCGCCAGAATGACTTTATCTGCCAGTGAGAGCGCCTCGGCAAACTGCGGCAGAAATGCCTTCGTCCGCGTGTAGGTGTGCGGCTGGAAGATGCACCAGAGTGTCTTGTGTGGATAGTTCTGCGCCGTCTTTAAGGTAGCCTCGATCTCATGCGGATGATGCGCATAGTCGTCGATGATGGTAAATCCATTTACCTCACCCTTCTTTTCGAACCGGCGGTTGGTTCCGGTAAAATGTGCCAGTCCCGCGCGGATGGCGTCCATGGAGATGCCATTTTCCAGGGAAACAGCGATGGCTGCCAGCGCATTGTATACATTGTGCTCACCTGCCACACCGAGCGTCAGGCGCTCTTTCTTCTCACCGCCGATATAAAGATCGAAGGACGGATGCGCGTAATCGTCATACTGGATATCACCGGCACTGTAATCGTTGCCACGGCTGTGACCAAAAGTAATAACCTTGCCTTTTGCCGCTTCTATGATCTCCTGATAGTTCTCGATATCGCCGTTGATGACAATCGCGCCCTGAGCCGGTACGCGCTCGGCAAACAGCTTGAAGGAATGACGGATATCCGCCAGATCCTTGAAGAAATCGAGATGGTCTTCTTCTATATTAAGGATGACCGCCATCGTCGGGTAGAAGGATAGGAAGCTGTTGGTATACTCACACGCCTCCGTCACGAAAAATTCCGGTCCGCCGACGCGGATGTTGCCGCCGATCGCCGGAAGGATGCCGCCGACCGAGATCGTCGGGTCATTTTTCGCCTGCAAGAAAATCTCCGTCACCATCGAAGTGGTTGTCGTTTTGCCGTGTGTTCCGGCAATCGCGATCGCATTTTTATAGTTCCGCATCATCTCGCCCAAGAGTTCCGCACGGGTCAGCATCGGGATGCCGCGCCGTTTTACTTCCTGAAATTCCGGGTTATCCGGGTGAATCGCCGCCGTGTAGACTACCACATCGATGCCATCCTGGATATTCTCCGCTTTCTGTCCGATATATACCTTCGCGCCGCGCGCCTCCAGGTTATCGGTCAGCTCCGAACGGTGTGCGTCCGAGCCAGACACAGTGAATCCCTCGTCCATCAAAATCTCTGCCAGTCCGCTCATGCTGATACCGCCGATTCCGATGAAATGGACGGATTCTGGTTTATTAAAATCAATCTGATATACATTCTCACTCATATTTGTGCATTCCTTCCCCGCCGCAGGCGGTTTTGTTTTCGCAGACGCCATAGAAAAACAATATGGAACCGCGAGGCATTGTGTTTTTATGTCCTTTTAATTTAACTTCTTTTACATGAAATTGTCAATATAAGGCAAAAAAAATAAAAGATACACGCCAGCCATCGCACTGCGATCCGTCTGTAACATGCATCTTTTATATCATTTAAGTTATGTCTTTTTCTTAGCGTCCCGTTGCCAGACACTTGCCGAACAGCATGGTTTTATAACGGTTTAACGCCGCCAGAAGAATGCTTCCCAGCACACCGATTGCCAGCACCTCGCCGATACCAACGGTCAGCATCATGAACGGAATCAGATCCTCAGAGCCGTATGCAAACCGGAGCACCCACGGTACAATGATCGTGTTGGCCAGGATCGGCGGTACACATACTAAAACCTTACTCTTGCGGAGCGCATAGGAGCCGACTGCCCCGATCAGGGTTGCCAGGCTTCCGAATACGATATCCAGTCCGGCTGCCCCGCAGAACAGATTGGATAAAAAGCATCCGACAAAGAGTCCCGGAATCGCTGCCGGGGTAAAGAACGGCAGGATGCAGAGTGCTTCCGAAATACGGAACTGCACCGGTCCGAAGCTGATCGGCTGGAATGCCATCGTCAGCGCTACGTAGATGGCCGCGATCGCCGCGCCATACGCCAGAAAATACGTGTTTTTCAGGTTGTTTTCTTTCATATTCAATTCTCCTTTAGTTTTGTTTTACGAGTGGAAGGTCACGAACACTCGATTCATTTTACGCCGGAAATCGGCGGCAGCCCTGTAAGACCTTGTTTTTGCGGGCTTTGCAACGGGTATGAGTATAACATAGAGCAGATAGAAATACAAGTTTTCTTTTCGCTTATCGCCACTGTTACTGTTCACACATGCGTGAACAGTAACAGACAAAAATCATTTTTTTATTTCTCTACCACTTTGCCATAAAAAAGCACTTTCCCTTTCTTTCTATCTCCTGTATAATAGAATCTACGTGATTTTGTGCCGGATGCTGCACAGACAGCTCACTCATTCGGGAGATATTGCATTTACACATTTGACTCAGCTCCCCGACACTCGTCAACCCCATTTCATCATCACAAAGGAAGTATGTATTTTATGAAAGCACTCTATGAACGCTGGACAGCTATCAGCCTGCCTAAACGAATTCTGGGCGGCATGATTCTCGGCGCTGTTCTGGGAATGATGATTCCGCAGGCAGTCGGACTCTCAATCCTTGGAAATCTATTTGTCAACGCATTAAAGGGCATCGCGCCCCTGCTTGTATTTTTCCTTGTTATCAGTTCCCTCTGCCAGGCAAAGCAGAGCCACGGCGGCATCATCCGCACCGTTGTCTGCCTTTACCTGTTCAACACACTGCTCGGCGCTGTGATCGCGGTCGTCGCAAGTAAACTGTTCCCTATCACCCTGACACTTGCACAGGCTGCAGAAGAAACCTCTGCCCCGCAGGGAATCGCAGAAGTCCTGCAGACACTTTTATTAAATGTCGTAAAGAACCCGATCACCTCCATCGCAGAGGCAAACTACATCGGTATCCTGGCGTGGGCGGTTCTCTTCGGCGTGGCGATGCGCGGCGCCAGCGAACGCACGAAAGAAATTATGGACAATTTTGCGGCGGCACTGTCCAAGGTTGTTACCTGGATCATCAACTTTGCCCCGTTCGGTATTCTCGGACTTGTGTTTGACACTGTATCCACCAACGGTTTACAGGTATTTACCGAATATGGACGGCTTCTCGCCGTGCTGGTTGGCTCGATGCTGTTTATCTACTTCGTGACCAACCCGATTCTCGTATACTGGTGCATCCGCCAAAACCCGTTCCCGCTGATTTTCAAGTGTCTGAAACGAAGCGCGGTCACCGCCTTCTTTACCCGGAGCTCAGCGGCAAATATCCCGATCAACATGGAAGTCTGCGAGGAAATGGGACTGGACAAAAATACCTACTCCGTTACCATCCCGCTCGGTGCGACCATCAATATGAACGGTGCGGCTGTTACCATCACCGTCATGACGCTGGCGGCAGCCAATACGCTGGGAATTCCGGTGGATATTCCGACCGCCATCATTTTAAGCGTCCTGTCGGCACTTTCCGCCTGCGGCGCATCCGGTGTTGCCGGTGGTTCCCTGCTCTTAATTCCGCTTGCCTGCTCCTTGTTTGGCATCTCCAGCGATGTTGCCATGCAGGTCATCGGTGTCGGATTTATCATCGGCGTGGTGCAGGATTCCGTCGAGACCGCCCTCAACTCCTCCTGCGACCTGCTGCTCTCAGCGGCAGCCCAGTTCCGTGAGTGGAGAAAAGAAGGCCGGGAGATTACCTATTAATTTAAATACTTAAACGCAAAAATCCTTGGTGCTGTATACACCGGGGATTTTCTTTTGCGATTCGATTATCCTATACAGTAAAAAGCGGTTAGACTCTCTCCAACCGCTTTTTTCATATCTGAATCACAGACCTTATTTATTCTTCTCGTAAATAATCCAAAGCCCCCGCAGCAGCAGCTCATCATCCAGCTCGATGCGGTGACGGCACAGCGGAATGATCCGCTTCGCCAGTCCGCCCGTCGCTACGATAGTTGCCTCCTGTCCAAGCTCTTCCTGAATCCGGTCTACCATACCGTCGATGCAGGACGCATTGCCATAGAGCGCGCCGCTCTGCATACATTCAACCGTATTCTTGCCGATCAGGCGCTTTGGCGGATCAAGGCTGATGCGCGGAAGCTGGGCGGTACGGCTGGTCAGGGAATTCATCGATACACCTATTCCCGGCAGAATCATGCCGCCGATGTACTGCTTGTTCTCATTCACCACGCAGATGGTGGTTGCCGTTCCCATATCGATCAGAATGAGCGGCACCGGATACCGGTTAATTCCCGCGACGGCGCCGACGATCAGATCGGTACCGACGGAGGACGGATTGTCCATCAGCACTTCCAGACCGATATTCATATCCACATTGACGACCAGGGCTTCCTGCCCCGTCACCTTGCGGATCGCCTCCCGCATCAGGGATGTAACCGGCGGTACTACCGAACCGATGATCGCGCCGGTGATTTCACTTACCTTGATTTCCCGCAGCTCCAGCACCATTTTCAGGGAAATCGCATAGTCAAGCTCTGTTTTCCCACTGTCTGTCGCCATCCGCTCGGTAAAGAGGATTTTCCCATCCGCAATACAACCGAGAACCACATTCGTATTTCCGATATCCAATGCCAAAATCATACTGTCTTACCCCCTGCTTTTCTCCAGAGCCGGTACAAATTTTGCCCGGTAAAGCGCTGCGCCGACTGCACCGGTGAGGATTGTGGACGATACCATCTCGCATACTGCATTGATTCCTACGAAACCGCATACGAACAGGATGATATTTTTTCCACCGATCAGCCCCTGCATATATTCGGTATTGCCAAACAGAACGACCAAAGCCGTCATAAAGAAAACTGTATTTAAAAACGCGGAACAGAATCCGGTTACCAGACTTGCCATGTACACATCGGTTCTGCGGCGTACAAACTGGAAAATGTATCCTAACAGAAGGCCATCCAGCATACGTGGAACGAATCTCTGCACAAATGCCAGAAACGGGTTAATGCTGAAAAGCATTGCGCCCATCGCACTGCTGCCGCCGATGCCGATGCACTGTAAAAAGCTGGTCATGCCGAAGACTGCACCGATCGCTGCGCCGCCTGCCGGTCCCAGTGTGATCGCCGCGATCGCAACCGGAATCACATTAAATGTAATCGCCAGCGGCCCAATATTCAGATATCCGAGGGGAGTGTACGCCATCAGCAGAAGAATGCCGGTCATAAGACCTAAGATGACAAGTTTAGATGTGTTGTTTGTTGTGTTCATGAAATTTTCCTCCTTGTTATTATTCCCGTTCGAAAAACCTGCTGCACCTTCTGTTCACCAGACTGCCGCTTACCTGCGCCAATATCATGTGCATAAAATCCTTACAAATTCCGTTCTTTCCGGCGATACCATCCAGAAAAGCTGCGAGCCAGGGCATTTTAATTCCCCGTCTCTTCCGGTATGATTCTCCATCTCAGATACAGATCCGTATGCAGATACGCACATTCCGGCAGAAGTTTCTTTCTTCTACCCTTTCCGCGGATTTGCTGCCAGCACGTTCGGTGCCTGTTTTCTATGGGATACAATACAACTGCTGCCGCCTGCCCCTGTTCACATCCAGTGAAAACCAGGACAGTCAGCAGACACTTTCACACTATATCACATCACTTTTCAACATACAACCAACAATTCTACCAGAATATGTACTGTTTTTTATTGTCTTTTCACAAAATACATGTTTCTTTCCTCTCCTGTTATATGCGCTTACCAAAGAATCTGGCAGAGAACGGAAGCCAAAAAGGGTTTACAATTTTTCATCCAGATGCTATGCTGTTCGAAAATGACCCAGAAAACCAGAGTACAAACCGAAAGGATATATATTATGTTAACTGGAAAAACGATTATTTTGGGAGTAACCGGCGGAATCGCCGCATACAAGGCGGCGAACCTTGCCAGCCTTTTGAGGAAACAGCACGCGGATGTACACGTGATTATGACCAAAAATGCGCTGGAATTTATCACACCGCTGACCTTTGAGACCCTGACGGTCAATAAGTGCCTGACCGACACCTTTGACCGGAATTTTAAATTTGAAGTGGAACACATCGAGCTGGCGAAAAAAGCCGACCTCGCGATCATCGCCCCGGCGACCGCCAATGTCTGCGCCAAGCTGGCACACGGACTTGCCGACGATATGCTGACGACCACGCTCTTAGCCTGCCAGTGCCCGCGCATCATTGCACCGGCAATGAACACACGGATGTATGAGAATCCTATTACCCAAGATAATCTCCGCCTGTTAGAACATTACGGCTTTACCATCATCGAACCAGCAAGCGGTCTGCTCGCCTGCGGCGATTCCGGAAAGGGCAAATTCCCGGATGAGGGGCTGATCCTGGAATATATTCTCCGCGCGATCGCCTACCCGAAGGATCTCGCTGGAAAGAAGATCCTTGTGACCGCCGGTCCGACCCAGGAAGCGGTCGATCCGGTGCGCTACCTCACGAACCATTCGACCGGAAAAATGGGCTATGCGCTGGCACGGATGGCGATGCTGCGCGGTGCCGACGTGACACTCGTCACCGGCGAAACTTCGCTGACCCCGCCTCCGTTTGTCGATACTATCCGCATCAAAAGCGCACACGACCTCTTTGAGGCAGTCACCTCCCGGAGTGAGGAACAGGACATTATCATCAAGGCGGCAGCCGTCGCTGACTACCGTCCGGCAGTCGTTTCTGATGAAAAGGTCAAGAAATCCGACGGCGATCTGAGCTTGGCGCTGGAGCGCACTGAGGACACTTTAAGCTACCTCGGCGCACACAAACGTCCGGGACAGCTGCTCTGCGGCTTCGCGATGGAGACCTCCCAGCTTGAGGAACGCGCACGCGGCAAGCTGGAACGCAAAAATCTGGATCTGATCGCTGCCAACAACTTAAAGGTAGCCGGCGCCGGATTTGGCACCGATACGAACGTCATCACGCTGATCGATAAGCAGCAAATCCGCCACCTGGAGCAGATGAGCAAGGAAGCGGCGGCGATGGAGATATTGACGGTTTTACGCGATATGACGAAATAGATTTTGATTGAAATAGATAGAGAAAGAGGAAGCAACCGAGGTTGATGGACGGATGCCTCCTCTTTCATTGAATATGGAATATATCATAAGTGTTATTTTTAGAATGTGGCTATTTAAAACGAATCCGCCATACTCCTATGATCAAGATAATTTCACAAAGCAATCGCAATACTTTCGTGATTCGATAAGCTGTATCCTCTTTTATCTCTGGACTCTCCTGCAAGTATTTGCATTCAATAAAAGCCCTTGCCGCAATTTCTCCAAAAACTGCCAACGCTAAAAATAAAGAAAAGCCTGCCATGCCTTTTGCATAACTGTATAATGACAGTAAGAATAAAATAGAGACGCCTATATTGTATAATGTCAGCCAGAATTTTTTCTTCATATTGATCACCTCTCGATTCAATCCAAGTGTAACAGAGTCTTTTATTAAGCAAAAATGTTCTAATGACGAGGCCATACTCCTACCACCAAAATAAGACCACAAAGATATCCGAGTGTTTTTGCGATCCGATAGGTTTTATCCTTTTTGATTTCCGGATTCTCTCGTAAAAATTTCCGTTCAAATTTTGCCTCTATAATACTTGCTGCCAATACCGGTATCGCTAAACATAAGGTCACCGTTGTCAAGCCTTGAAGATACGTGTACAGTAACAATAAAAGTACCACCGAACCGCCTAAATGGTATAATATCAGCCAGAATTTTTTCTTCATATCGATCACCTCTAGATTCACTATCCTGACAGGGCTGAAATCTCACAAAACAGCAACCTCTCTTTATTTTTGCAAAACCAGACATGTCTCTTATTTATTCTAATAATATCAGATTTATGTTCCAAAATATATAGACACTTTCTTACTTTTCTTACAAAATAGTTACAAAAATAACTCTACCAAAATGGAAAGGTACTTTTATAAATGAGAATATCCGCCCTCTTTTAATATCAGCTCTCAAATATCCCTTGCCTTTAGATATCCTTCTTCCATAAGCTGGATGGACATTTCATTCAGCGCTTGTCGATGTTATTTTCATTCCAAATCACCCTATTTTTTGTTCGAACGGCTATATAATTGTTTTGGTGAAATAATAAAGCCGTTCGGCTATGTCAACATTTTTCAGTTTTACTCTATACTCGCTTCTTGCCCCTGCGTAATCAGTTCCGCGATCAATCTCGCCCCATTCACAATGTCCCCTACTTTCGCGTACTCCCGCACGGAATGAACATCGTACATACCGCAGGAAAGCACCGCGCATGGGATTCCGTGCTGCATCATCGTGTTTCCGTCGCTGCCGCCGAAGGTGCTGCCGAATTTCGGCTCGATTCCCAGGGTGCGGCAGGCCTCGGCGAAATGAACTGCCACCGGTGCGTCCGGTTCCAGATGGAAGGCTTTGACATGGAGGCGGTGTGTGAAGGAAAGCTCTGCCCCCGCCTCTTTGACAGCGGTTTCAAACATCGCACGGACATCTTCCAGAGTCTCCATTGCCTTTTCATGGCTGTAGCTGCGGATCTCGCCCCGGCAGGTGCAGAGTTCCGGCACGGCATTCACAACCGAACCGCCCGAAATCAAGCCCACATTCAGGGTTGTTTCCTCATCCACGTGCCCCAGCTTTAATGCGGCAATCGCGCGGGCCGCCGTCTGAATCGCGTGGATGCCTTTCTCCGGCTCGAATCCGGCGTGTGCTGCACGCCCTTTGACTGCCGCCTCAAAGGAAAGGATCGTCGGTGCCTGCAGGATCGCTGTCCCGACTGGTCCAGTTACATCCAAAACGTAAGATTCCTTCGCTTTCATCTGGCTGAAATCGAACTCCGAGCTTCCTCTTGTAAACGGCTCTTCCGCCGCCGCAAAGAGGATCTCGATATCCCGGTGCGGGATTCCTGCCTCCTGCACGGCACGGATGCCTTCTAAGATGGCGATTACCCCGGTCAGATCGTCCGCGCCAAGCACGGTGGTTCCATCCGAAGTGATGGTTCCGTCCTCATGAAAAACCGGCTTCTTTCCGATTCCCGGCGCGACCGTGTCCATATGCCCGGACAGCAGGATCGGCGTGCCAGACAGTCCGCCCTTTAACGTTCCAAACAGATTTCCCGCATTGCCTCCTATTTTCTCGGCTGTGTTATCTTCCTTTGCCTGGATTCCCAGCTCTGCGAGCTTTTCCTTCAAGCGATCCGCCATCTCGCGTTCCCCGAAACTTTCTGAGTCAATCCGCGCCAGCTCGTCAAATTCAGCGCGGATGCGGGCTTCGTTTATCTGGATTCTATCTGGATCAGCCATGGGTGAGTCCTCCTGTAAAAAAATTTATTTGCCTATCATTTCTATTTGTTTATGCCCCTTATTATATACCCAGACAATACATTTGTGAAGCAGATTGATTTTACCTTTCACTTTAAATTCTAAAATGACCTGACCAATCTCTTTCTATTTCCATATCCGCTTTTCCTCTATATTTTTCTCAAAAATTTGATATACTAAATATACTAAAAACAACAAGATTCATTTCCACTTTTACAATGATGCAGTTGAGTATAAAGCATACAACAAATAAATAGAACATTGATAAACACCATCTGACCCACACACTTTGAAACAGAAAAAGGAGAAATGACCATGTGTACAGCTGCAATTTACAAAACCGCCGATTTCTACTTCGGCAGAACCTTAGATTATGAATTTTCTTACGGGGACGAAGTAACCGTCACACCTCGCAACTATCCACTTACTTTCCGCCACGCAAGCGCGGTTTCGACCCACTATGCCATCATCGGCATGGCACATGTGGCGGGGGATTATCCGCTTTATTATGATGCTTTTAATGAGAAGGGGCTTTGCATGGCGGGACTGAATTTCGTCGGCAATGCCTCCTACCAGAAGCCGCAGGAGGATCATGACAACATCGCACAGTTTGAGTTCATCCCCTGGATTCTCAGCCAATGCGCGTCCGTGAAAGAGGCTCGCGTCCGCCTCGCCCAGATGGTACTGACCGACACCCCATTCAACGAACAGTTTGCCCCGGCGCAGCTTCACTGGATTCTTGCCGATAAAAATGAATGCATCGTCATCGAGCCGATGGCGGATGGACTGCATATCTACGACAATCCGGTGGGTGTCCTGACAAACAATCCGCCGTTCCCGCAGCAGCTGTTCTCCCTCAACAATTACATGAACCTGTCCCCGAAGCAGCCGCAGAATACATTTTCTGCCGATCTGCCGCTTACAACCTACAGCCGCGGCATGGGCGCTCTCGGACTTCCGGGAGATCTCTCCTCCGCTTCCCGGTTTGCACGGGTCGCTTTTACAAAATCAAATGCCCGCTCCGGCGCATCCGAACTAGAAAGTGTCAGCCAGTTTTTCCATATCCTAGGTTCGGTTGACCAGCAGCGCGGATGCTGCGAGGTCTCCGATGGAAAATATGAAATCACACTCTACACTTCCTGCTGCAATGCGGATAAGGGGATTTACTACTACACGACATATGAAAACCATCAGATCACGGCAGTGGATATGAACCGGGAGAACCTGGACGGGGAGACGCTTTCGCGGTTTCCGCTGGTGCAGGGGGAGCAGATTCGATGGGAGAACTGATCTTCTCTGCTTCCAGCTTGCCCCATCCTCGTTGCAAAAACTGGCAATATCGGTACCGGGGAGACAACATTTCTCTTCCCATTCGCCTTGTTTTCTAGTATACTGATAAATATGCATCTGAAATCACTGGAAATTGTCCGTTTGAGGAGGATTGTCCATTACCGCATATCAATATCATTTGGAGGATTTTAAAATGTCTGAAATCACAGGACGCAACGTCGGCAAAACCTGCCGCACACATTACAAAGGTACTTTTAACGATGGCACACAGTTCGATTCTTCCTACGATCGCGGCGAACCGCTGGAGTTTGTCTGCGGCGCCGGTCAGATGATCAAGGGCTTCGATGCCGCTGTCGCTGATATGGAAGTCGGCGAGGTAAAGGAGATCCACCTGATGCCGGAGGAAGCTTACGGCATGCCGGATCCGAACGCAATTCTGGAGCTTGAGATTGCCAAACTGCCGGGTTCCGAGGAACTGCAGGTAGGTCAGCAGGTTTACTTAACCAACCAGATGGGACAGCCGTTCCCGGTAAAGGTTATCGCAAAGGATGAGGTAAATATCACGTTTGACGCCAATCATGAGATGGCTGGTAAGGAGCTGAACTTCAAGATCGAATTAGTTGAAGTAAAGTAATTACTATTATTTATGGTAAATGCCATGGAAAGTGAACGCACTATCCAAACACATTGCGGCTATGGAAATTTTTTATACAACTGCCCTTACATTATAACAACACGCGCCGTCAGCGCCCATCCCGGGAGCTGGCGGTATTTTTTTCTTGACAACTTCTCATTTCCCCATATAATTATCTATGGTAATTATCACAAGCAACTATTTGATAAGGAGACTTTCTATATGACCATCGAAACAATCAAGCGGATGTTGGACGCCTGTTATCAGGGCAAGCGGATCCGGGATATGCTTCCGCCGCTGCCGAAGGGAGTCACTTCCTCCTATATTCAATATCTGGATGTCATCCAGTCGCTGGAACGAAACGGCATCCACGTGAAAATATCGGACATCAGCGATGCGCTGAACCTGCCGCGCCCCGGCGTGACCCGGACCGTCAAGGAGATGGAGACGGGTGGTTATCTGCAAAAGAAAACCTCGCCGGACGACAGACGCATCACCTACATTTCCATCACCGAAGCGGGCAGGGCGCTCTCACAGACGTATGACGCCGAATACTTCAGCGCGCTCGCCCCATCTTTAGATACCATCTCTGAGGAAGATGCCCGCCAGATGGTTCAGACGATGGAGACATTTTATCAGATTATGTGCAAACGGAGGGATTCCCATGAACAATGATAAAGCTGATTTTACACAAGGCAGTATTCTGAAAAAACTGATTGCCTTCATGATTCCGGTACTCGGCGCACTGATTCTGCAGGCGGCATACGGCGCGGTCGATCTGCTGGTGGTTGGACGGTTCGGTTCGACTTCCGGCCTTTCTGCTGTCTCCACCGGCAGCCAGGTCTTAAACCTCGTCACTTTCGTCGTAATCCAGTTCGCTATGGGTATCACGGTTTTGATCGCCCGCTATCTCGGTGAAAAGAAACCGCAGCAGATCGGCGCGGTTGTCGGCGGAGCTTCGATCGTGTTTACGCTCATTTCCGCCGTTTTATTCGTCGTCATGGTCTTTTTTGCCCGCCCGATCGCCATTCTCATGCAGGCGCCCGAGGAGGCGGTGGATCTGACCGCCAGCTACATTCGTATCTGCGGAGGCGGCATTTTCTTCATCGTCGCCTACAACCTGCTGTCCGCCATCTTCCGCGGGCTCGGTGACAGCCAGTCACCGCTTCTCTTTGTCCTGGTTGCCTGCATCGTCAACGTGATCGGCGACCTCGCACTGGTAGCGGGTCTTCATATGGACGCCGCCGGCGCCGCCATCGCGACCGTCTCCGCGCAGGCGCTCAGCGTCGTATTTGCGATTCTTCTTTTAATTAAGAAAAAACTGCCATTTACGATCACCCGGCACGATTTCCGGTTCAACACCCAGTGCCCGAAATTTCTTTCCATCGGGCTGCCGCTCGCGCTCCAGGAATTTTTAACCCAGCTTTCCTTTTTAGCCCTGTGCGCGTTCGTCAACCGCCTGGGACTGGAGGCGTCCTCCGGCTACGGTGTAGCGTGCAAGATCGTCAATTTCGCCATGCTCGTCCCGAGCGCCCTGATGCAGTCGATGGCTTCCTTCGTCTCCCAAAACGTGGGGGCAGGAAACGTCAAACGTGCCAAGCACACCCTTTTTACTGGAATCGGCGTCGGTCTGTGCGTCGGCTGTATCGTCTTTACCCTGGTTCTCCTAAAGGGCGATATCCTGTCCGGCTTCTTCTCGACGGATGCGGCGGTCATCCAGAACAGCTATGATTACCTGAAAGGATTCGCACTTGAGTCCATCGTGACCGCGGTTCTGTTCAGCATGATCGGATATTTCAACGGAAATAACCAGACACTCTGGGTTATGACACAGGGACTCATCCAGACACTTCTGGTGCGTCTCCCGCTAGCGTATTTCATGAGTATCCAGCCGGACGCCAGCCTGACGAAAATCGGTCTCGCAGCCCCGGTTTCTACGATCGTCGGCATCATCCTGAACATCGGATATTATATCAGATGTAAGATGACTCCCATCTGATATAGCCTCCGGCATTCTTGAATTACTGGACCCGAAAACAGCAGCACCCGCCAGTGGAAGGAATCATATAAAAACATAGGAACTGCTCCGTAACAGGCAGGCACTTTCAGAGCGAAGGTGTCTGCCTGTTATCGTTACGGCACTTTCGGTTCCAAAAGTGCCTACCCGTGAATAATTGCGTTGTTCACAAAAACTTCACAGAAAATTAGCACTCACCTCTTGACAGTGCTAATTATGTGTGTTATATTACAGCTAGAACAAAGGAAAGGAACAAGGAAATGAGAACGAGCTTGTTGCCACCGATGTTTTCACATAGATGTTAAGATAATACGAAAAGGAGAGATGACTTATGTATATGCCGAGCATTTTTAATAATAGTGTATTTGATAACTTTGATAACTGGATGGATTTTTCCTTCCCGAGCTTTAACCAGAGACTGTATGGTGCTTCCTCTTCCCAGCTGATGAAGACGGATGTCAAGGAAACCGATAAGGATTATGAAGTTTCCATCGACCTGCCGGGATTTAAGAAAGACGAACTTCAGATTGAGCTGAAAGATGGCTATCTGACCGTCAGCGGTTCGAAAGAAGTTACATCGAAAGATATGCCGGAGGAGAATCAGAAGGATGCAACGACCGCAGAAGCAGATGCTTCCAAGAAGGACGCTAAAGCCGAGCAGAAAACCGTTAAATATATCCGCCAGGAACGCTACAGCGGCAATGTAAGCAGAAGCTTCTACGTCGGCGAGAACTTGGAGGAAAAGGATATCCATGCCAAATTTGAAAATGGCACTCTGACCCTGACCTTCCCGAAAGAGCTGGAAAAGAAAGCGGTTGAAGAGAAGCATTTCGTTTCCATCGAAGGTTAATAATCAGATAGGCAGCTGCGGCTCACACATTGTGTTGCCAGCAGCCAGATAGCTTCAGAAGCTGTCGCAGGAATGCGGCAGCTTCTATCATACCCAATTTTTTATCACAACCTAAATAATTGAAACTTAAATCACTGCATCTACGGAGGTGATAATCGATGGCAGAGAAAAGAGACTATTATGACATACTGGGGATAAAGCGGGACGCCAGTGCGGAGACGATCAAAAAGGCATTCCGGAAACTTGCCAAAAAGTATCACCCGGATTCCAATGCCGGTAATCCCCAGGCAGAGCAGATGTTTAAGGATGTCAACGAAGCCTATTCGATCTTAAGTGATCCAGAAAAGAAGAAACTCTACGATCGCTTCGGTCACGCCGCATTTGACCCGAACAGCGCCGCATACGGCGGAGCTGGCGGTGCCGGCGCTTCTAGAAATGGTCCATTTGGCTCCGGCTTTGGCGGTACCGGTCAGGGCGGTGCCTGGCACTATCAGAGCGGTCCAGGCGGTTATGCAGAATACCATTTTACCGGGGATGACTTGGACGATATGGGTGACATTTTTGGAGATATGTTTGGCGGCATGTTCCACGGCAAGAGTTCGGGCGGCAGTTCCCGCAGCCGACATTTCACGGGCGGTTCCGGGTTTGGCGGCTCTGGGACTCATTTTACCGGTGGTTCCAGTTTTGGCGGTTCTAGCGCTCATTTTGGCGGCGGTTCTGGCTTTGGCGGCTTCGGCGGCAGTCAGGGCTTTCACAGCGCCGATTTCCGTGAGAAAGGTTCTGACCTCACGTCCGATGTAACCATAAGCTTTGATGAAGCCGTATCCGGCTGCGAGAAGCTCATCACTCTGCAGAACCCACAGACCGGCAAGCGCCAGTCTTTACAGGTTCACATCCCAGCGGGCATCGATACCGGTAAATCTATCCGTCTGAAAGGAAAAGGCATGCCGGGAACGGGCGGCGGCGAGGCGGGCGATCTTCTTTTAAATATCACCGTCACCGCGAAACCGGGATGGGAGCGCAAGGAGATGGATGTTTACTCGACCGTCCGCATTCCGTTTACCACCGCAGTCTTCGGCGGTGAGGCGCTGGTTTCCACCCTGTACGGCAATGTCCTGTGCAAGATCGCAGCCGGGACGCAGTCGGGAACCAAGATTAAATTAAAGGGAAAAGGCATTGTTTCCATGAAGAATCCGTCCATCCATGGCAATCAGTACGTGACGGTCCAGATCGATGTCCCGAACCATCTGACCCCCGAGGCAGAACAGAAACTTCGCGAATTTGAACACGCCTGCGGACTGAACAAAAACAGTCAGGGCGGACCCAACGGCAGGAGCGCAGCTTGACGGCTCCTGCCGTTTTTTACTGAACGTCTGTAAAGCCAAAAATATCATAGAATTTTCACTCTATTATTTTCATATATATGGTTGTGGTTTTCATAAATATGATATTTTAATTGTAAGCAATCCACAATTTCATCACCTTTTAATTGTCATGAAATTACCGCAGCTATATATTCAACATTCTTTCACACTTTATGCCTATATTTCTTATCTATTTTATCTATTTTTACCTCACTTTCATTTCTTTTTTTAGATATTTTGCAGTAAATGCCTTGTATTTTTCACTCGTTTTATGTTATAGTAAACACATAATTGCATCGAAAAATATAACGCATTTTATTTCACATTTATGAAAGGAGTTTATACCTTATGAGCAGACTCGTTATACCTACTAACAGCGAGGCTCAGAATGTCGTAGAAGGGCTTTACAAAGATCTGGAACGGCGCATCATCGCCAGCCCGCCAGGTCTTTGTCCTGTCGACCTGACCGCTGCATTTTTAAAAATGTGCCATGCACAGACCTGCGGCAAATGCGTTCCCTGCCGAATCGGTCTCGCGCAGCTCTCCAATCTTCTGGAAGACATCCTGAACGGAAAAGGAACCATGAAGCATTTAACCATGCTGGAGGAAACAGCCCGTGTCATCGAAAGCACGGCTGACTGTGCCATCGGCTATACCGCTGCCCAGATGGTTTTAAAAGGACTGGACGGCTTCAAAGAGGATTTTATGGAACATATCTTACACAACCGCTGCCGCAGTAATCTTGATCAGCCGGTTCCCTGCGTAGCTCTGTGCCCGGCCGGAGTTGATATTCCGGGTTACATCGCCCTGACCGGCGAAGGACGCTATGCCGATGCAGTCCGCCTGATCCGCAAGGACAACCCATTCCCAACCGCCTGTGCGCTGGTATGCGAGCACCCATGCGAGTCCCGCTGCCGCCGCAACATGCTGGATAAATCTATCAATATCCGCGGTATCAAACGTGTAGCTGTGGATATGGCAGGATATGTACCGGCACCGGCCTGTCCAACCTCCACCGGCAAGCGCATCGCGATCATCGGCGGCGGCCCCAGCGGCCTGAGCGCTGCTTATTATCTGCAGCTGATGGGACATCAGACCACTGTATTTGAAAAACGCAAGAAACTCGGCGGCATGCTGCTGTACGGAATTCCAAGCTACCGCCTGCCACGAGAGCGCCTGCAGGATGATATCAATGTCATTCTGGAAACCGGTGTGGAAGTCCGTCTTGAAACTTCGGTCGGAAACGATCCAGGACAGCTGTCTCTGGATGAACTCCGCAAAGAATATGATGCTATCTACATCGCCATCGGCGCTCATAGTGATAAAAAGATTGGTATTGAGGGAGAAGATGCCGGCGGTGTTATCTCCGCTGTCGAATTCTTACGTGCTATCGGCGACGGCAAATATCCGGATCTTACCGGAAAGAAGGTCTGCGTCATCGGCGGCGGCAACGTAGCCATGGACGTAGCCCGTTCCTCTGTACGCCTGGGTGCAGACAAGGTGGCAGTTGCCTACAGACGCCGCAAAGCTGATATGACAGCTCTTCCGGAAGAGGTTGAAAGTGCCATGGCTGAAGGCGTAGAGATCATGGAACTTTACGCACCAGAGCGGATTGAAGCAGACGAGGACGGCCAGGTAAAAGCTCTCTGGGTAAGCCAGCAGATGCCGGGAGAAATCCGCGGCGGACGTCCTTCACCGAAAGCTATTGGCACCGACTCTATCCCGGTTGAATGTGATATCGTCATCGCAGCTGTGGGTCAGGGCATCGAAAGCCGTTACTTCGTAGAACAGGGTATCGACGCAAAATGGGGCATCATCCAGGCAACCGGATGGACCTCCATTCAGAATATGCCGGGTATCTTCGCCGGAGGCGACTGTGCAACCGGACCGGCAACCGTGATCCGTGCAATCGCTGCCGGCAAGGTAGCCGCAGCCAACATCGACCAGTATCTCGGCTACAACCATGAGATTACCTGCGATGTGAAGATTCCGGAACCGGATCTCTCCGACCGTACTCCTTGCGGACGTGTCAACCTGACAGAGCGTCCTGCCGGAGAACGCAAATGTGACTTTACACTTACCGAATGCGGCATGAGCCTCAAGGAGGCTGGCCAGGAAGCCAGACGCTGCCTGCGCTGTGATCACTTCGGTTATGGAAACTTCAAAGGAGGGCGGACCACATCATGGTAAATACGAATCTTGTATCCATCAAAATTAATAATATACCGCTGCAGGTTCCTGCCGGAACCCGGATTCTGGACGCCTGCCGCGACAACGGTTTTCACGTTCCTTATCTTTGCTATCTGAAAGATATCAACGAGATCGGTGCCTGCCGTGTCTGCGTTGTAGAAGTGAAGGGAATCCACCATCTCGTTACCTCCTGCAACAACCAGGTTCAGGAAGGTATGGAGATTCTCACAAACTCCCCGCGGGTCCGCGAAGCCCGCAAGATCAACGTGGAACTGCTTCTTTCCCAGCATCACACCAACTGTCCCACCTGTGTGCGCAGTTCCAACTGTGAATTAAAACAGGTGGCAAGTGATCTGAACCTGACCGTTGACCGTTATAAAAACGAATATCCGGAAATGATCTGGACTTCTACTTTTCCACTGATCCGCGATGCGGGAAAATGTATCAAATGCATGCGCTGCGTCCAGATCTGCGACAAGATCCAGACCTTAAATATCTGGGATGTGTCCGGAACCGGTTCCCATACAACCGTCGATGTTTCCCACAATCTGGAAATCAAAGAATCCGACTGTTCTCTCTGCGGACAGTGCGTTACCCACTGCCCGACGGCCGCTCTCCAGGAGCGGGATGATGTGGAAGCCATCAATGGTATCCACGGTGAACTTGCAAATGATGACAAGGTAACCGTAGCGGTTGTCGCTCCGGCTGTCCGTGCCGCATGGGGTGAAGAATTTGGTCTTTCCCCGGAATTTGCTACTGACAGACGTTTAGTATCCACCTTAAAATCCGTTGGATTTGACTATGTATTCGATGTTGACTTTGCAGCCGATCTGACCATCATGGAGGAAAGCAACGAGCTTTTAGCCCGCTTACAGCAGCCGGATAAATACAGCTGGCCAATGTTTACCTCCTGCTGCCCTGGCTGGGTCAGCTTTGCAAAGAGCCAGTATCCGGAGCTTCTGCCGCAGCTTTCCACTGCCAAGTCCCCGCAGCAGATGTTCGGTGCTGTCATCAAAACTTATTTTGCACAGAAAAAAGGCATTGCACCGGAAAATATCACCTGTGTTTCCATCATGCCGTGTATGTCCAAGAAGCGCGAACTGACTCTTCCGGGCATGGACAGCGCCGGAACCGGACAGGATATTGATTATGTTCTGACCACCCGTGAGATATGCCGTCTCATCAAGGCCGATCACATCGATGTATCCAGACTTCCGGAGTGCGATTTTGACGATCCTCTCGGTGAAGCAACCGGAGCTGGTGTGATCTTCGGTGCCAGCGGTGGTGTACTGGAAGCAGCGCTTCGTACCGCTTACCACACCGTAACCGGTGAAAATCCGGAGATCGGCGAACAGAGTCCGCTGAAGGTTCTGCGCCAGATCGGTTCCTTTAAGGAACTGGAAATCGATATCAAGGGTGTGAAACTGCACTGTGCAGCACTCAGCAGCCTAGGAGAGGCCAGACGCCTCATTCAGGCGATGAAACGCGGCGAATGCCACTATGATTTCGTTGAAGTCATGGCATGTCCGGGCGGCTGTATCAACGGCGGCGGCCAGCCGATCCGCCCATCCTTCCAGAATAAGCCGAAGGACTGCGCAGACCGCGACCAGTGCCTGCGCGGCTACGACGCCCGCAGCGCCATCCGGTTCAGCCATGAAAACCAGGCCGTTCAGACACTGTATGACGAGTATCTTGAAGCTCCGTTATCCGATCGTGCACATCATCTGCTGCATGTGGAGGAATATTAATATATCCAAACGGTCACATAACAAAACCCCAGAGAGTTGCCACTCTCTGGGGTTTTGTGTCATTCACAGATGACCAATCTGAGGCTAGTTACCAACTATTTACTCTATCTTTTCTTTTAGCCTCTCAGCCTCTCTTCAATCTCCTCCATCTCCGGAATTGCCGAGATTCCGCCGCGGCGTTCGACGCACAGGCTTGCCACCGCGTTGCCGACCCTGCCAAACTGAATCATCTGCGCCCGGGTCAGGTGTTCCGGCGAGGTTTCTTCCTGCAGATAGGAGGCGAGAAAACCTCCCCAGAAGGAATCACCAGCGCCGGTTGTATCGACCGCATGGGAGGAAAAGCCCTCTGCTTTTATGATTCCATTTTCATTGCCGATCAGGGCGCCATCTCTTCCGAGCGTCACTGCCACCAGGTGCACTCCCTGACGGAGCAGATACTGAATCGCTTCCTCTGGGTCCTGATACGGGGTCAGAAGCGAGGTTTCTTCATCCGAAATCTTCATCATATCTACATAGGGAATCAGCGACTGCATCCGAAGCTGTGCGGTCTCCGGATCACTCCAGAGCGCCGCCCGGTAGTTCGGATCGTAGGAAATTACCGCACCGCTGTTTCTAGCAATATTGATCGCCTCATATGTTGCCGTCCGGGATGGATCATCGGTCAGCGACAGGGAACCGACATGAAATACTCTCGTATTTTCCAAGATCTCCGGATCGATCTCTTTCATGCACAGATTCGTATCTGCCCCCGGCTTCCTCGCAAAGGCAAATTCGCGCTCCCCGTTTTCTTTCAGGCTTACAAATGCAAGCGTGGTAAAATACTTCTCATCCTGAATCAGGTTGTCCGTATTGATACCTGCCCGGATCAGGGTTTCCTTCAGGAAATCACCGTGCATATCCTTACCTACCTTGCCAATAAATGCTGTCTTCCTTCCAAATTTCGCAGCAGCCGCCAGCAGATTGGCTGGCGCACCTCCCGGATTCTGCTCAAACAGACGCATTCCCTGCTGTGAAACGCCTGCTGGAGTAAAATCGATCAGAAGCTCTCCCAGCGCTGTGATGTCTGTTTTTATTCTCATACGAATCATCCTCCGTATTACAAGTTATATCAATGGTGCCGCCATCCAGCCCTCTCACAGGCGGACAGCCACATCCATTCGTCTCTCACAAGGAATTTTACTTCCGAATCGCGATATTTGCAAATTCTACTTTCGCGTCCTGCGCCAGCAGACCGATCTCGTACTCCGGTTTCCGGAAAATACGATAGGTAAATGCCACCTGCTCGCCCACGAACACCTCAACCATATCATGATCGACCGAAATCTTTACATCAATTGCCTGTCCATCTTTAATCTCAAAGGTCTTCTCAGCCACCCGAACGCCATCCGGTCCAGGTTCGGTTGCCTTCGGAACCGCCTGGCAGGACTGCTCCCAAAACGGGTCAACTCCCATCGGCAGGGACAGAAGGGACACTCGCTGCATCGCCACATCAAACTCTAAGAACAGGCAGCCGCTTGCCTCCCAGTCGGATTTCAACAGGATTCCGAAGGAATCATTCGCTTCTTTCGGGATCACCGTGCCGGTAAACAGGAACTTTTCTTCCGGCTGCTCCAGGAAACCATACGAGGTTGTCCCGCATCCATCCAGCTCAACCGTTGTATCTCCATACAGCTTATATTCTCCCATGACCGGAAGGTATTTCCAGTCAACTTTCTCTTTAAAGCAGTTTACATACTCTTCCGGAAGCTTCACATCCAGCTGTCCGTCTGACGTTGCAACGACCTCATGCGGAATACAGAACGTGCCGCCCCAGTACCACTCGCCGCGGTCGCTGTTTTCTGCACGGTCATGCTCCCAGGCAAAGTAGAAACGGCGCCCGTTGTCATCCTGCATGGATTTAGCTGCGTAGAAGCGGCGTCCGCCGATGCCGTCTTTCTTCGGCTTTTTCCACGGTCCAAACGGAGATTTGGAAGTGCGGTAAATCGTGTTGCCAAACTCGGAAAAGCGGGAATAGGAAAGATACCAGGTATCGCCTATCTTGTACATCTCGCTGCATTCCGGGCAATTCGTATTGCCTGCCGAATACAACGGACCATAATACTCCCAGTTTACCAGATCTTTCGAGCGGTACAGGACGATACAGCCGCGTCTTGTCACCGGCATATCAAGCCGTCTCGCCGAGATCAGAATCCAATAGCATTTATCTTCCTCATTATAAAATACATACGGATCGCGCCAGTCCAGCTTTTCATATAACTCTATCATCGGCGTGATAACCGGGTTTGCCGCGTCCTTCGTCCAGGTGATACCATCCTCGCTCGTCGCATGGCAGATCGTCTGCTGATATTCTGCCGTCAGGCAGTAACCCGTATAGAATGCATGATATTTTCCTTCGCCATAGATAACCGAGCCCGTCCACACGCCGGACGCATCCGGCTCATCGCCCTCGCCCGGATACAGTGCTGTCGGCAGCTCCTCCCAGTGTACCAGATCCTCCGAAACAGAGTGGCTCCAGGTAGTACGCAGTCTCGCCGGATATACCGTGGTTCCTGGCGGGGATGTCAGTGAAAAAATATGATATTTACCTTCATGATAAAACGGAATCGCATCACCGGTCGAATCCGCAAATGACATTTTTCTGAAAAAATCCATTCTTCTCTCCTTGCCTTTCTAAATGTACTTTTGGAATTATTTCTTTTTTCTGAGGAGTGCCAGATTGCCCTTCTGAGAATCCAGTACAACCGCGCAGGCAATGATCAGACCTTTTACAATCAGCTGCCAGTAGGAGCTGACGCCGATCAGATTCAGACCATTGGAAATAATACCGATTACCATCGCACCGAATACTGTGCCGCTGATGCGTCCGCGTCCGCCTGCCATGGAGGTTCCGCCGAGGACGCAGGCTGCAATCGCATCCATCTCATAACCGCTTCCGACGGACGGCTGTCCGGAATACATTCTTGATGCCAGAACCAGACCTGCAAACGCCGCCAGGGCGCCCGACAATGTAAACACGATGATCTCGACTTTCTTGATCGGAACACCAGAGAGACGCGCCGCCTCACGGTTTCCGCCGATTGCATACACATAGGTACCAAATTTTGTTTTAGAAAGCAGAAAACTAAATACGATAATTAAAATAACCATATAGACAACCGGCAGCGGAATAATGTTAAACAGATAACCCGTTCCGATTGCAATGAAAAACTTATCCGTAATACGGGTGGACTGTCCGCCCGAATATACATACGCGATACCGTTGCAGACATTCATCATTGCCATCGTAATGATAAATGCCGGAACACGGAATTTCGATACAACCATACCATCAATCAGACCAGCCACAACACCGATGATGATTCCAGCCGCAATCGCCACGCCAATCGGAAGTCCCTGATTAACTACAAATCCTACCGTCAGAGTTCCACTCATCGCTACGATCGCGCCAACTGCCAGATCGATGTGTCCGAGAATAATAATCAACGTCATTCCCAGTGCAATGTATGTATTAATGGAAATCTGTCTGAGCACTGAAATGATATTGCTCGGTGTCAAAAATTTATCGGTTGCCAGTGCGACTACCACACATAAGATAACCAGCACTCCAATAATTCCTGTATTTCCGGTAAATACCGAGAGTACCGAATTGCCTGCTGTACTTTTCTTTCCGTTCATCACTCTTCGCCTCCTGCTGCATACTGCATGATTCTCTCCTGATCCAGTTCTTCTCTTCCAAGCATTCCCGTCATTCTTCCCGCCTTGATGACACATACGTTATCGCACATATTAATGATCTCCGGCAGCTCGCTGGATACCATGATAACGGCGATACCCGCCTTCGCCAGCTCATTAATAACGGAATAAATCTCAAACTTCGCATTGACATCGACGCCTCTCGTCGGCTCGTCCAGAATCAGGACATCCGGCTTGATTGCCAGCCATTTTCCAAGGACAATCTTCTGCTGGTTTCCGCCGGAAAGGCTTCCCGCTTCCACCAGTTCCACCCGGTCTGCCACTGCTTTGATATGAAGCTTTTCTTTATAATAATCAATCACTTCCTGACATTTCCGGTCGCTGATGGCAATTCCGTTAATATAAGAGTCAATCGATGCCAGCGTGAGGTTAAAACCGACCGTATTGCCAAGGACAAGTCCCTGTTTTTTCCGATCCTCCGGCACCAGTCCGATGCCCGCCTTGATTGCCTGGATCGGTGTCGTGAAGCGGACTTCCTTTCCATTTAAAAGAATGGTTCCGCTCTGGTATTTTCTGGCTCCAAAGATACATTCCATGATCTCGCTTCGTCCGGCTCCGACCAGACCCGCAAATCCCAGGATCTCTCCCTTTCTTACCCGGAAGCTGATATCTGAGAACACACCCTCACAGGTTAAATTCTTCACTTCCAACGCCGTTTCTGCATGTCCCAGATCGTTGTAATCTCTGGCATAGAAGCTCTCTAACTCCCGTCCTACCATCATGGCTACCAGCTCGTTCGCATTCGTCTCCGATGTTTTTTTCGTTCCCACATAGGCGCCATCGCGGATGATGGTAACCCGATCCGAGATCCGGAACAGTTCTTCCATACGGTGGGAAATATATATAATGCTTACCTGTTTTGCTTTTAATCTCTCAATGATTCCAAATAACTGTTCTACCTCGTCATTGGAAAGGGAGGACGTCGGCTCGTCCATGACGATGATCCGTCCGTCGAAGGATACCGCCTTTACAATCTCAACCATCTGCTGCTGGGCGATCGTCAAAGATTCTACCAGCGTATCCGGGTGGATATTGACCCCGAGGTTTGCCAGCATCTCGCCTGCCCGGCGGTTCGTCTCCCGCATCTCCACGGTGCCGAATTTCGTCTTGATTTCCCGTCCCAGGAACAGGTTCTGCGCGACCGTCAGATACGGAACCAGGACGATCTCCTGATGTATGATTCCGATTCCTTTCTCCTGGGCATCCGAAACACCATTTATCTCAACTTCCTGACCATTAATCTTGATTGTTCCGCTGTCCGGTTTATAAATTCCTCCAAGGACCTTGATAAGCGTTGATTTACCCGCTCCATTTTCTCCCAGAAGCGCATGAACCTCGCCCATTTCCAGGGAAAAATTGATCCCTGACAATGCATAGATCCCGGAAAAACTTTTCTTGATATCTATCATTTCCAGAATTGTTTTTCCCATAGAACCCTCCGTTTTTTAGAAATGCGGCAATGAACCCCATCGCCGCATTTTCCATGTTTTATTTTATTTCACGTAACTGTTAAACTTCCTCGCAGTCCATTACTGCCAATCGTTCAGAGTCTTCTCTGCCTCTTCTTTCTCTACCAGATGGGAATCCAGATATACTTTCTTCTCATCGATTGTGGTGTCGCCGCCTACATATTTCTCGGCTGCGTCAAATGCATATTCTGCAATCTGAAGCGGAACCTGGCATGCAACTGCGGTGAACTCGCCGTCTAAGAGTGCCTGTTTTCCATCCGGGGATGCATCGATGCTATATACACCGATCTCGCCGGTCTTGTTTGCTGCCTTGATAGCTGCTGCCGCACCCAGGGCAGACGGGTCATTGATACAGAAGAATGCTTCCAGATCCGGGTTTGCTGTGATGATATCCTCAGCCAGTCCCATCGACTGATCGAGCGCTGCACCGCCATCCTGCTGTGCTACAATCTCAAATTTATCTTTCTGATCGCCAAGACCCTCAAGGAAACCATTGACACGATCCACGCAGCTTTCATTGGACGGGAAATCCAGAACTGCAATTTTTGCGCCATCCGGATAATCTTTCGTCATCTGCTCGCCCACTAACTGGCCTGCCATATATGCGTTGGTTCCAACGAACTGTGTCACGAACTGTTCGATATCATCATCGATGACCGCGGTATCTACGTTGAAAATCGGAATACCCGCATCTGCAATCTCAGCCAGTCCGGAGGTAATACCTGCGGAGTCAACCGGGATAACAAATACTGCATCGTAACCGCTGTTTGCACAGTCAGATAACTGGCTGAGCTGCTTGTTTAAATCATAATCCGGATCCAGGCAGGTATAGGAAATGCCGTTTTCCTTGCACAGCTCGCTGAGCTTTGCATCAATGGAACTCTGGAAAGTATTGTTTAAAGTATTCGTACAGAATGCAAACGATAAATCGCTGGTCTTTGCCTCAGCCCCCTGCGTATCTGCCGCTGCCTCAGAAGCATCGGCTGCCGCTGTTGTATCGGTACTGCTGGAAGAGCCGCATCCTGCCAGCATTGCTGCCATCATGCAAACTGAAAGACCTGCTGCTGTAAATCTAAGACTTTTTTTCATAAATCTGATCCTCCTCTTACTTCATCACTGTTTAGTGCATTTCAAACGGATTGTTATAGTTTTCTTTTTTACGTAAAAATTTTTCTCTCTGGAAGGAGTCTCCCTGTCTGATATCTAGATATTACTCTATTCCATGCCCTTTCGTCAATACTCTTGTGGCATATTGCACTAATTTCAGCGATATATTCATCCTGTTTTATTGATATTTATGCACTTCTACCGCTCTTTCTAATTTTTTACGTAAATTATATTTACCTTATCGTTTTGCTCCTATTTTTGTGCTATAATCAAAAAAACAGAAACACAAAACTGCGGCAAATTCAAATCCAGCCGCGCAGGAACAGCCGGACTAAATCCGTACCAGAAAGGGGGAGTTTTATGACCATCAAAGAAATCGCCGCAAAGGCAGGCGTCTCCATCGCCACCGTTTCCCATGTTATCAACCATACGCGCTATGTCAGCCCGGAACTGGTGGATAAAATCGAAGCTATTATTGAAGAAAGTGGATATTCTGAAAAAATCAAAAAAAAGGTGCGTAAAATCCGCAGCGGACGCAGTTCACAGATTGTCGCTGTCTTTCCAAATATCAAGAGCGCGCTCTACTGCGATCTGTGCAATCAGCTGCAGTCCTACGCGACCAGCCAGGGCTATCAGTTTTACACCGCCGTCACCAACGACAACCTGGAAGAGGAGAAAAGCATCCTGCAAAACTTAATCTCCAGTGCCAAGACCATCGGCATCTTTCTCTCCCCGGCAAGCAGCAATCCGGCTACCTATTCATTTCTCTATGAATCCGGTATCCCGTTTGTATGTGTCGAACGATTCATCGATGACGATGTCACTCCGCGGATCCTTTTTGATTACACCAAAGCATTTCACTCCGCTACTTCCTATTTTTTTGAGAGCGGACACGAAAATGTGCTGTTTCTGGTAGAAAAAACAGACAGCCTCGCCAAACAGGACAAGATTGCCGGATATGAGCGGGCGCTTCTCTCCGCCAACCATACCCTGAGCAGTTCCTGCATCGCGGAGATCAATCTGTATCAGTCCAGTGATACCATCAGCCTGAATATTCAGAAAAGCATCACCCGGTATCTCCCCACCGCTATCATCGCCGGTGGAAACCGGCTGACTATGTTTCTTCTCAAGGCGCTGCGGGAGCTGGGAAAAGACTGTCCGCGCGATATTTCCATCATCGGATTTGACGATATGCTCTGGTGCGAGCTGACCGCCCCACCGCTATCCTGCATCCACCGGGACATCGACCAGATGGCAGAACTCGCCTCGCAGGCACTCTTTGACGAGATCAACCACCTCTCCGGCGCACCTTTGACCCGCTACGCAGATGTAGAGCTGATTTTGCGTGATTCCACCCGGATCATCGACAACGGTCCGCTCGGTGAACACGCCGTCTCCCCGGACAGCATCCGCCTCTCCAAGGAGGAAAAACAGCTTTTGCGAACTGGAAATTACCGCGTCGCCATCTCCTTCCACTACACTGGAACCGCCTGGGCTGCCCTGCATCAGAAAGGCATCCGGGATGAACTGGAACAGTACGGAATCGATATTATTTCCACCATGGACGCCCATTTTGATCCTGCCCTCCAGAATATGCAGCTCGAAAGCATCAAAATGCAGCACCCGGACGCCGTCATCGCCATCCCCACCGACGATGTCCAGACGGGTCCGGCATTTCAGGAATTGTCCAAAATGACGCGGCTGATCTTTTTAAGCAATGTCCCGCAGAATTTCAGCCGGAACAATTACGTCTCCTGTATCTCCGTCAATGAGCGGGAAAATGGCACCAATACAGGGCGCATGATCGGTGAATATCTGAAAGAAAAACCGCACGCCAAAGTCGGCTTCATCATCCACGGTGCCATGTTTTATGGCACTACCGAGCGTGATAACTGTGCCGAAAAAATATTAAGGGAATCCTATCCCGACATTGAAATCACTGCCAGAAAGGGATTTATTCAAATTGAAAATGCCTACAAGGTATGCTATGAGATGATAAACGAGCACCCGGATATCCAGGCGCTCTATGTGAGCTGGGACCGCCCCGCCCTGCTCGCCATCAAGGCCCTAAAAGCTTTGAACCGGACAGATATCGCTGTCTTTACCACAGATCTGGATTTTGAGATTGCAGAAGAAATGAATCAAGGATTTGTAAAAGGACTCATCACCCAAAGACCATATGACCAGGGAAAAGCAGCCGCTCTTGCAGTCGCTAAATCCCTGGTTAGTGATAAGGTTCCAAAATATATTGGAGTGCAGCCTTATGTAGTTCATGAAAAACAGCTGAAACGTGCCTGGAAGGATATTTTCTTTGAGGCACTGCCGGAGGCGCTGGGGGAGAAGGTAACAGTTCACAGGTAGGAATTTTCTGAACTGAAAATTCCGTACGATACAGTTCCGACAGCAGATTTTGCCGATTTGGAATGCGTAGCATCGGCAAAATCCCGTTGCTGGGCACACGTGTGTGAACAGTAACGGGAGAAGCAGATGGGTCAGTAGCTATTTTTCAACCCCATACACCTCTTCCGAACATGAGCGCATCCCGCTTTCTTTTAAAATCTTGCCAACCACCTCCCCCCATGATATGATAAAGTTATTCGTAACAATTCCGTATCTTCCGAAAGGAGCATCGTCGATGACACCCTTAAAAATCCCTGTTGGTATTTCTGATTTTAAAAAGCTGCGCGAAAACGGCTATTATTATATTGACAAAAGCGGGCTGATCGCTGATCTTCTGACGAATAACTCGGAAGTCACCCTGATTACCCGCCCGCGTCGTTTTGGAAAAACACTGGCGATGAGTATGCTTGCCAATTTTTTTGATATTCGAAAAAAAAGCCAGAATCTTTTTACCGGACTTCAAATCGAATCTCGCCCAGATCTATGCCAGGCATGGATGAATCAATTTCCAACGCTCTTTCTGACCTTTAAGGATGTAGACGGACTGGATTATGCTTCTGCCAGGGATATGCTCCGCTCCCAGATTGCCCGTCTCTGCAATGAACACAGCTATCTGGCAGACAGCCCTTCAGTTAATGAAAATGATCGAAAAGAATTTATACAGCTTGCCGATATTGTCGATGGAAAGCCGACAGATACTATGTTAAAAACCAGCATTCTGCTCTTGATGCGTATGATGCAGGCACATTTCCAGAAACCCGTCATTCTGCTTCTGGATGAATATGATGTGCCGCTTGCCAAAGCCAGCGCAAATGGTTATTATCCACAGATGCTGGAACTGATGAAATCTCTCATGAGTACAGCACTGAAAGATAACAGTACCCTGCGTTTTGCCACTATTACCGGCTGTCTGAAAATCGCAAAGGAAAGTATCTTTACGGGAACCAACAATTTTGTTTCCGACACTATTTCCTCTTCTTCACTGGATGAATATTTTGGATTTACCCAGGCTGACATGGAAAAGCTTCTTCTGGATGCTGATATGCTTGATCGGGCTTCGCAAATCAAGGCGTGGTATGACGGCTATCACTTCGGTGCTTCGGATGTCTACTGTCCGTGGGATGTAATGAATTATCTTCTCGACTGCCAGAAAAAGCCAGATGCAAGACCCATCGGTTACTGGAAAAATACCAGCGATAACGCGATCATCCGTTCGTTTATCGACTATGCCGGAAGCAATATCACGATGAAGCTGGAGGCGCTTCTTTCCGGAGGCTATATTCTTCAGCATGTGGAAGAAAATCTGACGTATGATTACCTCCATTCCTCCGAAGATAATCTGTGGAGTATCCTGTATCTTACCG
>OMGU01000110.1_pt1 | contig 86813 bp, 85 predicted proteins | sample 1646121 | NCBI WGS metagenome assembly OMGU01 (sample SAMN05578581, study PRJEB25193) | human gut metagenome | biome: Human Microbiome; feature: human-associated habitat; material: feces | host: Homo sapiens | place: USA:Birmingham
TTGTTCGGGTATTCAGTAATAACTGGAGGAGCGATTTCAGCATGACGCACCTCCTACAAGTGAAGTGCTACGTTGCCCCTTCGCTAGGAACGAATTTTGCCTCAAGCGGTTGCTGATCGTCCGTCTCGCAATAGAGACTAACGGTATTCCCCTTCCGAACCGGAGTTGTAATTCTGAGATAACCTTGAGAGTTAACGCAACACGTTCCCAGCTTTCCGGTAATGCCGACATTGACCGATGGCCGGTTTCCGCCGAATGTAATCCATCCATCACTTGGAGGCGTATAAAGCTGAGCCTGAGCGTGGTTAACAAAGAACGTTGTTCCGGGATTCGGGTTTGAGAAAAGACCTTGACTTCCGACCCATTCCTTTTTGCTAGTAAGGAACTTCTCCGCAAAGAGCTGTACCAATGACTTAAGCATAGGCCACCTCCTTGCAGAAGAGCGTCCTTAAAAGTTTGTACCCCCCCCCGATTGTCTTGTACAGACTAATAACTATATTTTTTAGGTTACGGCCTTGTACCGTGCATTGAATCCCTTTTGCAATAGGAATGAATGTTGCTATTGTTCCGCCTGCGGAATTATTAAAAATATAAGTAGAAACGTAACTAGAGAGAATCAACCGGGAAGGCGGTGCTCCATCAGTAGTTGCTCTTACAATTACGAACCCATCGGCTTGTGCATTGAAAGTTGCAACCGTTGCAACCTCGTCTCCTACACTATTAACCGTCGGAGTAATGCTAATGCTCTGACTAGAAGGCATGGCCTGATGTCCAACCAACTCGGATTCTTTCTTGCTGTAGAACTTTGAAAGCAGGAGGCTCAATACGTTTTTCAGCATAATGCGCCTCCTGTCAAAAGATTAAAAGTCTGAACTTGCTTTGTAGAACCAAAGAGAATAATCGGTTGTACTTCCCCCACGGCACAAGAACTTAATCTGTGTCCCTTTTTTAACGTAACAACAGATTCCAGCTCCCGCAGTGTTTCCGTTAAGTACGGAAGCAAGTGCCATCTGCCCGTTTTCGACTTGGATTTCAAGAGCTGAGACTGTAGTTGAATTGCACCGAGCAGTCGCCCAGCCGTTGCACGGTGCGGTGTAGGTAAAGAAATCCGTGGTGCTTGAGCAAGAGATGTTAATGCCTTGATGGATGATAGGAGCGGATTGTTCTGAAACCCATGACTTTTTGCTTTTAAGAAAACTTTCGGCAAATAATTGAATGAGGGCCTTAAGCATGACAGAGCCCTCCGAACAAGGTGATTATACCCCCCCCCGATTGACTTTATCAGACCAACAGTTATCTCAGCTGTATTTTCAGCAAACACTTTAAATGTTTTTCCTTTTGCGATTGGCAGATTGAGAATCGGGTATTGATTCAAAGTTGCTTTAGCAAAAGTGCTTCTCTCCATATGTGGAGGATTATCCCCAGCGGTTATTTGTACATAGGATTCTCCTGTCGCCTTTCCTCGAACAATCACATAGCCATCGCTTGGAGCAATGGTGGAGTCAACCACCTTCGTCCAGCTTGACACTGAAGTTGCCGAGGGATAAAACTGAGTGATGGTTCCGTCATCAGGGTAGCTTGAGTGACTGGCCTCACTCGGTGTCGTTCGGCTATCGAGTAGCCGCTGAATAAGTTGTTTTAGCATTTAAGCTCCTTTTGTCGGGGCTTAAATGCCCCGTCTTAGTTTGGTAAAACTTTTCTAATAATCAGTTGATTCCCGTTGCCTCGTGCACCTGCTGTCACGACCTGTCCTTTGGCCACACGAATTGTTGTCGCTATGTTGTAGGCATGGCTTCTAACTAACTGCCTGAAATCACGATTTTTTAAATTTAGATAAACATAGTGATCGTCAACACCTGGAACCGGCTCTAGGGAAAAAACTGTAACTAAGCAATCGTATGGCGCAACATAATCAAACACTGAAAAACCGTCTTCAAGCGTAACCTTGACAGCTTCAGAGGCTATGTCCTCAACGCCTAAAGCGCTTGAGCTTGTTCCATAGATTAGCTTACTACCCCCCCCCCGTTTACAGCCCGTTTAGGCACAAACAGACTGCACAGCAGCGACATCAGTTTTTTAAGCATTGAAACCTCCTCTCATTTGTGATCTTGCATTGACTTTCTGCTGTAGCTCGTAAGCCAAAGCCGCGGGAAACTCAGGCCACGGCACGAACGGGAAACCCTCGACCTCAGGCAAGTTTCTCAGTGCTTGGCGATAGGTCTCAAGGGCCGTTCTGTCTTCGTCTTCCAGAGCAGAACGTTTGGCTCCTGCTGACCGCGCCACGGTGATGTCAGGCAGTTTCACATAGTCGTCTGTATCCGAGATTCGAGCATTGCGCTCTGCTTTGATCTCGTTGCTGTAGCGCTCTTTGCAAAAGTCATCGGAGTTTTCCGGAAGGTCTGCCTGTGTGTAATATTTCCCATCAGCACTCTGATACAGCTCGTCAGTAATCAACTGAGATTTGACTGCGAACTGCTGACCCGTCTTGAACTTGACTTTGGCTTTACCGATCAACGGTTTTTCCAACACTTCTACCTTCAGGTTGTCAGCTTTCAGCTTAGGCGTTGTGAAGGTGTAGAGGTCATAGCCATACTGGAAACCCTCTGGACGATTAAGCGGCTCAATCGGAATTTCCTCTTGAACCTTGTCGCCTTTCAGGTACTTCTTATCAACCAGTGCGATAAGCTCGATTGAGCACGGCTCGACATGGAACCCTTGAACGTCCGACAAGGACGTGATTCTGCCGTTGCCCATCTTCACGCCGTAAGCGGCCACTGGCTTAGATAGCGCCTTGGATAGGTACTGCTGCTTAATCTCTGCAAGAGTTGTCATGCCTGATCTCCGTAATGCTCGTCGCAGTAGGCAAAAGCCAGAACGTGGAAAACTTTGTCACGTGCTTTGGAATAGGAAATCCTCTTGCCGGTTTCCGGATTGAAATTACGAACGTCCACACAAGCGGAAGTGTCGGTAACAGTGAAACCATTCTTAAGCACAAGGGTGCATACCATCGTGCCTGTACCCGCCACATGGTGGTAATCGGCATGGTCGATCATGGCATCCACCGATTCAGGACTGATAACAGGGTATTTACAGGCTTTTCTAACTTTTTCTCTAATCTCTTGAGTGTTCATGTTTTATCTCCTTATGAATCAGATTCGTTTTCTAAAGCGTCGATTTCGGCTTGAGTGGCTCCGTTATCTAAGCAAAGCTGTTTGAGAATTGGCACGAGATAGGCCTCGATCTTTGAGCCCAAAGTGCTGGTCACCCAGGCCGCTATCGCAGAAGCAAAAGACGCGGCGAACGCCGCGGCCCAGCCGATGTTTGTTCGAGCTTGCGCCCGCTGAGCGTCTGTAAGATTGTTCTGCTCCGTGTACAAAATAGCCGTCGGTGCCTCGCCCGGATCGCCTTTTGGCCCGTCATTACCCGGGTCACCCTTCAAACCGCTAGGGCCTTGAACTGAAAGTTTTATCCAATAGTTTTCGTTGGTAAGTTCTGTTCCGGCGGGTGCGGCTTTAATCGCTTCATAGACATAACCGTCGGCGTCCTTCACTCGGTCAAGAATGTTGTATGCGGTCGTAGCGCTATAGGTGCCTTTCCACGTGTAACGCACCTTTCCGATATTAAGTGTTGGCATAGGTAGCTTCTACCTCCCCGTTGTCGTTAATAGAAAATTCAGCAGGCGCAAGACCCACGTATTCGAGCTGAAGCATTCCCTCTCCGTTTACTTGGAACTGTCCGAAGCAGGTGGCATAGGGACTCTGACCCATAGGCCCCGCTTCACCCCGCTCACCCGCGGGCCCCGGACTGCCCTGCAAACCGCGCTCACCGCGGGGGCCGCGCAGGTTTGAAATCTTTGCTCCGACTGTGGCGGTTGTCGCGGTTACAGCAGTAACTCGGTACAGGTCCCCGTTGGTTGTATTAAGAACGAGGTCTCCTGCCTTGATGTATGTAGAAGGCGTCAGGTTCGATAACGGAAATGTTTCGTTCTCGGAGATAGTCGGGCTTGTGCGGGTAGAGAATCCTGATTGCGAAGCAACCGTCTGAATCTCTTGGAGTATCTGCTGACAGGTCAGCTTGTCGTCGTTCGTTGCGCTGGCATTGGCCTGAGCTTGCGCCGCCAACGCTTCAATGGTTTGAAACGTCAGCATCATTGCGTCAATCTGTGCCTTGATCGCCTTCACCTCTGCAACGTCTGCTTCCACCGTGGCGTACACAGACTGAGCCAACTGCGCATACTCTCCGGCGGTCGCAGCGACCTCCAAGACTTCAGTCAGCACTTCTTCAGGCGTCTTGTCCTGCGTGTACGGCACGACTAAAGCTCGGTCCGCAAGAAGTCTTACCTGCTGAATCAGCGCGCAGAGCTTGTCAAAAACCTCATTTAGAGTCTTAGGAGAAAAAGACCCGAGGTTCATCAGATGCGTCTTTTGCAGATACGGAATGGACGAGACAATGCGGAACTTCAAGTCTGCTGCGGGCGCCGTTGTAAACGTCACGCTCCCGCCCGGGTAGCCCTCTTGATCTTCGTTGAGCGTCACCGAGTAGAGGTCGCTCGACATCACTTTCTCGGAGGACTCCCCTGTTGCCTCGTAAATCGTGATGTCGGTACCCGCGTCAAAAACCTTGAAGGCGAAGGCGTAAGTCTTGGTCGAGCCGTCGCCCACCAAGAGCTGAGAACTCCGCGCTTCTGTTGAAATACTCATAGCTTCTCCTTTTTCTTGGCAATTCTGAATGAGCGTTACGGCGTCAAGTATCAGTATTCCGAGTAGCCGAAGATGACAGCCAACGGGTTATCCGTCTTGCCGCGTTCGATAGCGTCGATACCCGTCATGGCGCGAGTGATCGGAGCCGCAGGCAGTCCGAATATGGCGCCCGTCATGTTGGTAAGCGACTTCCAAAAAGCCATATCGAAGTCACCTTGCTCGACCTGCTGAGCAAAGCGGCGCACGTCTTGGAACTTCTTCATACCCGACGGCCCTGTATAAGAATCCGTAATGCCCGAGAACTCACGCAGGAAAACGAAGAGACCGAGGTTAAAGTCAACGACAGACCACGGTGCTTTTTCCATGCAGTGCTCCCACCAATCGTCAGGGTCGGCGCCCGCGACGCCTGCCTTAATGCCCTCGCGCAAGAAGGTTTCGATCACGGGCTGGAAGCAGAGCAGGAGAAGCGCGTCGGCGGCAAAAGCCATTCTGCCCTTGGTGTGTTTGCTCACCATCACGGTATTCAGAATGGAGTTAAAGAACGTGTAGAAGACCGTAAAGATTCGAGACAAGGGACCGCCGCGCTCGACCGCAGACAAGTCCATAAGGCGCCCGCCGCCTTGAGCGTCAACCACTGCGCGGTCTGCGCGGGCGACGGCCTCGGCGTCAACGCACCCCTCGGACAGTGCTTTCTCATAAGCACCGAGCCACGTGGGTACGTCCACCAACATCTGAGTGAAGACAATCATGGAGTAGGCATAGCGTTCCACGTTGTTTCTGAAGCGTCCTAACGAGCTTTCGGAATAAGCCTGAATCTCGGCCAATTCTCTAAAGCGCGTTCTTGCGCGGTTCTCAAACGCACCGCTCTTGCCCGCGGCGAACTTGAAGGCCGCTCTCGGCCCCATTGTCAGGAAGCGAGACAGACCCTTGGCAGTCCACTTATGACCGATGACCGCTGTGGTATTGATAATGCCGATGGGCTGAACAATAGCCGTGATGACGTTCAGACCCAACGCGGCAATAGAGACACCTGACGCGACCACTCGGGATATGGCGTCAAGACCCTCGGGCTGAGAGACATTCCCTGTGGCAATAGCTTTGCGCCACTCGTCGATAGCACCCACTGCACGAGGCCCCCAATAATCCGCGAGCGTCGGGCTGACTCGTTTCAGAATCTTGCCCGAGTTCACTACCCACTCTTCCCAAGCGAGACGGTGGATTTCCGCGTCGAGGCCCTCGAAGGCCGCACGCAAAGTCAGTGTCACAGCAAGTCCCTCCACTTTCTTGGCGCGCTTCTCTAAGAAGCCTTTAGCGGTGTTCTGACTGCGGGAGGCCGCTGCTACCTGACTCAAGGCGTCTTTCATGTTGGCGAGCTCCTCTCCCTTCACGCTTGCCAAGCGATCGTAGACAATGGGGTAGTAACCACCCTTAAGATTTACCACGGTGCCGTCGGCAAGACGGAAGGAGATAGGACGCGGGGGAACTAGCTCAGGCGTTCTGCCTGTCAAGCGCTTGGCCTGCGCCATAACTTCGGGCTGAAGCTCGGCGAAGGTATCCCATACTTCTTGGACGGCTTCGAGCTCTTCCTTGGTAAGGGTCTGACTCACGATCTGAGCCATCTCAGCGGCAGTGAGTTTGCGCCCTCCTGTCGCAGGTTTCCAAAGCTCGGAGCCTGAGACCAAGCGGTCAAGGTTTCCGTCGTTGCCCATGTTCAGCGCCATAGCGATGACTTGGCTTCGCGTGAAACTCGACCGCGCAAAGTCGTAGTAGCGCGCTTTTTCAAAGGTCTTGCGGCCGAGAATCTTGAAGGCTTTGAATAAACGTTTGGCAAAATGAACCTTCAACTGCTCCTCGTGCGTTGCCGCTTCGTCTGCGGGCTTAATAATGGCCTCGAAAAGATTGCCGTTGCGCTTACCGTCCATTGCCGCGAAGAGCGACGGAATACGAGCGTGCGACATTCCGATCTTATCGAGCGCGTCTTTGACCTTGGCACGAATGCCGACGTTTTCCATTGCACCCTTGGCCTCGATACCGTGCTTCTGCGCATTGGCGATCACGCCGTCGGCAATTCCGACTGCGACGGTATCCAGCTCTATGGTCTCTCCTGCGAGTTCTACCGTGTTCACGTCGCGTCCCAACTTCATAAGCTGACGCACTGCGGCTTCCAACTCCTGCGCTAATTCAACAGGCAGGTTCTTAGGGTCGGCGTCCTTACCTCCGAAGGCATCGCGAATGCGGATCTCTAAGTCGTCTTCGATGTTGGGCTGAATCTCGCCCTGATCTTTACATTCCTGACTGAACTCAGAGATCGACACGGCGTCTCGGGTTAAGTCCTCGGAGACGCTGTAGCCCGCAGTGGCGAGGAGCCTCTGCGCCATAATGAGGTAGCGAGTGGAAGTACCCTTGATCTCCTTACGGTTCTTAATCCGCTTGTAGAGCTTCTCTGCTCGGGACTGCTGCTTCTCAATCTTCGTTGCTTCGTTCGCTAAGCAAAGCTGATAAAGCTCCTGTCTTTTCAGAAGTGCGGCCTGCTTTAGGTCTCCGCGCTTTAAAGCCGCGAGCGCTTGACGAGCTTTAGCGGCGGCCTGATTGCGGTAGTTCTCCGCATGAATCTCTCTCGGAGTCTTGCCCTGCAAAGCCTCTCGCGCCACGTCCGCAAAGAAAGCGGCGTCAACGGTGCGGTTCTGAGAGCGTTCCAAAGCGTTGATCTCTATTGCCACAACTCGTGCGGCCGCGTCTTGGCAGACCGCTTCGTCGGCAAGTTTCTTAATCGCCTCGGGGCTTGCGATCTCGCTTCGCTCCGTATCCATTCTCTGCTGGACTCGGGTGTCCACAATGGCGTCGATGTCAGCGTTGGCGAGCAGGTCTTTAACCATCTCGTCGGCGCTTGTGTAGCCGCGGTCACGTGCGAGGTCTTGCGCGCTCACTTGGCTTGTGCCCTTGGTGTGAACGTAAAGGAGCTTAGCCTTCTTTAAGGTCTCGATTTCCTCGTCGGTGAAACCGAGTTTAGAGAGCTCGCTCTTAGTGAGTTTCGGGCGGTACTTCGTGCCGTCGGCCTGCTCTTCTCCGTCGCGCAAGAAGGACATCAACTGACCCACGCGGGTCTGATCGAACTTAGCTCTCTCCTCTTTGGCAAACTGCTTGCGTCCTTCGTCGGCGGCTTTTGTCAGCTTCTTTTCGGCTTTGAGCTGTAGGCGGCCTTGGCGGTGCATATTCTTTACCAAAGCGGCAACGAGGTACTCATAGGCCTGCGCGTCGCGCTCCTGCAAAGTGTCCTCGTAGTCTTGGAGCGCACCCGGCTCCACTAGGCCCGCGAACTGCTCCATCAGGTCAAACATCTGACGGCGCATTTTGGCTTCCGTCACCTGTTCTTGGGCGATAAAGAGATTGTCGAAAAGCTCCTTGGTCTGCGGATTGAGTTCTGCTCCGGGGATACCCGAGAGAACGTAATAGACCTTTTTCAAGAAGTTGGAGAACTGACGGAAGAGCGCACGCAAGCCTCGCGTCGGTGCGCGTCCGTCCATGAGATATGCCTCATAGGTGCGGGCGAACTTCTCGTGCAAAGGACGTTGCTGTTCTATTGTCATGGCGTCCCACTGCGCAAACGAGTCAATGCCCAACCACTTCATAGCCGCCTTAGTTGCGTCGAGATAATGCTTCTCGCCCTCGGTGAGTTCCTGTGTCTTAGCCTTGTTCTCCAAGTCTTCTGCAATAGCGATACGGTTATGCAGGAACCAATGGCCTGACTCATGCACAAGCGTACTCGGGTCGGCAGAGGCCCAGCGGACGATGGTGTTCTGACTCGGGAAGAACTCGCCCTTGGAGCCGTTGCTCTGCGTAAGACCCGCGGCGTTGGCTTGCGCGGGATTGGCCACTTGCTTGAGGCCGTGCGCTCTCCAAAACTCCGTAGGCGTCATGCCGAGGTCTTGCGCCGCTGTCATTGCCAAAGACAAGCAGAGTCCTGTCATGGCGGCCTGCTCTGTCTGCGGCGCGCCCGACTTCTCGAAGACCGAGGCGATCTCCTTAGTTAACGCCTTGATTTCACTCGGTGTTTCCCTGGGACGTACACGTTCCAAACGGTTTGCAATTGGCTCGGCGACTTGCGCATTTTGCTCGGCAGATTGTGCATTTTGCCTAATTAATTGTTCATTTTGCTCGGCGGGTTGTTGCCCCGCCAAACCCTCTGCCACTTGGTCAATGGCCTGAGAAACGGCGTCGGCGATGTCAACTACAGGGTTGTCAGCCTGCTGCTCTTCCGCGCCTTCCTGCGGTGCCTGCTCAGAGGCTTGGCCCTCGCCCTCCATCCCTTCCATTTGATGCAGGGACGGCTCGTCGGCTAAGTGCAGGAGCGGCGCAAGATCGTCGTTGATGTCGGAGCGAGCGATACGCATAAGGTACTCGCCCGCAGGGATTGCGATCTCGCTGCCTGACTGCAAAGCGGCTTGGAACTGCGAGGCGGCGCTCGGAGACAACTGCACAAGAGCTTCTGCAAGCCCTGCGTCCTGCACGGCCTGCGCGTCGATATAGACCTCGGAATGCCCCACGGCGTCCCCGATCTCTTGGAAGTAGCTCTCGGCCACATCAGGTGCGCGTTCGGCCAAGACGTTCTCGCGGGCGAGCTGTCCGAGGTCTTTGAAATTCTGAGTGCGTACTTCGGCCTTTGCCTTCTCCACTTGGCGCGTCATGTAGGCTCGGTGGCCTGCGGTCGCAATCTCCTGCGGCGCGGTGGTAAATTCGCCCACCATTTCCGCCAAGACATCAGACCAAGAAGTGATTCTGCCCTCAGAGGCGATCTGACCTAAGGCTTCGCCCGTGCCGCCGAGCGTGCCTTGAACGGGCGCTTGGACAACAGATTCGGCCATAATGCGGGACGGAGCAGAAAGTTTGGCGTGCAGTGCTTTAGGCAATAACGTCTTGGAGGCAAGACCTGCGGACGCGGCGTCAAGCAGTGCAACGGGGCCTGCGTGGAGCGCCGCTTTCTCCCTAAACTCCGCGAGCTTAGCGGGGTCAGAGATTGCGGCTTGCATGTCCTCAGCGGTCATTCCTCCTTTTCCTTCCTCATTGATCTTCCCCATCAGGGTGGAGTTTCTGTCTAGGCCATAAGAGAAAGCGCCCGTGACTGCGGCGGCACCTGCGGGGCCCGCTAATGCAGAAGCCAAGCCGATAGACGGCATGGCAGGTGCATACTGAATGAAGGACTCCCAAAACAGCTCAGGAACAATTCCCGGATGCGTCAGGATGTAGCTTGCCGAGTCTCCGAGTTCGGTCTGTTGTGCTAACTCCTGCTTGGCCTCAGATTCAGGAAAGAGCGCGCTCATGCGATTGGCGGTTGCCGTCTGCGTTGCGTATTGCCTCTGCTCTTTCTGCAATTCCTCACGCATTCCCTTGATGTTCTGCGTGAAAAACTGCATGGCGATGTTGGCGATGTTCTCGTCCTTAATGCCGAAAACTTCCATAGGCGTCTTGCCCTCGCGAAGTTCTGCGGTCATCTGATCGAGCCGCACCAAACGAGCCGCGGCGTCGTCGAGCTTACCGATGTTGCCCAGCCCCGGCATGGTATTGAAAAGACCGAAAGAACCGCGTGCGATAGCGTTGCGGCTGTCCTTGAACCAACGGGCATCGTCATATGGACTGCCTGTCATCTTGAAGATTGCTTGTTCTAAAAGACCCGCGCTTGCCACGTCGTCCTTGACGAGCTGAGCCTTCTCAGGGTCGGCAACAATCCTTTGGAGATAGACGGGAGTCATTGCCTGCATTGCGGCATAGTCAATGTCCTGCGCCTGTCGGATGGACACTTCTTTTGGCGTCATCTGCGCGGCTTCTGTCGGCGTAATACCGAACTGCCGAGCCACGGCAAAGTTCTTAGCCGCCTGCTCGGGCACGATGTCCTGATTCAAGGCGTCGGTGTAGGAGAGCGCGGCGGACTGCACCGCGGCCTTTTTCATATCATCTTCAAAGGACATAGTTTTTCCTTAATCGTTTCCGAAACCGTCGAAGGTGTTGTTGAGCGGGGTCTTCGCCTCTTCAGCTACTTCGCCGTCCATCTTTTCCTTCTTCCAAAGGGAGCGCGTGTACCATTTGAGGGTTTCGAGCGCGTCGGGGTCTCGGTGGTAGAGCCACTTGAAGGTCTTTCTCACATAGTCCAAGCGAGGCTGAGAGAAGCCGTCGAAAGAGAACCCCTGAAGGTTGGTGTACTGACGGGTGTCGAGATTGACGAGCGCCTCATAAATCTCGCCCTGCGAAGGGCTGGCGTCGGGCAAACCGAGGCGTTCGCGCTTCAAGGTGGCGAGCTGTTTGCCAATGGCATAGAGATTTCCGCGCTTGGTGGTGTTGGCGTCCTTGGCACTGAGCTGAGTAAAGTTCTTTTTAGAGTCGGGCATGATGATGTTGTTCGTGTCGTACTCATGGCTCAAGAACTGTTTGGTCAGGTCATTGAGCGTATTGGCTCCGATCTCCTTACCCTGCCTAGCGAGGACTTGCAGTTGCTCAGCGACAAAGCCCCGGAACATACCGATCATGTCCATACGCTTGTTCTCGTCTAAGTCCTTCCATTCTTGGGCGCCATAGACTTCCTTAAACGATTGAGTCATGCGCTCCATGCTCAGCTCGTACTCGGGCTTGAACTTGCCGACTTGAGCGTCGCGAACGTCGAGCGCCTGCTGTTGGCGCGCCATTGCGTCCTTCTCTTTGAGGCGTGCTCTTTGGTCGTCAAGCGCTTGGCGAACGTCTCCCGGCACGGCGGCACGCACCAACGTATAGCCCGCGTCGCTGAGCTCCAGCAGGGCCTTATCGTTGGTCATGTATTTGGTGTAGAGGTCACGGTCTCCCGACTGATCGTTGTTTCGGAGAGCCTTAACCTTGGATGCGATCTCGGCAAAATCGCTCGGCGTCACACGGTTCTTGAGCTGAACGGGTACGTCGCCGATGTCGAAGCTGTTTTCAAAACACCAATTGAGAATCGCCGCACCGCCGTTCTCGCGCTCCCGCATATCGGATTGCCGTTGCTTTTCCAACTGCGCATAGGTTCGGTCGGTAATGCTGTTGCGGTGCGCGATGTCGAAACTGGCCCTCGGGTCAAGCTCAAGCACCTTGTCTTCCACTTGTTTGCGGGAAGCATACTCTCCGTACTTTTGAAAACTGGCAGGGTCAAAGATCGAGCCGCCGCTACCCGATTTCATAATGGCGGCGTTATATCTTTCTCGAAACTTCGTCACATAGTCGCGGCTGTGCGGGCCGAGGTAGTCGAGATAAGACCCGCCCTTCTTGGCGGCCTCGGTCAGTGCCTTCTTAACCGCACCTTCCCCTGCGTGGTACGCGGCGCTTGCCAATTCAAGCTGACCGCCGAACTGACGCACGAGGTAGTTGTAATGCAGAAGTCCAAGCTCGATGTTGTAGTCTCGGTCTTTCAAAAACTTCTCTTTATCCCATACAACGCCGTTTCGCTTGGCGGTTTCCTCAGCAGTACCGATCTGCATTTGCGCCGCACCGTAAGACCATTTACTTTGGTCTTTAGGCACCGAGCCGTCACGGTAACGCCCGACAAGCACTTGGCCCGTCTTGGTATCGAGCTGATGTCCGCCGCTTTCCATCCCGATACAAATGCCGAAGCCGTGCTCGGCAGTACCGAGCTTGTACGGCGGCATTCCGTTGTGGCCGAAGATTTCCGTGTTGCGCGTCAGGCTTCTTGCCACGCTGTCCACCATGTTGGTGTCGCTGATCTTGTTGGCTTCCTGATCGACCAAGTTACGCGTGCGTACAAGATCGGAAGCCGTCATCAGATCACCGTGTTCTTTCAGAAGGCGCTGTGCGTCAACGATAGCTCGGGGGTCGTTTTGGATGTCGGCAAGAATATTGGTAATGGCGCCCGCCACGCCCTTGGATACCTGCTCTCGGGCATAGACCTGCGCCGCGGCATTATCCAGGCCGAGGTGTTCTCGGGCATAGAAAAGTGCATTGCTGTCAACGAGTTTCTGATTCGCTTCAAAAGACGCAGGGTCGTTGACCGCTTTAATCATCCCGTTGATACCAATGGCGATGTTGCCCTCGGCAGAGGACTTTTTCCATGCGTTGTTTTGCTCCAAGACAAAAGCACTCGCGGAGTTATAGACCTGATTGCGACGATTGATGTAGTAGCGGTCTTCAAACTGCTTCAACATCTCAGGCGTGAAGCCTTGGGTGTATTGGCGCTTGGCGGCTTCCAATCCCTCGTCCACGCGCTGAGCAAGCCCCTTGCCGTCGTCATCAGGCAGGCAGGCGTTCTCCCCTTGTAGCTGTCTCCATCCGCCCTGCGGCTTGCCGTCTTCTCCCGGAACACCGTAGGTACTTTCGGTGATGTAACGCTCCAAGTCGCCGCGGGCGCGCTCGATCTTGGCTTCGTTCTGCTTTTGCTGGAAGTAAAGCGCGGCGCGGGCCATAGGTTCGTAGTTCGGCTGCTTGACCTGCGCGCGGCCCGTCGGGTCCATGAAGTCGGTGGTGCCGACGTTGACGGTCGGGGTTAAGTCTTGTGTCTGATTCGGAATTAAACCTGCCATTATCGTCTTACTCCTACACCTGCTTTAAAGGACTGCCAATAGCTTGCGACGCGGCCCGCGCCCTCAAACCCCGCGGCAAAAGCATTACCGAGCGCAACGTCGCTGTTGGCAGAACCGAGAATGCCGAGCGCCTTGGACTGACCCGTAAGCGACGCGCCCTTGGCGGCATAGCCCCAAGACTGCGCGATAGCGTTAAGTTCTGCGGTCTTCATGTCTTCGCCTTTCAGAAGATCGGTCGTCGCCATAATCTCGGCGATGTTGCCCGTGCCAAGCCCGATGCCGTTGGCTGCGGCTCTCGTTCTCTGCGTAGCCTTCGTCTGCCCCGCTTTGCGCGTGAGTTTTCCGATAACGGCCTCGCCTTGGCGTCGGCTCATTTCCACACCCATCTGCATGGATTCGGCGTTGTTGGCGGCGATCTTGCTCTGCGCTTTCTGCACGGCGGCCTGCGTCTTGGAAGAGGCCCAAGTGCTATAGGCGCTCCCGAGTGCCTGACCCACGGTCAGCCCCAAGCCCACAAGACCGAAGGTGTTGCCCCAATCGGTCTCAGTCTTGGCGCCCGCCCCCTGCGTGGCTCTCGGCTCGTAGCCGTAGTCCGCAAAAGCCTCCTGCTGTGCGGGTGTGACCGGCCCGAGGCGCGCAAGCTCGAACTGCTCCTGCTCGGCGGGCGTGAACATTCGCGGTGTATTGGTTTGATAACTGTAGTAAGAAGACATGAAAATCCCCACGTGGTTGTGGGGATAAGGTAACGCTTCAAATTGTCGTCAAGTGTCAGCCCGCGAGATCAACGGTAAGCCCCGTAATCTTCAGCGGCAGGGGGTCGGCCTGCCTTACGCAGACCTTGCCTTCGTCTTTCCATGAGGGCGTTGTCAACACAGCTACCGTGCCCGTTACCGCGTTGGGCGGGGCGCCGTATGGCTCGTCCGTTCTCTGCTTGTTCTCCGTCAGCTCCTCAAACGACGGACCGACCCAAATGCCGCTGGAACGATAGACCTGCAACCAAGCCTTGTTGATGTTGGCTGTATGACCTCGACCATAGGAGCCGTTGTTAAGCTGAATGGCAATCGGTAAGGTCTGAAGTTCTGCGGTGATCGGCAGTCCCACGTGAATGACCGAGTGCTCTTCCGGTAAAGTAATCTTCCCGTTTTTCACCTTCTGCGGCGGCATGACGGCCCCGTCTCCAAGCACTGCCACGGTACAGCCTTCGAGGTGGTTCAAGCCTTGTAGCGTCGAGACGGGCACGCCTCGGTAAGTAAGACCCGAGTCAACGTAGAAAGACTCTTCCAACGTAGCAGCGGACATGGTGCCCATGCGTTCCACGTAACGAACGTAGGCCCCGTTCACAAGGCGCCGCACTACCACATAGAGGCGGTCTTCCTCGCCTTCGGTCACGACGGCGCAGGACTCGAAGTAGCCGTCCTTAGTAGTATGCACGTGCCAAGCCCCGACGTTTTGCTCGGGCAAATAGGTAAGGCCATAAAGCTCTCCCTTGTTCGTCGCACCCCAAATGATCTGCTCGGGCGCCGCCGTGACACTTAAGTCCACGACGCGCTTGCCGAGTTCAAAGAGGTGCGGGGCACGGATGGAAAGGTCGCTCGTAATGAAACCGTTGGCCTGCCAATTGTAGCCAAGCTCTCGCAGATGTCCGCCGCGGGAGGCGGCATAGACCGCCGTGTTGTTGATAATCACGGGCTGGACGGGAGAAGCTCCGATGTAGCTCTGCGGTTTCACGGAGATGGAGTTCGGCGTTAAGGCGTCGGAGTTGACCGAGGTAATGCGGAACTCGGCGGTCTCAGTCAATGCAAGAAGCTGAGAGATCGGTACCAAGTGCTGCACGCGAGACGCTTGCTGAGCGGCGATACGGAACTTAATGCGGTTGTCGTCCTGCGTCGGGATGGTGTAGCTCATATCTGACTCAGTGCCCGGACGGGTTCCCCATAACATCTGAGGACGGACGCGAGTGCCGCCGAAAAAGCGCCTCTGCTCGTAGTACGTCACACATCCGGGATAGTCGCCGATTGCACCGAGCGACAAGCTCACGGTAGCACCCGAGCCATACTCGGCATAGACGGTTGCCGTCGGGTTGGTGTAGCCCTGTCCGCCGTCAAGGATATTGACTCGCGTTAGCTTCCCGTTGGCAAACTCAGGTGTAAGAACGGCACCTCGCCCCGTCGGGTCGGTCACGATAATGCCGCGGTGTGTAAAACCATTTGCAAACACACGGCCCGACGCAGGCGCCGTCGTTCTCACCAAGTTGAGACGCACCTGTGTAGTGTCGTCCAAACCGTAACCGTCGATGTTTCCCGCGTCCATTGTCAGCACGGGGTGCGCCGTGCAGTCGATAATCAATCGAGGTTTGACGTAGCCTGAACCTGCCTTCTTGATTCTCAGACCGATCAAGGGCTTTATCGCTACGTAACCCGTCTTCTTTTTATCGAAACCGTGGAAGTCGATGTCATAGACTTTGTTCTTATCCGACTCAAGAATCGGCTCGATCTCGGCTCCGCTTCCCGTACCCGCGTCGTCAACGACGTAAATGTTGTATTGGAAGTAGTTAATGTAATCGACGAGGTTCAATACTTCCCAAGCGTTGTACCAAGCATGGTACGCAGGGATTTGCATTTTCCTTTCCGTGCGCCACTCTTCCTGTGAGTCCAGCGTGACGCTCGTAATCTCACCGTTCGGCCCCACGTAGCCTGTGCCTGCGTTGGTGATCGTCGCGGATTGAATGGAGCCTGCCGATTGAAAGATCGTGTCGTATCGAGGCGGTGTGATGGACTCGTCGGCTGCGATATTGTCATCCGTGAAGGTCAAGGCGTTGGTCTCCCCGATGTAGCCATAGACGCCCGACAAAGACTTATAGACGCGATAACGGTTAGCGCCTGTCACGGCGCCCCATTGAATGACGTTGTTGCTCTCATTGTGATAAAGATTACAAGAGATGGTGAACGCGGTGCTTGCGCCCGACTCAATGGTTCCCTCGTCGGTTTCTTTCAGGGCTGTGACCACATAACGAACGTTGAAGCGGTTCTCGCTCGTGTTTCCATTAGGGTAGTACGTCACGCCGCTGATGGTGGGAGCCGAGATACCAAGCGCAAAGTCAATGGTCTCTAAGCGCCAATCGTAGGCGCTGTAGCGCTTTAATTCTTTCGGAGGATACTTCGTATGTACGAGCGTCAAAACGTCGGCTGACTGCGTGTACTTGATCTCCGCGAGGTCATCCGCTTCGTATGGCGTTGTGATCTCGTAAGGAGAGTTACCCGACATCAAGGTCGCGCCGTTCGTATGAAAGCGCGCATACTTATCTCCGAACTCGATCACCATGGTCTGATCGGACGAGAACTTAAAAGGAATGAGGCGGGTTTTCTTATCGGCGTACTTCGTAGCCCGCACGAACTCAAACCCGGGGCGGTTGAAGACTGCGCCTTGCGGGGAGCAGACGAAGTTCTCGCACTTGGCTAGTCCCGTCTTGTACTTCTGATCGTCCACGCGGCCGAACATAGCGGGAGACACAACGCCGCCCGCAAAAGAGACCTGCACACTTTTAATAGCCATTGAAACCTCCCCGAGCTTTTATCCAATCGGGAATGTGCTCTGCTGGCTGATTCTTTTCCTTGGCGTCCTTACGTGTTGCTTCTCCCAAAGCGATCTGATAGTTGCGCATACAGGCGTTCACCACGGTGATGCCCTCTTTGCTCTTAATGATGCGGCCCGCGAGATCGGAGGCTAACCGCCACGCCAATGCGTCGATAAACAAAGAGGTAAAAGACCCCGGGTTCGGCGTGGCGGTTATATAGCGCACAATCGGCAGTTCGCAGTCGGTGTAAAGAACTCGCTGACCTTCCTTGGACTCGATCTCGTAGTGCTCGTTCTCGGGCGCGTAGTAGTGCGTCGTGTCGTTAAGACTCTGCACCGAGATGACCCGAGCGCACTCAGGCGGCAGAACGTAAGCGGCCGCCCATCCGTGCGTGTCCTCGGTCGCGAGCTTGCCCGGCGCCATACGCATGGTTGCAAAGCTCCAATCATGGGACTCAAGAAGAGAACCCAAGGCGCGCTGATAAAACGCCGCGCAAGCCGCCGCGTGCTCACTTCCTTCGGGAGGGTCAAGCGAGATGATCGAGCCGTCCTCGCCGATACGAGATAAAGCGAGGTTACAGATTTGGACTTCACTTGCCATTTACTGCTCCTAAAAAAACGGGCGCACTAGGGCGCCCAAACCTCTTCCATGGAGTGACTCAAATGCAGTTAACCTGATTCTTTACTTAGTCTGCATGTAGGCAGTAGAACCTTTCCAACCGCTCTGCTGCTCCACGCCCCAAGTGATGATCGTAGAAACAGTGGCCTTAGCGTTCGGAGCGCTTTCGCCCGCGGCTTTAGTCGGCGTGTAGTAGGCACGCAGATAGCGCTTTGTGACAGCGGGGAGCGCCATATCGAGGATTAAGCCCTCGTCAGGAATGGTGACCTGCGGACCCGTAAGAAGGTCTGTAAAGGTGCCTGTCTCGGTATCACACTCCTGAATCTTCATTTGGAAAAGACCCGCAGAGCCCGCTTCAATGGTAGCGACCACGTGCAGTACCCCGTTGGAGCCCGGTGTCGGAGAAGCCTGACCGAAATCATAGGTGTTGGTGGATGCGGCGGCCGCGGTTACGACTTGGCCGTCGGAGAGTTCGTTAAGTTTGTCAACAATCATTCTTTTCTCCTAATTAGGCGTCAAACGGAACCTTGGACTCGCCAAATTCCAGAGCGTCGCAGATAGCGATAGGGATACCGTCGTACTTGTCAACGTCCTGACCTGCGACTTCAGAGATACCGTAGCGAACGTTCTTAGCGTGTTTGAACTGTTTCTTGAGGCAGTTCTTGACGGTGCGGTTACAGCAGATCACGAAGCGTCCGCCGTTTGTCAAAGAAGGCATACGGTTAATCGCGTCGGAGAGCAGATCGTCAAGATCAACGGCGCCTGTATCAGAAGCGTCGGCTTTCAAAGCGGCCTTGGAGATATTGGCGATGCGGACGACATAGCGCCAATCGCGAAGCACGAGGCCCACGTCCCAAGAGAATTTAGTGCGGGTAACGTCGAACTTGCCGCCGTTGGCGTCTTCGGTTGTGCAGATACCCTTGTCTTCTGTCTTGAGACCCGCGGAGGAACCCTTCGGATAAGTCATAAAGAGCGTACGCGGAGAGCAGCACATGACCCAAATAGAAGTCAAGTCAGAGGACTTGCCGGAAGCAATCGTACCGCCCCCGTCGATGACATTAACAGCGTTGTCAGCCGCGGACTTCTTGCCTGTGGCGTAGCGAGCTGTGAGACCGAGAATGGCTTCGGGGTCTTTCTTGTTGTCGCCGTAGAAGATAGCGCGGTCAACTTTCTGATTCATAGCTTCAACGAAAGCAAGTTCTTCAGTGAAGCGGAAGTCTTTATCCCAGCCATTGATCTCAAGAAGCTGAGTATCAACTTCGGCCCAAGCCTCGATACGACCGAGGGAGTCTTTGACCTGTTTGGTTGTGGATTTGGACGGCTGTACGCCCCAGTTCAATTTTTTCCATGCAACGGTCGGAAGGCCTGTGCGAACGGTTGTCACGTGTTCTGTGACGCCATTGGCCTCGACGGTTGTCATGTATGTACGAAGCTCGCTTGTTTCGTTCAGGGCTTCGATGATGTCGGTATCGACACGTTTGTCGGGACCCATACGGCTTGCAATATCTGCAAGCGTCGGATTGTATTTTGCGTTAGTGGACATTTCCTCTCCTTCTTGATTACTTCATGTTCGGGGTATTCGGATAACGGACGAAAGGCTGAGTCTGCGAACCGTTGCCTGCTCCCACGCCTTGATCTTCTTGGAGCGTCTTGCCGACGCGGTAGAAGAGTCTGAGAATCTCGGGGTTGCAGCCGAGACCCGAGACAGCGAGAACTTTTTTAAGTTCGGGCGTGGCGTACTTGTCGTAGGCAAGTTTTGCTACTCCGAGGTTGCGGTTGTAGTTGGCACCCCCGATTTCAGCGTCGGCCTTGGCCGAAGCAATCCACTCGTTGGCGTAGCCTGCAAGTTTCTGCTGAAGATGTGCGGCAACTGCTGGTGTCATGGAGCTGACAAGCTTCTGCGCTTTCTCCTGAGAGAGACCCAGCTCTCGGGCGGCGGCGCCGAAGTCTTTGGCGGATTCCTCAGAGAGCTTGCCGTAGTCACCCATGTCGAACTCAGCGTAGTGCTCGGGGGCTTCGCTTACCGGCTTGTTATCCTGCGGCGCGGGATTCTCGCCCAACGGATTGGGAAGTCCGCCTGCTTCGCCTAACGGGTTAGACAGGCCCTGACCTTCGGTAGTTGCTCCTGCGGGAGCGGGTGTCGGCGCCGGAGTCGGTGCAGGTGTAGCAGCAGGCGCCGGTGTAGGTGCCGGTGCCGGTGCGGGTGTTCCGCCTTCTAAGCCTTCTGCCATTTTTTAATCATCTCCTGTTGCATTAACAAAAACTTGTGCGGGCAAAGCACCTGAATCTCTTCAAGAAGCCGATAGCCCAACTGCTTGCGTCCTTCCGTGAAGGCCATGTCAATTGCCACATCCACGGCCTTCGGGTTGTAGGTCGAACAGAAAACGCCGCTTTCGCTCATCAAGGACCAAACGAAGCGACGGCCCTGCTCGGTTGACAACACGGTTTCGAGATCGTTTTTCCTCTCCTGCAAAACCTGTTTGGTCTCACGTTCGAGGACTTCGCGTTCACGCTCCCGTGCGTCCCAATCGAACTTTTCAGAATTGTCAACCATCAAAGTCTCTTCAAGTATCAGTTAGTAGCCTGTGAATGCCTGCATGATCTGCTCGGGGCTTTGGCCCTGCATACTCATACCCATGTTCTTGGCGGCCTGAGTCGCCCCTTGGAGCTGTTCCATAGCGGCGGCCTGCTGTTCAGCCTGCGCTCTCTGCTCACGGATGACGGCGACCTTCTTACCCGAGACAATGAAGCGTGGGTCAACGCCCAAAGCGTCGGCGTACCACTGCGGCCAAAAGTCGAGATCGACGTTATCCACAATGTCGGGCTTCATGCCTGCGAGGTTGCCAAGCACTGAGAACATACGGTCCACGGAGTTGGTGCTAATGGCCTTCTGAGCCTGAGCGAGGATGGAAATAAACTCGACGTTTAACTGCTGACCCTGCAAGTCTTCGGGGAGCGGCGGCAGAAGGTCTGCCTGCACGAGCTTGTTAAACACGATGTTGATTAAGGGGTCGAGCATTTCAGCGTTCAAGCGTTCGAGCACGGGTCCCATCAGCAGCATCTTCTCCTCGTGCCGCTCGGTGACCTCGGTCGCCGTCATGGTCTTGTCGGTGGAGTTGACCATCAGCATGAAGATGTCGCGGTAGAAGGCCTCGTTAATGCGCTGGCGCACGTCCTGAATATCGACAAGGAGAGAGTTCAAGTCGAGATCGACCATGTAGGCCGAGCGGATTTGCTGGGCCTGCTGTGCGTTGGAGTACGGAATAACGCCGCCCGGGAGGAACTGCGTCCCCATGTTCTTCATTTCACTCGGGATTAAGACGGGCGGATGAACTTTGTAGTCAATCGCCTGCGACTTACGGAACTGCATTTGCTGTAGCTGGCAGAGGTCGCCCAACGCCTCCATGCCCGGACTCGTTCCGTAGATGTCGCCGCCTGTTACCGACCAACGAGCGCACATAGCGGGAAACTCCGTAAAGCCTGTTTCGCGCAAGACTTTGCCCTTGTCGCTGCTCTTCTCGAAGTACACCGAAAGATACGGCATATTCTTGGCGTCGGTCTTCCTCGGGTCGCGCTCCGTGCGAGGTTCAATCGCATTGATGACCTCAACCCACTCGTCCATCTGTCCGCGCTCGTAAAGGTCCTTGACCGTGCGGCTTACGTTCTCAAGCCCGAACTCCTGCACGAGCATAGCCACCGTCATGCGGAACTCTCGGTACACGGTGTTGACGCGGCCTCGGGAGTCCGTCGCGATAGCGAACTCACCGATGGTCAAGGGATGGCAGTGGATAACGCGGTCGAAGTCGTCGTAGATCAAGGTCGCAGACGTGCCGAAGGCGCCCAATTCCTCGTAGGCCATTTGAAGCGCACGGTAGGTATTGGACTTGTAGAAGACCATCTGCATGAGAGAGGCGACCTGCGACATCCACACCTTGACCTCGTAGCTCTCGTCCAACTCGGGGTTGAACGTTGTAAGACGGAACCACGGGCGAGCGGGGCTGGTCATGCCTGACATCATGCCGCCGGACAAGGTTCTCAGTGCTCGGGTGCCCGTGCTGTCGAGAATCTTGCGGAATGCGGCTTTGCCTCCGCGGTTGTTCTCGGTCGGTAGGAAGCGCCCTGCTCGCGGCAGAAGCACCTCGCTGATGTCCTTCCAATGCGACATCCAAGAGGAGCGTTCCTCTTTCAAAGCGTCCCAGCGGCTTTGGACTTTTTCTCTAAGTTCCATGATTAGCCTCCGAGAAGGGTGCCCCCTTTCTGAAGTTGGAGCTGGTTTTGGTCAATGCCCTGAGCGCCCGACAACATAGTGGTGCCGAGGTCGGAGCCTGTGTTGGCTTCCAAGAGCGAGCCGATGTCGGCCTGCTTCTGATTGGCACGGTTGTACTGCTCTTTTTGCTGAGCCAACTGCTTGTTGGACTGATCGACCTGCGCGTTGGCCGCGGCACGTGTGGCTTTGGCCTGACGGTTACTGCTGTAAATGGAGGCCGCGGTACTTACGACCGCTGCTCCGACTGCGACTCCGCTCATGCTGAAATCTCCTTCTTTCGGTTTTGTAACTGTTCAAATTCGACGGTGAACTCCCGCTCGGCCTCGTCAACCGTTTTTGCCTTAGTCGCAAAGATCATGGTGATCTCGGTATCCTCTAAGGCCCATGCCATTTGCTTGCGGTTGATCTCGCCCTCTAAGACGTGGTAGCCCTGAAGTTCGTAGACGCGATCTCCCGAGTTAATGCGCACGTGCCCGCTGACAATGAGAAGCGTGGGCACGCGAATAAGCGTTCCGACGGCGGCCGTGCCCGCGGGCATTCGGATGGTGCGGGCGTACATTCCTCCGTGCAGGGAATGCTCGACAGAGAAGACGTACTCGGGGAAGTTCTGCTTGAGCGCTTCGCCAAGCTCTTCAACACGGCGTATCGCCGCTTCCGTTGATGTAGGCAGAGACAACTCGTTCATACGGACACCCAATAGACGTGCCGCAGGTCGGCGTAGCCTTTGGCGATACAGAGCCTCTCAAGTTCGCTGTTGGGCGGTGCGCATAACGCCAAGCCCTTTGCGCCCGAGTCACGGGCGATGTCAGAGGCGGCCCAAAGCAGACGCAGACCCGCAGTACCTTTGCGGTAAGCGCGGCGAAGGTAGAGCGCTTCGATGGTGACCACGGGCATATCGTAGTGGCGGGAATGCTGAATCAAGACGGCGGCAAGGCCGACGATCTTGCCTTCGGCGATGACGGCCGCAGTCTTCAAGTTGTCCCCGAAGTCTTCGTAGGCCTTCCAATCCACTTTGACGGGGCCCGTCTGAGAGTTGTCGAAGGCTTGCGAATACTCCTCAATGAGTTCGTCAAAGCCCGGGTAAGACATAACCTCCTGCGTGCTCAATACCTTCACGTGCATAAAGTTCTCCGTTGTTTTGCCGTAGTATCGGGCGCCGAGGTCGCGTCAAGTATCAGAAGCGGAAATCTAGAGGGTTGTAATCCATGCGGGCCTGAGCCACGTGTTGATTGTTGCGCTGGTAGTCTTCGGGCGAATATTCCGCAATCAGCATTGAAAAGGTAAGGCAGAAAGCGTCGGCGATGTCGGGGGAACTAAGACCCCGTTTTTTCATGCTCTCCTTGCTTTCGAGTTTGATTGCTCCGCTCGGACGGATTTCATATTCCGGCGCCACAAGGTCGTGCTTTAAGTCCTCGTCCTCAACGAGACAACCTTTCTTGAGCCACTCTCGGGCGCGGCCCCATATCTCGTCTCTCTTACGGTCGAACTGATCGGAGTCGTCGGCAGCCATTGAGAAGTTAATGCCATAGACTTCCTTGTAGCCTGCGTCCAAAAGAATGTCCACGACGCCAGCGCCGACGCCCGTCTCGTCAACGAAGCAGTAGACCTGCTTAAATCCGAGTTCGTAGCAGTAGGCGATAGCCTTCTTAATCTCGTGAGCAAGCGCTACAACGGAGAGTCCGTGAAAAACTCGATAGGGCATTTTGGCGTTTTTGCCGAACCGGAAAAAAATTACGGAGTCGTCGTCCCCGTATCGCGCCACGTCCACGCCGATAGTCGCTACAGTCGGATGATCGACGGGGGCGCGTTTCATAGCCTCTTCAACCGAGAAAGAAGGTATGAACTGATTGCTCGCTTGGTTCGGGAACTCACCTCTCACACGGACTCGGAAGAAGTCGGAATCTTCGCCGTACTCTTCTCTCCACGCTTCGATCTGCCGCTTATTTGTAATTGCCACGTCGCGGGAGTCCACGTGCCGCGTGTACCATGACGCCCTTTTCTTGCGGTCGTTAAAAGCCGCATAAAACGTACCCGAGGCTCTCGTCGGGTTCCCGAACATAAACATGAAGGGCTCGCCGTCGGTCAAACCGCCTTCTGCCACCTCGAAGATTTTCTCCGAGATACCCGAGGCTTCGTCGAAGATGTAGAACGGGGAGGAGGAAGCGGCGTGCTGACCTGCGAAAGACTCGGAGTTTTCCTCCTTACAGGTCACGGCGTCCACTCGCCACGTCTCGGGCGCTTCCTTTGCACGGATTGAGTCGGCGGTGTACTCGAACATATCGGCAACGACCGAGCGCTTCATCCACTTGTTGATTTCAGCCCACGTCTTGGTGGTGAGCTGGCTTGCGGTCACGGCGGTAACAATGCCCTTGCAGTGTGGGCGCGTTGCCATAAGCCACGTCACAAGAAGTGCAGTAAGGCAGGACTTGCCGATACCGTGGCCCGAGGCAATAGCGATACGCTGAGGCATGACGGCGTTCACACCGTCAAAGCCGCGTTCTCTGACGCCGCGGCCGATGTCTTCCAACAACTCGCAGACCCACTTGTCGGGGCCGAAGTCGCAGTGAAACTGAGAGCGCCAAGGCTCGGGCAGACGTACGACCGACATCTCGGGGAGTTCTCCCCAAGGAAAAGCCCACATCACGAACCCCAAAGGGTCGTCAAAGAACTCGGCAAGCCGAGTAGCGATCTCTTGTTCAAGGTATTTGTCAGACACGAAAAAGCCCCGGAGGTTAAATTCCGAGGCTATTGTGGTTTATGTGAGGCGGTTCAAGTGTCAGTCTTCGTCGCCGCTGTCCATGAGTTCGATGTCTTTCTTAGCGCGGATACCGTTAAGACGCGGGCGATTTTTAGGAGAAGTCTTAGTAAGACCGTAACGGCGTATAAGAGCGTCCAATAACTTGCTCTGCTTATTGATTCCTCCGTTGCCGCCTTTTTCTTCGCAAAAGATTTTCCAAAGGTCCGTGAGTACCTTGCCGGTTATGTGTTCTTTTTCGTCGAAGACTAAACGTTCCTCAACGAACTGACCGACAAGATCATTTTCATGTCTGTATTCCTCGACATCCTTCAGCACTTCTTCGGGTTTCTTTAACCCTTCCTTCTGCGCCTTGAGAGCGCCTTCTATCACCCAATTCAGAATGCCCTCATATTCAAGGGCGAGCTTTTCCCGCAAATGCTCGTCCTTCTTGATCTCCGGGTCTTTATCAAAGTTGCGCCGAAAGTTAATCGAATTTATTCTGCGCCAAGTGCCGTCGTCGTTCTCCTGAATATCGGGGCGATGGTTTGTGGCAATAAAGGGAACTCCTACAAGCGAGAATCTTTCCTGCTCCACTGCATAAGGAACTCGGGCGCTAAGCTGGTCGCCGCCTGTGATTCGCTTCATTTGGTGAACGTCAAGGCGACCGCCCTGCCCCGTCTCAGGAAGCTCAATAATTCGGGCGCCTCTTAAGTCGATCAAGTCGGTACGAAGATTGCCGCCTGTTCGGTTAGAAAGCATAAAGACTTCGGGACTTGCGGTGCGGTGATAGTCACCGAAGACCTCACGCAGAACCTCAAGAATGGTTGACTTACCGTTACAACCGCCGCCATAGAGGAATACCAAAAGTCCGTGATTCAATCGTCCGAGTGCAGCTTGCCCGACGAGCTTTTGGAAATAATCTATCACGCTGTCTTTCTCTAGGCATTCCTTCAGAGTTTGTCTCCAGCGCGGGCATTGAGCGTCTTTAATGCAGTGAATGTGCGTATGACGGGAGACAAAACGTTCGGGCGACGGCGGCAGAAGTTCTCCCGTTGTAAGGTCAATGTCTCCATTCCCGACTCCGAAGTAACGGCTGTTGCTGTCTATGACATCTGCTTCCAACCACATCTCGTCATACAACTTAAAGTTATCGAAAAGTCTCTGCACACGGTTAGCCTTATTCGTTATGAAGAGCTTAGAGTAACCTCTCACGGCCTTTCCGAGTGAGGTATCCGCCTTGTAGGTTTCGAGCTGTTCCTTAAGCACTCGCTCAACAATCCGCCGAACCAAGGCTGCCGGCCCTCCCTCCGTTCCTACGCACCAATGCAGACCATCAAAGTAAGCCCATCTGTTCTGCTTGGGGACGTAACGCACAAGGCCTTTAAGACGGCGCATGACAATGTTGGTCATTGCGCCCTCGTCGGTAGCAACAATCTCGCTGAGCTGAAAGTTCGGACAGTGGGAAAGCACTGTTGCCATTGTCACGGAGTTGACCCTATTGGACGAGAACGTATCCCATTTTTCACGGGTCTTACCCGCCTCGTACTTCGGAGACTTTCCACTCCATTGGTCCCAAAGATCGCACGCAGCATAGGCCCCGTTGAACTCGAAGTGCAGCGCTTGCCCGACGGTCAGCCAAGAGGTGTAGTCGTCAACGCTCAAGGTGCAGTCTTTCAACGCTTCCTCGGCGTCTTCAATCGACATACCCTTGCGCTTGGACATATTCAAAAGCTCGCTGTCTTCCTCTTCGAGCTTGGTGTCTTCAAGAGCCTTGCCGCTTTCAGCCGGATGTTCCGCAGAAAACCCTTCGGCTTTTACAAACTCGTCGAGCTTCTGCTCGATTGCGTCTCTGATCTCGGGCGTCAAGATCGGGAGGTCTTCTACCGACAAAAACTCGGGCGACCCGTTCTCCCACTCGTACTCTTTGCCCGTGGCCGGATGTACACCATAGGCGACAAACTGCTGGTTCTTGCTTCTGAACTCGATTTGCGCCGTTACACGTTCGTCTCCTTCGAGCTTCTCGTATATTTGAGTTCGGCTCGGCGGGAGGTTATGGGTGTTTCGGAAAAGCATTGCAAACTTCGGGCGCTTCCCGTAGCGAGTCGGTATAATGCAGTCAGGATATTGTCGTCTAATGAACTCTTTTATCCTATTTGCAACATTATCGTTATTGATGTCCGCGTCAACGCAAATAACGTCTTCGCCGCAGATTATCCCAACGCTTCGATCTGCGGCGTTGTCATTTTCGCAGTCCTCAGCGGTAACGATCTTTTTTGTCCAGCCGTTCTCAATCGGATTCTTTCCTCGTCCTGCGATCTTAACGATTCGGTAACCGTTCACAAGAAGGAGGGGTCCTTGATCTTTGAAGTAGTTCATTTATTCTCCTAATGAGGCTTGATAATCCTCAATGATTTTTTTCACGCGTTCTGCCTCGCTTTGCGCAAAGGCACTAATCGCTCGTTCAATTACGCAAAACTGTTTCGACGGTTCCTCCACCGTGTATCGGTAGATCGTGGGCAAAGACACCCCTGTCTTCTTTGCTATGTCCTTTGGCGCTACGCCGATTTTTTTTAGAAAAAGAACATTGTCTCTAACCGAAGGCCTCATGATTCCTCCTAACTTAATTAAATTTTAATTATCTTATCATTGTGAGACTTTTGAAGTCAATCGGCTATAAAGCGTTTAATATTTATACAAACTTGATATAATTTTTATCAATAAATACCTAAGCAAAACAGGGAGAAAGCCGTGGACGTTTTCAGTGTTATTCCGTTCTCAACTCGCTTAACGCTTCTCATGCAGGAAAGAAACCTGACTGGCTATCGTCTTGCGAAGCTCACGGGTTTAAGCCAGGTTGCGATCATGGCTATTGCGAAAGGTACAACGAAAGACCCCCGCCCCGACAACCTCAAAAAAATCGCTGACGCCTTAGAAATTCCGTATCAAGAAATGCTCAAAGGTACAGACCTCGAACCTGACGTTTTCACAAGCAGTGGCGACATCGAGGCACCTCTAAATGAACCACTTCAGGAAGCCTACAAGGTGACCGCCGAAACCCTCGCGAAACTTGATGTCGAAGACGGGTTCAATCCTTTTCACGATAAAGATTTACTCAGAGAACCCGTTCCGCCGAACTTCGGTGGCTCTAACGTTGCTGTTGTAAGGATGACGCACGCGCTTATGGATCCCGAGATCAAAGTCGGAGATTGGGTCTTTATTGACTTAAACGCGCCAAAACTCACGCAAGAAGAATTTGACGCGGCGCTAGACGGAAGAGCGTTGCTGAAAAAATTCTACACTCACGCAGACGAACTAGACGACGGCACGCTGATAGCGGCCTTGGTTAAGCCTGTCGGAGGTAGCGAAAGAGCGATCATCGGCAGGAAGATGACAGCGCCCGACGGTTCTCTAAGAATTACTTTCGGAAACCCTCCGACCGAACTTTCCCCCGTAATCAAAAAATTCCTTGGCCGCGTTGTCGGCATAACGCGGGCATACATTTCCTCCTGCCGCGAGGAAAACGAGCTTTTTTCTTAACCCACAACCTCGGCTTCAATGATCTTGCCTTTCGCTTCCCGCAGACGGCGCCGGGCGTCGATAATGGCCTGAGCGCGGGAGTCGGCAACCTCCACCTTCACGGCGTCGCCGTAGCGGTCCGGCGCCCTTCTTTTCAAGATGTCAATCGTGGCCTGCACCGCGAGCTTGCGGGCAAATACATTGTCGGCGGTTTTGGTCACGGTGACCTGTCTGCCGTCGGCCAAAGTCGTCACAACCTCGTCAACCGTTATAAACGGCTTGTGAGCGATTTCCAGCGCTCGGTCGGCTAGGGCATCGCACCCGACATACATCGCCTCTTCTAGGCGCATTTTGAGGCCTTCCTGACGATTTTTTCGATAGGTGTACTGACTCCTTGTTACGCCTGCGGCGTCGAGCCACCTCTGAAGCACGCCGCCCGAGGAGAGAAAATCGCAAAGGTGCTGTATGCGAGATTCGCATAAAACGTCCCCGTCTTCCGCGGGCGGGATGTCGCGCGGCACCAAACCAAGCTCGGGCATGACCATCTCTCGGAGAGCGACTCTGCCTTCTCGGTTGCGGAACGACTTATCGGGTTTCTTGGAGCGGCAGACATTCTGCGCGGCTTTCTCCTGTGTTGTCGGCGGCTTCCATTCTTTGACGCTGGCGCCGGTCTTTGTCTTTACTTCCCGCATACGATCTCCTTTCTCTTCCAAGCCATAGGGGGCTGACTCCTCCTTACACCGCGGATGTAGGAGCGCACCGTGGACTCGGACATTTCCATTTTGTCTGCGATCTCGCGGGTTGTCATTCCCGTGGTACGGAGCATAAGAACGTGCTCGACATCGGCGTCGGTGAACTTAGCGCGAGGGTGCCCGCTGCCGATTCGCCGCCCTTTGTCGTTGTAGGCAATATCGACGTAAATTTTCATTTTCTCTTGGGATTTCATATTGTTAGCCATAATTGTAAAACGGTTTTTCACAATATGGAAAAATTTTTGGATGCAGGTGTTAGATAACCCCTCCTAGGTCGAAACGGCTTGGGAGTGCCAAAAATTTCTCAAGGCAGTAAGAGGCGGCGCGGCGCGGCCGGCTCAGGGGGTGGGGGTCGGCGCGGCAAACTACCGGGGAGAAAGATGGGTAAAGATATGTGTAATGCAAGCATTTAGAGAAGTATTCAACATAATTACTATAATGTTGAGTAAAAAGCAATGCGGCCGACACGCGCGCGATCTCAATGGGGTTATTCCTCGCGTGGTCTTGCCAAAAGGCTATGAAACAGGCGCTCCGCGCCGGTGTTTCGCTCCGATACGCCCGCGCCGCTCTGCTGCTGGCAACAATCCGGACGCCTTTCCCACTGATAGAGCTAAATGCCGGCGCACCATTTAAATACCATAAATATGGGAGGTTAAATTTAGGGGTTAGCGGTTACCGTTTTTCCCTACCCTTTAGAAAATATTTAATAAAAAAGAAAATATAAAAGGAATAGAGCGGAACGCTAACCGCTAACCCTTTCGGTTAACCTAGACGGCGCGGCTTTTCCTACCAAATTACGGCTTGTAATTTTGCGCCGATATTTCCAACTGAGACATTCAAAAATGGAGGCCGCCACGTTGTCTCATTCTCCTACTCCGTTACGGCGTAACGGCGTTACTAATTGAGACATAAAAACGTGCCTATATAAAGATCAAAGCCATCGGAGTTCTGTAGGTGTTCCCCCTACTTTCGTAAAATTTTCGTAATTTAGTAAATTTCTCACTTGCAAAACTTAATTAAAAGTTTCATAATTCAACCATCGAAACTTAATTAACACTTGATTAAGAGGCGAACAAAATGACACGCACATTGAAGGCATTCAAGGTTTTAGTAGCCCTCGGTTATTTATTCGCAGTCGGTTCGCTGGCATTGGGCATCACGGCTCTCATGCTCGGAGTTATCCCGGCTCCTATCGCCGCAGCTATTGGCCTCGCTGCTTTCGCTGTCATGGTCTTAGTTGGTCTCATGTAATTCATTCTTTATTTAGAGGTAAATCGAAATGACACGTTACACCGCTCAAACCTTCCCCGCCGCTCGCGCCCTTTCAATTCTTAGCGCGATTCGCTACGGTGAAAGACTTGCACCGGCCCCGCTCACTGTTTCCACGGCTGAAAGAAACACACCGGACGACGAAATAAATTCTTTCTTGGCTGATATTCGCGCCGCCTACGGTATTACAACCGATAGCAGCACCGCCGCCCGCTCCTTTGTTGCGTACCTTACCGAATCCGCCGAGCTTGATTCGGTTGAACTCGACGCGGTTAAAGACATTGAACAATTCTTTTCTGAGCACGGTCGCGCCGATTTAATCGCCGCCGCGATTGATGATCTTAATGACGCTTTGGACACCTATGCCGATGACCCCGAAGAAGCGGCCGCCCTCACTTTGGGTGATGTCTCTTTTGACTGTTTAGAGGACGCCATTAAAGGTGAATCGGAGTCAATGACTGAGGCCCTTGACATCAAAAAATACTTTGACGAGGACGGCGCGGCCTCCGGTGCTTACGTCTTAGTTGAGTGTGGCGGCCCTACCCTTTACTTCCACTGGCTGGATAGTGCAGGCGCCTATATCACCGCTACCGGTCGCACAACGGGCGGCAGCGCTACCCGCGAGATCACGGGCGAGGACCTCGAAATTATCAATCAACTGTATTTCTTTGGTGAATTAAACATCTAAGGAGCGGTAATCATGGCATACGAAACAATTAAATTGGCAGCGGTTCGAGCGTTGCTAGGCACCTGTACATCCCACACCATTAGTACCGAGCTTACTGATTCTAATAACGGCCGCTTGTATTTTTCCGGCGTGAATGAGAGCCTTCTCGACGGTGGGTTAATCCTCCATTATGAAGAGAGCGTTATATATGACCCGTGGCACCTTGAATATAGCCGCCCACTAGCTGAGGCGATGGAAAGCGCTTTTAGTTTTATGTACGGCCCTGCGTATCGTGCTGCTCAGGCCGTGAGCGGCCCATACAAAAAATACGGCGGATGGTTTTATCTCACCAATGCAGCCGGTGAACGCCTCGAAATTGTTGACGGTAACGGTGATGAAATTGATATAGATCGGATTCGTCTACCTAAGCCATTTACGGCCGTTTTTTATCCTGAGGCCCCGTACAACCTATCCAAGTAATCAACCGGCGCCCCGCCGGGCGCCTCCATCAATTCAAATGCAGAGGTAAATAGATATGACGAATACGAACACAATCAGCCGCCCCACGGCCGCTCTAACTCCTGCCGCCGCTATGGTACAACCTGTTGAGATTGAAATTCCGTTCACGGGCTTTTACAACACAATGATAGGCGCCGAGTTGGATGACGCGGTAACCCATGAAATCGAGTCGATCAACGAAGAAGAGGGCCTCAATCTTACCGAGTATGACTTCGATATTTCCTACTCTGATATGAGAGAAGAAGCCGCCGAAAGTATCGCCGAATATTACCCGGAATGGCTCGAAGGACTTACGGGCGTTGAAATCTCTTGTGAATTTAAGGGCCTTGAATCACCGCGGGAATACAACTTCTACAATGACGCGATTATCTGTGACATCCCGCGCCATGACATCTATAACCTGTTGTCTTGGCTTGAAGACAATCATCCGGGGTTTTTCGCCGAATACGTTAAAGAAAGAATGACGCCGCGGGATGGATGGGCGCCCTTCTATCCTGCTGAATTGTCATCTTGGGGTCATCCCGATTCTTGGAAACCCGCTCAATTATCTTTAGTGCTGGCAGCAGTCAACGCCGCCGCGCTCGGAGAATATCCCGAATACTACGACACATTAGAGGGCTCATGGGCCGATAGATGTCTTAGTAACTTTTGGGGCGCTAATAGTTTCATGACCCGCTTATATGATCCGTCCATAGGTTTACCGGATGACTGTGATATTAGGTTTGTTCTTTCGTTTTATTTGCCTTACCTAGTAAACGGCGATACCGATAATTTAACGGTCGGAGATATGGAGGTTCTTCAAAGGTTTGAAGAGGAATATGAGTTTATTGGCGTAATTCAAAAATCCGTCGATAACACCGAATACAGACAGTGCGATATATCCGGGGCCTATGGTGATTGTGAACCCGTAGCCGTTAAACACCGCGAAAGTGAGGAGGTTTAAATCATGCGTAAAGTCACAATCCGCCGCCTTAATTCCGCGGGTAAAACAACGGGCCGCCCGCTTATCGTTTACCGCCCTCGCGCCGCTACGGTAAAGACCGCCCGCAACAATAACCCGCTTTTAAAGGGTAAGTCCGAGACTGATATCTCAATCATGCTCACACTTAAAAAATTATGCGCTGAGTTCGTTGAGGCCCGCCGTTCCAACTATTTTCGGATTGGGTTTTTAAACGGCGCCCCGGTGCGTATTGACCTCGAATACTAAAGGAGGGGTACAGAATGCTTTTAGATGATTTTCAAGTCGGTATCTATCGTTATGAGATATTCGACACCGGCGGCCACCTGATTAAATGGACTCGAATAAACACAACGGACTCAGCCGCTCCGATTGAAATACGAGCACTGAGGCCAAACGCTAAACGGCGGGAAATCATAGCCGCGTTTAACGACTGACTAACAATTTATTTCCTACGACCGGGAAACAGAAAAAAGGGCGCTACGGACAAAAAACCGTGGCGCCCTTTCTTATTTGGAGCTTTTAAAAATGTTTGCACGGATTGAATTACGAGCGATTCACGCGCCGATAACCACACCAGCGGCGCCCGCGAAATATATAGCGCGCCTAGTGATCGACACTGGCGCCGCTCGTCCGACGGTAACGACATACATCTATTTTGATTCAGATTTCCAAGGCGGCCCCATGACTGTAGACATTACCGATTTTTCCGCCGCCCTTGTCTATCGGTGCCTTGTGGCTGGCTCGCTACGGCTGGCATTAAAAGCCGCCGCCAAGGTATTGGACGCCGGGAAAGAATCCATCAAACAACGGCTAAAAGTCGATTTAAGCCGAAATCTCAAGTTAGGCGCCGCCCGCTGGCGATATGACACCGCGCCCGTCCCTATTCCCGATTTTTCTCTCACCACTAACTAATAAAGGAGTTTTATCAATGCAGCAGAAATATTTTTTACATCTAAATAATGCAGCGGAGGAATTACTAAACGCCGCTAAGAGTGTATTGACTACGCATTCGGAAAAGGGCCTCAGCTATACAGCGCGAAAAATGAGTCTAGTTAACGCTATAGCCTCATTATTTAATGCTACAGCGGACCTAATCGAACAAGCCCAGCGATTCGAAAGCGAGCCTACAGAGGCCGCAGAACCCGCCCCGCTACAGGACACCGCACCGACCCCAGAGGCCGCTCATATGCCCGCCACGGCGCCCTCCGAGCCTATCGCAGTGCAGGCCGAACCCGTGGAAATAGCAGCACCGGCGCCCGCTCCTGCGCTTGCAAAAGAGGTGACCCCCGCGCCCGCCGCTAATGGTGAAAAGACCGCGAAAAAGGCCGCTACGAAAGCTACACCCCCCGTCTCAAAATCGGCTGAGCAAACCGCCCCGAAACCCGAAGGATGGATTGAAAAACCGAAATCGGACGACAAGCTGAACTCGGCCTCTCAGGAAAATTATGCCGACAAGTCCGACGCGGACCTCGACAAAGAACGCCGCCTCCTCTGCCGCGATGCAGTCCTTAAAGGAGCACAGCCCGAGGCCGTCCGCAACTTCACTATCGAAAAATTCGGTGTGCGCACCGTAGGTGCCATTCCGCGTGAAAAGCACGGCGAATGGGTTCGCGCCTTCAAAGAAACCTTCGGAGTCTAATCATGGCCGCTCATGCACTTCTTTCTCCGTCCGCTGCCGAGCGCTGGATTAACTGCCCTGCCTCAGTCTTCTTGAACAAGGACATCCCGGACGAAGGCTCGGTCTATGCCGACGAGGGCACTGCCGCACATACCGTTATGGAATTGGCGGGCAGGGACTATTTCAACGGTTTTCAGTGGGACGCTATTCAGACGACGCTCGCGTTTAAAGTCGCTGAAATGAAAGCCAAAGGCCCGCAAGGGAAATTCACGATCACCGACGCATGGGCCGACGAGGTTATCAACTGCGCCCGTGTATGGCTGACCGAGCTCGATAGGGTCTGCGGAGGGTTCCCTGATTACGTTGCTTTTGAGACCCGCGTCAACTCGGTTGAAATCCCGAACGGCTCAATGGGCGGTACCGCCGACTGCCTGATGTTGGTAGGCGACACGCTTCATGTCTTTGACTACAAGCACGGCCAAGGCGTTCCCGTTTCCGCAGAGAACAACCCTCAGCTTTCTTTGTACGGTTACATGGCCTACATGAGCCACCTTGATCTTCCGGTCAAGAACATTGAGCTTCATATCGTGCAGCCGAGAGCTGACAACACCAACTCTTGGAAGACCTCTGTTGAAGAGCTCTGCTCTTGGTTCGATGAGATCGTCCAGCCGCAGGCAGAGCGCGTGATTGCGATCTGCGAGACGGGCGAGTACAGCTTAGAAGACTTCACTGTGACCAAGGCAGGGTGCCGCTTCTGCAAGGCTAAAGCCACGTGTCCTGCGATGACTCGTGAAGTCTCGACCGAACTCGATCTGCCGAGAGTTCTCACGGTGCCTGATTCGGTAGAGAAGCTCTCCCGCATTCTCGATTTCAAGCCTGTAGCCGAGGCTTATTTCTACGCCGTGGAAAAGAAAGTGTTCGACCTTCTCTCCAACGGTCAGTCGGTGCCCGGCTTTAAGTTGGTCTCGGGCCGCCCCGGAAACCGCAAGTGGACTGACTCCGCGCAAGCATTGGACGAACTCAAGAAGGCGAAACTCAAGATGTCCGAATACTACAAGACACCTGAAGTTATCAGCCCGACGCAGGCCGAGAAGCTCTACAAGAGCGGCGTGATCGGAGAGCGCAAATGGCAGACGCTTCAAGGCTTAATCACTCGGCCCGAAGGCAAGCCAACACTGGCCGCCGCCACGGATAAACGCCCCGCTTTGAAATCAGACGCGGACTATCTGACCGATGAATCGTAAATATCAAACATCTTCCTTACTCCCGCAGGCCGCGGTTGAAGCATTAAAGCTCGCGGCCTCGCTGGAGAAGGACAAACCGCCGGGGTCGTCCAAACGACGCCTCGACGCTCTGGAAAGGGTTATCGCAGAGATCAAAAAAAGATACCCGTCTCACTTTAAATAAGGAAACTCAAATGGCTGTAAAAGTCTTAACAGTCACCAACAAAGATAATTTCAAAGGCGTAAAGGTACTCTTCCAAGCCTGCCGTCTCCGCTTCAGCGACCTTCGTGTTCCTCGTTCTTATAAGGACAATCCCGCTCTGCCCAAGAACTACTCCGCGGTTCTTTTCCTGACCGATGAAGACCTAAAAGAGCTTGACAAAGCGGTAGAAGAAGCGGCCAAGCTCTATTGGGGAGACAAGTGGCAAACCAAACTGCGTCAGTTCCGCAAGAGTGAAGACCACAATCCGGCGCGCAAGCAGACCACCGATGACGGAGAAGTCTTCTACACCATTAACTGCAAAGCCCCTGAATTTTTTACGCATAAAGACGGAACTTCTGAACGCCGCGAACTTAAAGTTCTCAGACGCAACAAGCAGCCCGTTGATTGGAATGACGACTCCACAGTGGACGAAAACGGCAACCCAATCAAGCAGGATAGGCCGTACAACGGTTGCTATGTCAATGTTATTGCCGACCTTTACAAGAGTGAAGGCGGCTCCACTTCTGGTATTTACCCGGGCATGACCACGGTGCAGTTCGTCCGCGACGGTGAACCGCTTGGTTCTGCTAAGACAAGCGACGCACAGTACCTCGACGACCTCTCCGACGACGGCGAGGACGGCGAGACAGAAGTCGATACCTCTCAGTTCTAACTAATTTGATCGGCGGTCTCTTCCCAACTGCGGGGAGAGGCCTTAAGATGGAACATACACATATCTAGTGTGTTTCTTCTTAAGGCGGGTCGAGCGTGCAGTCGAGGGGCAAGTCCCTCGGGCCGGCTAATCGCGGGGTCGTCATCCTCGCACCTCTGCTCGGTTCTAAATGGAAAACAGGCTTTCCATGCGCTCGGACCCGCCGCCACCTTTCCAAACAAGAAGAGACACACACAAATGAAAGTCACCTCTCCTACTCTTTACTGCGACTTGGAAACCTTCTCTGCGAAAGACATTCGCGCAGGTTCCCACGCATACGCCGCCGACCCCTCGGCCGAGATTCTTCTTTGGGGCTATGCCATTGACGACGCACCCGCTAAAGTGTGGGACGTTACCGAGGGTTCCATGCCCGAAGAACTCCGTGTCGCGCTCGACGAAGTAGCACGCAAAGAGCGCCGCCACGTGTGGCAGAACGGCGTGATGTTTGACCGCGTATTCCTTTCTTACGTCATGCCCGAGATCGAGCTTCCTATGGAGACGCTCGACGACACTATGGTCATGGCCTATCAAGCAGGCCTCCCCGGTTCTTTGAAAGAACTCTGCGAGGTATTCCATCTCTCTAAAGACAAGGCCAAGGACGCAGACGGCAGCCGACTCATTCAGATTTTCTGCAAGCCCTTACCCTCCACTTGGAAACTCGACCGCGCAACAAGCAAGACGCACCCCGAGGAGTGGGCGAAGTTCGTGAACTACTGCCGCTTGGATATTGAGTCCATGCGTGAGGTCTATAAGAAGCTCCCTGCATTTAATCGCACGGTCAAAGAGCGCGAGCTTCAAGTGCTAGACGCGGCCATCAACATGAGAGGTATCGGCGTTGACGTGGAGTTTGCCGAGGCCGCTATTGCAACGGCTGAACGCGCCAAGAAGGATATTGACAAGCAGGTATTCAAACTCACGGACGGACGGGTCGTGACCGCAGGTCAGCGTGACGCCCTCATTCAGTTCTTCTTTGATAAATACGGCTGGCAGTTGAAGGATATGCGCAAGTCAGAATTAGAGAAGCGCATGGAAGACCCCGACATTCCTGCTGAAATGAAGGAGCTGATCGGTCTGCGTCTTATGGGCACCAAGACATCTGTTCAGAAGTACAAGCGCGTGGTACAGGGCGCGGTGGACGGAAGACTCCGCGGCTGTATGCAGTTTCGCGGCGCCTCCCGAACCGGCCGGATTTCCGGCAGAACGTTCCAGCCGCAAAATTTACCGCGCCCCTTAATTAAATCTCAGACAGAGATCGAAGAGATCATTGAAGACACCAAGCTCGGCATTCTTGAAATCTGTTACGACGACGTGTCCGTTCCTCTTTCCAGCGCGATCAGAAGCGTGATCGTCCCCGCAGCAGGCAACCGTCTATGCGTCGCCGACTTCTCCAACGTGGAAGGCCGAGTACTTGCTTGGCTTGCGGGCGAGGAATGGAAGCTCGAAGCGTTCCGTGAGTTCGACACCCTGCAAACCAAGAGCGGAGCGTGGGCACTGCCCTACCGCGACGGATGGTTCCAAGAGTGGGCCGTCAATGAGAAAGGCGACTTTATCCACAAGGGCCACGACCTCTACAAGCTGACGTATGCCCGCACCTTCGGTATCAAACCTGAAGACGTGACCAAAGATCAGCGTCAGATGGGCAAGGTCTTGGAGCTTGCGCTCGGATACCAAGGCGGGCCCGGAGCTTTTGCAACCTTCGCTATGAACTTCGGCATGGACTTAGACGACCTCGCTAAGACGACCGAAGCCACGATTGAAGAGTCCTATTGGATTGAATCTATGGGAATGCTCAAGTGGGCCAAGGAAAAGAAACTTATCCGAGGCATGAGTCAGAAAGCATGGGTCGCATGCAACGCTATTAAATCAGCTTGGCGCAAAGCCAACTCAGAGATCGAGAGCTTTTGGTATTCACTTGCCAAGGCTTGTCAGTCGGCCATCAAAGCCAAGGGTGTCGCGTTCTCTGCGGGCCGCATTGTCTGTCGTGTCTCGGGTAACTATCTCTTAATGCGCCTCCCGTCAGGCCGCTACCTCGTGTACCCGGCGCCGCGCCTGCCCGAGGAAGGCGAGATGTGCGACTTCAGCTTTATGGGCGTCAATCAGTACACCAAAAAGTGGGAGCGGATACCTACATATTCCGGGAAATTGGCGGAAAACAGTGTTCAGGGAGCGGCCTGCGATCTCCTCTTGGAGGCCGGCCCGAGGCTTGAAGCAGCCGGATACCACATCGTCATGTCAGTGCATGACGAATACATCACGGAAATCAAAGACGACAACACGCGGAACCACCGCGAGATGGAGCAGATCATGTCCGCCCTGCCCGATTGGGCAGACGGCTTACCCCTTGTAGCCGCGGGGTTTGAAGCGGCTCGCTATCGCAAAGATTAAGGAGATTTAAATGCCCGATAAAGATTTTGAAAGTTTGGATAAGGCTTTTGCAAGCGCAGTCAACGCCGCTGCATATCTCAAGGAAGAAGACGAAAGATACAAAGATGTCAATCCATTGGTTCCTCTGCACGTTGGCCTTTTTGGAGACGGCCACCCCTACATCAACATCATGTGCGCTGACAGCGACGGTAAGAAACCGCAGGTTGTTGTGCTCACCGAACGAATGGCTCAGGACATCGTGAGAGAAGTCGGTGCCTGCCTCTCCGTTCTGCGCGCTGAACAGGAAAAGAGGGAGGAATAGCCGTGAAGGTAAACAAGTGCAATTGTCCGCGGGACGACAAAAGAGTCATCGAGTCTAAGGCGGATATCGCTAGGACTCTGAAGGAAGCGGGAATGCCCGCCGACGTACTTGCAATAACGTCCGTAGGATTTGCCGGCAACGACCCTGACTTCCCCGTCATTTATCTGATTAACAAAAACGGCAAAGAGTTCACCGCGGCGATTCAGCGAGAACCATTGAAGGAACTTTGCAGGACCATTTTGGAAGAGTTGGAAAAGGCGGACGACGAAGACGCCAAACAGATCATTCAATAAGGAGACACACAAATGGACGAAACCAAACTTGACCTGAATAAAAGAGTAGAAGACGCGCTGGAAGTCATCCGTCTTGCTGAGAAAACTGCAAAGTTCGTAGCCAAAAGTGACTACCGCTTTAACGGTTTGACAGTAGCTGCACCCTCTCATGTTGTTCTTTTGAGAGACAAGCCCCGCCTTATCACCGTGACCTGCGTCAGCGCAAAAGAGGCTCCCTTCGTAGTGGTCTTCAGCAAGGCGCTCGCTAAGGAAATCGCAAGGCAGATGCTCGAATGCGTTGATGTCATCGAGAAGCTGGAAGCTGAGGAGACAAGTGAATGACCGCTGAAAAAGACGAGATCAAAGGCGCATACGAGGCAGGCTATGAGGCAGGCGTCAAAGCCGCTAAAGAATCTGCTTACGCCCGCGGTTACCAAGCCGGATACAACGACGTTATCCAGCGAGAAATAGAAAACTCTCAGAAGTATTTCAAGCGGTATGTATTGGAGAAAGATAAATGAATTTCGAAAAGATTAAAGCCGCGGAAGTGGTCGAGGGGGAAAAGCTCGGCCACCCTGACGATACCTATGGCGGTAAGGGTCTCATTGGTTCGGAAATAAAAGTGAGCATTGAAGGCGAAGGCTTTGAAGTTTCCTTTACTGCCGCGGACGCAGTTTTCCTTGATAGGGCCGCTCGGGTTGCAGAGGCGATCTTGGGCCCGGAAGGAAGAGAAAGAGTTAGGAGAAGATAGATGAATAAGTACACGCTCAAAGCGCTTATCAACCCCTGCTGGTGGGTAAGAAACAACCCCATAAGTCGAGACCTTGACAAGGTTTATCGCTACCTGCTTGACCATAAGGACGAGGTTAAGGTTATCAATTGCGGTCCGTACACCCTTCACCTGTTGTTCAGGGGTCGTCAGTACAACGTTTGGTGGGCTAATTTTCCTTACGCCTATCTGAGTGAGACAGTGGTAACCGAGGAGGACGGCCGCATAACAAGGTGCGGCGGAGTATTGCCTACACGTGCTACTGCTATGGAGTTTTACGAAGTCTTCGGCGCTTCGCCGGAGGGCCGGATAGATGGAAAGTATCGGAAAGCGGCTGAACTTCTTAGCCTCACCCGACAACCGGAGAAAACCGAATGACCACTCCCGAAGGACTCAACACGAAGGCATTGAAGCGCCTCTGCTCCGAGCTGGGTATCACCGCCTTCAAGATGTCTTTCGAGGGTACCGTGGGCGCCCCTGATTGGCTCCTCATGCGGCGCGGAAAGCACATTCTCGTCGAGCTTAAAGCTCGCAAGAACGGCAAGCTCTCCCGCCCTCAGGAGCGAATGATCGACCGGCTGATTGATGACGGAGGCTTTGAAGTCTTCGTCTGCGACTCTCCCGAGTCCATCAAGTCGGCGATCAATCAGGGGCTCTTCGGCGGAGTCAACGTTACGGAGGACTTATGAAGTTCGTACCTCGTTCATACCAAAAGCTGATCGTCGATAACATCCTTTACAACAAGCGCACCGCAGTGTTCGCAGGCATGGGTCTCGGCAAGACAGCCTCCACGTTAGAGGCCATCCGTCAGATCAAGGCAGTGCGCCCCTCTCTTACCGTGCTCATTATCGCGCCGCTCCGCGTTGCGCAGAGCACGTGGCCGGACGAGGCGAGGAAGTGGGACAGCTTTAAGAACCTGCGGGTCTCGGTGATCTGCGGGAGCGCCAAGGCACGCCGCGACGCCCTGCTCGCCGACGCGGACGTCTACACGATCAACTACGAAAACATCCCGTGGTTGGTGGAGGAACTCAAAGGCGATTGGTTCTTTGATCTGATCGTTGCCGACGAGAGCACACGACTGAAGGGTCTGCGCGCCCGCCAAGGAACTCAGAGAGCCAAGGCCTTAGCCAAGGTCGCGTTCAAGTCCGAGGGTTTCGTCGAGCTTACAGGAACCCCGGCGCCCAACGGTCTCTTAGACCTTTGGGGTCAGATGTGGTTCCTCGATAAAGGGGCTCGCTTAGGTAAATCCTTCTCGGCTTTTCAGCGGGAGTTCTTCTACCCCATATCCCGCGGGGGCGGTGCCACCCGTTGGGTCGAGTGGAAGCTACAGGAAGGAAGCGACAAGAGAATCAAAAGGAGAATCGAAGATGTCTCGATCACGGTCAACCCCGAGGATTACTTCGACGTTGCTAAGAATATTTTTAATGACATCGTGGTTGAGTTACCTCGCGAAGTCATGCGCCAGTACCGCAAGTTCGCTCGTGAGCTCTACCTTGAACTCGAAGGCGGAGCGGAGGTTACGGCCGCAAACGCTGCTGTTAAGACAGGTCGCCTGCTCCAAATGGCGAGCGGTGCGGTTTACGTTGAGGACGGTGAAGGAAGTGACGCCTACACCGTTGTCCACAAGGCAAAGATTGAAGCTCTTGCTTCGGTTATTGAGGAAGCCAATGGTGCGCCGGTGCTGTGCGCCTACAGTTATCGACATGAGGTGGAACGTATCCGTCAGGCCTTCCCTTTCGCCCGAGTGCTCGACAAGTCACCGCAGACTATTCGTGATTGGAATGAAGGAAAGGTCCCGTTGCTGCTCGCTCATCCGGCATCTTGCGGTCACGGACTTAACTTGCAGGACGGAGGCAACATCCTTGTCTTTTTCTCCTGCACGTGGTCGCTCGAACTACACGATCAGATCGTTGAGCGTATCGGTGCCGTGCGCCAAGCTCAAGCGGGCCACGACAGACCTACCTTTGTCCATTATCTCGTAGCCAAGGGCACTCTTGACGAAGCAGTCAAGGAGCGCCTCTCTACTAAGCGCGACATCTTGGATGTCCTCTTGGATAAGAAGCAAGTATTGGGAGTCGAAGATGATGACGACGAATATTGAAGAGCGCATTACCCAAATGGCCTCGTGCGGTCTCAACCCTTACGTTATCGAGGAGCGTTTAGGGATGGAACACTACACCATTCACATCAAGTACCATCAAGCGCTAATGAACGGGTACGTCACGGCTCCCGCCTCGGGCCGAGTCCATACGCTGAGCGCTGAGGAGAAAGCCGAGCGCAAACGTCAGCGCGCCAAGGAGCGGCGGGAAGAGAAAAAGGCAGAGGCTAAGAAGCAAGCCGAAGCACCTAAGCGCGTAGAGATGACGCACGAGGAGCGGCTTGCCCGAAGGCGAGAGTATGACGCTCGCTATCGAAGGGAGCACCGAGAGGAATACAACCGCAAGCGCAGGGAACTCTACCACGCTATGAGTCCTGAAAAGAAAAAGGCGCTGTTTGAACGGTTGGTTGAGTACAAGAGAGCCACCTACGAACAACGTAAAGACAAGATCAATGAGCGTCGCAGGGAACTCAGAAGACTAAGGAAGGAACAAGCAAATGCCGAAAAACAGAAAGCCGCGCAAGGAGTACAGGCCCCGAGCGATACGGAGAACCGGCTGCTCTTATCCGCGTGAGACCATCAACGAGATCAAGGACATCATTAACAGCATGGGCTTGGCGGCCGAGGTGTCTCTGCCGCAGGGCGTCATCGACGACAAGCAGTGCGTGAAGATTCAAGACCTCTTGAATTGGGGCGGAATGCTGATGTTTGATCGCAAGTGGAAAGGCCAAGAAAAGGAAGCCGAGGAGTTCAAGGCCCGCCACTACAAAGCGCTTCACGCATGGGCCGCAGTCGTGCGCCGCAAGAACTCAGGACAGACCCACGGTTACGTCGCCAAGGCCGACGAGCTTCAGATCATCCGAGACGTGTGCGGCGAGATCACGGCAATGCTTAAGGAAGCTATGGAGCTGGCGCCTCAGCGCACCGTCCGAGAACTTCTCGCGGTCATTCAGATTGTGGACGAGCAGCACAACCGCGACGGAAGCCGCGGCGTTAAGGAGATTTCACCGACGGCCCGCGCCGTCCTTAACCAAAGAACTTATAGGAGGCCCGGGTAATGGCACTGACTTTCGGCTCGGTCTGCTCCGGCATTGAGGCGGCCTCCGTTGCATGGGAACCGTTGGGATGGATACCTGCATGGTTCTCAGAGATAGAGCCATTCCCGTGTGAACTCTTAGATCAACGCTTCCCGTGGGCTGTGAACTACGGGGACATGACCACTCTGCCGGAGCGAATAAGAGCACGTGAAATCGAAGCACCCGACCTGCTCTGCGGAGGCACGCCCTGTCAGGCGTTCTCCGTGGCAGGCAAAAGACAAAGCCTCGCAGACAACCGAGGAAACCTAACACTTATTTTTTGTGAGATAGCAAATGCAATCGAAGATGTACGAAACGAAGACGAACTACCCCCCCCCATCATCTTTTGGGAAAACGTCCCCGGAGTCCTCCACACTAAGGACAACGCCTTCGGCTGTTTCTTGGGAGAACTATGTGGCGCTGAGTTTCCCCTTGAAGTACCAAGCCGCAGGTGGCCAAGTGCAGGTCTCGTTGCCGGTCCAAAAAGGCGTGTCGCATGGCGCACACTCGACGCTCAATTTTTCGGAGTGCCCCAACGTCGTAAAAGAGTCTTCGTTATCGCAAGTTCTCGTCACGGGTTCAATCCCGCAAAGGTACTTTTTGAGCGCCCGAGCCTGCGCGGGGATTCTTGCGAGAGCGCAGAAAAGAGGGAAGCTGTTGCCTCCTTCGCTGAAGGCGGCTTTGGAACGTTCCGCCAAACAGACGATCAGGCCGGAACCCTCAAGGCAAGCGGCGGAGTAATCGGGGGGGGGTCAGAGACTTTGATAATAGACATCTCTCATAGAAGCGACGTTATCCGCGAGTGCGGTGAGACCTCGCCCACGCTTACGGCGCGTATGGGGACGGGCGGCAACAACGTACCGTGCATTCAAGAGGAAGCAGCGGTCAGGCGTCTCACTCCCGTAGAGTGCGAGCGTCTCCAAGGCTTCCCGGATGATTGGACAAAGATCAGCTATAGGGGCAAGGACGAAGACGAATGCCCCGACTCCCCTAGATACAAGGCCATCGGGAACTCATGGGCGGTGCCTGTGGTGCGGTGGCTCGGGGAAAGGATTCAAAAGGAACTAGACAATGCCGAAAAGAAGGAAACCGATTGAGACTCTGCCCGAGTGGTGCTTAAGAAGAAAGGGCCTGCCGTACTCGGCAAAGATTCTGCTCTACTTCATTCTCTACAACATCAACCTCAAAGGACGGGTGACACTCACCCGTCTGCAAGAAGTGTCGGGGCTTGCATACGAGACGCTGAGGCGCTCGCTTATGGCCCTGAAACTCGAAGGGATTATTAACCAAGAACTCATAGGTTCCAGCCGCCACAACGGGTATGCCTATGTCCTTAACTTCAAGCGCCTGAAAGAACTAGGCGCACCGAACGTAGATTCATTTTTCAAAGGGTACTTGAATGAACGATAAGTTAAAACAAATTGCCGACTATTACGGCATTGAGATTCAGTCGGTAAAACTCGCCGAAGAGTGTGCTGAGTATTCAGCTGCGGGCATTAAAGCGCTTTATTACATGACGCTTTCCGAAGTCAACTGCTCCGCGGTGTTCGATAGTGACGCCATATATGCAGAGCATTTAAAGGCCCGCGACAAGAGCACCGAGGAACTCGCCGACGTACTTCTTATGGCAAGGCAAATGGAATACCTGATAGATCAAAGACCGGAGTTCAGAGAGAAGATCAACAAGCTCATGGGAGCCAAGATCGAACGTCAACTGAAACGCATGGAAGAGGAGAAAGCAAAATGAGCGACTTAGTTAACCATCCGTCCCACTACGAAGAGCAATCAATCAAGCTCGAACCCATTGACTTCTGCGAGCGCCTGCCGTTCTGCGAAGGTAACGCCATCAAGTATTGTTTCCGTGCGGGTCACAAGGACGGCGCAAGCGAACTCCTCGATCTCAAAAAAAGCTCGGTGGTATTTGAAGCGCAGGAAGTCTGACGGCGCATTGGAAATGCAAGACTGCGATTACGTCTCTTTCCTAAACATGAGCCGCTTATTTAAGCGCTCCAACGGTATCTTGAAAGACTTCATTAACGAATGGAATAACCTCACGGTCTTTGACGGCGACTTTTGGGACTGCTTAGAAAGATGTATAACCGAGCGTATCAATAAGCTGAGATCACGCGAGGCGCTCAATAGTCTTACAACGGAGAGCAAAGAATGACAAACAAGACTTGGATTAACAAGATGGAGACCGCCGAGTACGTCGGCGTTACCACACGCACCATCGACAGGTGGCGCAAAGAGGAGTGGTACAACTTCCCAGCTCCGCGCTATGTTGCAGGGCGCCCGAGATGGAATGTAAAGGAACTCGATCAGTGGGTCGCTAGTCAGCCGAAGACAGCTTGCTAAATACCGCGTCGGCCCACGCCTGCATAACAGGACGCCGTTGCTCCAAAAGATCAGACCTCTGATACGCTTGGACCACGGCGTTCCCCGTTGCGTGCGACATACTTTTCTCAGCGAGAATATCAGCGACACCGTTCTCGGCGCACCAATCCCTAAAGGTAGAACGGAAGCCGTGCATGGTGTACTCGGTCTTGGTCATCTTCTGCAATATATGGACGAGGCTGTAGCGGCTCCCTAAGCTCTTCTCCGAGACGCCGAAGATGTACTCGCTCTTTCTCTCAATGCTCTTCAATAAATCAATCGCCTGCGTACTCAGCGGCACTCTATGAGGATAAGGCTTGCCGTCTTTGCGGCGCTCGGGCGGCACGCTCCATACCTTGTGTTCCCAATCTATCTCCTCCCACTTAGCGGGCACCGACTCGCCCACGCGGGAAGCTGTGAGGATGGTAAAGAGAATCGCCCTTCTCGATCTGTTCGTCGCAGGATAGAAGCACCCGATCTTTTCCTGAAGCACCTCTAAGGGCATAGCCTCATGGTGCTCGACCTGCTTTACCTTAGTGAGCGGCGGCAGGTCTCGCTCCAAGTTCCCTCTCCATAATGCGGGGTTGTACTCCATAAGGCCGTCGGTTATCGCGTAAGAGAAGATATTTTCCAAGCGTCCTCTGGCTCTCGAAGCGGTCTCTGTCTTGGTAAGCCATATCGGTTGGAGCACCGCCAAGACATCAGCTCTCTTTATCTCCGACATCTTCTTGTCGCCTAGCACAGGCATAGCATAGGTCTTAATGGTGGAGAACCACTGCTCTTTGTGCTTCTCGTTTTTCCAAAGACGGACGCTCGCGATCTTCTCCACAGTCTTTAAGGCATAGTCTGCGAACGTCGGCTCGAATACTTTCTTGGCCTCAATCTTTAATTCGTCCTTCGGTGTCACGGGAAGCTCGCCTCTTGAGAGTCCTACCCGGAAGCGCTCAGCCAACTCTTTGGCCTCTGTGATACTGATCTTGGCTGCCGAACCGAGAGACTTCTCCCTGCGCTTGCCGTCCACCATGTATCTGAAAATATATGAGCGGGACGGACCGCGTACTAAAAGTGTGAGGTTAGGCGCCACTGAATGTTTGCCGTCGGGGAGCTTAGAGATGTTCTTGGCTGTGACCTGCATTGATGTCCTCCAAAGAAGATGTCCGCCAAATGTCCACCACTGATGATACTGCAAATGTCTCGCAGAGTCTTTTAAAGTCTCGTTCGGAAATTTAATAGGAAAGATTTAATAGGCCTAGAAGCCAATAACGACGGGCGTTTGAGAGCAAATGTCTCGTGATGTCTTGCAGTGTCTCGGATTGCCTTAATAAGAAAATGGCGGAGAAGAAGTCTTCCCGCCCGAAGGCGGAGAGCCTGAAGAAGGTGAGCAAAAGTAAGCTGCCGGTGAATTTGGTCAAACCGCTGAGAAAACAAAATCCCGGCGGTTTTTCTTTTTTGATTTTGTACTTTAAGTGGAAGCATTTTTGTTTAAAGCGATTTTGGATATACTGAACAGCTCTAATCACGACGACGCCGTTAATACAACAAAAAGCAAGTGAAGTTTATGATCCGCTTAGAAAGAGTGCTGTCGTCAATAAGATCGGATGAAACGAGATGGAAGAAAACCTCAAGATTTGGAACGATGCAAAAAGAATTGTCGTAAAAGTCGGCTCTTCTTTAGTGACAAATGAAGGTCACGGGGTAGATACGGAAGCGATTGCCCGTTGGACGGCTCAGATCGCTAAGCTGCAGGAAATGGGAAAACAGGTCGTTTGGGTTAGCTCCGGTGCGGTTGCAGAAGGAATGGCTCGTCTCGGGTGGATCAAACGTCCGAAAAAAATGCACGAACTCCAGGCGGCAGCCGCAGTCGGACAGATGGGTATTGTGGAGGCTTACGAAAAAAGCTTCGAGCGCTACGACATCCGCACGGCTCAAATTTTGTTGACCCATGCTGACCTTGCAGATCGCGAACGCTATCTGAATGCGCGTCAGACGCTGACCACACTCTTAGACCTCAAAGTTGTTCCGATCATTAACGAAAACGATACGGTTGTGACCAACGAAATCAAAGTCGGTGACAACGATACATTAGGTGCGCTGGTCACGAACTTAATCGATGCCGACGTCTTAGTGATTTTGACCGATCAGATCGGCCTCTTCACTGCTGACCCGCGCTCCAACCCTGAAGCCAAATTAGTGGAAGTCGGGGAAGCCGGAGAGCCGATCTATGAAGCAATGGCCGGAGGCGCCGGTTCTTCTATCGGTAAGGGCGGCATGCAGACAAAAGTGCTTGCAGCGAAACGCGCGGCCCGCAGCGGAGCCTCGACCGTTATTGCCAGCGGACGTATTCCTGACGTTTTAGTTCGTTTAGCTCAGGGAGAATCCATCGGAACGCTTCTGAAGACGGATCGCAAACCGATGTCTGCTCGCAGTCAGTGGATGGCCGACCATTTGCAGCTGAAAGGCAAGCTCGTTATCGACGAGGGTGCTGTTGAAGCGGTTCGCAAAGGCAAGAGCCTGCTGCCGGTCGGTGTTAAAGCAGTGATCGGCGACTTCCTTCGCGGCGAAATCATTCAAGTCGTTGATCAAAACGACAAAGAAATCTGCCGCGGCATGATTAACTACGGCTCTGATGAGTCCCGTCGAATCATGGGACTGCACAGCGATGAAGTTGTGGAGGAGTTAGGCTACTTAGAACAGAGAGAGCTGATTCATCAGGACAACATGGTCGTGATGAATAAGTAGTCGTCTTAAAGACGATTATTTGTAAAGGCGGAAATGTCCCGGACCTTCCGCTTTTTCCCATCCTGCAGGCGGAACAAGGTGTTTCTTGTCGGTAAAGAGAGCAGGAGCTAACTCTTTCAACGCTTCTTTATAAACACCGCGTTTGAAGTCGATTACTTGGCTCAGCGGCACCCAATAGTCATTCCACTTCCAGGCCTCAAATTCCGGATGGTTGGTGGCTTTCAAGTTGATATCTTTGTTTTTACCGAGGAACTCTAACAGGAACCAAATCTGCTTTTGGCCTTTGTAAATGCCGCGAAGGTCGCGGCGAATCCAACGGTCAGGAACGTCATAGCGCAGCCAGTCTTCGGTGCGGCTGATGATGCGGACTTGGTTTTCAAAGAGACCAAGCTCCTCCCAAAGCTCTCTGAACATGGCTTCGCGAGGCGATTCCCCGCGGTTGATACCGCCCTGCGGAAATTGCCAGGAATGCTGACCCAAACGTTTCCCCCAAAAAACTTGTTTGAGAGGATTGGTCAAAATAATCCCGACGTTTGGTCGGTATCCATGTTGATCAAGCATAAAAACTTTAAAATAATTTATTTGTGTCTGCCCATTATATAGAGGCAGGAAAAGAAGTCATAAGATCCGAACCTAATCGTAGACTGCCGGCCTGCCGGCTCGTTTTTGAGAATTCGTAATGAGAGCAAAACAATTTTTTATTTCAACACAGAAAGAAGCTCCTGCAGATGCAGAAATCGTTAGCCAGAAGCTGATGCTGCGCGCAGGCATGATCCGTAAGCTTGCTGCCGGCGTCTATAACTACATGCCGATGGGCCTGCGTTCCTTGAAGAAGATTGAACGCATTGTCAGAGAAGAAATGGACCGCGCCGGCGCCATCGAACTTCTGATGCCGATCGTTCAGCCTGCTGAGCTTTGGCAGGAAACCGGCCGCTGGCAAAAATACGGTGCCGAGCTCCTTCGCTTTAAAGATAGACACGACAGAGACTTCGTTCTTCAGCCCACCAGTGAAGAAGTCGTGACTGACATTGCTCGTCAGGAAATTAAGTCCTGGCGCCAACTGCCTGTGAACTTCTACCAGATTCAGACAAAGTTCCGTGACGAACGTCGTCCTCGTTTCGGCGTGATGCGTGGCCGCGACTTCGTCATGAAAGACGCTTACTCCTTTGACCGTACCGCAGAAGACGCCGGCAAGAGCTACGACAAGATGTTCGATGCTTACTGCCGCATCTTTGATCGTTTAGGCTTGGTTTACCGTGCCGTTCGCGCCGACTCCGGTTCCATCGGCGGATCTCGTTCTCAGGAATTCCAGGTGATCGCGGATACCGGTGAAGACCTGATCGTTTTCTGCCCGGACAGCGAATACGCTGCCAATATCGAATTGGCCGAAGCTCCCTGCCTGATTGAAAAACGCGCCGAAGCCACTGAAACCATGGAAAAGGTTCCGACTCCGGGCCGCGATAAGTGCGAGCTGGTCGTTGAACTCTTGAACAAGCCGCTGACAGCAAGCGTTAAATCTATCGTTTTGGCTGTCGATCAGCAGGACGAAAAAGGCAATCCGCTGCCCGCAAAAATCGTTCTTTTGCTTCTCAGAGGCGATCACACGCTTAACGAAGTTAAAGCTGAAAAGCTGGAAGCGCTTAAAGGCGGATTCCGCTTTGCAACCGACAAGGAAATTGAAGAGACCTTCGGTTCTAAACCGGGCTACCTCGGACCTGTCGGCATTTCTAAGGACGTCACCATCGTTGCCGATACAACGGTTGCCAACATGAGCGACTTCATTGTCGGCGCCAACGAAGAGGGCTACCACATCCGCGGTGTGAACTGGGGCCGCGATCTCAGAGAACCGGATGTTGTTGCTGATATCCGCAACGTCGTTGAAGGCGATGTTTCTCCCGACGGCAAGGGCACACTCAAGATGCAGCGCGGTATCGAAGTCGGCCACGTATTCTTCCTCGGTGATAAGTATTCCGCTCCGATGAACGCAACTTACCTGGACGAAAACGGCAAGCCTCAGCTGCTTCAGATGGGCTGCTACGGTATCGGTATTTCTCGTTTGCTGGGCGCAGCCATCGAGCAGGGGCACGACGATAAGGGCATCATTTGGCCGGACAGCATTGCTCCGTTCACCGTTGTGATCTGCCCCGTCGGATATGACAAGAGCGAAGAAGTTCAGAAGGCTTCTAACGAACTTTATGGTCGTTTGCGCGAAGCCGGCATTGACGTCATCCTCGACGACAGAGGACTGCGTCCCGGCGTCATGTTTGCTGACTGGGAACTGATCGGCGTTCCGCACCGCGTCACGATCGGTGATCGCGGCCTGAAGAACGGTGAAGTTGAATACGCTCACCGCGGAGATCTTCAGAACGAAAACGTTCCTGTCTCTGAAATCGCTGACAAGCTGATCGCTAAGATCAAAGTCCGCTAAGCGAAGAATCGTTTCGTTTTAGGGCGCCGGGAAACCTGATGCAAGGATTTTCCGGCGCCTTTTCTTGTTTCCGTCGACTTGAAGGGGCTGGTCAATTAATCTTAATGAGGCACATAAAGCATCAATAATTTCGATTACTTAACTATCGAATTTATAGGATAAAAACGGCAGTCTACTACCCGAATTTATTGAAAACTTTTAGAGATATCCTCCTTGTAGGTTGTTTTACTAGTCGTTTACTAGTAAAAAGAACTATGAGAAAAACCCCGTCGCCTCTTATTTTCTATAAGAAGCACTGACGTCATCGGAAGTATTTTTCAATGAATATTACAGATCCGATTCCTCGTCCGTGAATATTTTCAATCGTCTATCGAGAAATTCGGCACCCCCATACACTTTCGGTTTGGATACTTGGGAAAGAACTTTGCTCTTTAAGTGCCCTGGCACATTGCTGTTGGACAAATCAGTCCTCATGTTGACAAGAGTTCGCAAGAAGCTTGTACATAAAAATATTCCCTCCGAATCACTTTCAACGAAAGTGATTGGAGGGAAGCTGCCCCAGTGTAGTTACGATTACTTGATGTCCTTGAGCCAGGCTGTCAAGTCATCCTTGAACTTATCTCCGTCAGGGAACTTTTCAGATTTTCCAATACCCCAGCCGTGATTTCCGGTTGGATAAACATGCAGAGAAACAGGACGGGCATTCTCGACCATTGCCCGAGTGTAGAGCATACTTCCTAAGCTGCCGGCGTACTCATCTCCGGCAGAAACGGCTAGAAAAGCCGGAGGAGTTTTAGTGTCCACATGCTTGTAGGCGGAATAAGCGACGTCGTATTTAACGGAACGATCTTTTCCGATTAGGTTATTTCGGCAAGAGCTCTTGGGCTGGCTTTCTTCTTGCATCATCGTGATATTCGGGTAGATCAGAACTGAGAAGTCCGGGCAAGAATCGCCACTGCACTCAACACTGGTCATAGCTGCCAAATGACCGCCTGCGCTAGCGCCCATTACTCCGACAGTGTGAAGGTTGTACTTCTTAAAAAGACTTCTTACGATCTTGACGGCTTCCAGAGAATCGGAAAGCGGAATTGCTGGGTCACCTTTAGGAAGACGGTACTTTAGAACGAAGGTTGTAAATCCTTGATCCAAGAAATAAGGAATAAAACTTTGGTTGAAAGTTCCCATGGCAAGATTTCCATATCCACCTCCGGGGATCAGAATAATTGCTTTTCCGTTGGGATTTTTAGGAACGTTGACTTCTAAGCGTCCATTAGTGACGTTGAAAATCGCACCTTTGTCGTTGGTTGTTTCCGGTTCTGTGATCGTACTTTTATTTGGCGCACCGTTAGGCCAAAGTGGAATCGTTTCAGCTGCTGAAACAACAAGAGGAAGAGAGAGGAGAAGAGAACATAACAGAACTTTTTTATTCATATCGTGACTCCTTGAGAAATCTATAAGAAGTATATTTTTGAGAAATATAACTAGCAAAGTAATAATTTATAATAGTTAATTACTTTTTAGTAATAAGCCATGAGCGATACCGTTCAAATATTAAAAACCCTGCTGTCCGAAGGCTCATTTGTTTCGGCTGCCAAAAGGTTGGCGGTTACGCAATCTTATCTTTCTCAGTTTGTTCAGAAGCTCGAGAAGAACTACGGCGTAAAACTTATTGATCGGAATTCCCGTCCGCTTCAATTGACTAAGTTAGGCGCTGTAATTTTGGAAAATCTAGAAAAGATCGAGATTATCCAAAGAAAAACTCAAGACATGTGTAACGACTATCTTCAGCTGAAGGTTGGAGAAATCAGGATAGCCTCTAACAGTGAGCGCACCTCTGCGGTCTTACCGCCGGTAATCGCCTCATTCAACAGAAAATATCCGAATATTCGATTGAATTTAGAGTTCAACCTTCATCTAGATGAAGTCTGCGAACTTCTAATTCAAGGAAAAGCGGATATTGGCATAACTTTTGAATCGCTCTTATCGAGAGAATGCAACGCCTACACTCTCCTCTCCGAGAACTACTTGCTCGCTTTACCAAGAACCGAAGAAACACTCTTAATCGGTTCCCTTTACTCTGTCGACGGAAGGTACCGAAAACTTCAGAAGCAGGATGCGAGGATCGTTAGAAAGTTTCCAATGATTAATACCTATCGTCATGAAGAGCGGCAGCAGAGGCTGAGTAAATTCTTAGGAACGGATCTTAAAACATCAAATATCAGCGCGTTAACAGTTCAGAATCGACTGTCATTTGTTGCTCAAGGAATTGGCTGCGCGATATGCCAGGAAAAGCTTGTTGCGATTGAAACTGCAAAAGAAAAATGTGTTTTCCTATCGTTGGATGATCTGTTTAAACCGCAGAATTTGGTGATTGCTTGGCCGCAAATTAGTTACACAAACACAGCAGCAAGATTGTTCTGCAAAGAGGCCTTGAGTTACTACCGGCCTAATTGCGGATACTCCGATGTATAGGTATCAACCCTCTATATTTTCTATAAAGTCTGGTTCTGTAATGCCAGCGCTCTTCTCTGAGTTGTTTTCCAGTCGAAAAGAGATATGCTCCAATAGCTTTACTAGTAAAACTCTAGTAAAAACATTCGATTCTGAAGTAATCGGGATCCTAAAATCGGAGTTTTTATAAGAAAAAGACAACTATACTTTGCTTTTTATTATAATAATTCGTGAAGTATAATTTTCTTTTTATTATGAAAAACTATATTCCTCGTACTCTTGAGAAGTCGCTAACTTCTGTTTCTCCTTCTCGTGCGTATATGCTTTACGGCGCCAGACAGGTAGGAAAAACCTCTCTCCTGAGGCATATGCTGGCGAATCAAAATGTTGAGTGGCTGACCGGAGAATCCTCCACAGACAGGGAGCGCCTTCAATTTGATACTCAACAGGATTTGATCGATTTCCTAAAGGCGTACAAGGTTATTGTGATTGATGAAGCCCAGTATGTGGACGGAATTGGACAAAGTATCAAGAGAATGATTGATCAGCACTCCGATAGTCTGATATTTTTATCCGGATCAAGCTCCTTAAAACTGGCAAAAGGCGTGAAGGAATCTGCTGTCGGGCGGTTGGATTTTATGACTCTCTTCCCATTTTCAGTTGAAGAACTTGTAAACGCAAAATCCTGGGACTGGTTCCGGCTGAACTTTGAGAGGTTGCTGATTGCTGGATCCTATCCTGATGTCGTTAATCATTTCAGCGATGATATTGACTCCCTCGCCTATCGGCTCCTTCATTATGTCAATGGAGTTTTTTTACAGGATATCTATGAGCTTGGAGGAATAAGAAAATCCTCTACGCTAAAGCATTTGCTTAGGCTTTTGGCCACCAGCGTCGGCTCACAAATCAGTTATGACGGCTTGGCGAGAGATACAGGATTAAGTAAACAGACGGTAGTGAACTATCTAGATCTTCTCGAACAAAATTTTGTGATTTTTAAGTTGGATTCTTTTGCTAGAAACATTGCCACAGAGCTAAAGAAATCCAAAAAAATCTACTTTTTTGACAATGGCGTGAGAAACGCGCTGTTGGATAAGTTTTCTCCGCTCTCCAGGAGAGATGACGGGGGAGCGCTTTTTGAAAATTTTGTGGCTGCCGAGCTTTACAAACAGCACTCTTATAGAAAAGATCGGACGCATTTATATTTCTGGAGAACGGCTCAAGGCCAAGAGATTGATTTCCTTGAAGTAAAAGACGACAAGGTTCAACGGGCAATTGAGTGCAAACTCAGCAAGAACGCAAAAGTGAAATCCGACACGGCCTTCAGAAATGCCTATGGAGTGGAACGTACCGTCGTATCGCCGGAAACGTTTAAGGATTTCTATTTGAAGACGTTTGTTCCTAGTGCTTAAGCAGCGATCCTCAGCTGACGAGGTGTTGCTTCGGAATAACGTTTTGAAGAGCGCTTACTTTTTCTTAATTGAGAGGACGAATTAGATATAGCGAAGTCTATCGCCTTTTCAATATAGCCGTGTTTTACTAGTAAAACTTTCAATTATGAGGAATTCCCCGTTTTTTTGTAAGAGAATAACCCCTAATCGACGGGGCACTTGGATTTGTCGTTTGGCTATCTGAAAGGTACAAACGTATGAGTACAAAGCTTGCAAAGAATTTGATATTCAGGACTACCTTATCCAGTCGGAAAGCAGTCCCCAAGCATTTTTCAAAGCCTGTGTTGAAGAAGATCCGGGAGACGGCTCACTCGTTAGAATAGCACTTATCGAACTAGCCAAGACTAGGGGAGTAGTTCAGCTCAAGGCCTCTCAAGACAGTGTTTGTGGAAGCGTTCCGTCCCGAAGGATCTCCAAAATTCAAGACGATGTATAGAATCAGTAAGGCTTTGAAGGTGTCGGCTCTCTCCGATCGCACCTGACCGGATCTCTGTTATCCGCTAACAGAGGTTTGGCTCATTGTTACTCTGTGTCCGCCGGCGCTCTCTTGAAGAGTTTCGTCAGACCGGAAAGCCAAAATCTCACAAAAAAGCCGACGCATAACGCTGAAATAATTGTCCCTTCCCGCAAGCCGCGTATTCCGTGGAAGACGAAGTAACTCAGAAGCAAAGCCAGCAAAACTAAGATCACGTCATTGGCGATTTTGACGGAAGAAAAAGGCTTGTGCAGAACCGTACTGACGGCAAGCACGAGTCCCTCTCCGGGCAAAGCCGCCGCGCCGGAAAACACCTCTAAGGCAACGCCGAGCCCCAGAACCATGTTTCCAAGCATAGAGACGGCCAAGCACTTCCAGTAGACATCAGAAGACAGAAACTCTGTGAACTTCATGGACGTGTCGATGAAGTAAGAGAAGGCGAGCGTGATCGGAATTTGTGCGAGAAGAAGTACCTTGTTAATGGAGCGTCTGAGGAGCACCCACTGGGCAGCGACAAAAAGCAGATTGATCAGAAAGGTTGTTTCACCGAAAGTAAGGCTGCTGGCGTAAGACGACACTAAAGGCAAGGAGCTGATCGGCGTTGTTCCGAGGTTTCCTCGAGTCACGAGCGCAATACCTAAACTCATGACGAACAATGCAGCGACGAACATGAGCCAGGGACCTAACTTTCGAAGCATAGAGACTTGATTTAAAGAATTTATCGGATTGAGAATTAGGAGATTGAAGAAAGAAAAGTCGAAGGATTGAGCTTCGACTTTTCATAGTGGAGGGTGTGCAAGAGGGCGACTTACGTTCCGGTTTTAACCTCTGCCTTGGCAGCAACCGGGACATCGTTTTCGACTTTGCAGATAACATCCGGCATCGAAACAATGCGCAGATCACGCTGCTGGAACGGAATGTTGATCTTGCGTTTATTGAATTCACGGAACATGGCGCGGCCGATATTTGATCTCAGAGTTGCCGTTCCTTTCTCCGGATCCGGAACCCAGAAGTAAGACGTCAGTTCAATGCCGTCGGCGCCGAAATTCGTCAAAATGGTGTAGGGCGCCGGATTGATCAGTACTCGCGGCTGCTTGCGGACGATGTCGGTCATCAGTTCAATGACTTCATCAATGTTGGAGCTGTAGTCCACGCTCATCATGACAGTGGCGCGTCCGGGTCCGAGCAAATAAGAAGTATTGCGGACGCTGCTGGTCACGAAATTCTCGTTCGGGATAATCGTGACGCTGCCGTCGTAGGCTTTGACAGCTGTATAGCGTGTCTTGATGTCCGTCACAATGCCTTCAACGCCGGAGACGTTTACCAAATCGCCGATTTTGATGCTCTTGTCCAGAAGAATGATGAATCCGCTGACGTAGTTGGACGCGATTTTCTGTAAGCCGAAACCTAAGCCGACACCGATGGCACCGCCGAAGACGCCGAGTACGGTGATGTCAATACCGACAGAAGCCAAGCCGATCAAAATCGCGATCGTTACTAACACGACCTTGACCACCCGGATGATCACAACGCGGACGTTGGACTCCATGGTCGGAAGGCTGTTGATCCATTTTTCAAAGAACTGACCGATCCACTTCGCAATGAAAAGTGCTAAGGCAATCGAGAAACCGGACAGGAAAACCGACCAAACCGTCGCGTTGGTGCTCCCAAGCGGAATTTTGGTGGTCTGCATGAATTCCACGAGCTTAGGCAGGACGCCGACGATCTGAAGGGCAACGCCGCCCCAAATCGAAAATGTCAGGAAGTTATCCAGGCTGCTGTTGTACTTGCGCGAAAGCGAGTGCAATATAAACACCATCGTGCGGATAACAACGTAGGCGCCGAGAATCAGCCAAGCGATAGATTCAAGAGGCAGCGCTTTCTTCGGAAGCAGACCGAAAAGACGAACTGTGAAGGTGCTGATGGCAATAAAGCACATACCTAACAGAGGGAAGCTCAGCCGCAGAATCAGCGTCTCAATGCCGCGTCGAACCTTTGCCCAGAATGCGCTTTCGCGGTGCTCGGGTTGGACCCCGGCATCATCTTCCTCGGCCTTGATTTCTTCGCTTTCTATTTTTTCATTGGCGGCCAGGTGCTTAATAATCCGCATGCGGATGTACTTGCCGCACAGCCACGCTAAAAGCAAAGAGCCCAGGATAGAGGCAAGCTGCCAATAGACAATCGGCTGATTAAGCCCCTTTTCAAACATCAGCAGGAGTTGATCCAGGATGTTGCTGTCGCCGCTCAAAAGCTCTTCTGTCGTAACCGCTGTTTGTGCGACTTTGGCGATTTCGGCGGATGCGGCTGCCGAGGTAGTCATAGGCTGTCTCCGTGAGGTTAACGACTTCTGGCGTCGTCGACTGGATCAAATGTCAATGTAATAGAAGACGGAATATCTCCTACCGGGGGTTTGGGGAAGGGATTGCACATCAGGATCGCTTTTTCCACCGCCGTATCGAAAGCCTTCAGACCGCTGCTGCTGATCATCTTGGGCGGCACGGCCTTTTGGCCGTTCTTCAGCAGACGAACATCAAATTTGGCTACGTACATTCCGCGTTTAGCACCTGCCGGCGTATTAAACGTAATATGCGGGCGGATGCAGGCAACGATACGGTTGTTGTACTGAGCCTGCTGGAAGTTCGTCATGGCGCCGGATCCAGAGCCCATGGCAGATCCGCTTTGGCCGGTTAAGCGGCTGAGCATTTCTTTTCTGCGGGCGGCATTGGCCTGTTCTTCGGCTCTCTGACGATTGAGTTCTTCCTGAGCCTTACGCTTTTCAGCCAAGGCTTTTTCTCGCTGAGCTTTCTCTTCGGCGATCTTGCGTTCGCGTTCCTGAGCTTGTTTCTTGAGCTCTTCCTGCTTGGCTTTACGTTCAGCTTCTGCTTTTTCTTCAGCCTTGCGTTTTTCTTCCGCTAAGCGTTTCTGCTCTTCTTGCTTCTTTAGCTCTTCCTGACGCTTCTGTTCCTGAATGCGTCGTTCTTCTTCCTGACGACGAAGTTCAGCCTGGCGAGCTTCTTCGGCTTTACGCTGCTCTTCAGCTCGTTTGGCTTCCTGAAGCTGACGTTCGCGCTCAAGAATGCGTTGTTTTTCTTCTTCCTGCTTCTTCTTTTCCCGATCGAGCCTTTCTTGAACGATGTCCGGATCTTCAAGCAGGTTGGCCTGACGATCTAAATCCGTCTGAGCGATAGGAGGCGGGGGCGGAGGCAGCTGCTGCTGAGGTTCTTCCGGGGCAGGAGGTTCGGGAGCGGGTTCCGGTTCCGGCTGAGGTTCAGGCTCGGGCTCCGGTTCGGGCTGAGGCTCGGGTTCCGGCTCAGGCTGCGGTTCCGGTTGTGTTTCTGCCGGGGCTTCGGCCGCCGGCATGTCGCCGTTCCATAATTCGGCGTAGACGGGTCCCGTCGGCTCCGATCTCCATTGCATGGAAACGAAGAGCAGCACAAAAAGAAGCCCGTGGGCGATTAAAGCAAGCACAAATGCCGTGCCCCAATAACCCTGAGCGCCTGAGAGCCGATTCGCTTGATTCGGAGATAAATCGTCCATTACTTGGCACCGCTTCCTTCAAGTTGCAATGACAGACCGATACGTGTGATGTTGGCTTTTTGAAGATTGCGCATCACATCGATGACTTTCTCATATGCGACGGTTTTATCCGCAGCAATGACAACCGGAACCTGGGCTCCGTCGGTCTGCATCGATTCGACCGTAGAGACTAACTGAGGAAAATCAACCGGAGTTAATTTCTTTGCGGTATCGCGAATCTGGAGTTTGCCGTCTGGAGAAATAATGACTTCGACGACTTTGTCCGGAGTGCGGGCCGCTTTATTGACTTTCGGCAGATCGACGATCGAAGGATTGACGTAAGGGGCGGCGACCATCAGGATCACCACGAGAACCAGCATCACGTCAATATACGGGACGACGTTCATCTCTGCTAAAAGACGTCTTTTGCCGTTGCGTGCCATGTTGCGTCCTTAGGCCTGACGACCCAAAATGTTCTGGAATTCCTGCATGAAGCTTTCGTACTGGCTCGAGAGACGATCCAGGCTGTAAGCAAAACGGTTGTAGCCGATAACGGCAGGGATGGCAGCAAACAGACCGATCGCGGTGGCGACCAGAGCTTCGGCAATACCCGGGGCGACGACAGCCAGGGAAGCGCTTTCCAGATTGCCTAAGCCGGTGAAAGCGTCCATGATGCCCCAGACGGTGCCGAACAGACCGATGTACGGAGAAACGGAGCCGATGGTGGCCAAAACGCTCAAGCCGGACTCGAGAATGTCGAGTTCTCTTTGATAGCGGGCGCGCATGGCGCGAGATACCCCGTCAATGACACCGAAAGTGCCGGCGCGGGCTTCGAGATTGCTGGCGCGGCTTCTTAAGAATTCGGTCATGCCGGAGTAGAAGATGCCTTCCTGAGGGCCGATGGAAGAGCGGCGTTCTGTGGCGCTCTCGTAGAGTTTATTTAAATCTGCACCGCCCCAGAAACGTTTGTCGAAGTTGCGGGCTTCTCTTCTTGCACGGCTCATTTGGAACCATTTCTGAAAAATAATGGTCCAACTCACTAAAGAGAAAATTAAAAGAATAGCCAAAACAATCTGAACAACGGCGCTCGCATGAGCGACCAGAGTGATGATTGATAAATCGGCAGATGCTTCCATCACAGTCCCTTGTACTAACGAATGATTAATGGTTTAAAAGTTTTTTGAGTTCTTCTGAAATAGGCTCGGGCATGGCGACCGGGCGGAAGGTGTGTGCGTCGAGCGTTCCGCAGCGAACGTCTCCGACGGTCAGCACTTCGTCTCCTCTCAGAATTTCCTGGTGAAATTCAAAAGAAGTACGGCCGCACGCGGTAACTGTTGATCGAACCACTAATTCATCATCGAGCCGAGCCGGTTTTCTGTACTTGGCCTTGGCTTCGGCGACGACGAAGACAACGCCGAGCTCAGAGTACAGTCGCTCCTGACTCCAGCCCAGAGCGCGCAGCCATTCGGTACGGGCGCGTTCCATGAACTTGAAGTAGTTTGCGTAATAAACCACCCGGGCACAGTCGGTGTCTTCGTAGTAGACCCGAACAGGCCAGTCGAAATAGTGTTTTTCCATCAACAAATTCTCATCCGAGCGCGCTTAAGCCCGCTCAAAAAGGCTCCTTGAAGCCCAGCCTTACATAAGTGCGCATTTTAACAAACGGGTACCTGAGAATCAGGCTTGAGAGGTCATTCTTTGTGCCAGTTTTTCGGATCGATCAAATCTTTTGCGAATCTTAAAAAGTTAGGAATACCCCTAGGCGGGAAACTGTCCCTAACTATTTTATTTCTTTGGGATTTTTTGCGATCTGATAAGATATCACGTCCCAAAATAGGCGAAAGGAAGAGCAGTGAAAATTAAAGTAGGATACGGCGCAGCTTACGGCAGGCTCCTTAGGCTGTCGGCGGCCGTCTTTGCTGTGATCGCACTGACCTCCTGCAAAGAAATTCCAAACTCCGTTCACACGGAAAAGGAACTTGCCTCTAATACCCTCTACACGCCGTTCTCAGGCCGCAGTCCGAAGCATTTGGATCCGACGAGCTCTTACTCTTCCGATGAGACACCTTACACCTATAGTATTTATGAACCGCTTTACCAGTATCACTTCTTAGAGCGGCCGTACCGTTTGATTCCTCGTTCCGCAGCAGAAGTCGTCAAGCCCGTTTATCTGGATAAAGACGGAAAGGACTTACCGGAGACCGCTTCGGCAGAAGAAATCGCTCTGAGCGTTTACGAGATTCCGATCAAAAAAGGAATCCTCTTTGCGCCCCATCCGGCTTTTGCCAAGAACGAGAAAGGCGAATACATCAACCATGCCTTAGCGCCTGAAGTCATCGACGAGCTGCACAATCCGATGGATTTGCCGCAGAAGGGTACGCGAGAGCTCACCGCCGAGGATTTTGTTTACTCGATCAAGCGAATGGCCAATCCCCGCATCATTGCTCCGGTCTACGGAACGATGGTGAACTATCTTCCGGGATTAAAAGACTTTGCCGTTCAGGTGCGCGCGGAAGACAAGCGCCTTCGCGCCGATCTTAAGCCCTCTGACCGAGACTTACCTTTCTTAGATTTGCGGAAGTTTGAGCTCAAGGGCGTTTCGGCGCCGGACAAGTACACGCTGCGGCTCGAAGTCAAAGGAAAGTACCCGCAGTTTCCTAACTGGCTGGCTATGACCTTCTTTGCACCGGTTCCGTGGGAGGCTGAAGCCTTCTATGCCCAGAAAGGCATGGCCAAGAACAACTTGTCTTTGAATTATTGGCCTGTGGGAACCGGTCCTTACATGCTGGTGGAATCGATTGAAAACCGCAAGCATGTCATGGAGCGCAATCCGAATTTCCGCAAAACGGAGCTTTATCCCTGCACTGGGGAGCCGGGCGACGAAGCGAAAGGTTTTTTAAAGGACTGCGGCAAACCGCTGCCCTTTATCGATCGGATTGAAATCACTGCCGAAAAGGAAAGCGTGCCGCTTCGCACGAAGTTCCTTCAGGGCTACTACGACTCTCCGCAGATTGAACGTCTCGACAACGGTCAGGGCTTCTTGATCGGCATGGCCGACAGCGCGGAAAAGGAAAAAGAGTACAAAGAAAAGAAGCTGCAGTTTCCGCAGACCGTAGAAGCGCAAAACACGTACTTCGGCTTTAACTGGATGGATCCGGTCGTCGGCGAAGGCAAGACGCCTGAAGAGCGCGAGCGCAACAAGAAGCTTCGTCAGGCGATTTCTATTGCCATGGATTGGGAAGAATATATCCAGATCTTTGAGAAGGGCTTGGCATCCCCCGCGCATGGTCCTCTTCCGCCGGGACTCTTCGGCTATCGAGAGGACGGCGCTGCGGCATTTAACCCAGTCGTTTACGAAAAGTCTGAAGACGGTCTTGTTCGCCGCAAATCTATTGAAGAAGCTAAGAAGCTCTTAGCCGAAGCGGGCTACCCCGGAGGGCGGGACGCGAAGACCGGGGAACCCTTGGTCTTGAATCTCGACTTCCAAGCGGCGGCGTCTCCATCAACGAAAGCCGTACTGGACTGGTATCAGAAGCAGTTTGCGAAAATCGGCATTCAGCTCGATATTCGCGGCACCGACTACAACCGCTTCCAAGATAAAGTGATCTCCGGCAATCACCAGCTCTTCTTATGGGGCTGGCTCGCGGATTACCCGGATGCAGAAAATTTCCTGTTCCTGCTTTACGGTCCTAACGCCAAGTCCAAGACCGGAGGCTCCGGAGAAAACGCTTCGAATTATCAAAATCCGAAATACGACGAGCTCTTCAGCCGCATGCGTTATATGGACGAAGGCCCAGCTAAGGCCGAGGCCATTAATGAACTGATTAAGATCGTTCAGGAAGATGCGCCCTGGACATTCGGATACTTTCCGACAAGTTCGGCGGCTTTCCATCAGTGGGTGCATAACGGCAAGCCCACACAGGTCGTGCGCAACCATATTCAGTATCTGAGACTTGATCCCGAGACGCGTGTAAAGGCCATTAAAGAATGGAACAAACCGATTTACTGGCCGCTGCTGGTTTTTGTTCTGCTGTCGGCGTTGGTGATTATTCCGGCCGTGGCTCTTCATAGAAAGCGGGAACGAATGACCGCACGCACTACAGAGGAGGACGTCAAATGATTCGTTATCTCTTAAGACGCATCGGCTACGGCTTCCTGATTCTGATCGGCGTCAATCTGCTCACCTTTATGCTGTTCTTTACGGTCAACACGCCGGATGATATGGCGCGCCTCAATATCGGCGGCAAGCGTGTGACGGCCGAAGCGATCCAGAACTGGAAAGAAGAACACGGTTACGACAAACCGCTGCTCTGGAATGAGAAGGCCAAAGGCTCAGACAAGCTTACGGATACGATTTTTTGGCAGCACAGTGCGCGGCTGATGGTCGGAGACCTCGGTGCATCGGACGCGGGACGTGACATTGCTTATGAAATCAAAAACCGAATGTGGCCTTCGGTTGCTTTGGCGTTTCCGACCTTTTTGCTCGGCGTCTTCGTGATTGTCGTGTTTTCTTTAGGTTTAGTGTTCTTCCGGCACACGAAGCTTGAGATCGGAGGCGTGGTCTTTGCCATTGTCATGATGTCGGTCTCTTCGCTTTTCTACATTATTTTCGGCCAGTGGCTTTTCTCAAAAGTTCTGCGGCTTGTTCCGATCTCAGGTTTTGAGACGGGAACGGCCATGATTTCGTTCCTGATTCTTCCGATTGCGATCGGCGTTTTCTCTCGCATCGGAGGCGATGCGCTGCTGTACCGCTCGATGTTCCTGGAAGAAATCAACAAGGATTACGTTCGTACCGCTCGCGCGAAGGGCTTAAGCGAAACGGCCGTCCTGTTTAAACACGTTCTGCGCAACGCCAGCCTGCCGATTCTGACTTCAACGGTTGCCGTGCTTCCGATGCTGTTTTTAGGCTCCTTAGTGATGGAAAGCTTCTTCGGCATTCCGGGCTTAGGCAGCTTCACGATTGACGCGATTAATGCTCAGGACTTCGCCATTGTCCGTACCATGGTTTTTGTAGGAACCGTGCTGTATGTTATCGGTCTGATTTTGACGGACGTAGCTTACACGATTGCCGACCCGAGGATCCGTTTGAAATGATGCCTAAATTTGTTTTGCTTCCAACGGATATCGTGATTGTCGTCCTTCTTGCGGCACTAACGTTTTATCTGATTCATGTTGCCCGCTCCGAAGAGCTCAAAGCACGATGGCGCTATGTTGTGAGTTCCGGCGCCTCGCTGTGCTCGCTTTCGCTGCTGTGTTTCTTCCTTCTGCTCTCCGTCGTAGATTCTGTGCACTTTCGTCCGGTCATTGATGTTCAGGCCGGGCGCCCGATCTATGACGTCAAGGCTTATTCCCTGTTGGATAAAGCGCTAGGCAAAGCCTCTTCTGCCGAAGAGAAGTCTTATTCGATGCCGCTTGCGACTCAGACATTTGAAAAAATTTCCCGCTTTGAAGACGGCAAACCCGTGCGCGATTACGAACCGCTGAAAGCCGGAGGAGCGCACCTCAAAAATAACGCCGATTGGGCAGAAGACGTCATCGTTAAATCGGCCTGCGGGCTAGGTGCAGGACTCGTGCTTAGCGCTTTGCTGTGGTTCTTAACGGTCGGACTGATTGCTCGATATAAAGATCGCTCATTCAAGGGAGAGGTGCGTACGCTATTTAAGCGCCGCGATGAAGTTCCTTATGAAGCAGTCCTTACGACCTGCTCTGTTTTAATCGTCCTCGGGTGCCTGATCGGCGCGCTTTGGCCGTATTACCACGTGATGGGGACAGATCAAACAGGCAACGATGTCCTGTATCAAGCCTTTAAGTCGGTGCGTACAGCGCTTGTGATCGGAACTCTGGCGACGTTGACGACGCTTCCGTTTGCCGTGGTTCTGGGAATTTGTGCCGGATTCTTCAAGGGCTGGGTAGACGACTTAATTCAGTACCTTTACACGACGTTGTCTTCAATTCCGAGCGTTCTTTTGATTGCGGCTTCCGTGCTGATGATTCAGGTGTTCATTGATTCTCATCCCGGCATGTATGCGACCGGCATTGAGAGAGCCGACCTTCGTCTGTTCATGCTTTCAATCATCATCGGTCTGACGGGCTGGGCCACGCTCGCACGTCTCCTTCGCGCCGAGACCTTAAAGATTTCTCAGCTGGACTATATCCAAGCGGCTCATGCCTTCGGATTAGGGCCGTTTAAGATCATGAAGCGTCATGTGCTGCCCAACGTGATCCACATCATTTTGATTGTGGCGGTATTGGATTTCTCCGGCATTGTTCTATATGAAGCGGTGCTTTCTTACGTCGGTGTCGGCGTTGATCCGACGACACACAGTTTCGGTTCCATGATTAATGCCGGACGTCTTGAACTTTCCCGCACACCGGTTGTCTGGTGGAACCTTTGCGCGGCTTTCACTTTCATGCTCACACTTGTGTTGTCTGCCAACTTGTTTGCGTCTGCCGTTCGGGAAGCATTTGACCCGAGACTGGTCCTCAAAATCGGGAGGAAAAAGTAATGCTCCGTATTTCTAATATGGTGACTGAAATCCTCACTTCCGAGGATACGGTTCGCGTTGTAGACGGTTTGAGCCTGACGCTTAATCGAGGCGAAATCTGCGCTTTAGTCGGAGAGTCCGGGTGCGGCAAATCTATGACGGCTTTTTCTCTGCTGAGATTGCTTCCGAGCTCCGGACGAGTCTCGAGCGGTGTTGTTACCGTTGACGGAACAGAAATCATGGGTTTGCCGGAAGCTGCGATGCGCAATATTCGCTCTTCCAAGATCAGTTTGATTTTCCAGGAACCGGCGACGTCGTTAAACCCGGTGATGACTGTCGGGGATCAAATTGTCGAGACAATTCTTCTTCATACACCGCTGCGCGGCGAAGAAGCGCGAGCAAAAGCACTCGACTGGCTGAAAAAAGTCGGAATCCCTGAGCCCGAACGCAGAATGAAATCATTCCCGTTTGAACTCTCCGGCGGTCAAAAGCAGCGCGTTATGATCGCTATTGCACTAGCGGCCGAGCCGAACTATTTGATTGCAGACGAACCGACGACGGCGCTGGACGTTTCCGTTCAAGCTCAGATTCTTGATCTTTTAAAGCATCTCAAGGAAACCGAAAACATCGGCATTCTGCTGATTACACATGATTTGGCTGTTGTGGCTCAGGTCGCAGACAGGGTAGGGCTGATGTATGCCGGTGAGCTGGTGGAAGAAGCTTCAGCACGTGAGTTCTTCTCCAAGCCATTGCATCCTTATGCGCGCAATCTTTTGAAGGCGCTTCCTGAAGGAAAGCAAAAGAGCCAGATGCTCGAGGCAATACCGGGCATGGTTCCTCGCTTGAATCGAGAGTTCCATGGATGCCGATTTGCCGAGCGCTGTAAAAAAGCTCGTCCCGAATGTTCTCAGCATAAAGTTGTCCTGCAGGAGATTGGAGACCGAAAAGTTCGCTGCCTGTTTCCTAAAAATGATCCGGTCGAACTTCCGCGAAGTGACGTTGTTGTTGAGCAAGAGCAGAAAGATGTGCCTCGCATTCTTGAAGTCAAGAATTACAGCGTTTGGTTTCCGATTCGCGGCGGTTTTCTGCGTCCGACGGAATACGCCAAAGCCGTCAACAATGTCTCATTCGATGTGCGCAGAGGGCTGACAACGGCATTGATCGGAGAAAGCGGCAGCGGCAAAACCACGGTGGCCCGAGGCATCCTCCAACTTCTCCGACTGCAGGCAAAAATCACCGGTTCTGCGCTCTTGAACGGAAAAGACTTAGGCAGCTTGAACGGTCCCGATCTTCGACAAGCCCGCGTCGATATGCAGGTTATTTTCCAAGATCCATTCTCCAGTTTGAATCCGAGAATGCGTGTTAAGGAAATTCTGCTTGAAGGGTTGGAGAGCCTGCACCCTGATATTCCTGCGAGTGAAGCGCTCGGAAGAATTGAAGATGTCATCGGTCTTTGCGGGCTTCGTTCCGATTCATTGAATCGGTATCCGCATGAGTTCTCGGGCGGACAAAGACAGCGCTTGGCGATAGCTCGTGCGTTGGTGGTCGAACCCAAACTTCTGATTTGTGATGAACCGACATCGGCTTTGGATGTTTCCGTGCAGGCCCAAATCCTGAATCTTTTGAACGAAATCCAAAGAAGCCGAGATATCTCGTACTTGTTCATCACTCATAACTTCGGCGTCGTTCGTTACCTTGCCGATGAAGTCATTGTGATGAAGTCCGGAGAAGTGGTAGAAGCAGGATCGGCGGCAGAAATCCTTAATCGTCCGAAAGATCCTTACACCTGTCGCTTGCTGGAAGCAGTTCCGAATTTCGACTCTCTGAAGTAAGAACAAGAAGTTCCCACAAAGCCGAAAGACGCGTCTGGATACGGAAAGACGTTCTAGGCTCTGTTAGCGAAATTCAGCGAAGGACGAAATAAAAATTCAGAGGGGAGTTTTATTTTCCAGGGCTCGATATAAAGATGATCCATCTTCTCTTGATAAGCGTTCTTGCTGTCAAAGAAAGCCTCAATTTTTGAGAATTGAGCAGAAATTGAACACGATTGAACAAGTATTGAACATATATCGTGAGTAGACGAGCTTGAGAACGAGTTTCTCTTTTCAATCCGGATAGAGTAACGGCCTGTTTTAGCGAAATAAGCGAAAGATGAAATAAAAATTTGGAGGGGATTTTTGTTTTTAAAAGACCGAATTAAAGATGATCTATCTTTTAAGTATTGGGATTCTTGGTGTCAAAGAAAACGTCTTTTTTGGGAATTAGACTGTTAAAAGGCCAACCTCGAGGAGGTACTTCTTTTTTAATCCGGAAAGAGCAATCGTGTGTTTTCAGTGATGCCTCGCTGGTTGGCAGCGATGTCTATTAAAACATCGCCTAAGCGGTCTTGATCCGACAAGAACTTGATTCCATTGTTTTGGCACAGATCCAAGTAAATCGCCAGCGCCGTCCTTTTGTTGCCGTCCTGAAAGAAATGACCTTTGAGAAGGCTGACGACGATGCTTGTTATCTGCTCTCTGACGGTGTCGTAATAGGAATAGCTGGACAGACATCCGCCTACTCGCTGTTTTCTTTCTTCTGAGCAGCGATTGCCGGTGAGAGCTTCGTTGATCAAGACCACCGCATCAATATCTAATGGTGTACTCATTTGTCTTTGAGATAATCAAACGTCTTTTTGAAGGTGTTTAAATTTTCTTTAAAGCGTTTGAGCATTTGCTCTTTAGTATTTGGGCGGAGCTCCTGTTTTTGAGGAACTGATTTTCTATCTGTCATAGTTCAAGAAAGAGAAGAGCCGATTCGGTTCGATTAACCGGCTCGGCTTCTTCCCTCAGAAAGAGAAATTATCCTTGTTCGCTGAAACGTTCTTTAAGCCGCTGAGGCAGTCCTCCGCTGCGCTGCGTGACGGTCTTTAACGACATGTCTAGGGCATCCTTAGCCCCGAAAATCTGGCACGTTTTTTCCGAGCGAGTAATGCCGGTATAAAGAAGTTCGCGCGTGCATAAAGAGGCAGCATCACTTCCGGCACTTAGTGTTGGCAGGAAGATGGCTACATCACGGAAGCCGGAACCCTGCGATTGATGGATGGTGATTGCAAAGGCGGTGTCATATTTCGGCAGCAGCTGAGCCGGAACGATTTTCTTCAGATCACCGATGAATGCATACCACATCGGTTTGTCGGAATCAGCCGTCTTCAAGCCGAAAATAACAGCGACGTCGCCGTTGGCGACACCAAGGCCGGAGTCGTTTTGACGAACAATGATGACCTTGCCGTTGTACATGTCGTCTGCGGATGGAACTATGAAAGCCGTTTTAACAAAATCTTCGCAATAATCATTGACGGCATTGACGCCGGTCGGACCTTCACGTTGTGCGCACAACGGACGGAAAGTACTCAGTTCGTTCCAGACGTCTTTAAGAGCTTGTTGTACATCATTAGGAAGGTTTTCGAAGTTGGCTGATCTTGAATCCACTTCGTTTTTATCGTTCAAAGTTAAAGTCAGGTTTAAGTTTTCGACTGCGTTGCAGTAGGAATCGAGTTTTTCCTCTAACCACTTCTGAGCCTGCAGAGGAAGATTTCTACCTGCAGATTTGAAAAACACGCCGGTATCTTTAAATCCTTCAAAAGGTTGATCGTCCGTGTACTCAACTTCTGAAATAAAGTCCGAAATGCCGGCTTCTCTTCCTTCTTCGAAGGCCAGCATGCGCTGCGCCAATCTGCCGATAGCGGATTTGTCGTTGAAGCGAATGCTCTCTTTTAATTCAACAATGTGGCCTTTCAAAACACCCGAATTGTCGGAGATGTCAGCAAACACCGAACCAGGTCCGACGGCTGCCAGCTGATGCTTGTCGCCTAAAAACACAGTTTGCGTTTTGGTTGGATCAATTGATCTGATAAGTTTTAACGCAAGGGCGGAGTCAATCATTGAGCTCTCATCCACGATTAGCAGATCTGCTTCGATCGGATTGTCTGCTGAAGGTCGTTTGCCGTTGGATAAATCCGTGACGAGCAATTTATGGATCGTCAAAGAAGTCAGTCTATCTTCCGCAAGGGCCTTGCGAACGGCAGGGTAGTAAGGTGCAGAGGACGGACCGGCATCCGCTTGATTTTTTACGGATTCAAGAAGACGACTTGTGGCCTTTCCGGTTGGGGCACACATTTGAATGATGCCCTTCGGATGTATTTCCAAAAAGGCTTCAATGAATTTCACAACGGTGGTTGTTTTGCCGGTACCGGGACCGCCGCAAATAACGGAGAATTTCTCCGAAACTGCAAGTTCGGCAGCTTCCAGCTGCAGAGGATTTAAAGAGTAGGCTTTCTTGTCGCCGTTTTCTCGTGCATTCTTTAACGTCTGTTCCAGCTGTGCTAAGGCCTCTTTTACCTCGTTGACGTCGCTGGCGCTTGTAGAGCACATACCGTGAATACCTGCGGCCAAACGGCTTTCATAGCAAAAATTGCGGCGGGAATAAATTCTCAGCTTTTTCGGTTCGCTCTCGTCAAGAAGAAAAGGCGTAGGAGCGACAGAAAGGTTGTTAGGTTCGTCAGCAATTTTGTTGCTGCTGTCTGTTAGCAGCTCAGCTTCCCTGAGCAGCTCCACGTACTTTTTATTTTGCGGCGTTGCATCAAGCTCGGCACATAAACCTCCGAGGTGTTCGGCTTGTCCGAGATGCAGCATGAAGAACGCCAATGCGTCTCTTAGCTCTTCTGTAATGGTTTTTCCTCGACGAGTTAAAAGGTCAAGCAGAATGGTGCCGAGGTTTTCAAATGAATTTTGGTTTTGCGAAATCATTTCAAACTGCTCCTTTGGCACGAGATTCCAGGAGTTCGCGACTGAATCCGTTTTTCAGGAAGTCGTCTAAACATTCGATAAGGGCATCTTTTGGACGTTCAAAGTACGTTCCGCGCGCATTCCTGTCGATGCCGCGCAGGAAGCAGTAAACCGCCCCTCCGATGGCTTTATAACCCGTACCTTCCGGCAGATTTAAACGAACTTCGAGCATTCGTTTGAGCGCAACGAGATAGAGCGCCAACTGAAGCTCGTAGTGATTATTTTTCATCAAGGCGTTCACGGCTTCCGGCGTATAGAGCTCAGGAGTGTTGTTGCGGTAATCAATTTTGTTCGTCTTCCAGTCGATGACCCAATATTTGCCGTCAGCGGCAAAAGCTAAGTCGATGGAGCCCGTGAGATAACCGCGCATATCAAGTTCTGACAAATGAAAGTCTTTATAACGAGAATCAAAGGCCGTTAGCGTTTTAGCCAAAAGACTCGCCGTCAGACGTTCTCTGCCCTTTATCGGAGCTCCGACGGAAAGCATGAATTTCAATTCCGGACGGCAATCTTTAAGATTTTTAAAAAGCTGAGAGAGATGGAAGCCCGGCGCGGAGGGCAGAATCTTTGCTTCGAATAAATTTTCGAAGAACTCTTCCGTTTTAGTCTCGATTTCGGCCTTTCGTTCTTCAGTTTCTGGGGCGACATAACCCTTAAAACGATCATCTAAAAATTTGTAGACTCTGTTCTTCCAGTTATGGAAATTTTTGTCGAAAATCTTTTCTAATAATTCGTGGACTTTCGTGCCGAATTCGGCAGCGCTTTGGGTGCCTTTGAGGACTTCCAATACGTCCTCTTCTTTCGATTCCGCGACAGTTTCCTCTGACTCAAGAGCTTCCGACTCATCAGTGATGACGGCGGAGTCCTGTGCTTCCATGGTCCTCAACAAGCTTGTGAAACTGGAAGAAATCCAAGAACGATTTTGCTTCTCACCGCGACCGGCTCTGAGATCAAGATGCTCCGGCGGTTGTCTGAAGGAGACTTCGGAGTCTCCATATTTGCCGAGTTCGAAGTCAAAACGGATCTCAAAAGGAATGTAAGCATTTAAAGCTTTCTCAGAGAGCATGAGAGGATGTGCGCTGTTCTTGTTGTACTCGGAAATTCCGTCAAGCAAGGCCTTTCTGACTTCTCTTGCCGACGCTTCCTTCGGGCTCAAAGCCTCCCGCAGTCGGTTTAAACCGCCAATAATGGCCAATCCGCCGGACGTTTCTCCGCTGATAGCCTGAGCAAGCGGATTTTTTCCGCCGACGCTGCCGTGAGGCGCTCCGTTCTTAGTTTTCTTGAAGAAATAGGGAAGAACCACCCTTGCTGTGGCTCGCGTCATAGCGACATACAGCAGTCTCATGGACTCCTCATATGATTTCTCAATGAAGTCGTCCGGTGCCTTCTGTTCGGTTTCATAGAAGGTAATGACGCCTGTCGCATCATCTCTAAATTTCTGACCTTTGGAAAAGCTTATCGGCCGGTCAAGGTAATAAACAACAGGGTATTGAAGGCCTTTACTGCTGTGAATAGTCTCAACTCGAACAACATCGGAATCGGTTTCACGTCTCAGAGTGTAGCTGTCGTTGCTCTTTTTTTGTTCTTGTTTTAACCAGCGCAGCAGTCCCTGAAGACTATCAATGGTGTTGTGCTGCTGATGAAGAAGCTCCAAGATGTGCTGATAATTCGTGAGGGCGCGTTCTCCTCCGTATTGCAGTAAACGCTCTTCGGTTTTGGCGCCGGCAAATAGGTTCGAAACAGCAGCGATAATTCCGCTCTTCTCGTAGATTTTTGCTGAGTTTTCCAATAACAGACGTGCCTGCGCGGAGGCCGCATCGTTATTCAATAAGTCATTCAGCGAGTCGCCGAAAATCCTGGTTGCCTGAGCCGCAGCCACAAGACGAGTATCTCTCGGATCGTACATAGCCTCTAGAACGCTCTTAAGTTCGTGCGCTTCTTTGGAACATAAGACATTTTCATTCGAAGACCGAAGGGTGCGAATGCCCCGCCTGCGCAGCTCTTCAATAACCTTGTCAGCATGGAAGCGCTTTGCAACCAAAATCGCGATATCGCTGGGTCTCAGTCTCCGGCCTTCATAGAGGACATTTTCCTTTAGCAAGGATTCGATTTCCTCTGCGATGGCAATAGCCTCCATATCGCGAAGTGTCTCTGCATTGGACAAGGCCTTAGTGTCGGCATTGGACCAGAAAGCGAAAGAGGAAAGGGGTTCGACTTTGCCGTCTTTCTCTAAGAGGAGCGGTAGTTTTTTCTTATTAAACTTCACCGGCGAATAAGAAAGGGCCTGATTCAAAAAGCCGCCGCGGGAACCTTTCCCTTCCGGATTGAAGTACGCATTAACTCCGGCAATGATCCCAGGAGTAGAACGATAATTCTTTACTAACTGATAAGGGTTGTTGATTTCGTTTTTGGCTAACAGATACGTTTCAAGACTTGCGTTCCTGAAGCGATAAATAGACTGTTTCGGATCACCGACAAAGATAACGGGTTTGGAGTTCTCCGGATCCTCTAAGAACAGGTGTTTGAAAATCGAGTATTGAATCGGGTCCGTATCCTGAAATTCGTCAATCAAAGCAGCGCCGTAAAGGTTCTGAATTGCCTTGGTGAATTCCGGATCTTTAACAATGCGTTCTTCTGCTTCGATCAGCAGGTCATCGAACGTAAAAAGACGTTCATCTTTCTTGTTTTCTTCGTAGAGTTTTGTTGCCTGATCAATGAAAGTTTCAAAAAACCGAGTGGTTTCGTCTTCGGGCTTTTGATTCGCATCTTTCATCAGCTTCATTTGCCGGGTGAGCGGCTTGCTTCTGCTCAAACCGGCAGCAGTTGTCAGAATATCTTCCCAAGGAATGTCTCGAGCCAGAGACAGTTGTTCCGTAGGGTAGCCTGGATAGGCCTTCGGAAGGTTTGTACGAAGAAAAGTACTCAGCGCTTTATCTTTAGCGTTTGAATCATCTCCGATCTCAAAGTCGTAGTTTCCCTTTGAAGAAAAGACAAAGTCCTGAAGGATTCGTTGGCAAAAGCCGTGAATAGTAAAAATGGCAGCGTCGTCAATCTTATTCAGCGCTGTTTGCAGTTTTTCAAGAATTATGTCCTGAGAATATTTCTTTTCTCCCCAACTATCCAGCAGATCGTTGAAGCTTCCGCTCTTGTTCAGCCTAATTTGTTCAATCAGTTCCGTCAGGTTGCTGCGCAAACGAGAGGACAACTCATCAGTGGCTGCATTCGTGAATGTCACGACCAAAATACGATCTAGTTCGATTCCTTTCTCGACTAAAAGCCTGAGCAGCACTCGCATCAAGGAATACGTTTTTCCGGTGCCGGCGCTGGCTTCCAAAAGCATGCGCCCCTCAATCGGCGTTGTGGCAGCATCAAATTCTTTATAAAGCATAAATACTCCGATTAAGGTTTAAGTTTTTGAATGAATTCAATTAACGCTTCGAATGCTTCTGAAAGGTAGATGTCTTTCTTTCTGCCATCACCTTTGAGGAGTTTGTAGTAATCGCTGAGTTCTTCTTTGAGAGCCTTAGATAAATCAGCAGCTTTTCTTACGCTTTCCTCTGAGACACCCTGCCAAAGCAGTGCGTCATCCGAGGCATTCATTCCAAGTGCGTGCTTGCAGTGACACTCAAATAACCTCAAGAACGCTTTAAGCGGTTCGCCGCCATGGTTCTGAATAATCGAAGAGTAAGAAATGACGAAATGATCTGTGTCTGAACTTTCGTTAAAGATGAGTAAATCGTAGGGTTCCCCGGCTTCGGTCCAAATAATTTGGCGCAATACTTCTCGGTTTTGTTCCGACGCAGAGCAAAAGACGCCGAGCTTGACGCGCAAGGACTCATCTTCCGTTTTCCAAAGGAAGAGATCCGTTTTGTCTGTGAGCCGATTGACGAAGCTAGAAACTGCAGTCGGAACTCGATAATCAAGTCCCGCCGAGAGGGGTTTTAAAGTCTCAGTCTCCTCAAATTGTTTCCTTGCGGCGTGAGCGTCGGCAACCTCTGAGGTTTCAAAACTGAGAACCGCACGTCGGACACTTTCAATGCCGTACTTCGGATTAAGGTTCAAAAGATTGAGCGCCTCTTGATCAGAGAAGTTATTCTCAAGCAAAGAAAGAAATTTTCGGCTGACCTCTGAGTGCATAAGCTTGTCGTCCTTAGAAGGGACGATCATTCTTTCGTCGGCTTCGAAATCTGATGATTCAAGCTTGAGCAGCGTTGCCGCCCATTCGTTGTAAGAGGTCAGGAACTTTATGAGGAAATTAACCTGCAGTTCGCGGAGCACCGGGTGCTGCATCGTTTTGGGAAGTTTCTCAGCAGGAATCTCGGTGTTGGCAAACATCGGTTCCTTGGCGCCCGGGTTCCTATAGGCATGTTCGATTGAATCGAGGACGTCTTTCCGAGGGCTCTTCCAGAACAAGTTGTTTTCTCGTTTGTCTAGAGATTTTGCTTCCTCTAAGAAATTTCTCATGGAGAAGCGATTCAAAGGAACCTTAGTTACGATGCTCTTCCAAAGCTCGTCTGCCTTTTCCTGAGCTGTGCCGTCCTCCATCCCTACGCTCATGGCATGAGAAAGGAAGTAATTCTTGAAATTATCAATGACGAGCGACGGATTATTTTCGCTTTGCGGTTTCGTTCCGATTGTGTAGGAAATCAAAAGGTTTTCTCGAGCGCTGAGAAGCGTGTCAAGGAAGACAGCGTTATTGTCCTTTCTTGCGTCTCGGTCACCGCGGCGGCGGTGATCCTTGGTCAAGTCAAATTCTTCAAACTTAGGTGTTCCCGGGAACCCGCTTTTCTCATCGAAACCCAAACAGCAAATGACCTTGTAGGGTATTCCTCTGGCAAGTGAAATGGATGCGAAGGTCATCGTTCCGGAGCTCGGTACATCGCGCTTTGTTTTGGAGAGTTCACTTCGCAGCTCGCTTAATACAACATCGAAACTGACGGTTTTTTCCGTGCCGCCGAAAGCGGCAGCCATGCCTTTGCAGACTGTCTCGATGATTTCTGAGAAGTTATAGGACTCTTCAGGATCACAGTTGTTTCCGAAGAAACGCTCTTTCATACCTAACAGAGCTTCTCTCCAGGCCTCTGCGGGGAGTGCAAATTCGGAAGCGAGCAGTTCACGACGCTGATCGGCAAGGTTCAGATAAAGTTGAGAAAGCGCTTGGAGCAAGCGGCCCGAGCCGTCGGAAACGACATCAAAACCGGCTTCCTCATCTCCTCGAATAGGAAGAACACTCTTGAAGGGCAGAGGGGAAGCTTCATCAAGGAAAAAGCCGAGAGAAAGCCGTTCCATGGCGTCCTGAAAGGACGTGTCTTCGTCAGTGAAATTCAGCGCCGCGAGCTGTTCATGATCGATTCCGACAGAGTATCCCGCAGAATAAAGCCAAGTCTGAATGACAGAGATGTCGTCTAAGGACAGGTCCCACTGCTGTTGTACGGGGAGTTTCTCCAGCCAATCAAAGAATTCTCTGGCTGAGAAATCGGACATCAAGAGTTTGCCCAAGCCCACAAACGCATCTGCAAGCGCATTCTGTTTTTCTTCGCTGAGACCGATGATCTTCCAAGGGATATAAAGATCTTTCGGCAGTGATGCCATGACGCCTTCAATGATAGGAGCTGCCTTTTCGATGTCCGGAACTACGACCAAAACATCGGAAGGTTTTAGGCCGCGTTTTTTATCTGTGAGCCAATTCTGGAGAATGTCGATGGTGGCTTCGACTTCTCGGACAAAAGAGGGCGCCTTGAGAATGCGAAGACTGACATCTTTCTCGGCAGGCTCAATGGGCAGCAGCGTGCTGTCCATTCTAAGAATGGAGTTTTGAAAGCTATGCAGAAACGACTTGGAGGGATACTCCAGATATGCGGAAGCTGTCTCGGCACTAACCTTGGTTTTTATTTCTTCTTCGGAATGGTCGAAAGTTTTTTCTGAGGTTACAAATTCCCGAGACCCCGGCTGTTTGACGAATGCCTTTTGACGGTTCTGTTTGTCTTTATCAGAGATATCCGTTTCGATTGCCGAAGCTTCTTCCTCGGAAAAAAGGAAGCTGTCCAATCGGTCAATAGCGGCTCTCGTGCTTGCTGCATTTGTCAACAGATAGTTCAGGCAGCTGTTGTCGACTTTGAAATTCTCGGACCAGTCGAACTGCGCTTTCGGAACGGACTCAAACCAGTACTCGGCGCACGGATTAAGAATGTACAGATTAAGCTCTGCAGGAGAATCTTCATAAGCTCGAATCAGAGGCAGTAAGTTAGGCGGAATCGAGAACGGCAGAAAAAGATGAATCGGAAGACTGTTCTCAACCGGTTTGTTCTTCCGGATTCGCTCAATAGTATTTTCAAGCCACCCGAAGATTTTTCCTTCGCTTTCTGCGCCGGTCTGTTCGATTAATTCTTGCCAAAGACGCTTTTGCCACAAAAAGTCAGCGTTTTTCTTCAATCGCTCTTCTTCTGCCTTTGCATTTGGTACCGGAAGCGGGTGTACCTTATGGTTGAATTTGAATTTCTCTAAAGCCCACTGTTGCAGCCAGTCAAAGCGATAGGAACCGTAAGTAATGAAAACTGTGTTCAGATGACGGGCAAATTCCAACACACCGACGGGGTCCAATGTCTGAATGTATTCATAAAGACGCTTTTCTTCTTCAGGGAAAGCCTTTTTGTTTTGCTTTTGACGCAGGATCTCGTAAAAAGTCCAGTCCATGACCTGAGATGTTTCAGCGTTGGAGAGAGACTGTCCGAGAACTTTGAACATCCAGCTGGCTACGTTAGAGAATTCAATCCCCGGAGTGGCTCCGAAGTGATCCGCGAAGAAGCGGTTGAGGTTGTCCTCGATCATCGGCGTCGGGACGATAACCTTGATTTGCTCAAAAAAGGAGGCATTACTGTTTCGCAGGTCCTCCAGATTAAAACCGATTTTTGTGGCAAGAACCGTTCGAAGAACTTCGAACGAGTTCGAGTAAAAAGTAGAAATCACTGAGGACCCTCCTAAAAGGAAAAGCCGACGTTTTAGTTTAGTTGTGTGGCGCTGAGTCAGGCTTTTTTCAGCGGCGGGACACGTACACAGAAGGTGTAGGCGTAGTCGCCGATAGCATCGAGTTTGTAGCGGGCACCGCGCAGAAGCACATAGAAGACACCGTCCTTGTCGACTAAGAAGTTGGGGTGTACTTCAAGATCGTTTTTCTGAGCGTAATTTTTAAAGTCTTCCTTGGATTCTTCGATTGTTTTTCCGGGCGTCACATAAACACCGACTAAGAAATGGTCCTCGAAGTAATCGTTGGGAATATCCAAGCGGTCATAGATAGAGACGGCTTCAATACTTTCAATGGTTCGAATCTGTTTTCCGACGAGTGTGTCTGAGACAACTTTTTCCAGTTTGCCGGGAATGGCCTGGATGTCCTGTCTCTTTCCGACGCAGACGAGCGCAACGGTAATTTCTCCGTCTTCAGTATCGCAGCTTGAAGTGTCGCGCGGGAAGCACTGAACCTGACGTACGCCGACGCAGTCCAATCCCATGACAAGCAAAAACTCCTCAGGGAAGTAAATCTGAGAAGCAAAGGACGGGTGCATCGTGATCGTGATTTGAGCCTTATTGTCAGGGCAGGCAGAAGCTTCCAAATCTTGAACGTCGTTCCAGGCCTGACGCGCTTGTTCGCTCAATGTCTTGACGTTCTCTTCAAAATCGTAGGGAAGAACGGACAAGTCCAGCTGCACCTGACGCTCGGACAAGTTGTAAGAACTAATATTGGTCGTCATCGAATAAAAATCCCAAATCTTTATGTTTTCTATCGAGCCCGAAATGGCTGTATGCGCGCGGTGTCGCCACGCGTCCCCTTGGTGTCCTCTGAACAAAACCTTCTTTGATCAGATAAGGCTCGACCATATCTTGAAGCGTATCAGACTCCTCACCGACAGCGGAAGCCAGGTTTTCGATACCGACGGGACCGCCTTGGAATTTTTCAATGATCGCAAGCAGGAATTGGCAGTCGAGGCTGTCTAAGCCGATCGGATCGACTTCTAGCATGGTAAGGGCGTCTTTTGCGATTTGTTCGGACAATTGACCCTGATGACGGACTTCGGAAAAGTCGCGAATACGTCGAAGCAATCTGTTTGCGATTCGAGGTGTACCGCGGGAGCGGCGTGCAATCTCACCGGCTGCGCCTTTATCTGCCGGCATATTTAGCAGGTGCATGGAGCGCAGCACAATGGTTGTCAGGTCTTCAGGCGAGTAGTACTGAAGCTGGGCACGAATACCGAAACGATCCTGCAGCGGTTTGGTCAATGAACCTGCACGTGTCGTGGCACCCACAAGCGTGAAATGCGGAAGATCGATTTTGATCGAACGGGCAGCAGGGCCTTCGCCGATCATGATGTCGAGCTTGAAGTCCTCTAAGGCCGGATAAAGAATTTCTTCGACGACCGGCGAGAGACGATGGATTTCGTCAATGAAGAGAACATCATGCGGCTCCAAACTTGTAAGCATGGCAGCCAAGTCCCCGGCCTTTTCTAAAACAGGGCCCGACGTTTGACGAAGCTTGACGCCGAGTTCGTTGGCGATGATGTTTGCCAGTGTCGTTTTACCTAAGCCCGGAGGGCCGAAGAGCAAAACGTGATCCAGAGCTTCTCCGCGATTGCGTGCAGCCGTGATGAACAGATCTAACTGCTCACGAATACCGTCTTGGCCGGCATAGTCTTTGAGACGTGTCGGACGAAGGGCCTTGTCGATGACTTCTTCTTTTTCTTTTCTTTCAGAGGAAAGAATCGAATTGCTGTCCGCCATGGATTAACCTTTCTGAGCAAGTTGACGCAGACAGAGACGAATGCCTTCGGAGGCGTCGGCATCTGCAGGGACGTTTTTCGCAGCGCCGCGAGCTTCGCGTTCGCTGAAACCCAACGCAACCAAAGCCTGGATGACCTCTGTCTGAACGGAAGAAACCGTGGGCGCAGAAGTGACGACCATCTTGTCCTTCAGCTCAAGAACGAGACGTTCGGCCGTTTTCTTACCGATGCCGGGAACCATCGTCAAAAGTCCGATTTCATTATTGGCAATGGCGTTTCCGATATCTTCTGCAGACATAGAGGAGAGCATGGCGAGCGAAATTCTCGGACCGATGCCGCTCACTTTCAGAAGCTGCCGGAACACTGATTTTTCCTGAGAAGTTAAAAAGCCGTAAAGCAGCTGCGCATCTTCACGAACGATCATGACGGTTTCCAGAAACACTTCTTCGCCGATGTTCGGAAGATTGTAGAAAGTGGACATCGGGACATCGATCTCGTAGCCCAGTCCGCCGCACTCAATAACAACTTGCGGAGGATTTTTTTGAAGAATTTTTCCTCGAATGGTTGCAATCATTAGTTAGACCTTTCCTTCATAACGTTTCGTCCACTCGTTTCTTGAGCGGCGAGCACTTGAGCCTCTGCGGGATACACCGGTTCCGCTGCTGCCGGCCTTGGTTCCGAGTGTCGGTACGAGGCCGAGCAGGATACTGGAGCTGCCGTAGCAGATCGCGGTTGCCAGAGCATCCGACTCGTCCGGACTGAAGCGCGTGTCCTCAAGCTTCAGATGCCTTAGAACCATTTGCTGCACTTGTTCTTTGTCAGCGGCGCCGTAGCCGGTTACGGATTTTTTAATCTCGCGAGTGCTGATTTCTTTGCATAGGATAGAGTGACATGCGACAGCACACATCGCAGCGCCTCTTGCGTGTGACAGCAGCATGCTGGACTGGGCATTCGTATTCAAGAAAGTTTTTTCAATCGAAGCGACATTCGGATGATGCTCCTCGATCAAAGCCGACAAGGACTTAAAAATGAATCCCAGTCTGTCGGAAAGTTCGCCTGCGGGTACATTCAAAACACCGGAGGCGACATAGGTGAAATGACCGGGTACAAAATCTACAAAGCCGTAGCCGGTGTGATTAAGCCCCGGGTCAATTCCGAGAATACGAACAGCCTTTTGGCTCACTAGAAGCCTCCGCCCATGCCGCCCATACCCGGGAAGCGGCCGCTAAGGCTTCTGAAAGCGCGCATCATTTTGCCCATGCCGCCTTTTTTCATCATCTTCATCATTTCGCGGCTCTGCTCAAACTGTTTGAGCAGACGATTGACTTCCTGAACGGTAGTGCCGGCGCCGGCAGCGATTCTGCGCTTGCGGCTTGCTTTGATGATTTCGGGTTTTCTGCGTTCATGCGGTGTCATCGAATCAATGATGGCTTCAGTACGGGCGAGCTGTTTCTTAGCCTGTTCGTCGTCAACCTGGCCGGCAGCTTGGGCGAACTGTGCCGGCAGTTTCTCAATTAAGGAAGAGAAACTGCCCATGTTTTTGACCTGAGCGAGCTGATCCTTGAAGTCTTCGAGTGTGAAATCGTCGCCCTTACGCATTTTTTCAGCGAACTTCTGGGCTTTTTCGATATCCACGTTCTTGCGGACTTCATCGACAAGAGAAACGATGTCGCCCATGCCGAGGATTCGTCCGGCCATGGCCTGCGGATCAAAACGCTGGAAACCGTTGAGTTTTTCACCAACGCCCATAAATTTGATGGGCTTACCGGTGACCATGCGAACGGAAAGCGCTGCACCACCTCTGGAGTCGCCGTCGACCTTAGTCAGAATCACGCCGGTTAGCGGAAGTTTTTCGCCGAAGGCTTTCGCGGTGTTGACTGCGTCCTGACCGACCATGGCGTCGACCACGAAGAAGGTTTCGATCGGATTTAAGAATTTTTCCAGATCGCTGACCTCATTCATCATCTGCTCGTCGATCGCTAAGCGACCGGCCGTATCGACGATGAGCACGTCGTAGTAATGAAGCTTTGCGTATTCGAGGGCCTTGCGGGCAATATCGAGCGGTTTTTCGTTCGGGGTACTCGGGAAGAAGTCAATGTTGGCCTGCTGAGAAACTGTTTGCAGCTGATCAATAGCGGCAGGACGGTACACGTCGGCGGAAACTGTCAGAACTTTTTTCTTCTTTTCTTCTTTGAGCCATTTACCGAGCTTGCCGGCGGTCGTCGTTTTACCGGCACCTTGAAGGCCGGCTAACAGGATGATTGCGGGAGGCTGGGTAGCGAGGTTGATCTCGCGAACATTTTCAGGATCCTCTCCGCCGATAACTTTTGTTAATTCGTCGTGAACAATGCCGACCAATGCCTGGCCCGGAGTTAAGCTTGTCTGAACTTCGGTTCCGAGGGCTTTTTCTTTAATTCTTGCAATGAGATCTTTGACCACGGGAATGGCAACGTCTGCCTCGAGGAGGGCAATACGAATTTCACGCAGCATGTCCTGCATGTTGGATTCGGTCAGACGAGCTTGTCCGCGAATGGTTTTGACGACTTTGGTAAGACGCTGAGTAAGAGAATCGAGCATTACATTAATTCAAAGGAAAGAGTTAAGTCATACAATACGATCAACTATATAAAAAAGAGTCGTAACGATGACATTGAATGCCATATTTTACGTTTTTGCGGCCGTATTGTATTTAGCCGCAGCCTTCGGAATTTACAAAACGTTGCAAGAGCCTGAACCTACGGAGAAATTCTGGATTCGCCCCCTGATTTGCGCAGGTCTTATGATCCAGGCTTACCTGATTTACGAGGCTTTGTTCCTGTACGGGACTCCGCACTTTGGAATGGCGCTAGCGCTGACGATTACGCTGTTCACCTGCACGTTCCTGCTGCTCTTGGAAAGTTTCTTCTCTAAGATCGGCGCCATGCTGGTTTTTGTTCTGCCGCTTTCTGCGGTTAGCATGCTTTTGCCGCTTCTGCTGCCTGGTTCTCCCTTAGCGCCGGAAACCGCGAGCGGCCCTTTCAGACTGCATCTGCTTCTGGCGATTCTTGCGTACAGCGTGATGACGATGGCGCTTATCCAAGGACTGCTTTTAATGGCCGTTCATAAGAGAGTCCGCGCCAAGGACTTTGTTACTCACGAGGGCGCAAAGCACGTCAATATTTTGGACAACATGCCTTCCATGATGGAAATGGAGAAAATCCTTTTCCGTTTGATCTGGGTCGGGTTCATTGTTCTGACCGCTGCGATTCTGTTCGGTGCTGTCTATTCTCAGGAACTTTTCGGCCAAGCCTTCCGTTTTGACCACAAGACTGTCACCACCTGCATGGCCTGGGTCATCTTCGGAATCCTGCTTCTCGGACATCATCTCAGAGGCTGGAGAGGAAAGTTTGCCGCTCTTTGGACCGTTATCGGCTTCTGCGTTCTGATGGTTTCTTATATCGGCGTTCGCTTTGTTATGGAAGTTGTTCCGGGAGCCTAAGTCATGTCCAGGATCATTTTCTTTGTTCTTATCGTTGCCGTTATTTACTTTGCCTGGCGTTCCATGCGCTTAAAGCAGATTCAGCTTGAAAAGCGCCTGGATAAACAGGAAAAAGCCAATCTTGCGGAACACAAAAACGATATGCCGGGCGAAAAGATGGTTTCGTGCGCGAACTGCGGCTTGTATGTTCCGATCAGTGAAGCTGTATACAGCAATGGGAAGTACTATTGCTGCCGCCAGCACGCAATGAAAGGCCCGAAGGCGCACTGATGCGAATTTTTCCTAACGGCTGGTGTGACGAAGCGGCAATTCGGCCCTCCGAGCATTTCAACGAGCGGCCGGAAGGCGAGGAGATTTCTCTTCTGGTGATACACAACATCAGTTTGCCAGCCGGCCAGTTCGGAACCGGAGATGTCGACGCGCTTTTCTGCGGAACGCTTGACTGCTGCAAGCATCCGTCCTACCAAGATTTAGAAGGACTGCGCGTTTCTTCACACTTCTTTATTGATCGGAGTGGACGCCTGTTCCAGTACGTTTCCTGTTTGGACCGTGCCTGGCATGCTGGCGTTTCCTCTTACGAGGGCCGTGAGAACTGCAATGACTTCTCGATCGGCGTGGAATTGGAAGGTACAGATTCAGCGCCCTATGAGCAGGCGCAATATGAAACGCTCGGGCGCCTCACCGATGCACTTGCCGAAGCTTATCCTATCAAATACGTCACGGGCCATTCCATGATCGCACCGCTTCGCAAGACGGATCCGGGCCCTGCTTTCGACTGGCTTACGTATGAGAGTCTCTGCACGACCGGTAAGCCGTTGTGTTTTCCTTACGTCTAAACGTCTAATTGAGCGGTTCAGGCCAAAATTCTGCATTGTTGACCGCCGCCTCATTTAGAATGATTAACAACAAAACAAGTAAAACGAGAGGATCAGAAAGTGTCCGCGATTTTTTTATTAACCCTTAGACTTCTTTGCACGGTTTTCGCGTGCCTGCTCTTGTTAAGAGCTTATTTAAAGTTTTTGCGTGCTCCCGGAAACGATCCGATCACTTCTTTCGCCTATACCACGACGCAGTGGGCTGTCGGTTCGGTCTCTAAATTCATTCCGAGAACGCCGACCATTGACTGGCCTTCAATTTTTGTCTGCTACTTAGTCGCCGTCATTTATCAGTTCTTCCACTGGCTGATGGGCTCGGGGGCCGGGGGATTTTTCCCATTTTTCTTTGGTTCCGCCGTTCTGGTGGTGTACTGGGCCATTGAACTTGCAATGTTTGCCGCATTGCTTTTCTGCATTCTCTCTTGGGTAAACCAAACAAGCGCTCTTTACCGTACGCTGAGTTATCTCTGCTACCCCTTCCTGGCACCGATTAAGAAATTTATTCCGGTTTGGAAGAACATTGATTTTTCTGCGATCGTCTTCTTCTTGGTTGCCAATATTGTTTTAGCGCTGCTCGCTCCCTTGACTTAATTTCTGTTGATGACTGTTCTGTTCGCTGTTTGATGTTCTATGGAGACAGTCACCGACAAAAGCTAAATTCCCGTTCAGATTACAGAAGGCTCTGGGCGAGAATTTTGTTTTGGCTGGAGTCGGAAGGACGCTCTTCCAATTTCCCCTCTATAACAGAGTTGTTTTTCGAGACATTTGTATGTTGTCCAATGACAGCAAAGAGCTTCAAGCCGCCTCTCTAAAAAGCATCTCTAGTGGCTCGATGATGGGCCGAAAGAGCTTTAAAGAGAAAACAACGGTTTGCAGTCGCGGGCTTTTTAATTGATGAGTTGGAGATACTGAATCCGGAAATTCTCAGCCAGGAATAGTCTGGCAGAAGGCCCAGTGTTTCTAAGCAACCTAAACGAAACGGCCTTCACTTTTTAGGCGAAGGCCGTAATTTTAGGAGTGAGTAACTACTGACTTACTCTTGATTTTGAGCTTTAAGGTTACTCGGGATCTGACCTTTGTCGTTGCTGAAGACTCGGTAGGCTTCAATGAACAGAGCTGCAGACAGAACAGCCAGACCGGCGGAGATGCCGACGATCAGCCAGTTCTTGCCGAGGTTGGCGTAGATCAGCTGACCAAGAGAGCAGAAGGTGACGGCAAACATGAAGTACATCGGGATCGTGACCATGAATGTCTTTCTGTTTTCTTTTCTGAGCCATGCGGCGATAGCGAGCAGAGACAGAGCGGCAAGCATCTGGTTTGCAGTACCGAAAATCGGCCAAATCGTGAGGTAAGAACCGACGGACATGTACCAGGCCAGAGCGATCGTGATCGCCGTTGCGACGTAACGGTTGCCGAGGAAAGCAGCGATGGGCTGTTCCTTACCGCCGTTGCGGCTTTCGACAGGACGTGTAACCAGTTCTTGGAAGATGAAGCGGCCGAGACGGGTTGCGGTGTCAAGAGTAGTGAGCGCAAAGGCGGAAATCGTCAGAGCAACGAACTCCTTAGACAGATTGAAATCAAGACCCAGCGCTGTCATAAAGGTTGCAGTGCCTTGAGAGAAGGCGTTGACCGGGCCGCCGGCTTTCAGGAGAGCCGGCAGTTTGTCAGCAGCAACGTAAGCGACGGAAATGATGGCGCAGATTGCCAGGAGGCCTTCAATCAGCATGGAGCCGTAGCCGATGAGCTTGGCGTTCTTTTCGTTATCAAGCTGCTTGGAGCTGGTACCGGAGCTCACCAGAGAATGGAAGCCGGAAATCGCACCGCAGGCAACAGTAACGAACAGAACCGGGAAGAGCCACTGACCGTGCCCGAGATCAAAGCCTACAAACGGAGAAATCTCCATGGTCGGCTGATAGAAGCAGATGCCGAGGAAGGCGGCAATGATCATCAGATAAAGCAGGAAGGAGTTCAGGTAGTCGCGAGGCTGCAGAAGAATCCAAACCGGTGCGATGGAGGCAACAAAGATGTAGCCCATCATGATCAGGAGCCACATGTCTTTAGAAAGGACGATCGGGAAGATATGACCGATGTAGAAAGCGGCAGCCATGCCGATGAGGCCCAGGACTGTACCGAGGAAAAGAGATATGCCGGTACGGTAGACGAGCAGGCCGAAAGCGACAGCAAGCAGAATGAAGAGTAAGGAGGATGTGCCGGCGCTAGGGTTGGCCACGAAAGTAGCAGCAACGATGTTGGCGAAGGCTGCAATCACAACCAGCAATGTAATCCAGGCAAAGATGGCGAAGAGAATCTTGGCTCTTTCACCGATGTTGGCTTCGATAATTTGGCCGATACTCTTGCCTTTATGACGCAAAGAAGCCACCAAAGAACCGTAGTCATGCACGCCGCCGAAGAAGACGCTGCCGACGATAATCCACAGTGTGACGGGAACCCATCCGAAAACAGCCGCGGTAATCGGGCCGACGATCGGGCCGGCGCCTGCGATTGAAGAGAAGTGGTGACCGAGAAGAACAGCCGGTTTTGTCGGAAGGTAGTCAATGCCGTCCTTCTGAGTTTCTGCTGGTGTTTTGCGTTTCGGGTCGATGCCCCATTGCTTGGCAAGCCAGGAGCCGTAAACGACATAGGCGATCAGAAAGATGACCGCTGAGCCGATAAGTAAGGTAAAACCGTTCATTTCCATTCCTAGGTGTTTGAGATAAATTAAATAAAGCTATTAGTCAGACTTCTTGGGGAATCCGAAGTTTCTAACAGTCCTTTTGCCGAACGAATTGGAATAAATCTTTTCGTTTTTAAGATCGACCAAAATGAAGGCTAGATCGGCCCAACCGCGAAGAGAGAACCAAAAGTCTTTATGAAACTTTTTGGCAGACGCCGTCTCAACAATCTTCAGGTCAATTTCCTCTTTGGAAATCAACGCCGCAGTGAAAATTGAGGACATATGCTTTTCGTCCGTCGGTAGTTCCGAAATCAGTCTTTTGAACTGTTCGAAAACGGCTTCGATGTCTGTTTCCTTGATTTTGTCAGTACAGCCATAAAGCCCGACATACTCGTCATTGTTCACTGTGTATAACGAGATGCTTTTTGAGAGGAAGTACTTTTCTGAAGTTCGATTATGTACTGCCCAAAGCGCCGGCTGAGGATTGAGTCCTTGAGGCGGCTCTTTGAAATCGAAAGCTGCGGTGAGTCGATCCCTCATCAAAGTTAAATATTCAGATGTATTCATTGGTTATCCGTAAAAATGCCTGCGGTTCGCCGAGAACACGCGCTGAACATGAACTTATTTTAGAGAGAAAAAACCGCTGATTTTCGGAGAAGAGACAGAAAAAACCCGATATTTAGAGGTAGGACTATTAGGCAAAGGAAGGAAATTACCCGTCTTGGCAAGAAGATGAGCACGGAAGTTTTCATGCTCAATCTTGGATTTTTGCCTAAAGCTTTTACCTCTAAAGAGTTATAAAGGAGATATCAACTTCTTTGCAACCTTTTAAGGGACTGATTATGAAACGTTTGGTTTTGATTGCCTCTCTCCTGGGTTTTGCCGTATGCATGAATCCGGCCATCGCAAAAGACACTTCCGAACATCTCACCGCTCAGCAAAATAAGATGTCTTACTGCAGCAAAGAAGCTGCGGCTAAGGATCTTCACGGCGATAAGCGTAAGGAATTCATGAAGGAGTGCTTGTCCAAGAAAGTTGATGACGGAAAAAAGAAACTTACCCAACAGCAGGAAAAAATGGTCAAGTGCAGCAAGGAGGCTAAAGAGAAAGCACTGAAGGGCGAGCTTCGCAAGAAGTTTATGTCTGATTGTCTGAAGAATTAATCTCAGGATTCCGATGGGCCGTCCGTCTAAACATGGGCGGCTTGATTTCGACTTGAGAAAGCGGAGTCGGTGCGAACCAATTTTGGCAAAAGAAAAGCGCATTCTTTACGATGCGCTTTTCAGAATTCTGGCTCCCCGAGTTGGACTTGAACCAACGACCTGCGGATTAACAGTCCGTCGCTCTACCGACTGAGCTATCGGGGAATCGTGAAATTGTCGTTTTCTCTGAGAAAACAAAACCGCTTTCGCGGCTCTAATTTTTGATTGGCTCCCCGAGTTGGACTTGAACCAACGACCTGCGGATTAACAGTCCGTCGCTCTACCGACTGAGCTATCGGGGAATC